>Ga0183260_10001372_pt1 | contig 20377 bp, 19 predicted proteins | sample AntDrymUQ4972206_2_FD_129768 | JGI IMG/M metagenome (GOLD analysis project Ga0183260, IMG submission 129768) | Polar desert sand microbial communities from Dry Valleys, Antarctica - metaG UQ497 (22.06) (version 2) (version 2) | ecosystem: Environmental > Terrestrial > Soil > Desert | place...
CACCGACAACGCCGGCGGCATCGCCGAGATGGCCGACCTGCCCGAGTCCGTGCGCGGGATCACCGATCCGCTCGACGCCGTCGGCAACACGACCAAGGCGGTGACGAAGGGGTACGCAATCGGTTCCGCCGGACTCGCCGCGCTGATTCTCTTCAACGAGTACAGCCGCGGGCTTGCCGAAGAGGGGCTGACGATCAGCTTCTCCTTGAGCGACCCCTGGGTCATCGCCGGGTTGTTCGTCGGCGGGATGATGCCGTTCCTCTTCGCCTCGCTCGCGATGCAGGCAGTAGGCCGTGTCGGCGGCCAGGTCGTCGAGGAAGTCCGGCGCCAGTTCCGGGAAGACCCGGGCATCATGGACCGAACCTCGCGACCCGACTACTCGCGCGCGATCTCGATCGTCACGGCCTCCGCGCTCAAGGAGATGATGCTCCCGGCGTTGATTCCGGTCGCCATCCCGATCGTCGTCGGCATCATCAAGCCGGAGATGCTGGGCGGTCTCCTGATCGGCACGATCGTGACGGGCATCTTCCTCGCGATCTCGATGACCTCGGGCGGAGGCGCTTGGGACAACGCGAAGAAGACGATCGAGGACGGGCTCTACGGCGGCAAGGGCTCCGACGCCCACGCTGCGGGCATCACGGGCGATACGGTCGGCGATCCGTACAAGGACACCGCCGGGCCTGCGATCAACCCGATGATCAAGATCGCGAACATCGTCGCGATCCTGCTCATCCCTATCATCGCCTCGATCCACGGCTAAAAGGCGCGGGGGAACCCTGGTTTCCCCGCGTGCCCCCTCCCCCTTCGCTTGCGCATTGCCGAGGGGGCGAGCCTTCGGCGACATCTCGCGCCGCACGGCGTTTTCCCCGCTCGTGTGGGTCAGTGACTGGGCGAGGCACCCTCTTTAGGGGCATACTGGAACTCGGATAGTGTTGTAGGCTCCCGATCGCTTCAGGGGACAGCGGGCAGTTCTCGGCGCCCGAACTCGTCGAAAGGGGAGAGGCACTCATGCGATTCAGACTTTCGCGGACGGTACGCCTAGGCGTACTCTTCGGAATAGCAGCCACCGTGGCCGTACCGGTCGCGCTGGCAGGCGCGGCGAGCGAGGTGACACCTCTGTCGCCGCCGCCGTCGGCAGAAAACGGGCAGTTGACAGCCGAGGTGCCGAACGCCTGGTTCGTCGAGCTCGAAGAGAAGCCGACAGCCACCGGCGGCAACTCAGCCGCGGTCAAGGCGGAGAAGCAAGCCTTCCGCACCGCAGCCAAGTCTGCCGGAGTCGAGTACACGGAGCGTTTCGCGTTCGACACGCTCTGGAACGGGTTTTCGCTCGAGGTTGGCTCCGCGGACGCCGGGAAGCTCGTCGCCCTCGATGGCGTGAAGGCCGTCTATCCGGTCGCGACCATTCCGATCCCGGAGACGACGACCGCCGATCCGGATCTCGTCACCGCGATCGCCATGACCGGCGCGGACATCGCCCAGGACGAGCTCGGCCTGGACGGAAGCGGCGTCCGCGTCGCCGTGATGGACACTGGCATCGACGTCGACCATCCCGATCTCGGCGGTGACGGCGATGCCGCAGCGCCGCAGTCCTTCCCGAACTCGCGCATCGTTGCCGGTTGGGATTTAGTCGGCGACGACTTCAACGCAAACCCGGGCGACACGGCCTACAGCCCGACGCCCGTGCCTGACCCCGTGCCTGACGACTGCAACAGCCATGGGACGCACGTCGCCGGCATCGTTGGAGCGAACGGCGACATCGTCGGTGTCGCTCCCGGCGTCACTTTTGGCGCCTACCGCGTCTTCGGTTGCGCGGGGTCCACCACCGCGGACATCATGATCGCGGCGATGGAGCGAGCGCTCGCGGACGACATGGACATCTTGAACATGTCCATCGGAGCCGCGTTCAACACCTGGCCTCAGTACCCGACTGCCGCTGCGTCGGACGCGCTCGTCGACACGGGCATGGTCGTCATCGCCTCGATCGGAAACAGCGGTGCGAACGGTGTCTACAGCGCCGGTGCTCCCGGCGTGGGGACGAAGGTGACCGGCGTGGCCTCGTACGACAACAGCCACGTAAGCGCACTGACGTTCGATACGCCGGGCATGACGGGAGTGGCGTACCTGCCGATCTCGAGGGTTCCTCCACCCCCGACCAGCGGCACGGTGCCGAATCCGATCGTCTTCGTCGGTCGGGGCTGCAACGCCGACACGTATCTGGCTGACCCGAACGGAAAGATCGCGCTCGTCGTGCGCGGAAGTTGCACGTTCAACGAGAAGTACCAGCGTGCGGTGGCCGCGGGAGCAGTGGGCGTGATCATCCACAACAGCTCCACCGGCCTCTTCGCGGGTGGCGGCGTCACCCCTGTGGCCGACAAGTTCCTCGTGGGGATCTCCCTCGCGGACGGGTTGGCGCTTCGCGCTCTTCCTCCGGAGGGACTTGCGTCGCTCACGTGGACGAGCAACCGCATCAACGCTCCGAACCCGACCGGCGGGCTCATCTCGTCGTTCAGCTCGTACGGGCTGAATGCAGAGCTCGACCTGAAGCCGGACATCGGCGCCCCGGGCGGACTCATTCGCTCCACGTATCCGCTCGAGCTGGGCGGCGCAGCCATCATCTCCGGCACCTCCATGTCCTCGCCGCACGTCGCGGGAGCGGCGGCGCTCTTCCTGGAGGCGCATCCGGACACGCCGCCGCTGGCGCTGCGGTCGATCCTCCAGAACAGCGCCGACCCGAAGAACTGGTCGCTGAATCCGGGGCTCGGCTTCCTCGACAACGTCCACCGGCAAGGCGCAGGCATGCTCGACATCGACGATGCCATCGAGGAGACGACGCGGATCACGCCGGGCAAGCTTGCGCTCGGCGAGAGCCAGGCAGGCCCGCAGACGAAGACGCTGACGCTCCAGAACAGCGACTCGTCAGAGGTCTCGTACACACTGTCCCACGTCGGCGCGCTCGGGACCCACGGGAGCACGAACGTCCCGTCGTTCAACGCGTCGTTTGCCACCGTGGGCTTCAGCTCGGCCAGCGTGACCGTCCCGGCGGGCGGCTCGGCCAGCGTGACCGCGACGATCACGGCGCCGGCGGGTCCCGACAAGGGCCAGTACGGCGGCTACCTCGTGTTCACGCCGCAGGGTGGTGACGGCGCGGTGTTGCGCGTGCCGTACGCGGGCCTCGTGGGCGACTACCAGTCGATCCAGGTGCTCACGGGCGGACCCACGTTCCCGAACCTGGCGCGGCTGAGCTCGTGCACCCCACCGGAGCTCCTTCGCGGGCTCGACTGCTTCGGCGTCGGCTCGTACACGCTGCTCCCGGCCGGTGGGACCTTCAACCTCACGAACGCCATCGGGCAAACGCCCAACCTGCTCATCCATTTCGAGCATCAGGCTAGGCGGATGGAGGTCGAGGTTCTGAAGGCGAACGGACAGAAGGTGCACCCGGTCTTCTCGAACATCATGGAGATCGACTTCCTGCCAAGGAACTCGACCTCGACGTCGTTCTTCTCGTTCCCGTGGGACGGGACGCGGATGCATGACAGAGGTCGCGGCACCGCCGATCACCGCAAGGTGGTTCGGGACGGTCAGTACAAGCTGGTCGTAAAGGTGCTCAAGGCTCTCGGCAATCCGGGCAACCCGGCTCATTGGGAGACCTGGACGTCGCCGACGATCACGATCGATCGCCCGTAGCGGACGATCGGTTCTCGAGTGACGAGGGGCCGGCGAGAGCCGGCCCCTCGCACGTCTCGGCGCAGGCGTAGACTCACGCGCCGTGCCTGGTCGCCGTCGGAGACGGCAAGTGGAGATGGAGCGCGTGCTCGGGACGCCGGCGCTTTTCGCCACCGCCTACGGCAACGTCGGCTCCTCGATCTACTACGCGCTCGGGCTCACCGCGGTCTACGCGCTCGGCCTGACGCCGCTCGTCTTCGTCGTCGCCGGGATCGTCTTCGCGGCGACCGCGGCGACCTATGCGGAGGGGACGGCGCGCTTCCCCGAAGCCGGAGGCTCGGCGAGCTTTGCGCGACATGCGTTCGACGAGCGCGTGAGCTTCGTCGCCGGCTGGGCGCAGATGCTCGTCTACGTGGTTACGATCGCGGTGTCGGCGTTCTTCGTTCCGCACTACCTCGCGATCTTCTGGGAGCCGCTGCGCACGAATCCCTGGGACATCGTCGCCGGGGCGATCGTGATCGTCCTTCTCGTCACGGTGAACGTCGTCGGCGTGCAGGAGGCGGCGAAGCTTCCGATCTCGCTCGCGGTGGTCGACTTCGCGACGCAGGTAGTGCTCGTGGTGGTCGGCTTCGCACTCGTCTTCAGCCCCGAGACGCTGGTCGAGAACGTCCACTGGGGAGTCGCGCCGACGTGGTCGAGCCTCGCGATCGCGATCCCCGTGGCGATGCTCGCGTACACGGGCGTCGAGACGGTCTCGAATCTCGCGGAGGAGGCGCGCGATCCGGTGCGCACGGTGCCGAACGCCTACAAGCTCGTGGCGGGAGCCGTCTTCGCGATCTACTTCACGCTGCCGCTCGTCGCGCTCTCGGCGCTGCCGGTGCGGGAGGTCGACGGAGAGCTGACGACGCTCCTCGCGCTGCCGCCGGAACGAGGCGGCTACGCGAACGACCCGATCCTCGGCGTCGTCGAGAACCTCGGCCTCGAGGGCTTCCTGCTCGACGCGGCCGAGATCTACGTCGGCGTCCTCGCGGCGACGATGCTCTTCATCGCGACGAACGCGGGAGTGATCAGAGCATCCCGGATCACGTACTCGATGGCGACCTACCGCCAGCTGCCCGAGGTGTTCCGTCGCCTGCACCCCGCAGTTCAAGACCCCCTGGCTCTCGCTCGTCCTCTTCGCGGGCGTCGCTCCCATCCTCGTGATCCTGCCCGGGGACGTGAACTTCGTGGGAACGCTCTACGCGCTCGGCGCAACGCTCTCGTTCACCCCATGCTTCTGTCATGCGGCTACGGATGTTCGACGGCGACGAGGCCGAGATCGTGTATCGCGCCCGCCCGAACATTCGCGCGGGCACCGTTCTGGTGCCGGTCTTCGCCGCCGGCGGCGGGATCGTGACCGGACTGTCCTTCCTCGTCCTCGTCCAGAACCCAACCGACGCGCTGGGCCGGGCTCGGCTGGATGCTTGCCGGGCTTGCCGGCTATCTCCTCTATCGCCGCCGCTGGGTCCGTGCGCCTCTACGCGAGGTCGTGAAGGCGCCGCCGGCGTTCGGCCCGGCCCTCGCGCTCGAGTACCGACGCATCCTCGTACCGGTCGTGCGCGGCCAGCCGTCGGAGGATGCGCTCGACGTGGCCTGCCGGCTCGCGGCGAGGCGCGGCTCGCGCATCGTCGCCCTGAACGTCCTCGAGGTGCCGCTCGACAAGCCGCTGGGCGAGGCCGATCCCGAGCTCGAGCGGGAAGCGAGCCGGGAGCTCGACGAGGCGGTCGCTCTCGGTGGCTTGCACGGAGTGCGCATGCTCGGCCGGCTCGAGCGCGCCCGCTCGGCGGGCCCGGCGATCGTCGCGGAGGCCGAGGCCCGGCACTCCGAGATCATCGTGCTCGGCTCGCCGCGTCGCGAGCTCACGGCCCGCCAGGTGGCCGTCTTCGGAAAGACCGTCGACTACATTCTCAGGCATGCGCCGTGCCGTGTGCTCACGGTCGCGTCGGAGACGCTGTGACGGTCTACCGAATCGCAGTCGTCGTCTTCTCTCTCGCGTTCGTCGCGATCGGGGTGGCGTTGCTCGTCCGCACGGCGGCGGAGGGAGGGGGCGTCGTCGGGTACCTGCTGGCCGCGCTCTTCGTCGCGCTCGGGGCCGGCCGGCTGACGCTCGAGCGGCACAAGGGTGGAGCGGCGTGATGCGCAAGTTGTTCCGCTCGAGGAGAGCTGCCCAGGCGCCGGCGACCACTCCCGCGGGATCCGACTTCAAGCGGATCCTCGTGCCGATGAAGCTCGGCGACATCGGAGAGGAGATGGTGGCCACGGCGATCGCCCTCGCAAAGGAGAACGGGGCCGACATCGAGGCGATCACCGTCGTACGGGTGCCGCGTCGCTTCCCGCTCGAAGGCGCGTTTCCGCCGGATATCGCCGCGAAGGTCGACGCGTCGCTCGAGGAGGCGCGCGCGCTCGGCGAGGATCACGAGGTCGAGGTGCGAACCGACGTCGTGCGGGCGCGTTCGATCGGCCACGCGATCGTCGACGAGGCTCGCGCGCGCAAGGCGGATCTCGTCGTGCTCGGATCCTCGCCGCGCTGGAGACGGCAGTCGCGCTTCTTCTCCCCGACGGTGGACTTCGTCCTCAGGCACGCTCCGTGCGAGGTGATGGTGGTCGCGTTCCCCGACGGGGTCTTCGAGGAGTAATCTGACGCGGCGTGAAGGCCGTCGTCATGGGTTGTGGGAGAGTGGGCTCGGCGGTCGCGAAGGGCCTCCTCGCCGACGGCTGGGACGTGACCGTGATCGACGAGAGCGAGGATGCGCTGATGCGGCTCGGTCCCGCGTGGCGGGGCGGATTCGTGATCGGCCATGCCCTCGACACGGCCGTGCTCGAGCGGGCGGGAGTCGAGGATGCCGACGCCGCCGTCGTCGCGACGAACGGTGACAACACGAACGTCGTCCTCGGACAGGTGCTCCGGAAGCGCTACGACATCGGGACCGTCGTCGTGCGGGTGCTCGACCCGGCGCGGGCGAAGTTCTACGCGGACCGCGGGATGAACACGGTGTGCCCCACGCAGACCGGGATCTCCGCCCTGCTCGAGACCGTGCAGAAGGCTGCGCCGGAGCGCGCCGAGACGACCTGATGTACGTCGTGGTCGCGGGCGGCGGCAAGGTTGGCGCCAACAGCACGCGCTCGTTGCTCCAGATGGGGCACGAGGTGACGCTGATCGAGCAGCGGCCCGACCGCTACGCGCGTCTCGAAGAGGAGTTCGGGCCTGTGGTGATGCGCGGCGACGCGACGGAGATCAGCGTCCTCGAGCGCGCGGGGATCGCTCGCCCGCCCGAGCTTCTGCTTGCAGTCACGGGGGACGACGAGGACAACCTCGTGATCTCGCAGATCGCCAAGGAAGGGTATGGCGTCGACAAGGCGATCGCCCGGGTCAACGACCCGCGAAACCAGACGCACTTCGACCTGCTCGGAATCCGGCAGACGGTCTGCGCCACGACGAGCATTCTCGGTCTCGTCGAGCACGAGGTGCCGGAGCACGGCCTCGTGCGGCTGCTGCAGCTGCAGGAGGAGGGGCTCGAGATCGTCGAGGTGCAGATCACGAGCAACTCTCCCGTCGCGGGGTCGCGTGTCGGCGGCCTCAAGCTTCCCGAGGGGTCGCGCCTGATCTCCGTCTTCCGCCACGGCCGGACGGAGCTCGTCGAGCCGAGCACGGTCGTCCGGCCGGGGGACCAGCTGCTCGCCGTCGTTCAGAACGACGCGGCGTTGGACCTGCGGAAGGCGCTCCTGGGCGCGACGTAACGGCTCGCGTCCCGTCTCGCCTGGACGTACCTCAGCTCCCCGCGTCCCGCATGTATTCGCCCTCGCCTCTCGTCTCACGCTCCCGGGTCTGGACTCGCCCGCCTCTCGTCTCACGCTCCCGGTCTGGACTCGCCAGCCTCCCATCGCGTAGGGGCGAGGCTTGCCTCGCCCTTGTGCTACAGGCGCCAGTAGTGGCGGGTGACGAGCACGACGACGGGGATGATCTCGAGGCGGCCGACCCACATCAGCAGGATCATCGTCACCTTCGAGACGTCGCCGAGCGGGGCGTAGGACGCCATCGGCCCGGTGACGCCCAGTGCGGGGCCGACGTTTCCGAGCGCGCTCGCGGACACCGCGAGCGTATCGAGCCCGCCCAGAGAAACGCCGCCGATCGCCGAGTCGATCGCGATCACGCTCGCGCCGACGACCCAGAAGCCGACGTAGAGGAGGATGAACGCCGCGATCGCGCGGAGAGTGCGTTCGTCGACCGGCGTCCCGTTCAAGCGGATCGGCATCACCACCTCCGGACTGACGGTCTGGTCGAGCTCGCGCCGGAGCACCTTGCCGACGAGCAGGTGCCGGACCGCTTTGATCGATCCGGTGGTAGAGCCCGCGGACCCGCCTGCGAACATGAGCGCGAAGAGGGTCATCAGCGAGAGCACCGGCCAGAGCGCGAAGTCGGTCGTCGCGTAGCCGGTCGTCGTGATGAGCGAGATCGTCTGGAAGACTCCCTCTCGGACCGCCTCCTCGCCCGTCGCTATCCCATATCCCCAGAGCTGGATCGTCACGGCGACCGACGCCACGACGACGATCGCGAGGTAGAGCCTGAATTCCTCGTCGTGCGCGAAGACTTTCGGGCGCCGGCGGACGATGCCCCGGTAGAGGAGCACGAAGTTCGCGGCGGCGAGCAACATGAAGAGCGCGATGATCCACTGCGCGGCGGCCGAGAAGGCCGCGATCGAGTTCGGCCGGGTCGAGAAGCCACCAGTCGGAATCGTCGTGAACGCGTGCGCGACCGCCTCGTACTCGGTCATCTCCTCGTCGATTCCCAGCCAGCCGAGTGAGGCGAGTACGAGGACGAGCACGACCGTCAACCCGACGTAGAGGCCCCACAGCAGCCGCGCCGTCTGCCGGATCCGCTCGGGAAGCTGCGCGACCTCCGGCCCGGGCAGCTCCGACTCCATCATCTGTCGACCTCCCACCCGCAGGCGCGGCAGCACGGCGACGGCGAGGATGATGATCCCCATTCCCCCCAGCCACTGGGTGAACTGCCGCCACATCGCGAGCGAGCGTGAGAGCTCGTCGAAATCCGTCAGGACGGTGGCCCCGGTGGTCGTGGCTCCCGACATTCCCTCGAAGTAGGCGTCGATCGGATAGCTGAGCTGGTCGCCCCCGGTGAACAGGTACGGGAGCGATGCGAACGCGCCGCTCATGAGCAGCATCGCGGAGACGACCAGGAAGCCCTCGCGGACCCCCACGCGCGGCGCTGCGCCCGCGGTCGCGCGTTCGAGCACGAGTCCGAGGCCGCTCGTGATCGCACCCGTCGCGAGGAACGGCCACACGGGGTCGCCGTACCAGAGCGCCAACGCGGTCGGGAAGAGGACGACGAGCCCCAGGTACTTGGCGAGCAGTCCGACCAGGTTGGCCGCAGCCTTGAGGTCCACGGCCGATCGCCGCTTCGGCCGCACCCTGCGACCGGCGATCTCCCTCTTGGTCACAGCGCGCTGACGACCCGAGGGGCGTCGGCGGCCTCGGTGAAGACGATGACCCGGTCTCCCGCCTGGAGCACATCGTCCGCGTGCGGGAAGATGGCCGAGCCGTTGCGGATGACTGCCCCGATGAGGGCTCCGCGAACGGGCATCTCCTTGAACTTCTTTCCGATGTAGTCGCTCGAGTCGCGCAGCGTCACGTCGATGACCTCGTAGCGGTTTCCCTCGAGAAGGGCGATCTGCTTCGTTCGCGGGTCGTGCGCGAAGCGGATGATCTCCTCCGCGGTGACGCCGCGAGGGTTGACCGAAACGTCGATCCCGGCGTGCTCGAACGCCTCCAGCGAAACGGCTTCGTGGGCGATCCCGATCGTGAACTTGACGCCGTGCACCTCGGCGAGCGACGCCGCGTACAGGTTCTTCGCGTCGTCGCGCATCGCGAAGATCGCCGCGTGCGTCCTACCGATCCGCTCACGCTCGAGGAAGTCCGGGTCGACGCCTGTCGCGTTGTAGACACGTGCGCCCGGGAGCGTCTCGGCGACCTGGCGGGCGCGCTCCCGCGAGGCCTCGATGAGTCGCACGTTGAACCCTTGCTCGAGAAGCACGCGCGCTATCGCGCTTCCGACACGGCCGGCGCCGTAGATCACGACGTCCCGGACCGTGCTCTCCCCGGGGGCCAGGAGGGCACTCCATTCCTGCGCGGCCTGCGGAGAGCCGATGATCACGATGCGGTCGCCGGGAAGGATGACGTCGTCGCCGCCCGGAAGCCGCATCTCGCCACCGCGGATGATCGCGGCGACCTTCGAGTCGCGCGGAAACCCTGCGCCACGCAGCGGAACCCCCACGGTGCCCTGCGAGGCGCCTTCCTCGACGTCGAACTCGACGATCTGTACCTGTCCTTCGGCGAAGACGTCGGTCTGGCGCGCTGCAGGCACGCCGAGGATGCGGCTGATCGCGTGTGCGGTCTCGAGCTCGGAGCAGACGACGAAGTCGACGTCCAGCTGACCCGCACGCCAGAGCTCGACGTACTCGACGTTCGACGTACGAATCACGCTCGTCGCGTTCTTCGCCTCTTTGCGCGCGAACATTCCGGCCACGAGGTTCACCTCGTCGCGAGAGGTGCAGGCGATGACGAGGTCGGCATTCTGCACTCCCGCCGCCGCCAGATCGCGCCTGCTCGTCCCGTCACCTTTGACCGTCGCGACGTCGTAGCGCTCGGCGAGCGCGGCGAGACGCGAGGGCTCGGTGTCGAGAACCGTGACCTCGTGATCGTGGTGGAGGGCTTCGACGACCGCGAAGCCGACCTGGCCTGCCCCAATGAGGAAGATCCGCATCTCTCGAGCGCGAAGCGTACTCCGGTGGTCGGGTCGCGGCAGCTACCTTGGATCGATGCGTTTCACAGTGCTCAGTGCGCTGCTGGTGGGCGTCGTCACGCTTGTTGGCAACGCCTCGGCGAGCGTTCGGGAGCCTGCCGCAGCGAGCGCATTCCAGCTGAAGCGGTTCGCACGCGGGTTCGAAGCGCCGGTCCTCCTCACGCACGCTCCAGGGGAGCCGACGACCCTCTATGTGGTCGAGCAACCCGGCCGAGTCGTGCGTGTGCGGGCAGGAAAGCGCACGGTGTTCATGGACGTCCGGAGCGACGTCGAGTTCGGTGGGGAACAGGGCCTGCTGGGGCTCGCCTTCCACCCGGAATACGCACGGAACAGGCTTCTCTACATCGCATTCACGTCCCGCAACGGCCGAAACACCGTCGCCCGTTATCGCTCGAATGGCAGAGCGGCGGTCCGCTCGAGCCAGAAGACTCTGCTCTCGGTGCCCGACCCGTACTCGAATCACAACGGCGGCCAGCTCGCATTCGGCAAAGACGGGATGCTGTACACGACGATCGGCGACGGTGGCTCCGGCGGCGATCCCGAAGACCGGGCCCAGGACATGGGCTCGCCGTTCGGCAAGCTGCTTCGTCTCGACGTCTCGAAACCTGGCGCCGACTGGGCGATCGCAGGGCTCGGCCTCCGAAATGCCTGGCGGTTCTCCTTCGACCGGGTTACCGGCGACCTCTACCTCGGCGACGTCGGCCAGAATGCGATCGAGGAGGTCAGCTTCACGCCGCGGAAGAGCGCAGGCCTCGAGAACTACGGCTGGGATCTGTACGAAGGCTCCCGGCGCTTCGAGGGGGGCGAGGCAAGGGCGGGCAAGCTCGTCTTTCCGCTGTTCGAATACGGACGTCGCGAGGGCAACTGCACGGTCATCGGCGGCCACGTCTACCGCGGATCGGCCAGACCGGCTGAACGGGGCCGGTACATCTTCGGGGACTACTGCAGCGGGATCGTCTGGACCCTGAACGTCCGCTCAGGCGCCGCGAGAAACGTGCGCCGCGAGTCCTTCCGCATCCAGGGATTGACCTCGTTCGGCGAGAGCTCGAGCGGGGAGCTCTACGCGACGACGCAGAACGGCGTCATCTACCGCCTGACCTAGCGGCGACGCTGTCTCGGGGTCGAGCGAGCTATGCCGCGAGCGTTTGTTGTGACTAAAGATACAAGGGTCTGACCCTGGACATGGCCGAAGGGGACGCATCGAAGTGTGTCAACTTCGTGTCGAGATATCCCCAGGCGCCGGGCCGACGTCACCCTGTGCGGCGACGGACGCGCGGCGGCGTCTGCCCGAGCGCCGCGTACGCCAGCGCATTCAACGACTCGTTGAGCTGGCGGAGCTCGCCCGCGAGAAGCACGAATCCCTCCTGCTGCGCGGTCGTGCGATTCAACCGTTCGAGCTCCTCCGTGATCCGATCGAGGCGTTCGAAGAGCGCGTCCAGCTGCCGGTCGCCGACCTCTCTCTGCTCCATGGCTCCGATTCTACGCGGCGCCTTCCTCGAGTAGCTCGAGGCGGGTTCTGACGACGAGCGTGTCGGCGCCGAGCCGTTCCAGGAGCCGCTCGAGGGCACCGGACCCGGTCTCGACTGCGACCAGACGCCGCTCTGCTCCCAGCTGAGCTAGAGCGACCCGCGCCAACGATTCGGGCGCGTCGGTGAATACGCCCAGCTTGCGGCCGGCAGCGGCGAGCACACGGAGCGCGGCGCCCACGTCCGCATCTCGGCGGATGTAGACAGCAGCGCGATCCTCGGCGAACCGCTCGAGCAGGATCCGCCAGTTGCCAGCGCCCCGACGGTCCAGTTCCGCCGCGGCCTCGCCCCGGTCGACCGGCAGCGCGCCGGCGTCGACTCCGAGAATACTCGACACGGAGGTCAGCCAGTCGTCCCAGAGCCGGCGTGTGTCGCCCAGCGCCCCGTCGAGGTCGATTGCCAGCGACGCGGTCAGGAGGCGGTCCTCCGCCTCGCGCCCGCAACACGCTTCCAGAGCAACACACCGCAGGCGACTCCGACGGTGTCGATCGCGACGTCGATCGGTGAACCCAGGCGCCCGGGCACGAACACTTGATGCAGCTCGTCGCTCAGTGCGTAGAGGACGCCCAGCGCGAACGCGAAACGTGCCCGCCCCGTCGCGCGAAGGAGCAACGCGCCCAGCACCGCGAACTCTGCCGCGTGAGCGAGTTTCCGCAGGGCGAGATCCCAGCCCCCGAGCCCTGTGCCGAGATCGGGTACCGACGAGAACGCGAAGATGAGACCGCCCCAAGCCACCACCGGGAGCCACAAGCGCGCGAATGTCCCGGACACCGTCCGATGATAGGCTCGGCCTCGATCAAGAGGAGCACGGTGAGGGAACCCGGTGCAAGTCCGGGACGGTCCCGCCGCTGTAAGGGGAGTTGCTCACCCGCCACGAAGCCACTGGCCCGACCGGCCGGGAAGGCGGCGGGGGAGGGAGCCCCGAGTCAGAAGACCTGCCGCGCCTCCGACATAACCGAACCCCTCGCGGAAGGGAGGATTCAGTGCTTCGTTCGTCCATCTTCGTCGCCGGCGCAATCGTGGCGGCGCTCATCGTGCTCGTCTCGGGGGCGGCCGCCGGGTCAACGGCTCCGACAGCATTCCCGGTCACGATCACCACCGCGGCCGGCAAGGTCACCATCCAGAAGCGACCGGTGCGGATCGTCTCGCTCTCGCCGACCGCGACCGAGTCGCTCTTCGCGATCGGCGCCGGGCCCCAGGTCGTCGCCGTCGACGACCAGTCGGACTACCCGAGGACCGCGCCGAGGTCGACCCTCTCCGGCTTCACGCCGAACGTCGAGGCCATCGCCGGGTACCGGCCGGATCTCGTGATCGCCTCGTACGACCCGAAAGCGCTCGTGAGCGCCCTCGACCGGCTCGGAATCCCGGTGATCTTGCACGGGCCGGCGACGAGCTTCAAAGGCGCCTACCAGCAAATTCGTCAGCTGGGGATGGTCACCGGCCGTGAGTCGGCCGCCACCCGCGTGATCAGCGGCATGAAGTCGAAGATCGACCAGATCGTCAAGTCGTCACGATCTCGCGCGAACGACCTCTCCGTCTACCACGAGGTCAGCCCGGACTTCTATTCCGCCTCGACGAAGTCGTTCGTGGGGAAGGTCTATGCCGCGCTCGGCCTCGAGAACATCGCGGACGCAGCCGACGCTGCGGGTACCGGCTTCCCGCAGCTCTCGGCGGAGTACATCGTCTCCACCAGCCCCGACCTGATCGTCCTCGCCGACACCGTCTGCTGCGGACAGAAGCCGTCGACCGTGGCCTCGCGGCCGGGCTGGGATCGCATCAGCGCCGTCCGCACAGGATCGATCGTCCGCATCCACGACTCGATCGCGTCGCGCTGGGGGCCGCGGCTCGTGAGCTTCTTCCGAGCGATGTCGTCCGCCCTCGCACGCTTGTAATCGCATGGACGCGACCGCCGCGAAGGTCGTCTCGCCGGCGACCGCGGTTCGGCCGCGCGGCATCGCTCCGGTGTGGGCTGGCGCGGCGGTGGCGTTTCTCCTCGGGTCGGTCGTGATCGGCGTGGCCGTCGGGCCTATCGATCTCGGTCTGACCGGGATCTCGACCTCGCTCGGGGAACTTCTCCGTGTGCCCGGGGTCTCGTCGTCGCTCAACGCGACGGAAGAGTCGATCCTGTGGGAGATTCGTATGCCGCGCGTCGTGCTCGCGGCGCTCGTCGGCGGAATGCTCTCGCTGGCCGGAGCGACGTATCAGGGTGTCTTCCGTAATCCGCTGGTCGATCCGTACCTGCTGGGCGTGGCTGCGGGCGCTGGGCTCGGCGCGACTCTGGCGATCGCGTACCTGCCGGCCGGCCTCCGCGACCGGCAGGCGCTGCCGGCTGCTGCGTTCGTGGGCGGCGCGTTGGCCGTCTTTCTCACCTACTCGGTCGGTCGCTCGACCCGCGGCGGCCGGGATACGACGACCCTCGTCCTCGCCGGCGTCACTGTCGCGTCCTTCTTCACCGCTCTGCAGACATTCGTGCAGCAGCAGAACGCGGACACGCTCCAGCAGGTCTACACGTGGATCCTGGGGAGCATCCCGAGTTCCGGCTGGAGCGACGTCGTGCTGGTCCTGCCGTACGTCGCGCTCGCCACCGTTGTCATCCTCGTCTACCGGCGGGTGGTGGACGTGCTGAGCCTCGGGGACGAGGAGGCGGCGAGCCTCGGCGTCGACGTCCGCCGTGTGCGGCTCGTCCTGGTCGTTGCCGCCACGGTCGGCACAGCCGCGGCCGTCGCGATCTGCGGGCTCATCGGATTCGTCGGGATCATCGTCCCGCATGCGATCCGCATGCTCGCGGGGGTCGGCTATCGGGCGCTGCTGCCGCTCTCCCTGATCGTCGGCGCAGGGTTCCTGGTGCTCGCGGACGTTATCGCTCGCACCGCGCTCTCGCCTGCCGAGATCCCGCTCGGAATCGTCACCGCGTTCTTCGGCGCGCCGTTCTTCGCACTTGTGCTGCGCACGAGCCGAGGAGCTGCATGAGTGGAATCGAGCTCAGCAGCGTCACTGTCGTCCTCGGTGGCAGGCCTGTCGTCGACCGGATCGACCTCTCCGTGCTCGAGGGCGAATGGGTCGCGGTGATCGGGCCGAACGGCGCGGGCAAGACGACGCTTCTGCGCGCGATTGCGCGTCTCGTCCCGTTTGCAGGGTCGATCGAGCTGGGCGGTCGGCCGACCGCCGCGATGCGGCGATCCGAGCTCTCGCGGCTGGTCGCTGTCGTCCCACAGGAGCCCTCGACCCCGCCGTGGATGACGGTCGGCGAGTACGTTCTCCTCGGGCGGACGCCGCATCTCGGACCGCTTGCGAAGGAGGGAAGGCGCGATCTCGAGGCCGCCGCACGAGCCCTTGAGCGCCTCGACCTCTCCGGCTTCGACGAAAGGCCGCTCGGCACGTTGTCGGGAGGTGAGAAGCAGCGTGTCGTCGTGGCGCGTGCGCTGGCGCAAGAGGCGAGGATCATCCTCCTCGACGAGCCGACCGCAGCTCTCGACATCGGGCACCAGCAGCAGGCGCTCGACCTGCTCGACGTGCTCCGGGTCGAGTCGGGCCTGACCCTCGTCGCGGCGATGCACGATCTCACGCTCGCGGCGCAGTACGCGGAACGCATGGTGCTCCTCGACCAAGGACGCGCCGTCGCCGACGGCCTGCCGCGCGACGTCCTCACGGAGGAGACGATCGCGCGTCACTACGGCGCTTCGATCGACGTCGTCCCGGTCGACGGTCGGGTCGCAGTAATCCCCCGTCGTACCTCCGTTCGTAATACCTAGTAAAACTAGGTATAGTCGAGATCGTGCGAGACGCGCTCAAAGGCCACGTCGACCTCCTCCTGCTCTCGGCGCTCGAGGACGATCCCGCGCACGGTTACGCGCTCGTCGAAACCCTCCGCGAGCGGAGCGAGGGCACATTCGACCTCGCCGAAGGCACGGTCTACCCGTCGCTCTACCGCCTGGAGCGGCGTGGCCTCATAGCCAGTGGCTGGGAGACCGTCGCCGGCAGGCGCCGACGGGTTTACCGGCTTACATCGAGCGGGCGCCGGGCGCTCGAGAAGGAGCGTTTGGAATGGCGCGCGTTCACACGAGCGATGGAGTCGGTGGTGACGTGACGATCGACGCGTATCTCGAAGCGCTCGAGCGCAGTCTTCCGCGAATCTCGCGCCGGAGAGTCCTGGCCGAGGCGCAGGAGCACCTACGGGACTCGGCAGCGACGCACCTTGCAGCCGGGCTCTCTCTGCCTGCCGCCGAAGCCGCGGCGGTCCACGACTTCGGACCGGTCGAGATCGTTGCGCGCCGGCTCGCAGCAGAACGCGCCGTCCGCGATACGCGCATCTCGACACTCGTAGCGCTCGGCGCGGTCGCATTCTTCGTGTTTCCGCTCTACGTCGTTCCCGAGAACTCGCTGCCTCCGGCTCCGTGGGTGGAGAAGCCGCACGACGTCTTCGTGCTCCAGCTGCTCAGTGTCGTGATCTGGCTGGCGGCCGGTGTGCTCGCCACGGCTAGCGCCGTGATGGCGTGGACGCGTTGGTCGCACTTGGCCGCCCCTGTTCTCGTAACCGCTTCCGTAGCCATCGCAGTGGCGAGCGCTGCCGTCGCCGCCGTCGGGGCACGCTGGGTCGCCTTGACACCTGCGACCCCGAATTGGCCGCTTGCCGCGGGACTCGCCCTCGGCTGCCTGTTCGCGTGCGTGACCGCGGCGAGCTGGGCGTTCGCACACAGACGCCTGCTCCGGCACGTCTGAGAGACGTCTTGCGGCCCGTTCGCTGGTGACCGCGGCCACGGCTAGCATCGGCAGGTGTCCGTCGCGGAGCCCCAGACCGACCTCGCAATCCTCAACCAGGCGCAGCGTGAGGCTGTTCAGCACACCGAAGGGCCTTTGCTCGTGGTCGCCGGTGCGGGTTCGGGAAAGACGCGCGTCCTTACTCACCGCGTCGCCCACCTCGTCGAAGACCTGAAGGTCAAGCCGAACGAGATCCTCGCGATCACGTTCACGAACAAGGCTGCGGGGGAGATGCGGGAGCGCCTCGAGCGAATGCTCGGCGCGACCGCGCGCGCGATCTGGATCCTCACGTTCCACGCCGCCTGCGGGCGCATGCTCCGCCGCGAGGCCGAGCGGCTCGGCTACCGCTCGACGTTCTCGATCTACGACGACCAGGACCAGGTGCGCCTGGTCAAGGCCTGTCTCGAGGAGCTGGGAAAGGACCCGAAGCGCTTCTCGCCGCGCGGGATCCACTCGCAGATCTCGCGCGCGAAGAACGAGCTCGTCTCGCCGGAGGAGTACACCGCGCGCGTCGCCTCGTTCTGGGATCAGACGGTCGCCGAGGTGTACGAGCTCTACCAGCGCCGCCTGCACGCCTCGAACGCCGTCGACTTCGACGACATGCTCATGCTCACGGTGCAGGTCTTCGAGCGCTTCCCGGAGGCGCTCTCGCGCTGGCAGAGCTCGTTCCGCTACATCCTGGTCGACGAGTATCAGGACACGAACCACGCGCAGTACCGTCTGCTCCAGCTCCTCGGCGCCAAGCACGGAAATGTCTGCGCAGTTGGCGACCAGGACCAGTGCCTCGTCGCCGGAACGATGATCACGATGGCGGACGGCTCTACAAAGCCGATCGAGAGAGTTCGGCCGGGAGACGAAGTCCTCTCCTGCTATGGAAGTGGACGCTTCGGACGTGCCCGGGTAGCACGAGTTCATCGCTCGGAACGACGCCACGGCATCGCGGTTACGACTGCGTCTGGCCGAACGGTCGTTGCCACGCCCGAGCATGTGCACTTCGCGGGCTTCAAGTCAGGTCGCACGCCGCAGCTGCACATGACCTATCTCATGTGGAAGCGTGGATCCGGCTTCCGCGTGGGAACGTCGCGGACGTACACCGACGGGCGACAACAGCCTCTGCCCGGCCCGGCGTTTCGGATGCACCAGGAGCATGCGGATGCCGTGTGGGTGCTCTCGACCCATGACTCAGAAGTGGATGCCCGCGCTGCGGAAATGCGCACGTCGCTGCAGTACCAGCTACCGATACTTCCGTTCGTCGCACGCGTGTACCCGGGCCACAGTGGCCGCAGTCTTGTCGCAGATCAGACGCAGATCGATCGGATCTTTGCCGAACTCGACACGGTTTCGACTGGTCGCGAGCTGCTCGCCGCCGAAGGCTTGAGCTTCGACCATCCGCACTTCAGCGCAGCGACGACAACCGCCGGGCGCCGCGTCCGGAGGCGGCTGACGGTGTCGCTCTGTGCTGACTCACGAGGAGGCGCGCCGCAACATCGGATCTCGCTCTTCGGATCTGACGAGGACGGCCGGCGCGCTCTGGCGGGCAGAGGTTTCTCGATTCGACCTGCGTATCGCGGCTCGAGCGGATGGCGATACGAGTCGTCGTTCGCGGATTTCGGTCGACTCGTCGAGCGCGTCGAAGACATCGAGGACACCCTCGACGTCTCGGTCCGGTTCACTGCTCGTTTGGCGGCCCGGTCGGAAGGCGCGATCAAGGACCGAAACTCGCTTCAGTTCACACCAGCGTCGGCGATTCGAACGGGCATGGTGATGGTGAATGATGAAGGGGAGTTCGACCTCGTCGAGAGCGTGGAGCGCGTCGTGCTCGACAGACCGGTGTACGACTTGGACGTCGAGCGCACGCACAACTTCGTAGCGGGCGGCCTCGTCACGCACAACTCCATCTACGCCTTCCGGGGAGCCGACTTACGCAACATCACCGAGTTCGAGACCGACTTTCCGGGAACGCACGTGGTCACGCTCGAGCAGAACTACCGCTCGACGAACTCGATCCTGCGGGCGGCCAACGCCGTCATCGAGCAGAACACCGAGCGCAAGCCCAAGCACCTCTTCTCCGACCTCGGCGAGGGAGATCCGGTGCGCGTCGTCGAGCTCGAGGACGAGCACGCGGAGGCCCGCTTCGTCGCCGCCGAGATCGCCGGGCTGATCGACCAGGGGCTCTCCGCGAGCGAGATCGCGGTCTTCTACCGGACGAACGCGCAGTCGCGAGTGTTGGAAGACGTGCTCGTGCGCCAGGACGTGCCGTACCAGGTCATCGGAGGGCCGCGGTTCTACGAGCGGGCCGAGATCCGGGACGCGACCGCGTATCTGACCGTGCTCGTCAACTCGAGCGACGCAGGGTCGCTGCTGCGCATCGCCAACTGCCCACGGCGCGGGATCGGCGACACCTCCCTCGCGCGCGTCGTGACCTATGCGGACACGACCGGCCGGACACTGTGGGAGGCGCTGGCCGACCCCGAGGCGGCCGGCGTCACCTCGGCTGCCTGCCGCGCGATTCGCGGCTTCCGCTCGACGATGGAGTCGCTGATGGCTCAGGCGCAGGAGCTTCCGGTGGACGAGCTCCTCGAACGGATGCTCGAGAAGATCGGGATCCTCGACGCCTACGAGGCGGAGCGCACGATCGAGGCGCGCGGCCGGATCGAAAACCTGCAGGAGCTCGTGGGCGTCGCCCGCGAGTACCGTCAGCAGACGGCGGATGCGTCGCTGGCCGGCTTTCTCCAGGACATCTCCCTCGTCTCCGATCAGGACACGATCGCCGACGACCGCGGTCTCGTCACGCTGATGACCCTGCACAACGCCAAGGGCCTGGAGTTCAGGGCGGTCTACGTGATCGGGATGGAGGAGGGCATCTTTCCGCACATCCGCGCGATCGAGGAGCAGGGCGTGGAGGAGGAACGGCGCCTCTGCTACGTCGGGATGACCCGCGCGATGGAGCGGCTGACGCTGACCCACACGCTCTCGCGCTCGCTCTGGGGGCGTCGGAGCTACAACCTCGCGTCGCGCTTCCTGGACGAGCTGCCGCGCGAGGTTGAGCGCGAGCGGTTGAAGCCCTCCTCCTGGGCGAGCTACGGATCGCCGGCGAGCGCCGCGCCACAGGGCGGCAACCCTGGGCTGGCTCTGTCGACCGGCGACGCTGTGCGCCATGCCTCGCTCGGCGAAGGCATCGTGACCGCGGTTGAGCCTGGCGGGGTCGTCACCATCCGCTTCGCCGAGGACGGCACCGAGCGGCGGCTCATGGTCGAGTACGCGCCGCTCGAGAAAATCGCACAATGAGCCTCGAGTACCGGAGCCCTTCGGCGGAAGAGCTGGCCACCGTTTTACGGACGACGTACGCCGCGTTCGGCGAGGCCCCGAAAGAGGACGACATCGAGCGCTGGGGCCGGCTCATGCCGCTCGATCGCGTCCTTGCGGCCTGGGACGACGGTCGTCCCGCCGGCGTTACTGCCTCCTGGCCGTTCGAGCTGACGGTTCCGGGCGGCACCGCGAAGGCGGCGGGAGTCACCTGGGTCGGCGTCCTGCCGAGCCACCGGCGGCGCGGAGTGCTCCGAGAGCTGATGCG
>Ga0183260_10001373_pt1 | contig 20374 bp, 11 predicted proteins | sample AntDrymUQ4972206_2_FD_129768 | JGI IMG/M metagenome (GOLD analysis project Ga0183260, IMG submission 129768) | Polar desert sand microbial communities from Dry Valleys, Antarctica - metaG UQ497 (22.06) (version 2) (version 2) | ecosystem: Environmental > Terrestrial > Soil > Desert | place...
CCTCACGTGAAGCGGATCGCGACACTCATGCTCGTGGCCGCCGCGGCGACCGCGCTCCTGCTTCCGGGCGCAGCCGGCGGCGCGCCGCACCCCGGGTTCGCGGGTCCTGGTTTCGTGCCGGGCGAGGTGATCGTAGGCGCCGAGGACGGCGGCGAGCGCCTGCTGCGGCTGCCCGAGGGCATTGGGGTCGGCGAGGCCGCCGCCGCCCTGGAGGCGAACCCGAGCGTCGCCTATGCGCTGCCCAACTACATCGCCAGGGCATCCGCCGTCCCCAACGATCCCGGCCAGGGCACCGTCCCGGGCGATTGGCAGCGCACACAGTGGAACTTCCTCGCCTGCGGATCGATCTGCACGCTGAACCTGCCGCCCGCCTCCGGCGGATCGCCCACCCCCGGTGTCTCTCCCACCCCCGGCGTCTACGTGGCGCGCGGGGGCATCAACGCGGTGGGCGCCTGGGACGTGCTGAAACAGCGCGGCGCCGAATTCGGGAAGGGCGCCACGGTCGCCGTCCTGGACACGGGTGTCGCGTACCGCAGCAAGAGGCCGGCCTTCTCTCGGAGCCCCGACTTCGGCAAGAGGCAGTTCCTGCCGGGCTTGGACGTCGTCAAGGGGAGCGACGAGCCACTCGACCGCGACGGGCACGGCACCCACGTCGCCGGGACGATCGGCGAGCGGGCGGGCAACGGCTTCGGCCTCACCGGGCTGGTGCCGAAGGCCGGGCTGATCCCGGTCCGCGTCCTCGACGCGAACGGCCTCGGCAACGCCCGCGACATCGCCCGCGGGATCAAGTTCGCCGCCAGGGAGGGCGCCGACGTCATCAACATGAGCTTCGAGTTCTCGCTGGCCGTCGACAGCTGCGCCCAGATCAAGTCGGTCTGCTCGGCGATCAAGTTCGCGTCCAAGCGGGGCGCGGTGGTCGTCAGCGCCGCCGGAAACTCCAACGGCGAGCCGATCGCCTTTCCCGCAGGCGCTCCCGGGGTGATCGGTGTGGGACGCACCACCAAGGACGCCTGCCTGGCGGGCGAGTCGCGCACCGGCGCCGGGCTCGACCTCGTCGCCCCCGGAGGCGGCCTGCCCGCCACGGTCGACTGCGGAGGAGACGACCCGTTCTTCAGCCGCGGGGCCCCGATCCAGCAGCTCACGTTCAGCGGCTCCAGCTTCAACCGGTTCGGCTACCCGACCTTCTACGAGGGAACCTCGATGGCCTCCGCCCACGCCGCGGGCGCCGCCGCAATGGTGATCGCCAGCAAGGTCGTGGGCCGCAACCCCTCTCCGGCCACGGTCGAATGCCAGCTCAAGGCCACCGCCCGCACCACGGACCTGGGCCAGCTGTATGACCCGCGCCTGTTCGGAGCGGGGCTGATCGACGCCGGAGCGGCGGTGCTCAGCCGCGCCCCCGGCTGCTAGCCGCTCGGCGGACGGCTTCGCCATCAGACCTGCATCTCCTCGGGCTTCGCCCTGCGGGGATACAGGGTTGCGACGCGCTACGTGAGGGCTGCTAAGCCGACGCTAGGTGGTCCGGACGATCCACACGTCGCAGGGGGAGTGGTGGCTGATCTTGTTCGGCACGCTGCCGAGCAGGAAGCGCTTGGCGCCTGTCATTCCCCTGTTGCCGACCATGACCAGGTCGGCTCCGTTCTCCTCGGCGACGTCGAGGATCGCGTCGGCGGGGTCCCCCTCGCGAGGGTGGGTGACGACGTCGACCTTGGCTTTCTTGGCGTCGGCGGCCGCCTTGTCGAGGACGAACTGAACGTCCCCGCGCGCGTTGACGACGTGCGAGAGGTCCCCGCTGATCCCTTCGCCCTCCTCCTTCAGGCGCCCGCTGGGAATCGGCTCGTAGGCGCTGACGATCTCGAGCTTGGCCTTCGTGAGCTTCGCGAGCTCGATCGCGGTCTGGACCGCCTGCTTGGCCGTCTCTGACCCGTCGGTGCCAACAACGATGCGATCGAACATCTCTCCTCCTCGTCGTGCGGTTACGGGACGATCAGCAGGACGATCCTATGCCAGTTTGACGATCGCGATCACCATCGACGCCACGCAGCAGGTGATGATCACGGCCATCGTGTAGACCCAGAGGCGGGGCACGGACGCAAGCTTAGGGGCGCTTGCGCTTGGCAACCGGCCTGCGGACCGTCTCGCATCCCTTTACGCGGTCGGAGCGATCGACGACCGCGCGGTCGGTGCCCGAGCCGCAGTTCACGCGGTCGCGCTCGCCGTCGCGCGCCGAGACGCGGTCATCGCCCGAGCCGGCACCTATTGCGTCCGCTCCCGGGCCGCCGATGAGCCGGTCGCGGCGGTTGCCGCCCGAGATCTGGTCGGCGCCCGCGTCGCCCGATATCCGGTCACCGCCCTTGTTCCCGAACAGGCAGTCGTCGCCGTCGCCCCCGGCGATGCGGTCCCGCCCGCGCAGGCCGCGGATCAGGTCCCCCGCGGTCGTACCCGTGAGGGAGTCGGGGCCGGCGGTGCCGGGCCTGGGGGTCGTGCAGGCGCCGGCCGGGGCGGTTGGCTGGTTCCCGGTCCCGCCGCCTCCTGCGGGCGGGATCGGAGCGCTCCCGCCGCCTCCTGCGAGTGGGATCGGCGCGCTCCGCAGCCGGCCCCAGTTGCCGGCCTCGTCGCGGAAGAAGACCGCAAGGTGGGCGTTGCCCGCAACCTGGGCCGCGGTCAGGATCGCGCCCTGGGTGCCGCCGGAACCCGCTGTCGCGCCGAGCTGCGCGGCGACCGAGCCGTCGGTGGGCTTGGTGATCGGGTCGGCCGAGACGATGACCCGGAAGACGTCGGCCTGGCCGCAGGCCCAGTCGTCACCCGGCGCGGTCACCGAGAGGTCGATGCGGTCGCCGGGGCCCCGGGCGAGCCGCAGGTCCGTCGGGCGGTTCGGGGGGCGGCCGTCGCCGCGGTAGTTGTTGGTCGAGCGCTCGTCGTGGTGGAAGGTCCACCACTCGTCGTTCGTGGTGTCATTCGAGGAGCCGCAAGCGTCGACGCCGTCGGCATCGCCGGGGTTCGCGGCCGTGTCCCACAGGAACGACCAACCCTCTCGGGTGACCGTGGTGACGTCGAGGTCGCCGTCGCCGTCGGCATCGCCGACCGCCGGGGTCGCCTGCTGCCAGCCGCCGGTGAACTTGGGCCACCCGGCGGGCTCGTCGCCCATCGGGCCGTAGGCGTGCAGGTTGTAGAGCCCGGTGCCGACCAGCATCTGGCGCTCGGGGCCGCCGCCGACGCGAGCGACCGAGGCCTGGCCGAGCAGCTGGAAATCGTCGGTCGCGACCGGGTAGCCGGGGAGGGCCGTGCCGGTGGAGGGGTCCCACGCGAGCTGGACGTGGTTGAAGGGCAGGTTCTGGTTGACCGCAAGCAGGTTGGCGGCGCCGTTCAGCGTCAGGCCGCCCTTCAGGACCGCGGGCTGTCCCTGGCCGAGGACGTCCCCGACAGACGAATAGTCGGCGAGGTTCAGCACCGGGCCGGGGTCGGTCACGTCGCCGGCAGATGCCTGGTACTCGCGGATTCCCACGCCGTTGCCGTCCACCAGCCGCGAGCCGCCGGGGACGATCGACGTTGCGGCCGACACCGAGACCTCATCGTCGTCCGGGTTGCCGTCCTCGTCGAGGATCGCCGAGTCGTGGCCGGGCAGCACCAGCGGCAGCAGGTCGCCGGCCGCGACTCCGACCTTGACGGGCCAGCCGGGCACATTCGATCCGTCCGAGTGGACCGCGTAGACCGGGTTGGAGCCGGTCGACGACGCGAGCAACGTGCTGAAGAGCTCGAACAGCGGCGGGAAGGACTCGGGCGGGTCGCCGCCGATCACCTCGTTGGTCGAGATCACGATCTCGGGGCCCACCGGCCCGGCACCGCTTGCAGAGCAGCCGCGGCCGTCGAGCTCGGCGACCGCCGGCGTGGTGACGATCTCGGCGCCGTCGGCGCCCGCGCTCTGGAGCTTGCGCGGGAAGCCGGGCATCAGGTTGCCGTTGCCGCGCCAGGCGTAGAGGTGCTGGTCGAGCGCGCCGGCGATCACCTCGAGGTCGTCGTCGCAGTCCAGGTCGGCGAGAGCGACCGAGCCCAGGAACCCGCGCTTGATGTGGTTCGAGGAGGTGATGCGGCGGTCTGCGGTGTTGAAGCAGGGCTTCGCCGCGACCCCGCCCAGGCAGGGCTCGGAGAGGTTGCGATCGAGGGCGGCGTCGCCGGGGCCCGCGCCGAAGCCCGGCAGCGGGTTCCCCTCCAGGTCCCACGCGTATACGTGCTCGCCGGCGTTCAGGACGATCTCGGCCTCGAGGTCGCCGTCGATGTCGCCGATCGCGGGGACCCGGGGCGTCTCCTTCGGCGTCGGGAGCGTTCCCGGCACCGCGTTGGGGTGCGCCTGCTCGATCGCGTAGCGACCCGTCGAGACCGGGACGCCCCCGTTAAATGATGGAACGGGCGTGCCGTCGGAGTTGAGGACGCTGAGCTCGCCGCTGGTCGTCGTCTGGACCACGTCGAGCTCGTTGTCGCCGTCGACGTCATACAGGCGAGGCGAGACCTCGCCGCCCGAGCCGGTCACGTGGGCTGCCGGGTCCGATCCCGAGCCCAGCGGCTTCGGCCAGCCGTCCAGGTTGCCGTCGTCCTCGTAGGCGAACAGGGTCTTGCGGTAGCGGCCGAAGTTGGAGGGGTTGCCGTTCTCCTCGACCGTGAGGCGGATCTGGAACACGTGGCGCTCGGGGTCGGGGTCGGGATATGGGTCGGCGGGCCAGCCGCTGCCCGCGCCGCCGGCCGGGCGGCCCGGGTCGCCGGTCACCTCTCCGCTGCAGTTCGCGGCCAGGTCGTCGATCAGCGACTTCGGGAGGTTTCCGAGCAAGCCGTCCTGGTCTCCCGAGCCGGAGTTGGTTCCGGGGATCGCCTGGAAGTCGGCGTCGGCGGCGTCCTGCCCGCACGCGTACTCGAGCCGCCAGTCCCCGACGTCGCCGTGGGCGGACGCGATGCGCCCGGTGATGTCGAGGCCGCCTGCGCCGATCCGGTCGGAGTTGATCGGCGCGAACCAGGCCGGGGAGTCGATCTGGGCCTCGGGCGGCACGTCATCGGCGGCAATCCGCTTCATGGCGGCCGCGAGGTTGGCCCGGCCGTAGCCGAAGTGGGGGTCCCAGCCGACCTCGGCCTTGTCGGGGAACGTCGCCGGGTTCGTGTTCAGCGGCCTCACGTCCTCGGCCGTCATCGTCAGGAGCTGGCGGATCTCGTTGCCGGTCAGCGGGTTCCCGGGGAACTCGTCGCGCCCGAATGAGGCGATGAGGCCGGCTGCGCCCGAGGCCTGGCCCGTGTCCTCGGAGCCGGTCGCACCCGTCATCACGATGTCGGCCTTGCCTCCGTACTGGGTCAGGTTCGAGTTGCGGAAGAAGCTGAGGGTCGGCGGCTGCGCCGAGATCGTGAGGTTGAGGGGCGGGGAGCTGAGGAGGCCCAGGAGCTGGTTGCATCCGGCGGTGAAGTCGGCGGGCGGCGAGGGGGTCGGCGGGACGTCGACCCCCGGCAGGCTGCCCGGGCCGGTGCAGGTGTTGTTCGGCGCCGTGTCGGGATAGGCCCCCGCGACATAGATCGCCTCGTTGTAGTTGGTCGGGTAGTTGTGGTTGGCGCTGTTGATGTCCGAGGAGACCATCGTCAGCGTCACGCCCTGCTCGTCGGCGAACTCGAACGTGTCGCGGGCGAACTGGGTGTTGCCGAGCCCGCCGACCGCGCCCTCGACCACCGAGGCGCCGTTCCGGGTCGCGTACAGCGTGCCGAGCGCGAAGTAGTCGATCGGCACCACGAACGTGTCCCAGACCCGCAGCGGCATGATCTGGCAGTCGGGGCACATGCCGACGCCGTCGCGGTTGTTGTTGGTCTCGGCGGCGGCCTCCAGCGCCCGGCCGGTCCCGTGCCCGCCGGCCGAGCAGCAGCTCGACGCGTCGAACGGGTCGTTGTCGTCGTCGAAGAAGTCCCAGCCGGCGATGTCGTCGACGTAGCCGTTCAGACCGGGATCGTCGTCGACGTCATCCGAGAACACGGCGATCAGGTCGGAGGGATCGAGGACCCCGTCGGACTCCTGGTCGCCCTCGTTGATGTTCACCCGCGAGTCGCAGCGGTAGTCGCGGACGTTGAAGGCGCCGTCGTTGTCGGCGTCGAACTGATTCAGGAAGGCGCCGCACGCCGGCCCGCCCGGCTCGAGCGGGCTGCCGCCGCGGTCGTTGAGGGGGATCTCGAGCTCGTCGCGGTTCAGCGCGATCTTGTTCTTCAGGTCGAGTGACTGCCAGCGGGCGCCGGTGTCGAGGATCGCGATCGAAACATCCTCGCGGCCCGGCTGGTCGCCGGGCGAGTCGGGCGTGAAGTACTTCCACGCGGTGTCGACGCGGACACCGGAGATCTGGCTGCAGCGCCGCAGCGGTCCCAGCACCGGGCCCTCGGCCGCCTCGTTGGCGTCCTCGCCGGCGGCGTCGAGCTGGCCGTCGGACCCGGGGGTGAGCGGGTTGCAGTCGAGGTAGGGCGTCCTGACGCCGGGAGCCGATTCCGCCGAGTCAGGGTTGAAACCGAAGGCCCGGAACTCCTCGTTGAAGTAGCTCTGGCACTCGGGCGCCTCTTCTTCGTTGTCGTTCTCGCAGCGGTCGAAGTCGGGGTCGTCCGGGGTGTTTATGCGGGGGCTCTCGGCCGGGTTGGTCCCAGGGAAGTTCGGGTTGGCAGCGATCGCCGCGGCCGGAATCGCGGCCAACAGGCATCCGGCGGCCAGCGCGAGCGTCGTCGCGCGAGCACGGAATCTCCCGGTCCGCGTCCTCATCCTCATCCTCATCGATGAGGACCCTAGGCGATCGGGGGCGAGCGGCGCGCCGGTCGCCCCGCTACTCGTCGCGCCCGTCCTCCTGCGGCTCCTGGAGGATCGGGGCCTCGATGCCGGCCGCTGCCGGGGCCCCGGGCGTATCGGGCTCGTACCAGTCGAGGTATCGGCCGCAGACATCTGACAGCGGGACGCGCTCGCGATCCCCAAGCGGGGTCGCGGCGATCCGGCCCAGGTACGCGCGGGTCTCGGTGCCGAGCACGCGGCCGATCAGCGGCGGCTCCCCGGCAGCGGCCTCGAAGGCCACAGGGACCTTGGCGGCGCCGGGGGAGCCCGGCACCTCGATCTCGCCCACGCGGTAGTAGGGAGACGGACCGCGGAAGAGGAGGCTCGCGGGGAGCTCTGCGTCCAGGCCGACCGACGGGGCCGCGACCCGCAGCTCCCGGGTGCTGGCGAACTGCATCGAGATCTCCCAGCGCCCGGGAGCCAGCGACAGCTCCTGGCTCGCCCCGCTCGAGTCCGTGATGTTGGGCCGCGGCTCCCACACCTGTCCGACCGCGGGCGCCGCCGGCAGCACGGTCGCCGTTCCCGCGATGCCGGCCAGCGGGGCCTTGGCGGGCTGCGAGCAATCGACACTGGCGCCGGGGAAGAGCGGCTCGAGCAGCGTGCGACGATCGACGGAGGCGGGGGCCGCCCTCTCCCAGAGGATGAAATCGCCGCTTCGTTTCGCCGGCTGGAACTCCGGCGGCGCCTCGCTGTTGAACGCCGAGCTGGTGGTGACCACGAAGTCGAAGTCCGCCAGAGTCTGCGTCGGGGCGTTGTCCCAATCGAACTTGGCGTTGATCGGCGTCGCGCGGTAGAGCGTCGGCGTCTCCTCGGTGTCGTAGTGGTTCAGGAGCGGCGAGAAGACGTCGCCGGCCCCCAGCAGCTCCCACGAGATGAAGTTGTCGCGGCCGAGGAACAGCACGTTCTCGCCCTGAACCTCGGGGCGGAAGTCGTCGATCAGGCGATCTGCGACATCGGACGGTCCCACCGCGGACTGGCGCAGAGGCAACAGGGTCGAGAATGCGGCCGCGGCGATGAATGCCACCGCGAGCGCCGGGGCGCCGAACCGGACTACGGGGCGCAGCGGCCGGGGCGGCCACCACTCCGCTTCGCCGGCGCTCTCGTCCTCGAGCCTCTCCGCCGCGAGCAGCCCACGGAGGGCGATCAGCATCACCACAGGCGCTAGGACGGCGAGGGCCTTCGCCGACGTGTAGGGAGTGCCGACGGCGAGCGCGCCGAGGTAGCCCACCACCCCCGCGATGAAGGCGGCGGGCATCGCGGCTTCGCGGCGGGCGTGAGCGCGGCCGAGACCCCAAGCGAGGGCGAGCGCCGCCAGCAGCGCGCCTGCGTAGAAAGCGAGCGCCGGTTTCCCGGCATTCGACGCGGAGAGCCGAAACTCGCTCGAGGGCCAGACGCCGAGCGACTGGAGCGGGTTGAGCGGCTGGCGCAGGTTGCCGAAGCCGGTATTGCCCTCCGCCCCCGAGGGGCTGAAGGCCTCGAACCCGGCGAAGCTGACGATGCGGATCAACTCGGGCAGGGCGGCGACGACTGGGATTGCCACCCCGGCGACGATCACCGGCGTCGCCCAGCGCAGCCGGTCGCGCAGGTGCATCCCCTCGCGCCGCTCGCGCTCATACCAGGCGGTCAGGAGCGCCCAGGCGATCGCCGCCAGGGCCAGCCACGCCAGGCCGGGGAAGCTGTAGTTGTAGATCGTGCCCGCGGCGATCACGCCGCCGGGCAAGGCGAGCAGCGCCTGGCCGCGCATCCACCTGCGTCCGCGGTCGTCGAAGGTCGACACGATCGTCGGGCTGTAGCCGCGCCAGCACTCCCGTAGTGCCGGCAGGGAGAGCGCGAACCCGACCAGCGCGAGCGCGAGCATCGGCTCCTTGAAAGCTCCCTGGGCCAAGTAGGCCGCACCGAGGTACGGCACCGCCGCGAGGGTGGCGCCGGGCGCGCGCAGCCATTCACGCACTCCGCCGAGCGCCCCGTAGGCCGTCAGCGCCGCGAGCAACACGATCGCCCCGGTCAGACCCGCGAACCCCTGCACCAGGCTTGCGCCGCTCGCCTTCGAGACGGCCGATACGACCGCGTGAGGCCCGAGCGGATAGCCGTCCTCGATCAGGTCGGGCGTCGGCCCCTCCCGTGTGTCCACCCACTCGGTGAACAGCAGGTGCGAAGCCATGTCGTCGTTGACCAGCCCCTGCCCCAGGATCCCCACCCGGCCGCTGGTCGCGAACGGGATCGCGACGGCGGCGGCGGCGATCAGGGCCGCGGCGATCGCTCCCACGCGGACCGGCCCGAGCTCGCCGAGCCGGGGGACCAGCACCCAGACCGAAGCCGCGACGACGAGCCCCGCAGCCAAGGCGGCTGCGGTCCCGTGCCCCGGCAGCTTCACCGCGACCCCGCATACGACGAGCAGCACGGAGAGCCCCGCCGCGGGAGCCACAGGCGAGAACCGCTCGCGCCCCGAGAGCGCCATCACGGCCTGGCCGCAGACGAGCGATGCGCCCGCGATGAGGGCGCCGGCGAAGAGAGCCGAAAGCATCGCGGAAGCCTACGGAACCGCCGGGGGACCTAGATGGCTTCCACCGTCTCGCTGCGCTCCCACTCGGCCGAGTAGACCATGTGCGTCCCCGCCAGGCCCTTCAGCTCCAGCTCGCGGCCGGAGTCGAAACGCAGATCGGTGCCCTCGGGGCCCTCGGAGCCGTGGCCCTCGGCGGCTTCGCGCATCCGCTCCGAGACGAGGATCTCGCCTCCCGTGGCCTGGGCCGCGATGCGGGCGGCGAGGATCACGTTCTTGCCGAAGAAGTCGCCGTCCTCGGCGATCGCCTCGCCAGTGTGGAGGCCCATGCGCACGCGCAGGGTCACGTCCTCCGAGGCGGCCGTTCGCTCGGCGAAGGCGCGCTGGACCTCGATCGCGCACTCGAGGGCGCGGCAGGGCTCGGGGAAGGCGAGCATGAAGCCGTCGCCCTGGTTCTTCACTTCGAAGCCGTCATGGCGTGCGAGCGCCTCGCGGAACACGACGTTGTGTGAGCGCAGGACCTCGAGCCAGCGCTGGTCCCCGAGGCTCTCGGTGAGGATCGTGGAGTCCTCGATATCGCTGAAGAGGATCGAGACCGTCCCGTCGGGGGCGGCATGCGGGCTCAGGTCCGGGCGCTCGGCCTCGATCGCCTCGACGACTTCGTCGATCGAGGTCGTGGAATCCACGTCGGTCAGGCCCTGCGCCTCGAGGCTCAGCGCGAGGGCGCGGTCGACCAGGCCGCGGGCTCCCATCCCGCGGGCTGCCGAAAGCGACTCGGTCAGCAAGGGGAGCGCCTGCTCCCGATCGCCGCCGCGCAGGAGGAGTTCGGCGAGGTCGGCCCGCGTCGTCGCGAGCGCGGGCGAGTCGCCCATGCGGCCGCTGATCTCGAGCGCGGCCCGTAGGTGGCGCTCGGCGTCGGCTTGGCGCCCCATGGTCCCGGCCAGCAGGCCGAGGATGCGGTCGACCGGCCCGCCGCAGCCGCCGGCCCGAGCGACGGCCACTACGAGGCCCTCGTAGGGGAGCAGCTCCTCGTAGAGCCAGCCGGAGCGCCGGGCATCGCCCAGCGTCGCCGTCGCCTCGCCCACCAGCGCAGCCGCCGCCAGCCAGTTCGCGTCACGGGAGATGACCGAGAAGTCGTCGGGTGCGAGGCGCTCCAGTTCGCGCCTTCCCAGCTCGAGGTCACCCGACCTCGCCGCGAGGCGAATCAGGGCGGTGCGCCAAGCGGGTATGCCGGGGAACCGCTCGGCCAGCTCGCGCACCGCCGGGAGCAGCTCGCCGGACCGGCCCTGGAGACCGCGAATCTGGGTCAGCTGCACCCCGTAGTACTGCGAGGCGAGCGGCTGCTCGGCCCGGGCGCCGGCCCGCCGGGCTTCCTCGGCGAGCCGCTCGGACTCCGTCAGGTCGCCGTCGATCAGCACGCGCATGCTGCGCACCGCCATCGTCTGCCACGTGTACTGGGGCATCCGCAGTTGGTCGACCAGGGCCTCGAACGCCGCAAACTCCCGGTCGAAACCGGCGATGTCGGCGAGCTCGAGGAAGAGCATCATCCGGTACGCGTGCCCGCGGAGCACGCTCTCGTCATCGCCCATGGTCCGGCCGAGGTCCAGCATCTCGTCGGCGATGGCCAGCCGCTCCCGCTGGGACTCCGGGCCGAACGGGACGAAGATCTGGCGGTGCAGCGCGGCGGCGAGGGTCGTCGGCGCGTCGACCTCGCGCGCGATCTCGATCGCCTCCTCGACCAGCTCGCGCGATTCGCCCTGGGCGTCGATCCAGTAGAGCTCCTGGCTTTTCGCGCTCAGGAGCGAGGCGCGGGCGGCCGTCCGTTCGGGCCCGATCGCGGCAAGCGCCTCGTCGATCAGGGCAACCAGCTTATGGTCGACCCTGCCCGCCTCGCTCAGCATCGCGATGCCGATCGCGGCGCCGACCAGATAGTCGGCCCGGCCGAGCGCGCGTGCGGATTCGGCGGCGCGCCCGAACGCCCGGCGGGCGTCGGCGAAGCGCGCGGCGCTGGCCTCTGCTCCGCCGAGGGCGAGCAGGAGTTGGCATCGCCGGTCCTCATCGGGCTCTTCCATCAGTTCCATGACCTCGAGCGCGCGCTCGTACACCTCGACGGCGTCCTCGTAGGCAAGCTGCTCCATGTCCTGGACCCCGGCGCGCTCGGCGTAGTCGACGGCCTTGGCCAGGTCGCCACGCGGCGCCGCGGCAAGGAAGTGGTGAGCGAGCTCGCCGAGACGCTCGTCAGGGTCCCCGGCGCACAGGCCCTCCAGCGCCACCGCCATGCGCTCGTGCAGCCGCGCCCTCTGGGCGGCGCTGAGCTCTTCGTAGAGCGTGTCGCGAACGAGCGCGTGCGAGAACGAGAACCGCCCGCCGCCCAGGTCGGTGACGAGCCGCTCCGCGACCGCCTCCCCCGCCGCGGCGATCAGCTCCGCCATGCTGAGGTCCGTGACCGCCACCACGAGCTCCTGGTCGAACTCCCGCCCTACGACGGCGGCCACCTTCAGCACTTCGTTCGTCCCCTCCGAGAGGCGATCGAGCCGGCGCCCGACCACCTCGCGAACCCCCTGGGGGATCTCGGGCTCGGTCCCCACCGGGAGCTCTTCGGAGAGCCTGCCCTCGCTCGCCAGGAGGCGGATCACCTCGCCGACGAAGAAGGGGTTGCCGTCCGTCTTCGCGTGCACAGCCTCGGCGAGGCCCCGCGGTGGCGGCTCGCCGGAGGTCATCTCCATGAAGCGCTCGATCGCGCCCACCCCGAGGCCGCGCAGGGCGATGCGATCGCCGCCCAGGTCTCCCAGGACCCGCGCAAGGGGGTGGTGGCGGCCCAGCTCGACGTCGCGATAGGTGCCGCAGATCACGAGGCCGGTCGACGCCGTCTCGGCCGCCGCATACTTGAGGAGGAGGAGCGAGGGCTCGTCGGCCCAGTGGAGGTCGTCGAGCACGAGCATCATCGGGCGGTCGCGCGCGGCCGTGACCAGGAAGCTCGTGACCGAGTCGAACAGGCGGAAGCGAGCCTCCTCCGTGTCGGTCAGGTCGGCCGGCTCGATGTCGAGGTGCTCGGCGACCTCGGGTACGAGAGAGGCGATCTCGGCGGCTCCGGCCCCCATCTGCCACGCCATGGCCACCGGGTCGGACCCGCGGACCAGCTCGCGGATCGCCTGGACCAGGGCCAGTACGCCGGGGCGCCGTCGTCCTCGCGGCAGCGGCCCCAGTGGACGCGGACGCCCCGAACCTGGGCGTAGGTCGCAAGCTCCTCGGCCGCGCGCGTCTTGCCGATTCCCGGCTCGCCCACCAGCAGCTGCAGGCTGCCTGCCCCCGCCTGCGCCGAGTCCACCGCCGCTCGCATCCTCTCGATCTCACGGTCGCGGCCCACGAAGACACCGCCCGCCAGGCGGTCCAGGGGGTTCGGCGCGACCGGATCCTCCTTCGACTCGACGGGCTCGGCGAGCGCCTCACCGAGGCGCTCGCGGGCAGCGGCTGCGCCGGCGGGCCTCTGGTCGCGGCGCTTCGCCATCAGCTCGAGCACCGCCCGGTCGAGGGGCTCGGGCACCTCGGGGTTGATCCGCGACGGCGCCACCGGATCGGAGTGCAGGTGCTGGCTGATGATCGAGACGGCGTCGTCGCCCGAGAACGGCGGGCGGCCCGTCAGCATCTCGTAGAGCAGCGCGCCGAGCGAGTAGATGTCGGACTCGGGGCTCGGGGCTTCGCCGAGGGCCTGCTCGGGAGGGAGGTAGGCGACGGTCCCGACGAGGTTGCCTCCGCTGACCCGGGCTCGGCCCTCGGTCGTCGCCAGGCCGAAGTCGCCCAGGCGGGCCGAGCCCGCTTCGTCGAGCCAGACGTTGGCGGGCTTCAGGTCGCGGTGCACGATCCCGCGCGCGTGAGCGTGCTCGAGGGCGCGGGTGACGTCGGTGGCGACGCCCACCGCGCGGCCCACGTCGAGTCGCCCGCCCTGCGACGCCAGCAGCGCCTCGACGTCACCGCCGGGCATGAACTCGCTGACGATGAACGGGCTGCCGGCCTCCTCCCCCGTGTCGAGGACGCTGACCACGTGCGGGTGGTCGCCGAGCTTTCGCATCGCCTGCGCCTCGCGGCGCGCCCGCGCCCGAACCACGTTGCCGACGTCCTCGGTGTCGAAGAGGGCGACGGCGACCTCGCATGAGTCCTCGATGTCATCGGCCAGGTAGACCCGCTTGCGGCCCCCTTCGCCGAGGAAGCGCTTGACGCGGTAGCGCCCCGCGATCTCACCGGGAACGTCGGCGGGCAGCCGCTCGGATGCCGTGGGCTCCGGCTGCGGTGGCGACGGGGCTGCGGGCGCGTCAAGGTCGGCTCCGCAGGAGTCGCAGAACCTCGCTCCCTCTCGATTCTCGTTGCTGCAGGACGGGCAGCGCATGCCAGCTTCCATCTTGACGGACTGCGAGCCCGCGGTCCGTGACCGATTGCCGCAAGTCAGCTCAGCGGGAAGAGCCTTCCTTGCCGACTAGACGTCTCCGCTGAAGGTGTCGCACTGCTGGATCTCGCCCGAGTCGAAGCCCGTGCGGAACCAGGTGCGTCGCTGCTCTGAGGTGCCGTGGGTGAAGCTCTCGGGGTCGATCCGGCCCTGGGTCTGCTCCTGGATCCGGTCGTCGCCGACCGCCTCGGCCGCGGTGATCCCCTCCTCGAGGTCGCCGTCCTCCAGGACGTCCGCCTGGTAGACCGAGCGCCCCCACAGGCCGGCGAAGCAATCCGCCTGGAGCTCGAGGCGAACCGAGAGCTCGTTCGCGTCGTCGGGGTTGTTCTGGCTCTCGGCGCGGACCTTCTCCTCGATCCCGAGCTGCTGCTGGATGTGGTGCCCGTACTCGTGGGCGAGCACGTAGGCCTGAGCGAAGTCGCCCGGCGCCTTGAAGCGCTTGTCGAGCTCGTTGAAGAAGGTCAGGTCCACGTAGGCCTTCTGGTCGAGTGGGCAGTAGAAGGGCCCGGTCGCCGAGCTCGCCTGGCCGCAGCCCGACTGGACCGCGTCCGAGAAGAGGACGAGCCCCGCGGGTTGGAGCTGCTTGCCCGAGGTCTTGAACTGACCGCCCCAGAACGTCTCGAGATCGGTGAGAACGAAGTTGACGAACTGCGCGCCCTGGTCTGTTGCCTCGCCCTCACTCGGGGCGGGCGCCTGGGCGTTCGGGTCCTGGCTGGTGGGCACCTGGGCCTGGTCGCCGGGAAGGCCCGGGATGTCGAAGCCGCTGCCGCCGCCCTCGCCGCCGCCGCCGCCGCAGGCGCGCAGGACGAAGAAGAGCACGACGACGATCAGGATCGTCCCGATCCCCATCTTGCCTCCGCCTCCGCTGGGGATCGGCAGGCCGCCCCCGCCCCCGCCGGGGAACTGGATGCCGCCACCGCCGCCGCCTTTCTGGCCGCGCCGGTCGTCGAGCCGCGGGTTCGCCTTTCCAGGCTTCCATTTCACGGGCGGGACTCTACGCGACCAACCGTCGAGCTAGACCAGCCCCGAGAGCGACGGCCCCGGTGGGGCCTACGCGACCAACCGTCGAGCTAGACCAGCCCCGAGAGCGACGGCCCCGGTGGGGCCTACGCGACCAACCGTCGAGCTAGACCAGCCCCGAGAGCGACGGCCCCGGTGGGGCCTATTCCAGAAGGCGCTTCTGGCTGAGCGTGTAGAGCAGGCCGAGCGCGGGGATGACCACAACCAGCGCGATCCCAAAGACGATCAGGAGCACGTCGAGGGTCGCGTCGGGGGCGGCGGACGCGTCGATGGTCAGGCCGGTCCCACCGCCACCGGGCGGCAGCAGGTAGGGGTGCATGGCGACGCCCCCGCCCCAGATCAGGGCGACCACTGCGGCGACGGCGAACGGCCGCATCCACCGCAGGACCGTTCCGCCGCTGCGGACGGCCCGAAGCACCGAGACCACGACCACCGCGCCGCAGGCGACCGAGGCGATGGCGAGCGGGAGCGCGTCGCCCTTCAGCCCGTCCCAGACCGTCTCGGCGTCGGCGTGGAGCGCCACCGCCCCGAGCACGGCGAACGCGCCGGCCACCCCCGCCGCCCCGAGCGCCCAGCGTGCGAAGACCCAGGCGCTCTGTTCGTCTCCGCTCGAGCTCGCGTCGTGAACCAGGAAGACCGCGGCGAGGTACGCACCTGCCGCCACGAACAGGGCTCCCAGCGTCAGCGGCAGGAACCCGATCCAGCTGCCTGTCGGGTCGCCGTCCCCGCCGACGGGGACCTCACCCGCAGCGACCGCCCCGATCACGCACCCCATGAAGAACGGAGTCAGGATCGACGACAGGGCGAAGGCGAGGTTCGCGCGGCCGCGCCACGGCCCCTCGATCACTTTTCCGAAGGCGAAGCCGGAGCCGCGGAGGACGATCCCGACGGCGGCGATCGCCAGAGGGATGTAGAGCGTGGACATCACCGCCGCGAACGCCTCCGGGAAGCCCGTCCAGAAGAAGACGAGGATGAAGATCAGCCAGACGTGGTTCGCCTCCCAGACCGGCGCGATCGAGCGCTCGATCCTGTGGCGTACGGCCTCGGGGTCGCCCGCGCGGCGCGCGAAGAGCTCCCAGAACCCGGCCCCGAAGTCCGCCCCGCCGAAGACGGCGTAGAAGGTGGCCCCCAGGAGCAGGACGGCTGCGACGGCATCGGCCTTGCTCACGTCTTCGGCCCTCCCTCGGGCTCCTTGGGCGGCCCGTAGGGGATCCCGGCCGGCTCGTCCTCACCGGACTCTCGCCAGCGCCGCGACATCGAGCGCAGCACCCAGACCGTCGCCGCGCCGAGCGCCGCGTAGAGGGTGAGGGTGAACGCGAACACGAACCAAAGGCCCTCGGCGCCGGTCACCGCCTCCTCGACGCGCATGTATCCGTAGACGATCCACGGCTGGCGGCCGACCTCGGTGACGATCCACCCGGCCCACATCGCCACGACCGCCGCGGCGCCCGACACCGCCACCGCCCGCAGGAACCACTTGCCATCGGGGATCTCGCGGCGGCGCCACAGAAGCCAGCCGAGCCACAGCGCGAGGCCCATCAGCGCAGTTCCGATCCCGACCATCGCGTCGAAGGAGAGGTGCAGCAGCGTCTTGGCCTCGGGCTCTTCGTCGTCGGGGATCTGGTCGAGCCCGGTGACGACCGTGTCGGCGCTGAAGCCGACCAGGAAGGAGTCGAGGTCGGGGATCCCTATCGCGTACTTGACCTCGTCCTCGGTGCAGATGCCGCCGATGTACTCGGTCTGGTCGGGGCCGGTCTCGTACACGCACTCCATCGCCGCGAACTTGGCGGGCTGGTCCTCGGCGATGGCCCGGGCCGCGGTGTCGCCGACGAAGAGCTGGATCGGAGTCGCGATCGCGGCGACGCACAGGGGGATCGCCATCCCGAGCCGGTGGTAGCGGTCGCGGCGGCCCCTGAGCATCCCGACCGCGTACACCGAGGCCACGAGGAACCCGGTGACCATGTAGGCCGCGAGCAGCATGTGGGCGAACTCGTAGGGCGTGGCCGGGTTGAAGAGCACCTTGAGCGGGTCGACGTCCGTCGCCGTGCCGTCGGTCCCGATCTTGAAGCCCTGCGGCTGGTTCATCCACGCGTTGGCGGCGATCACGGAGAGCGCACCCATCACGCCCGCGATCACGATCGGCACGCCGGTCCAGAAGTGCCTCCAGCCCTCGAGCCGCTCCCAGCCGTAGATGTAGATCGCGATGAAGATCGCTTCCGTGAAGAAGAAGATCCCCTCGAAGGCGAACGCGATTCCGAACACGTCGCCGAAGCGCCTCATGAACTCGGGCCAGAGCAGGCCCATCTCGAACGAGAGGACCGTGCCGGTGACGGCCCCGACGGCGAAGGTGACCGCGACCACCTTCGACCAGCGCCGCGCAAGCAGCATCGCCTCGGCGTCCTCGTGCCTGCGGCCCCGGTACTCGGCGATCAGCATGATCGCGGGGAACGCCACGCCCAGGCTCGCCAGGACGATGTGGAACCCCAGCGTGAACGCCATCTGGTTACGCGCGGCCAGCAGGTCAGACGACGCGTCGCCCAGCAGAGGCGTCAGATCCAGCACGCCGGGGAGACTACGCCCGCAGCACCACCGAACGTCCCTCGCGACCTCCCGGAGGGACCAACGCGGGACGTTCGGCGAGATGCGGGATCGTTAGGGGCGCACTAAGGGTCATTCCGGATTTACAGAGTTCACCCCCCGCGAGAAGGAGGTCCTGCGCTACATCGCCCGCGGCTACCTCTACAAGGAGATCGCCCTGCGCCTCACGATCTCGGCCAAGACGGTCGAGGCCCACGTCAGCTCGGTCCTCCGCAAGCTCCAGCTATCGAACCGCCACGAACTGAGCCGGTGGGCGGTCAACCGGCGGCTGGTGGACTAGGCCCCGTCGGCCTTCGGGCGCGTCCGGATGAAGAAGGTCGCGTCGTCTCCGTCGACGTCCGTGACGCGCACGAACGCTACGTAGGGGCCCTCGGGGCCGGTGAAATCGCACTCGAAGGTCTGGCCCGTCTCCGCCTTCACATCGGACGGGCAGCTCATGTCGGTTGGTTCGAAGCCGGTCTGCTCGACGACCAGATCGGAGACCGTCTTCTCGGCGGCGTCCGTGTTGATGGTCTTGTCGCCGCACGCCACGAGCAGGAGGGCTGCAGCAATGATCCCGAGGCCTGTGCGTCGCACGCGCGCAGTATGCACCAGGGCCCGTCAGGAGACCAGGAGCGGCAGGCCCTCGCTGAAGTCGGTAATCGTCGCGTCGGCGCCGCCTTCCCTCAACTCGTCCTGCGAGAACTTCCCGGTGGCCACCCCGATCACCCGGATGCCGGCGCCGTGGCCTGCCTCGATGTCGCGCGGGGTGTCGCCGACCGAGAAGCACCGAGCCCTGTCGATCTCGCTGCCGAGGACGACCGACCCCCGCTCGATCGCCCGCTTCGTCAGCTCGGTGCGGTCGTCCGAGTCGGAGCCGTATCCGCCGAACGAGAAGAAGCGGTTCAGGTCGGCGCGGGAGAGCTTGATGTGCGCAGCTCCCTCGACGTTCCCGGTGGTGAGCGCGAGCAGGAAGCCATCGTCGATCAGCTGCTCGAGGAGCTCCTCGGTCCCGGGCATGACCTTGTAGCCCTCGGAGGAGTCAACTTCCTCGGGCAGGTACTCGAGGCGCTTGGCCATCAGCACCGCCATCTCCCTTTCCTCGGGCTCGCGGCCGATCACCGCCTCGAAGGCCTGGCGGCCGACCGCGGGGTCCGGGACCCCTTTGCCCGTCACCTTGGAGATCTGGACGTCCACCCCGTGCAGCTCCTCGAATGCGCGGTGCCAGGCCCTGTCGCTCGAGCCGCCGCTCTCGATCAGGGTGCCGTCGATGTCGAAGAGGATCGCCTGGGTCCGCTCGGCCATCGCGGGATCGTACGGGGCGAGACTTCGTGATCCATCCCTTATCGTCGGGTGGGGCATGGCCACCGCGACCAAGCTGACATCCGAGCAGTACCTGGCGGCTCCCCCGGAGCACGACCGGACGGAGCTCGTGGATGGAGAAGTCGTCGTGGTCAATAACCCGAAGCCGATCCATGCGGCGCTTCAAGGGACGATCCACCTGGAGTTGGGGATCTGGGCTCGGGATGGAGCGGACCGCGGCCTGGTGCTGCTCCCGACAGACGTGGTCATGGACGAGTTCAATGTCTTTGCCCCCGACCTGCTGTGGATCGCAGAGCGCCACCGCCCCGCCGACCTGGGCCGGGTCCTCCCACGTGTTCCAGACCTCTGCGTGGAGGTTCGCTCGCCGAGCACCTGGCGGTACGACATCGGCGCCAAGAAGGCCTCCTACGAACGCGGTGGCCTCCCGGAGCTCTGGCTCGTCGACAGCGTGGCCGAGAGCGTCCTCGTCTACCGGCGCTCGACGGAGAACTCGCCGAGCTTCGACGTCGCCCTGGAGCTCGCGGCGGGCGACGCGATCACCTCGCCGCAGCTCCCGGGCTTCGAGCTCACCATCGGCGAGCTCTTCTCGATCCCGTTCTAGTGGCCCTCAGCGCTTCGCGGCGCGGTAGCGGCGAATAAGAGAGTTCGTCGAGCTGTCGTGGGCGAGGTCGGGCTCGTCGGCGGACTGGAGCTCGGGGATGATCTTGACCGCGAGTTGCTTGCCGAGCTCGACGCCCCACTGGTCGAAGGGGTCGATCCCCCAAACAAATCCCTGCGTGGTGACGCTGTGTTCGTAGAGCGCGACCAGGGTGCCCAGCGTTCGCGGCGTCAGCTCGTCGGCCAGGATCACGCTCGAGGGCCGGTTCCCCTCCATCACCCGGTGCGGGACGATCTCCTCGGGCGTGCCCTCCTCGCGGACCTGCTCGGGGGTCTTGCCGAAGGCAAGCGCCTCGGGCTGGGCGAAGACGTTGGACATCAGCAGGTCGTGATGAGTGCCTCCATCCGGCGCGGGGAGGGGATTCAGGCTCCGCATGAAGCCGATGAAGTCGCACGGGATCAGCTTCGTCCCCTGGTGGATCAGCTGGTAGAAGGAGTGCTGGCCGTTCGTGCCGGGCTCTCCCCAGAAGATCGCACCCGTCTCGTAGTCGACGTGGGCGCCGTCGAGGGTCACGTGCTTGCCGTTTGACTCCATCGTCAGCTGCTGCAGGTAGGCGGGGAAGCGGTGCAGGTACTGATCGTAGGGCAGCACCGCGTTCGTCTGCGCGCCGAAGAAGTCGCCGTACCAGACGCTCAGCATCCCCATCAGCGCCGGGAGGTTGGCCTGGATCGGCGTCGAGGTGAAGTGCTCGTCCATCGCGTGGAAGCCGGCGAGCATGTCGGAGAATCCCTCGGGGCCGATCGCGAGCATCGTCGAGAGGCCGATCGCCGAGTCCATCGAGTAGCGCCCGCCGACCCACTCCCAGAAGCCGAACATGTTGTCGGTGTCGATGCCGAACTTCGAGACCTCGTCGGAGTTGGTCGAGACCGCGACGAAGTGCTTCGCGATGCCGGAGTCCTCACCGCCGAGGCCGTCGAGCACCCACTGTCGCGCGGTGTGGGCGTTTGTCATCGTCTCGAGCGTCGTGAAGGTCTTCGAGGAGATGACGAAGAGCGTCTCGGTGGGATCGAGGTCGCGCGTCTTCTCGGCGAA
>Ga0183260_10001374_pt1 | contig 20364 bp, 16 predicted proteins | sample AntDrymUQ4972206_2_FD_129768 | JGI IMG/M metagenome (GOLD analysis project Ga0183260, IMG submission 129768) | Polar desert sand microbial communities from Dry Valleys, Antarctica - metaG UQ497 (22.06) (version 2) (version 2) | ecosystem: Environmental > Terrestrial > Soil > Desert | place...
CCCTCGGGCGCCTCGAGCAGGTGATAGAGACCCATGCCAAGGTCCTCGCCCGGTTCGAGCGCCTCGAGTCGCTTGATGTCGAAGACGGCGCGGCGGGGGAGCGTGTCGTCGCGGTAGGCACCGGGAAACGCCTCGCCGTAGGTGCGGAACAGTCCGATGCCCCGCTCTTCGCCGAGCTCCTCGACCAGCGCTGCGCTCAGGTCGTCGCTCCACGAGCGCACCGTCGCAACGAGTCGCTTCTCGATCTCCTCGACGTCGTAAGAGGGGTCGGCGTCGGGATTGGTCCGGATGATGAAGTGAAGGCGGGCCAGGACCGATTCGGAAACGCGCGTCGTGTACTCGACGCCCGTGCCTTGAAACGCTTCGGTCAGCAGATCCTGCATTCGTAGGCGGATCGCCGTGTTGTATCGATCTCGGGGAATGAACACGAGGCAGGAAAAGAATCTTCCGTAGGTATCGCGACGAACGAAGAGGCGGACGCGTTGCCGCTGCTGCAGGTGCAAGATTCCCATCGCAGTGCGATAGAGCTCGTCGGTACTTGCCTGGAACAGCTCATCGCGCGGATAGCTCTCCAGAATGGCCTCGAGGTCTTTGCGACTGTGGCTGGCGGGCGGGAACCCGGAGCGCTCGACGACGCGACGGACCTTCCTGCGGAGAATGGGGATCTGGCTCGGGCTGGTGTTATATGCGGTGGATGTGTAGAGGCCGAGGAAGCGCCATTCACCAACGACCTCACCCGCGTCGTCAAAGCGCTTGACTCCCACGTAGTCGAGATAGCTCGGGCGGTGAACCGTGGCGCGCGAGTTCGCCTTCGTCAGCACGAATAGCTTGCGCTCGCGGGCGCGCTTCTGGGCTTCGGGGGGCAGCTCTACGACGTTGGGAGGCCCATCCGAGTCGCCTTGACGAAGGATGCCCAGACCGGAGCCGGGCGTCACCATCAGAGCGTCCTTGCCCTCGTGCTCGAGCAGCTCGTACTCCCGATAACCGAGGAGCGTGAAGTTGCCGTCGTAGATCCACTTCAGAAAGTCCTTCGCCTCGGTAACGTGCTCGGGATCGACCGGCGGAGGGCGCTCGTCGAGTTCGGTGTTCACCCGGTGAACTCGCTCGAGCATCTCCTGCCAGTCATCCACCGCGGCGCGCACGTCGCCAAGCACTCGGTCGAGGTCGTTCTTGAGCTCGTTGATGAAGTCTTGATCCGTTTGCCGGTCGACCTCAACATGGATGAACGACTCGGGGATCGAGCCCCCGGCGTTCTCTTGGCCCGGCTCGAGAACGTCGAGCAGGGCTCCCTCGTCGTCGCGGCACACCGCGATCATCGGGTGAACGACCAGGTGAATCCCGAGACCGTGTCGGTTGAGCTCGTTGGTCACCGAATCGACCAGGAAGGGCATGTCCTCGTTGATGATCTCGACGACGCTGTGGGTGGACTGCCAACCGTCGGCCTCGAACTGCGGGGTATAGACGCGCACCCGCGGGTCACCGAGCGTGCGCCGGCGACCCAGGTTCCAGTGTGCGAGAGCGGCTCCGTAGACGTCGATGACGTCTCGCTCGACGAGGTCGGCGGCCGGAACCTGAGCGTAATACTGGCGAAGGAAGCGCTCCGCCTGCGCGACGTCGTCTCGGGGCAGGTGCTCTCTTACCTGGGAGGCGGCCTCGTCTACAAGACCGACCTTCGCCTCCTCCACATCGACCGTCATCTCGGGCACCCCCCCGGTACCTTTACGCGCCGCCCCTTCGCCGCGCGACCCGGCGCCGTTAAGCGCACTGACGCGAGCGTAACTCTAGTAGCCGCTCGGCGGGAAGGGCGAAGGACTGGGCACGCCACTACATCGACATGAACTCGAGTTAGACCCGAAGACTTGGACCTCGGGTCAGGTGCTCAACACCACGTCGAGTGTTCGAGGACCATGAACCCCTTCTACTCGGCGGAATTCGATGTCGGAGGTTGCCGAGGGGCCCGAGATGAAGGTGACGGCGCGGAGACCCGCCTGCCCGTCGGATTCCAGGGCCTCGATAGCTTCCGGGATCGTGCCCACGATCCGGTCGACCGGGACGACGCAGAGGTGGTAGTCGGGAACGAGGCTCAGGGCCCGCCGGCCCTGGTCGGCACCGCCGTCCAGCACTATCGTGCCGGTTTCCGCAATCGCCAGACGGCAGCCCGTCAGCACTCCGTCGCTTGCGTCGAGCTCCTCGCTGGTTAGGCCCTGGTCGCGCAAGATCTCCAAGCCGGGGGGGATCCACGACGACTCGAGGACTTCAGGGACCACTAGACGCCTGACCGCCCGGCGCGCGCAGGCATCGGCCACTGTCGCTGCGACCTCTCCGGCAAGGGCCCGGCGAACGCTCGCTTTGTACTCGACCAGCCGCTGAGCGAGCCGCTCCACCAACTCCTCCCGGGTCCAATTGGTCCGGCGGCGGTAGGTGCGGGCGACCTCGACGTCTTCCGGGGTCTCGGAGGGCGGCACGTCGGATAGGGCCGAGCGGATCCGGGCGAGCACAGCGTCGCGCCCGCTCATCGGTTCGCTCTCCACCACTCGCGGAAGGTCTGTTCGGGGACGGCTGGAGCATCGCGCACCGTGGTCCATGCAGACAGAGGACCGGGGAGGCGCGAGATTGCGCCTCTACGAACCAGAGGCCACTGGCCCGCGCGCGCGAGCTTCTGGACCCGTTCATAGCGGGAACGATCACTGAACACGGAGGCCAGCGCCTTCATGCCCAAGACCTCGGGATCGGCCTTCGCGCGCCACCCCTGGTCCTGCTTCTTCGCGACCGCTTTGCCGCGCAGGTGGATGAGGATCTTGGGGATGTCGATCTTGACGGGGCAGACTTCGTAGCATGCTCCGCACAGTGACGACGCATAGGGCAGCGTATCGGCGCTCTTCGAATCCTCGAGCTGCGGAGTGATGATCGCCCCAATGGGCCCCGGGTAGACCGAGTTGTAGGCGTGCCCGCCGGTGCGCTCGTAAACCGGGCAGATGTTGAGGCACGCGCTGCACCGGATGCACTGGAGCGCGTCGCGCCCAACCGGGTCGGCCAGCGCCCGGGTGCGCCCGTTGTCGAGCAGCACAAGGTGGAACTCCTTCGGCCCGTCTCCCTCGTGCACCCCGGTCCACACCGACGTGTACGGGTTCATGCGCTCGCCGGTCGACGACCTGGGGAGCAATTGCAGGAAGACCTCGAGGTCGGCCCACACGGGCAGAACCTTTTCGATCCCCATAACCGTCACCAGCACCTCTGGCAGCGTCAGGCACATGCGTCCGTTGCCCTCCGACTCGACGACCAGGACCGACCCGGTTTCGGCAACCGCGAAGTTGGCCCCGGAAACCGCCATGCGCGCCGACAGGAACTTGGCCCGCAGGTGCACACGGGCAGCCTCGGCGATATCGGCGGGCTCGTCCGACAGACCGGTCGCGCCGAGTTTGGCTCGGAAGAGCTCCTTGATCTCTGCGCGGTTCTTGTGTACGGCCGGCACCAGGATGTGCGACGAGGACTCGCCGGCGAGCTGGATGATGAGCTCGGCCAGGTCGGTCTCGGTCGCCTCGATTCCGGCCCTGGTGAGCGCCGTGTTGAGCCCGATCTCGTCGGTGGTGATCGACTTCACCTTCACGACCTCGTCGACCCCGTGTGCCTGTGCTACCTCGGCGACGATGCGGTTGGCGGCCCCGGCATCCGGGGCCCAGTGCACTATCCCGCCGGCGCGCGTCACCGACTCCTCGAGCTGCAGCAGGTAGCGATCGAGGTGCCGCAGCGTGCGCGCCTTGATCGCTCGCCCTGCCTCGCGCAGCTCCTCCCAGTCGTCGAGCTCGGCGACCGCCGCGGCCCTCTTGGTTCGGATCGTGTGGGTGGCCCGCGCGAGGTTGGTACGCAGTTGGGTGTCGGCGAGCGCGTCCCGAGCCGAACGCTGAAAGGTCGGCGTTGGGACTCGCACGCGCACGCTATCCACCGTCCTGTGTGTGGGCCAGAATCTCGGCGAGGTGCATCGTCCGGACGCCCGCGCGGCCACGCCGCAGCGCGCCGCCGATGTGCATGAGACACGAGGTGTCGAGTGCCGCGCACACCTCGGAGCGCGTGTTGAGGATGTTGCGGGTCTTGTCCGACAGGATCGCCGCCGAGGTGTCGGCATTCTTGATCGCGAAGGTCCCGCCGAAGCCGCAGCACTCGTCCGCTCGCTCGAGCTCGACGAGCTCGATCCCGGCCACATTCTGCAGTAGACGCAGCGGCGCGTCGCCGACGTGCAGCATGCGCAGGCTGTGGCACGTCGGATGGTAGGTGACGCGGTGGGGGAAGTAGGCCCCGACATCATCGACGCCGAGCACTTCGACGAGGTACTGCGAAAACTCGTGCACGCGTGGCGCCAGCGCGGCCACTGCCCGCGCCAGGCCTTCGTCGCCGGCCTGCTCGGCGGCCATGGGATAGATGTCGCGTACCATGCCGGCGCACGATGCCGACGCCGACACCACCGCTTCGGCGTCGCCGAAGACGTCGACGAAACGACGGATCAGCGGCAGGGCCTCAGACTGGTAGCCGGTGTTGTAGTGCATCTGCCCGCAGCAGGTCTGCTCGAAAGGGAAGCCGACGGTGACACCCTGTCGCTCGAGCACCTCGACGACCGCGCGCCCCGTGTCGGGGAACAGCGTGTCGTTGAAGCACGTGATGAACAGCTCGGCCCTCAAGGCGATCCCCCTCCCGGCGGCGATCTAGCGAGGGTACGCCGCGGCGACGCCTCCGTCGACGTTCAGGATGTTGCCGGTGCTCTTGGCCGAGCGAGTCTCGGACGCGAAGTGCAGGACGGCCTCGGCGATGTCTTCCGGCAGGACATTGACCTTGAGCGTGGTGCGCTGACGGTAGTGCTCCTCGAGCTCGTCGGGATCGATCCCGTAGGATTGAGCGCGCTCCTCACGCCACGACCCCTCCCAGATGCGCGAGCCCTGCAGCACCGCGTCGGGGTTGACGGTGTTGACGCGGATGCTCGCCGCACCGCCCTCCTCGGCCAGACAGCGGGCGAGGTGCAGCTCGGCGGCCTTGGCCGACGAGTAGGCCGCGGCATTCTTACCGGCGACGAGCGAGTTCTTGGAGGCGACGAACACGATGCTGCCTCCCGAGCCCTGATGTTTCATGGCTCTAAACGCCTCGCGCGCGACCAGGAAATAGCCGCGCGCCAGGACCTTGTGGTCGCGCTCCCACAGGTCGAGCGAGGTGTCCTCGATCGGAGCGCTCGACGCGACGCCGGCATTGGACACGACGATGTCGACGCCGCCGTAGGCAAGGACGGCGTCCCTGAAACCGGCGGCCACCGCGTCCTCGTCGGTCACATCCATGGCTACCGCGCGCGCACCGTCGCCGATCCCTTCGGCGACGCTTCGCGCAGAGTTCTCGTCGAGGTCGGTGATGATCACGAGGGAACCCTTTTCCGTCAGCGCTCGGGCGACCGCGCTGCCGATGCCCCCGGCTCCCCCCGTGACGAGCGCCACCCGCCCGGCGAGCTCCGAGGGCGCCGGGGCGAGCGACAGCTTGTAGAGCTCGAGCGGCCAGTACTCGACGGCGTAGGACTCCTCCTCGGTGAGCGACGTGAACTCGTCGATGCCCGATGCTCCTCGAATCACCTCGATGGCGCGGTGGTAGAGGTCACGCGACAGACCCGCCGCCTTGAGGTCCTTGCCGATCGTGATCATCCCTACGCCCTGCACCAGCACGACACGCGGGTTGGGATCGACCATCTCCTCGTCGACGAGTGGATGACTCTCGAAGTAGGTGCGGTAGTCGTCGCGGTAGCGACGCGCCCCCTCGACGAGCTTGGCGGCGAGCTCCTCGGTTCCCTCAGAGGCCGGGTCGAAGTCGACCCACATGGGCGTCACCTTGGTGTGGATGAGGTGATCGGGGCAGGCCGCGCCGATTTGGCTCACCTCGCTCGATTCTCGCCCGCACACGAACTCGAGCACCGCGTCGTTGGTGTTGACCTGGAGCACCTTCGGAGTCTCCTGCGACACCTCGCCGCGCAGCGCGAGCAGGCCCCCGGTCAGAAGCTCCGCCCGGCGGGCTTCGCCGACCGGCGCGAGAGCCACACCCCCGAAGGGAACACGGTCCCTGGTGTGCTCGTTGACGAAGTCGACCGCGCGGTTGATGGCGTCGATGGTCGCCTCGTAGGACTCCTCGTGCGTACTGCCCCAGGTGACCAGCCCGTGCTTGGCGAGCAGGATGAGCTTAATGCCCGCCTTGCCCCTCACGGCCTCGCCGACCTGCCCGGCCAGCGTGAAGCCGGGGCGGATGTACGGGATCCAGACAGCGTCGTCGCCGTAGCAATCCTTGGCAAGCTGCTCGCCGTTGACCGCACAGCAGATCATGTTCGTGGCGTCGGGATGTGTGTGGTCGACGTGATCGAAGGGCACGAAGGCGTGCAGCAGCGTCTCGATCGACGAGCGCGGCATCGTCGGCCCGGTCTGGCAGAGCGCAAGATAGGCGACCATGTCCTCGTCGGACATCTTCTCGCGCTCGAACAGTGGGTCGATCTCGCCCAGGCACAGACCGGTAAAGCCATCGCGCGTGATCGTCGCGAGGTCGCTGCCCGATCCCTTGACGTACATCACGCGCTGCTCCCGCCCTGCGTGGTCGCGCTCGACTAGCTTGGTCGAGGTGTTCCCGCCTCCGAAGTTGGCGACCGATCGGTCCGTCCCCAACAGGTTCGAGCGGTAGGCGAGCTTGCCGAGATCGTCCAGGCCCGCCGCGTGCGACGCGTCCCAGAGGTTCTCGACGGGCTGCGCGAGCTCTCTTGTCATGTCCATCCCGCCTGTCGTCCTTCCCTTCGCTCCTCGGTCACTTTTTCGAGATAGCCGCTCGCCTTGAAGGTGGCGATCGGGTCTGCGGAGCCTCCGAGCTCCTCGCGCGCCAGCGCGCACAGTGGCCGCACATCGGTGGCGTAGGCGTCAAGCAACACTCTGTGCGCGGCAAGCACGTCCCCGGCCGCCCGAGCTTCGGCCAGCGCGCCGGCGTCCACCAGCAGAGCCTTGGCATAGGCCTCCTGCAAGTTTGTGACGCTGAGGATCATGGCCTCGATCTTGGGCTCGATATTGTGAGACTGGTCGATCATGTAGGCGACGCCCTCGTCGCTGCCTGCGAGCTCGACGTAGATCAAGAACAGCTCGAGCGGGTTGATCGATCCGACGATAAGGTCATCGTCGCCGTACTTGCGGTTGTTGAAGTGGAATCCACCGAGACGGCCCTCGTCGAGGAGCAGCGCCACGATGTGCTCGATGTTGGCTCCCTGCGCGTGGTGGCCGAGGTCGACGAGCACCTTCGCGCGTTCGCCGAGCTTGGTGCACATGAGCAGCGCGGCGCCCCAGTCGGCGAGGTCGGTGTGATAAAAGGCCGGCTCGAAGAGCTTGTACTCGACGAGCATCGTCATGTCGTCGTCGAGTGCAGCGTAGACCTCGGTGAGGCCGGCCTGCATGCGGTGGCGCCGCTGGATCATGGAGTCCTGCCCGGGGTAGTTGGTGCCGTCGGCGAACCACAACGACAGGTGCTTCGAGCCCACGATCCGGGCGATCTCGACGCATTCGAGCAGGCGGTCGGTGGCCTTGCGCCGCAACGCCTCGTCGGGATTACAGACGCTGCCCAGCCTGTAGCCGGGGTCCTGGAAGACGTTTGGGTTGACCGCACCGATGCTCATGCCCAGTCCCGCGGCGTGCTGCTCGAGCTTGGAGAAGTCGTCGACTTCGTCCCACGGGATGTGGATGGCTACCCCCGGGCAGATGCCGGTGTGGCGCTGTACCTGGGCCGCGTCCTCGATCTTCTCGAACGCGTCGCGCGGGATGCCCGGCTGGGGGAACACGGCGAAGCGGGTGCCGGAGTTCCCGTAGCCCCAGGAAGGCGTCTCGACCCGCTGCTCGGTGAGCCGCCGCACGACTGTCCCGGCGTCGATACCCCGTCGGCTCAGTGACTCCGCCAGGTACTCGTAGGTGCTCAACTCCGCCCCCGATGTTCGGTCAGATGCTCGTTTATGATCGAGAGAGATTCCCCATGCTTGTTGTAGCAGAAGGTCGCGACCGAGGCAAGTTTGTAGTTGCACGGCGAAGTGGCATCTGGTATTGGTGGAGCAAAGGGATGGGGGAACATGAGCGAGACCGCTCAAATTCGCACAGATAACCGATCAGTGCCCGAGGAACGCCGGCTCTGGATCGTCGAGCGAATTCGCTCGACGGGCAGCGTGAGCATCGCCACCCTCTCCGAGGAGCTGGGCGTCTCCCCGATGACCGCGCGCCGCGACCTCGCCGCGCTCGAGCGGGATGGCTGGTTGCAACGCACCCACGGTGGGGCGGTCCTGCCGCCGCTCGCCGGCCACGAGGACTCATTTCAGGCCCGCCTCGAGCAGGCGGTCGAGGCCAAGGAGCGTCTCGCCAAGGCGGCGGTCGACCTCATCGAGCCGGGCGAGGCCGTCTTCGTCGACTGCTCGACGACCTGCTACCACCTCGTTCGCCGGTTGATGGCCGAGGGCCGCGAGGCGACCATCCTCACCAACTCGATCCCGATCATGGAGATGTTCCGCACCGGCGCGCCTCCCAAGGTCGACCTCGTCGGGCTCGGGGGGATCTTCCGGCGACTGTCGCTGTCATTCGTCGGCCCCCAGGCTGTGTCCGCGGCGCGGGCGCACTTCGCCGACAAGGCCTTCTTCTCGGTCAAGGGCATCACACGCAACGGCCACCTCACCGATCCCGACGCGCTCGAGACCGAGGTCAAGCGCGCGATGATCGAGCACTCCGACACCTCGGTCCTTCTCGCCGACGCGACCAAGTTCGAGAGCCGGGGGCTCATCGAGATCGACCACATGTCCGAGGTGTCCCTGGTGCTGACGACGGGCGCGCCGGAGGAGCTGCGGTGGTCGGTCGCGGCGATGGGCGTGGAGCTCAGAGATGTCTGAAGGCGCGCACACTTGGCTGATCCCCGACGCCTACATTCCCACGCGCAGTACCGGTGACCTGCCGAGCCACGAGGCCATCTGCGTGCTCAACACGCAGAGCTCGGACGCTCGGCTCGACCTGTCATTCTTCTTCGAAGACCGCGACCCGATTACCGGTGTCGGCGCGGTGGTCCGCGGGGAGCGCACGAGCCACATCCGCACCGACGACCCCGAAGCCCTCGGTGGCGTCGAGCTTCCAAAGGGTGTGCCGTTCGCGATCCGCGTGCGTAGCGACGTCCCCGTCGCCGTTCAATACTCGCGCTTGGACTCCTCGCAGGAGGCCCTCGCGCTGATGACGACCTTGGGGCACCCGTCATGACACCGGACGCGATCGACCCCCGAGTGAAGCAGGCAGCCGGGGACGAAGCGCTTGAGACGTCACACGAGGCCGCACCTATCTTCGCCCTTCACGTCGTGACCAAGCGCTTCGGCGGCATCGTCGCGGTTGATGAAGTCGATTTCGACCTCGAGCCGGGCGAGGTCCACGCGCTCGTGGGCGAGAACGGCGCCGGCAAGAGCACGCTGATGAAGATCGTCGTCGGCCTCTATGCACCGGACGAGGGCTCGGTGGAGGTCGACGGGGAGAAGATCGGATTCTCGTCGCCGCGTGACGCCGAATCCGCCGGCATCTACATCATTCCTCAGGAGCTCGACCTCTTCCCGGAGCTCACCGTCGCCGAGAACCTCTACGTGGGCCGTCACCGGCCGCGCTCGCGCTGGGGTGGCATCGACTGGGGCGAGATGCAGAGCGAGGCACGGCGGCGGTTGGAGTCGCTCGGAGTGAACATCGACGTCAGCAAGACGGTCAAGGAGCTGTCCGTCGCCAACCGCCAGATCGTGCTGATCGCCAGGGCTCTCATGGGGGAGGCGCGCGCCGTGGTGATGGATGAGCCAACCTCGTCGCTCACCGACCGGGAGGTCGGGCGACTGTTCGAGATCATCGCCGACCTGAAGAGTCGCGGCGTCGGCATCGTCTACATCTCGCACCGCCTAGGTGAGGTCTTTGCGATCTCTGATCGCATCACGGTCATGCGCGACGGGCAGCACATCGAGACCGCGCCTGCGGCCGACCTGACCCCCGACGACCTCATCCGTCACATGGTGGGACGCGAGCTCAAAGACCTATTCAGCCGCACTCACTCAGAGATCGGAGAGCCCGCGCTCGAACTCAGGGGTCTCACGCGCGCAGGGGAATTCGCCGATATCGACCTCATCGTCCGCCATGGAGAGGTCGTCGGCATAGCGGGCCTGATCGGGGCGGGCCGCACCGAGCTGGCACAGGCGGTGTTCGGCATACGCTCCATCGACCGTGGCGAGGTGCTGGTCGATGGGAAGCGGCGCTCGATCGGTTCGCCGCGCCGGGCGATGAACGCCGGGATCTTTTACGTACCGGAGGAACGGCAATCGCAGGGTCTGATCCTCGAGCACTCCTCACTGCACAACATCAGCCTGAGCGTGCTGGCGGGACTCACGCGCATGGGGTTCGTGCGCAGGGGGGTGGAGAAGAAGACCGCCGAGGGTCACGCGGAGAACCTCACCATTCGCGGCGCACCGCTGAGCGCGCCGGTCAGCCGGCTGTCCGGCGGCAACCAGCAGAAGGTCGTGCTCGCGAAGTTGCTGGCCGTCGAGCCCTCCATCCTGCTGCTCGACGAGCCCACGCGCGGTGTGGACGTCGGGGCCAAAAAGGAGATCTTCCGTCTCGTCGACGAGCTCGCCGGCGCCCACAAGGCCATCGTGCTCATCTCGTCCGAGCTCGAGGAGGTCCTGTCCATGAGCGACCGCATCGTGGTCATGCGCGAGGGGCGTTTCGTCGGCGAGTTTACTGCCGGGGAGGCAACTCAGGAGAACGTCATGGCCGCCGCTACCGGAGTGGAAGTGAAGTTCGACACAGTCTCCTCAGGAGGCGCTGCATGAGTGTCCACCAAGCCCCCGCCAGCTCTCGGGTGTGGCCGGATTCGGCCGGGTCGCTGTTGCGACGCTTCCTGCTCACGCCCGAGGCCCCGGCCCTGGTCTTTCTGGTCGCGCTCGTTACCTTCTTCGAGATCTCGACGGGCAGATTCCTGACGCCGGACAACGTCGAGGGCGTCCTCGCCCAGGTCGCCGTGCTCGGCATAGTCGCTCTTGGCGTGAACCAGGTCGTCCTCAGTGGTGAGATCGACATCTCCGTCGGGTCGATGCTGGGCCTCTGCTGCGTGGCCGCGGGATACGTCGCGACTGCCTCCGGGGGGATCGTCCTTCCCCTGCTGGCGGCGGTCGCCATGGGCGCGGTCGCCGGTGGGATCAACGGCGTACTGGTGGCATGGGGCCGTGTACCCGCGATCATCGTCACGCTCGGGGGTCTCTACGGCTTGCGGGGTCTGATCCTCATCTGGACGGGTGGCACCTGGATAACCGGGGTTCCACGCGAGTCCCGCGTTTTGGGAGTGGGCTCGACCTTCGGAATCCTGAATCCGGTTCTCGTGCTGCTCCTGTTGCTGGTGGTGATGACGGTCGTCAACCGGCACACCGGTTGGGGGCGCAACGTCTTCGCCGTCGGAGGCAACCGCAAGGCCGCACGGCTCGCGGGGCTTCCGATAAATCGAACCCGGTTCCTCACGTTCTTGCTCGTCGGCCTCTTCGTGGGCATCGCGGCGACGGTCTTTCTCGGGCGCGCCGGGACGGTTCAGTCGAACACCGGCGCGGGGCTCGAGCTGCAGGTCGTGGCCTCGGTCGTCATCGGGGGCACGAGCATTGCGGGGGGCCGGGGTTCCTCGCTCGCCGCCGTGACCGGAGCGGTTCTCATCGGCGTGATTCTCAACGGCATGATCCTCATGAGAGTGCCGGGGATCTGGCAGAACGTCGTGCTCGGCGGCCTCATCCTCCTGGCAGTGTCCACCGACTCCTTGCGCCGCCGAATACTCGGAGGTCGGTCGTGATCGGGACCTTCGACATCCGTCGCCTCAAGGTTCCGCAGCCGACGCGTGAACGCGTGCTGCTGCTCGTCCTTATCGGGATGATCATCGTGTTCTCGATCTTCTCGCCGGCGTTCCTTTCGCTGGCGAACGTGCTCAACACGTCGCGCTTCTTCGTCGAGGTCGGGCTCATCGCCCTCGGCATGACCCTCATCATCATCACTGGAGGGATCGACCTCTCGGTGGGGGCCGCGGTCGGGTTCGTGACGATCGTAGTCGGGTTCTCATACGCAGCAGGCGTGCCCATGCCGCTGGCGATCCTGCTCGGGATCATTGCCGGGGTCGCGCTCGGCGGCTTCAACAGCTTTTTCATCACCGTAATGAATCTTCACCCCCTGGTCGTCACGCTCGGCACGCTCGCGCTGTTTCGCGGCCTTGCGCTGGTGATCTCCGACGCCGATGCGGTATCGGACTTCCCGCCCTGGTTCGATTACTTTGGTCAGTACTATCTGGGGCCGGTACCCGGACAGCTCTTCGTGTTCATCGCAGCGGTTGTGGGCGTGTGGTTGATCCTGTCGCGCACCTCGTTTGGGCGTTACGTCTACGCAATCGGCAATAACGAGGAGGCCGCGCGCTTCTCCGGCGTGCCGATCCGCAGGGTCAAGGTCGCCCTCTACTCGGGCATCGGGTTGCTCGTCGGTATCGCGGCGCTCATCTACATGTCACGTGTGTCGACGGCGCGCGCCGATTCGGGAATCGGTCTCGAGCTCGACGTCATCGCGGCCGTCGTGCTCGGCGGCGCCAGCATCTACGGGGGCTCGGGCACCATTACCGGCACGGTCCTCGGAGTCCTGATTATCGCCGCGCTCCGAAACGGCCTGGTGCTCGCCGGGGTGTCGGGCACCTGGTACCCGTTTTTGCTCGGGACGCTGTTAATCGGAGCCACGTTCATCAATGAGTTCTTCCGCAAGAGGGAGGAGTGACAAGTTGCAGTCTGAGAAAGGGGGACCACTCGTGTCTGGAAGTGTTTTGCGACGCAAGTCGCTCTTGATGGTGCTCATCGCAATGGCCGTCGTTGCGGCCGCCTGTGGGGGTGAGGTGGGCGAAGGGCCTAGCGCGGGCGAGGCCGACGAGGACGTCAAGGTGTGCATGATGCCCAAGCTCGTCGGAATCCCGTATTTCAACGCGTCCCAGGAGGGCGCCGAGGAGGCCGCTGAGGAGCTGGATATCGAGCTCGATTACAACGGTCCCGCAGAGGCCGTGGCCGCGCTCCAGGTGGAGATGATCGAGCAGTGGGCGCAGCAGGACTGCGATGCGATCTCGGTTGCCGCCAACGACCCCGACGCGCTCGCGCCGGCAATGGAGAGCGCTCAGGAGGCCGGGATCAAGACGAGCGCGTGGGACGCGGACGTCGCCGAGGAGGGACGCGAGGTCTTCGTCAACCAGGCGACGTTCGAGGCCATCGGCCAGACGCTGGTCGAAGTGATGGCCGAGCAGACGGACGGACAGGGCGAGTTCCTCGTCGTAACTGGCTCACTCACCGCGCCGAACCAGAACGCGTGGCTCGAGGAGATGGAAGCCCACATGGAGGCGGAGTACCCCGACATGTCCGTAGCCTCGGTTGAGCCGGGTGAAGAGGACTTCCAACTCGGCGTCGACGTCACGCGCAACTACCTGAGCGCTAACCCCGACACCGCCGGGGTCTTCGGTATCACCAGCGTCGCGCTGCCCGGTGCGGCAGAGGCCGTGCAACAGATGGGTCTCGAGGGTGAGGTGGCGGTCACCGGCCTCACCACCCCCAACGAGATGAAGGGATACATCGAGGACGGCGTCGTCGAGGAGTTTGTGCTGTGGAACCCCGTCGACCTCGGTTACCTGGCCGTGCATGTCGCCTTGATGCAGATCAACGACGAGCTGCCGGGGGAGGGCGAATCCTTCGAGGCCGGACGGCTCGGAGAGGTCGAGATGATCGCGGAGGACGAGGTTCTGCTCGGGCCACCGACGGTATTCAACGAAGAGAACATCGACGACTTCGACTTCTAGTGGCCCCGGGCGTCCGTCGTAGTGTGGCGGACGCCCGGTTTCCTTCTCGGCACCGGTCTTCGGAAAGGGTGATCTTCCGATGAACCAGATCGGTATCCACGCGCTCGTGTGGGCCGGCGGTTGGAGCGAGGATGACGCGCGTACCGCGATCTCCTCGACCAAGGCCGCCGGCTACGACTTCATCGAGGTCCCTTTGCTCGAGCCCTCTTCGGTGGACACGGCCATGACGCGCGCGCTTCTCGACGAGCATGACCTCAACGCGGGGTGCTCCCTGGGCCTGTCCTTTCACACCGACATCTCGAGTTCCGACCCCGAGGTCGTCCGGCGCGGCGAGCGGCTGCTCACAGACGCCGTCTCGGTCACCCGTGACATCGGCGCCACCTATCTCGGCGGCGTGATCCACAGCGCCATGGGCAAGTACCTCGAGCCGGCAAGCGAGAGGGGTCTCCGCAACTGCGTCGCGTCCTTGCGCCGGGTGAGCGGAGCCGCACGGTCCGCGGGGGTGACGCTGGGGCTCGAGGCGGTCAACCGCTACGAGAGTAACGTGGTCAACACTGCCGCCCAGGCCCTCGCGCTGATCGACGACACCGGCGCGGACAACATCGTCGTCCACCTCGATACCTACCACATGAACATCGAGGAAGGCGACCTCGCCGGGCCCGTGCTCGAGTGCGGAGAACGGCTCGGTTACGTTCACGTCGGGGAATGCAACCGCGGCTATCTTGGTTCCGGATCGATCGATTTCTCCAAACTGTTCCGAGCGCTCATCTACACCGGCTACGAAGGCCCGATCGCGTTCGAAAGCTTCTCGTCGGCTGTGATCTCAGAGGCGTTCTGCTCGTCACTGGGTGTGTGGCGCAACCTGTGGGAGGACGGCGAGCACCTTGCCCGCCACGCCCACGCCTTCATCGAGGAGCAACTAACGGCAGCCGGTCGCTCGGCGTGGGCGCGGGGGAGCCCGCCATGAGCGAGCTTCTCGTCGGCATCGACATCGGCACGTCGTCGTCCAAGGGGGTGCTGGCAAGGCCGGATGGCGAGATCGTCGCGACGGCCGAGCGGGCGCACGAACTTTCCTTACCGCGACCCGGATGGGCCGAGCACGATGCGGAGGGCGTTTGGTGGGCAGACTTCACGGCCCTCTGCGGTGAGCTGGCCGAAGGGGCACGCGGTGACATAGCCGGATTATGCGTGAGCGGGATCGGGCCCTGTCTTTTGCCGGTCGACCCAAACGGTGGTCCGTTGCGTCCCGCGATCCTCTACGGCATCGACACGCGCGCGTCGGCGGAGATCGCCGAGCTGACCGAGCGACTGGGTCTTGATGAAATCCTCAAGCGATGTGGGTCGCCGCTCACAAGCCAGGCCGTGGGGCCGAAACTGCTGTGGTTGCTACGCAACGAGCCCGAGGTGTGGGAGCGTACCGATCGCTTTCTCATGGCGAACTCCTTCGTCGTCGAGCGACTGACGGGCGAGTTCGTCCTCGATCATCACTCCGCGAGTCAGTGCGATCCGCTCTACGATCTAGCCGCCGGCGCGTGGATCGATGAGTGGGCCGAGGACATCGCTCCGGGGCTCCGCCTGCCCCGCCTGGTGTGGCCCGGCGAAATCGCGGGACGGGTCACCGACGACGGTGCCGCCGCTACGGGTCTCCGCGCGGGGACGCCGGTCGCGGCCGGCACGATCGACGCGTGGGCCGAGGCCGCGAGCGTGGGCGTTCGCAACCCCGGCGACCTCATGCTCATGTACGGGACGACGATGTTCCTCATCGCCGTGCTCGCCGACGTCCCGGTGAGCGAGCGATTGTGGAGCACGGCGGGCGTCTTTTCAGGCACGCGCAATCTGGCGGCGGGGATGGCCACCTCCGGCGCGTTGACCGCGTGGCTGCGCGAGCTTGCGGGAGGACCCAGCTACGAGTCGCTCATCGAGGGCGCATCGGTCGTGCCGCGCGGTTCGGAGGGACTGCTGGTGCTGCCGTATTTCGCCGGTGAGCGTACGCCACTGTTCGATCCAGACGCGCGCGGGCTCATCTGCGGGCTGACGCTCAACCATGGGCGCGGCCACATCTACAGAGCGCTGCTGGAGGCGACTGCCTTCGGCGTCCGCCACAACCTCGAGGCCATGGAAGAGGCTGGTGCGCGCATCGACCGGATCGTCGCCGTGGGAGGCGGCACCAAGGGTGACCTGTGGACCCAGATCGTGACCGACGTCACGGGACGTCCGCAGGAGATTCCCCAACAGACCATCGGTGCCGCCTACGGTGACGCGTGGCTGGCCGGGGTCGCTACGGGACTGGTCGAGCCCGATTCCGACTGGAATCCGATCGCATCGGTCGTTCGGCCGGATCCCGACGCCGCGCCCGTCTACGAGCGTCTCTACGAGATGTATCTGCGGCTGTACACCTCGACGCGCGACATCAGCCACGCGCTAGCGGAAATCCAGTCCGATGGATGACTTCAGCGCCGTCGCCGTCGACCTCGGCGCCGAGAACGGGCGGGTGCTGGCCGGCTCGATCCGGGACGGACGCCTCCTGTTCGAGGAGGTACACAGGTTCCCGAACGTGCCCGTGCATCTCCCCGATGCACTGTATTGGGACGTGCTGCGAATCTTCAACGAGATCCGCCTGGGCTTGCGGATCGCCGCCGCTAGCGACGAGATCGCGAGCGTGGCCGTCGATACCTGGGGCGTCGACTTCGGACTGCTCGACGAGAGGGGGCGGCTGTTGGCCAATCCCGTCCACTATCGGGACGGGCGAACCACAAGGGGCATGGAGGAGGTCGAGCGCCGGCTATCAAAGGACAATCTCTACAGCGCGACCGGCATCCAGTTCATGCCGATCAACACTCTCAACCAGATGGCCGCGCTGGTGGACGACCCGCTCCTGGAGCATGCCGGCGCGATGCTGCTCGCGCCTGACCTCTTCAACTACTGGCTGTGCGGACGCAAGGGGGCCGAGAGAACCTTTGCCAGCACCACACAGATGTACGACCCGACGACGAGGGAGTGGGCCTGGAAGGTCATCGACGCGATGGCCTTCCCGCGCCGCCTCTTCCAGGAGCTCGTCGACCCGGGAGAGACCTTCGCACCGATGCTGGCCGAGCTCGCGCATGACACCGGCCTGGGGCACGGTGTGGACGTCGTGGCCGTAGCGTCGCACGATACGGCGTCGGCAGTCGTCGCGGTTCCGGCCAAGGATGAACACATCGCCTACATCTCGTCCGGCACCTGGTCGTTGGTCGGAGTCGAGCTGCCGGGACCCGTGCTCACCGCGGAGGCACGCGAGATGAACTTCACCAACGAGGAAGGCTTCGGGGGTACCACCCGCTTTCTCAAGAACGTCATGGGTCTGTGGTTGCTTCAGGAGTGCCGGCGCACGTGGGCGGAGCGCGGCGAAGCCCACACCTACGAGAAGCTCGTGTCGCTGGCCTCTAACGCTCCCGCTTTCGAGCGATTGGTTGACCCAGACGATGACCGCTTTCTCCCGCGCGGCGACATGCCGGCGCGCATCAACGAGTTCCTGAAGGCAACCAATCAGCCTTCGGCGCGCAACCCAGGTGAGTTCGCGCGCTGCGTGCTCGAGAGCCTCGCCCTCAAGTACCGCTATGTGCTCGACCGAACCGAGCGCGTCTCGGGGCGTTCGATCGAGCGCGTTCACATCGTCGGCGGCGGCGCCCGTAATCATGTCCTCAACCAGATGGTCGCCGACGCAACCGATCGCGTCGTCGTGGCCGGTCCCACCGAGGCGACCGGACTCGGCAACCTGCTCGTACAGGCCTATGCCGCCGGACGCGTATCGTCGCTGGAGGAGATGCGGGCGCTGGCGCGCGCCTCGTCGGAGATATCGACATCGGAGCCATCGAAAAGACGACATCGCTGGAACCGCGCGGCGCAAAGCTTCGAAAAATTCCTCGCGATCCGCTAACGCGAACCCGAGCCACGGAAAACGGTCTATGAGCGAAGCCGGGCTGCGAGAGAGCGAAGCCCAACAGTGGATTCGTTCGGCACGAAGTGACGTGGCACTCGCAAGGAACTAGCCCGAGAAATGTTCTCAACGAGACTTTGTGTTTAGGCTCCTCTCGTTCGTTACGCCACCGAAGCCAGATGAACTTATGTCTCGCGCGTCGACGCGATCTTCATGCGGCGAGGCAAGACCGGCTTACGGGAAGCCATCCGCTCGCTCGAGCGGGTCCATCGGGCCGAGGCCGAGGCCGGAAGTTTTCTGCCCGGCGAGCGCGTGCGGGTAGCCTTGCCTCCATGAGTGAACCGATTACGGCGCGGATGCGCGTGCGGCTGTCGCAAGCGGACGCGCACTACGGCGGCAACCTCGTCGCCGGGGCCAAGCTGTTGGAGCTGATCGGCGACGTCGCTACGGAACTCTGCATCCGAAGCGACGGGGACGAGGGGCTCTTCGCCGGATACTCCTCGGTCGAGTTCCTGGCCCCCGCCTACGCGGGAGACTTCGTCGAGGCCAGAGGCGAGATCACCCGCGTGGGCAACTCGGCGCGCGAGATGCGCTTCGAAGTCGCCTGCTATGCCCGACCTCGTCCCGATGTCTCGGACTCCGCTGCGGACGTCCTGGAAGAGTCAACCATCCTTGCTCGGGCGTCGGGCACTTGCGTGGTCAAGCCGGACCGCCAACGAAACTAATCAAGCTTCGAAAAACAGTGTCGAGTCGGGCCTCCATCCGGTAATGTCGAGGTGGCCTCGGCCCCTTCGGGTCGGGTCGAAAATGAGGCAACCGCCGCATGCGTCGTCGAGCCGACCTTCGGGCGAGGGGAGTGATGCACGATCAAGAGAGTCGAGGGGATTCGAGCAGTTACCTACGATTGCTGGAGCACGCTTCTGAAGGACAGGGATTATGAGGGCGCCATGGCCACTAGAGCAGGCGCCCTTCGTCGTTACGTCGACATGACCGAGCAGGAGGCGAACGATCTGCTCGCGGAGGCCTGGTCGAAGCACGACGAGGCCTGGAAGCAGATCGAGACCTTTGGCCCGGGACGCATGGCGGCCTATTGCCTCGAGGCGCGGGGGATCGACGACGACGACTCGATAGGAGCACTGACGCAAGAGTTCGAAGAGGCTTCGATCAATGCGGGCGTCGCGCCCGTTGAACATGCAAAGGAAACCCTCGTCGCGCTGCAGTCCGCGAACATCCGCCTCGGTCTCGTGTGCGACACCGGCTTCACCCCGGGCCGCGTGGTGCGCAACCTCCTCGACGAAGCTGGCCTCTGCGACTATCTCGAGGTGCTGTGCTTCTCGGACGAGGTCGGCGTTCCCAAGCCGGGCAACGAGATCTTCGCCAAGGCACTGGCGGAGCTCGGCGCCAGGCCCCCCGAGGCGATTCACGTCGGCGACCTCCGCCGCACCGACATCGCAGGGGCCTCCGACATCGGCATGCACGCGGCTCGCTTCAAGGGCGTGCACGACGACACCTCGGACGCCACCGACGCGACCATCGTGATGTCCGACCACCGTCAGATCCTCGAGGTGCTTGGGCTCGACTGACCTCCGTTCATCCTCGCGGAGACGCTCCTCTAGCCCGGCGTCGAGCCGAGGTACTCGGTCGAAATGCGCGCCACAATCCACTCGGCCAGAGCGGAGCGCGCTCTTCGTTCGTCCGCTCCACCCACTAATCCTCGCAGCGTGGGCGGCGGCTGGTTCGACTCGCAGTCCTCGAAGGTCTCTCCGTTCGTGCACCAGTCGCTTCCCGTCCCCCCGTGCAAGAAGTCGTTACCCGGGCCCCCGTCGAGCCAGTCGTTTCCACCTCGACCCCACAACTGATCATCGCCGTTGTAGCCGAAGATGGCGTTGTTGGCATGGTTCCCGGCGATGAGGTCGTCGAGGTTCGTGCCCGAGACGTTCTCGATGCGCTCCAGGGTGTCGTTTCCATGACCGGTCGCCGTGCCGGCGGCGAGGTCGACGTCGATGGGAGTCGTGGCCACGAAGTTCGACAGCTTCCCGTAGTAGAAATCGACCCAGTCTGCCCCGGCTCCGCCGTCGACCTTGTCATCACCCACGCCGGGAACGAGGAGATCGTCCCCATCACCGCCGTTGAGGATGTCGTCCCCGTCCCATCCAAAAAGCTGGTTGTCGCCCGAGTCGCCTATCAGGACGTCGTCATGCACCGACCCCCACACATCTTCGATGCCGGTCAACGCGTCGGCGCCCTCACCGCTCGCCGTGTCCTGCGCGAGGTTCACGACCACGCCCCTCTTCGACAGCGTGTAGTCGACCGTGTCGAATCCAGAGCCTCCGCTGATGGTGTCGTCTCCCGGGCCCCCGAAGAGGAAGTCGTTGCCCGGCCCTCCAGACAACCGGTCGTCGCCGCCCTCGCCGAGGATGAAGTTGCTCTTCTTGTTTCCGATGAGGACGTCGCCGAAGCTCGTGCCGCCGATGTCCTCCACTGCGCGCAGGCGATCCTTGCCCCATCCCGTGGCCACACCCCGCCGTAGGTCGACCGTCACCGGCTTGGGGCCGCCGAGGTAC
>Ga0183260_10001375_pt1 | contig 20354 bp, 19 predicted proteins | sample AntDrymUQ4972206_2_FD_129768 | JGI IMG/M metagenome (GOLD analysis project Ga0183260, IMG submission 129768) | Polar desert sand microbial communities from Dry Valleys, Antarctica - metaG UQ497 (22.06) (version 2) (version 2) | ecosystem: Environmental > Terrestrial > Soil > Desert | place...
CGATCACGTGAGGACCGCCTTCGTGGCGCCCTCGAGGAACACGGAGCGAAGCAGGTCGTCGCGTCCGAGAAGCTCCGCAGCGCGGCCGTCGAAGCGCATCTCGCCCTTCTCCATGAAGTACGCATGTTCCACGGCGGACAGCGCGATGTTCACCGACTGTTCGACGAGCACGATCGCGGTGCCGCCCTCATTGATACGGCGAACCATCTCCAGCAGCTCGCCGACGATCTTCGGCGCGAGCCCGAGCGACAGCTCGTCGATCAGGAGCAGGCGCGGCTTCACGATCAGCGCCTTGCTCAACCCGAGCATCTGCTGTTCGCCGCCCGACAGCGTCGATGCGAGCTGGTCGCGGCGCTCGGCCAGCCGTGGGAACGCGGCGAAGGACTCGTCGATGCCGCTCTCGATCGCATCGCGACGCCGCCCGTAGGAGTACCCGAACACGCGCAAGTTGTCGGCCACTGTCATCGGCCCGAACACCGCGCGCCCGCCGGGAATCTGCGTGATGCCGCGCGTAACCCGCCGCTCGGCGTCCAGATAGGTGATGTCGGCCCCGTCCATTCGCACGGTGCCCTGCGATGGCAAACCGATGCCGGAGATCACCTTCAGAAGCGTCGACTTTCCGGCGCCGTTCGTGCCCAGAAGCGCGACCATCTCGCCGGCGTCGACCGTGAAGTCCACGTCGAACAGCACCTGGAGCCGGCCGTACGCGAAGTCGATGCCGCGACACGAGAGCAGGGGAAGGTGCGCTCCGCGGCTGCGCAGCACCGATAGCTCCTCCTCCTCGACGAGTTCGTCGAGCATCCGGTCGAAGTCGGAGTTCACCGTGTGCGCGGCCGTGCGGAGCACGAGCGCGGAGATCACGCCCGGCACCACGAGGAAGCCGATGGCGGCCGTGGACCCGAGCGTGCTCTCGACGCCGCCGAGCAGCAGGATCCCGCCGAAGCCACCCACGGCCGCCGTGAAGATGCCCGCAAGGGCCGCGGCGTGCGGGCGCATGGGCGCCGGGACGATCGACAGCAACGTCATCGTGAGCCCGATGCCGAGCAGACCAAAGCACGCAAACGAGACGCCGAACAGGACGACGAGCCCGAGCAGCACCGGCGAGTAGACCGACAAGGGCAGCAGGATCGCTCCGACGCCGAGCACGACTGAAGACGCGCGTACGAACGCCGCAGGGTCGCGCTGGAACAGCGCTTCGCCGCGCTTGCCGAACACCGCGAACGCGCCGATGGCGAACACCGGCAGGACGGCGAAGAACACGCCGCGCCCGCCGGGGCCGAGGCCCCACCGCTGCTCGAGGAAGAAGAAGAAGAACGTGTTGAGCGGCACGATGAACATCCCGAGGACCGCCGAAGCGGCGAGGATCCTCTTGACGGTCGGGATGATCAGCAGTCGCCGGCACACCTCGAAGAAGCCGAGGCGCACCTGCTCGGGACCCGCGGTCGCGCCCCCGACCACTTCGCGGACCCGCGCGGTGTCCCACCTGCCGACGCCGGGATCGCGCAGTCGGACGCTGACGATCGCGGCGAGCAACGAGACGACCCCGAGAATGATGAAGACGCCGCGCCAGGTGAAGCCGAACACCGCTGACAGCAGCGCCACCGCCAGTGGCGCGGCGATGTTCCCGAACGCGTCCGCGCCCCGGTAGAACGACAGCACGCGGACGCGGACGCTCGGTGCGTGCGTGTCCATGAGCAGTGGCGTGTGCGTCGCCCGCACCGTTCCGGTGGTGGCGCCGTCGGCGAGGAGAACACCGGCAAGGCCCCACGCGCCCGACACGAGCCCGGTGAGCAGCGTGAGCGCGCTCCACGCGAACGCGTTGACGATGCTGATGATGCCGCGCCGGCCGCGCTGCTGGATGTAGGCCGCGGTTGGCAGCGTCGCGAGGGTGATGGCGAGGATCTTCAGCGTCGACAGCCCGGCCAGCGCGCCCTTGCCGATACCCAGCGTCGAGCTGATCTCCGGGCCTAGGACGAAGAAGGCGTAGCCCTGTAGCTCGTCGACGACCACGAGTGTCGACAAGGCCACGAGCGGATACCACCCGACGCCCGAGAGGGCCAAGCCCTCCCTCAACGGCGGCGCCGTGTCGCGGCCCGAGATGCCGAGGGCCTCGCGGGCCACCCCTCGCATGCGTTCTTTTGCCGCAACGACTTCCTCGATGGCCGCGTCGGCCGCGGCCGTCGCGTCCGCCACCGCGTCACGGCGCGGGGTGCGGCTCGCGCGCGTCTTCGCACCGTTTTCTGCCGCGGGCTTCTTGCGCGCCGGCTTCCTGGCGGCGGCGGCCTTGGTCGGGGTCATGTCCGGTCCACGAAGTAGTTCACTAGGAACGCGGCCTCGCCGACGCGTCGATCGCCGCGCATGCGCACGATCGTGGCCTCGTGCGGGTCCTTGGTCCCGCCTCGCCGCGAGGGTCGGAGATCCGTGAGGAACTCCAGCGTCAGTTCTGGTTTGGCCGTGAAGAAGACCTTGATCCGCGCCAGGAAGGCGGCGTCGGGACACCCGGGCGTTCGCCGGCACGAGTCGCCCTTGCCGATCAGGGATTCGATGCGCCGGTTCGGACCGAGCGGCGCCCGGTCCACGAACACGCCGTAGTACTCCGCGTTCGGGTCCCGCGGGTCGACACGCAGGTTGGCCGCGGAATTCCCGTCGTCCCAGCGGATCGTGACCGGCAGGCGAACCGTGTCGCGGGCCTTCGGCGCGGTGATCGTGATCGTCTCGTCGATCTTGAACGCCATTCCCGCCGTGCTGCACGACGCAAGGAGGGCAACGGCGAGAAGCACCGTGCCCGCGCCCGCAGCTCGTCCCCCCCGACGGGTCACGACCTACGCCACACCAACGGGTTGAATTTCCCCGCCGCGGGCGTTCCCGGCTTCACGTCCGGCATCCACTTCGCGTAGTCCTTCTCGTGCCACTCGTGCTGGGGCTCGATGCCGCGAAGCCCGTCGGCGAACCAGATGATGGTCATCACTTCGCGCATGGCGTCGGTGGTGTTCTCGGGTGCGCCGTGCAGCGTCCACGCGGTGTGGAAGGTGGCATCGCCCGGCTCCATCGCGCCGTGGGTCTCCAGCTCGATCCCCTTGTCGGCCATGACCTGGCGGAACACCCGCTCGGACTCCTCGGATGCCTCGAACTCGCCGAGATGGCCCAACCGGTGGGTGCCGGTGCCGTAGACAAGGCTGCCCATCTCCGCAGTGACGGGCACGAGCGGCATCCACATGGTGATGATCTCGTCGCCGTCGAGCGGGAAGTAGTACTGGTCCTGGTGGAACGGCGTCGGAGCGCCGCCGGGCTCCTTGAAGATGGCCTGGTCGTGGTACATCCGCACCGCGTCGACACCGAGTAGGTCGGCGGCCACCTGACCGAACCTGGTAGCCAGGCTGAAGGCACGCATGCGCTGGTCCGCCCGCCACAGGTTCTGGAGCTGGAGGAACGCCTTGGCGAGCATCGCGTCCTGGTGCGCGCTGCGTCGGTTCTCGGGCGTGATCCCGCGGGCCACCTCCCGGATCACCGGGGCCCACGCGTCCACCTCCTCGGCCGACAGCACCCCGCGCAGGAGCGTGTGGCCCTTGTCGCGCAGCTCCTGGCGACGCTCGTCCGTCACCTCATACGGGCTGGACAGTTCGGGCGGCGGGCGCAGCACGCCCGGATCGTAACGTGGTGTGAGGTTGCGATCAATAGCTCATTACCTCACATCGGCGACCCCGAGGGCACGCGCTTGGACGAGCGCGTTTCCGAGCGCAGTCGCCTCCGCGGGCCCGACCAAGACCTCGACTCCACACGCCTCGCCGATGAGGTGTACGAGCAGCTCACTCCGTCCGCCCCCGCCGAGGACGTCGACTCTGGTCACGGGCTCGCCGAGCACCGTCCGAAGCTCATCGAGCACACGGCTCGTTGCTGCCGCCACCGAGTCGAGGATGCAGCGCACGACCGCGTCGCGGCCGGCGGACGCCCGCAGCCCAGCGGCGGCGCGTAGCTCGGACTCCATGTCGACCGCGTCGGCGAAGCGCTGGTCGTTCGGGTCGACCACCGGGCCGCCGGCGGCGAGCGCGCCCGCGGCGCGGAACAGTTCCTCGACGCGCGGGGCGCCCCACTGCGCCCGGCATTGCTCGAGGAGCCAGAGGCCGGTGACGTTCTTGAGGAACCGGAAACCGCCCAAGGCGCCGGCCTCGTTCGAGAAGTTCGCGCGGCGCGCCGCATCGGACACGTCGGCCGCGTCGCGTTCGACGCCGACGAGGAACCACGACCCGGTGGCGACGAAGGCCGCGCTCGCCGGCGCGCCCGGGGCCCGCGCCGCGACCGCGGACGCAGTGTCGTGGCCGGCCACGAGATGCACGGGTACGCCGCGCCACGCGCCGGCCGGGGTGCCGGCCCGGGCGATCGGCGGAAACAGTCCCGGATCGACACCGATCTCGGAGAGCAACTCCGCGGACCACGACCCGTCGGCGATGTCGACGAGCGCGGTCGTGCTCGCACTTGTGACCTCGCCCCACGCCGAGCCGGTCAGGTGGTGGACGAGCAGCTCGGGCAGCATCAGCAGCCCGGCGGCGCGCTCCAGTTCGTCTCGCGGGTGCACGGCGAGTTGGAACACGGTGTTCACGGCCATGAGCTGGATACCGCTCGTGCGGTAGAGGCGGTCGCGGCCGAGCGTGTCGGCGACCGCCTGCCACCCGGCGGTGCGCCCGTCGCGGTAGGAGAACGGAGGCGACAGGAGCTTCCCGTCCGAGCCGAGGAGCCCGTAGTCCACGCCCCACGTGTCGACGCCAATCGACGCGAGCGGACCGCCCTCCAGTGCGGTCGCGAGACCGCGCTCGGTCTCTGCCGCGAGCCGATCCCAATCCCAGCGCAGCGAGCCGTCGGCAAAGCGCACGGGAGCGTGAAGGTAGCGATGGACGATCTCGGGGACGGGTTCGGCGGCGTCCAGGTCGACTACTGCAACGCGGACCGACGTCGCGCCGAAGTCGACCGCCGCGACGCGCACCGCTCGGCTACAAGCCGGTGGCCGCGCCCGACGCCCCGCGCTCGGCGGCGGCGGCGGCGCGGTAGCCCGCAGCGCGGTAGGCGGCGAGCGGATCGATCGCCGCGCCGTTGCGTCGCCGCGCCTCTGCCACGAGCGGGCGGACGTCGGTGCGGAACGCTCGATGCAGCACCTCGGCGGCGCGCGCCGGGTCGTTCGCCTGTTGCGCGTCGGTGAGGTCGTCATGCGAAACGCACAGTGCCAGCGCGAGCGTGTGCTGGATCGCGTCGGTGGCCTGGATCAGGTCTTCGAGCGGATCCTTGAGGTTGTGGCTCTCGTCGATCATGTAGGCGAGGTCGGGCATCGATCCGCCGCCCGCCTCCAACAGCTCCAAGAAGATCAGGAACAGCTGGAAATGGTTGATCGACCCGACGGTGAGGTCGTCGTCGCCGTACTTGGAATCGTTGAAGTGGAACCCGCCCAGGCGGCCGGCCATCGCCAGGCGGCTGACGACCTGCTCGATGTTCGTGTTCGGCAGGTGGTGGCCGAGGTCGACGAGGCAGAGGCACTGCTCGCCAGTGCCCTGCGCGAGCAGCATCGACGATCCCCAGTCGTTGTTCACCGACGCGTAGAACGACGGCTCGAACGGCTTGTGCTCGGTGAACATGAGCCAGTCTGGGGGAAGGTGCTCGTGGATCGCGCGGAGCCCGTCCAGCACGCGCTCGAACTGGCCGCGGAAGTTTGCCTGGCCGGGATGGTTCATCCCGTCGGCCAGCCACACGGTGATCGCCTTCGAGCCGAGCTGAACGCCGAGATCGATAACCGCGAGGTTGTGTTCCACCGCGGCTTTGCGCGCACCCTCGTCGACGTTGGCGAGGCTGCCGAACTTGTAGGAGATCCCTCCGTTCGCGGTCGTCGACGGATTGTCCTGGAACGTGTTCGAGTTCATGGCGTCGAAGCAGATGCCGCGCTCGCGCGCGTAGGCGCGGAGCGCGACCGGGTCGTCGGGGTCGTCCCACGGCACGTGCAGGCTCACCGTTCGATTCGCCCCGGTGAGCGCGTTCAGCGCGGCTACGTCGTCGATCTTCTCGTAGGTCGTGCGCGGCTCGCCCGGGATCGGGAACCGCCCGAACCTCGTACCGCCCGTCCCGACCGCCCACGACGGCGCGGCAACAGAGAAGCGCGCGACGGAGCTGATCACGCGCTCCGCGTCGACTCCCCAACGACCGACGACGTCGCTCACGTGGGCGACGTCGGCGGCCAGGAACCGTCCAGCGTCCTCGTTCGACTCGGCGATGCGCTCCGTGGGAATCATGGCGTCTCCTTGGTCAGCGCAGGAACGCGGAAGCGACTCCGCCGTCGACGGGCACGAGCATGCCAGTGGTCACGCTCAGGTCGCCGCCGACGAGGGTGAACACGGCCGCGGCAACGTGCTCCGGGAGGATCTCGCGTTTGAGCAGCGTGCGCGATGCGTAGAACCGGCCGAGGTCCTCCTCCTGCACCCCGTACACCTTCGCCCGCTCCGCGCCCCACCCGTTGGCGAAGATCCCGGAGCCTTTGACGACGCCGTCGGGGTTGACGCCGTTGACCCGGATCCCGTGCTCGCCGAGCTCCGCTGCCAGCAGGCGTACCTGGTGAGCCTGGCTCGCCTTTACCGAGGAGTACGCGACGTTGTTCGGGCCGGCGGCGATCGCGTTCTTGGACACGACGTAGACGATGTCGCCACCACGGCCCTCGTCGATCATCACGCGCGCGGCGGCGCGGCTCACCAGGAACGAGCCCCGGGCCATGACGTCGCTCTGCCGGTCCCAGTCATCCGCAGTCGTCTCGAGCAACGGCGCGGAGACCGACATCCCGGCGTTGTTGACAACCAGGTCGACGCCGCCGAACGCGAGGATCGCGGCGTCGAATGCCGCGACGATCGCGTCCGGATCGGCGACATCCATCGTCACGGCGATCGCACCGTCTTCGCCCAGCGACTCGACGACATTGCGTGCCGCGTCGCCGTGCAGATCGGCGACGACGACGCACGCTCCTTCGGCGTGGAGGCGCTCGGCGATCGCGCGCCCGATGCCCGAGCCCGCGCCGGTGACGAGCGCCACGCGACCGCTGAGCGGGCGCGGTGCCGGCCGGCGTCGGAGCTTCGCCTCCTCGAGCGCCCAGTACTCGATGCGGAACTTCTCGGACTCGGGCACGGGCGCATAGGTCGAGAGGGCTTCGGCGCCACGCATGACGTTGATCGCGTTTACGTAGAACTCGCCCGCGAGGCGGGCGGTCTGCGCGTCCGCACCGAAGCTGAACATGCCGACGCCGGGAACGAGCACGATGGCCGGATCCGCTCCGCGCATGGGCGGGTCGCCTTCGCGTGCGTGGCGCTCGTAATAGGCGAGGTACTCGGCGCGGTACTGAGCGTGCAGTTCGTGGAGCCGTTCGACCCGGGCCGAGAGCGGCGCCGCCGGTGGCAGGTCGAGCAGCAGAGGACGGACGCGCGTGCGGATGAAATGGTCCGGACACGACGTACCGAGAGCGACGAGGCGCTCGGCGGCCTCGTGGGCGAGGAACTCGAGCACGACCTCGGAGTCGTCGAAGTGACCGACGACGCGGTTGTCCTGGCCAGCAACGCCACGGACGGCGGGGGCGAGCGCGACGGCGGCCGCGCGCCGTTCGGACGGTGCGAGCGGCTCGAACTCCCCCATCCGCGCACCGAAGGGGTCGGGACGGCCCTTCTCGGCAATGAAGCGCTCGGCGCGTGCGATCAGCTCGAGCGAGGTGCGCTCGCAGTCGGCGGACGTGGCTGCCCATGTCGTGAGCCCATGGCCGCCGAGGACGACGCCGCGGAGCTGGGGTTGCTCCGCCTGGATCGTTTCGATCTGGAGCGCGAGCTCGAAGCCCGGGCGGCGCCACGGCACCCACGCCACTTCGTCGCCGTAACACTGCTTCACGAGGACCTCACCGTCGGCGGACGCCGCGAGTGCGATGACCGAGTCGGGATGTAGATGGTCGACGTGCGCCGGTGGAAGCAGCGCGTGCATGGCCGTGTCGATCGACGGCGGCGCGCCCGCGATACAGCACCGGTCGAGCAGCTCGACCATCTCGTCCTCGTGCTCCTCGCCGCGATAACGAGCTCTCAGGGAGCGCAGCGGATCGAGTGCCAGCACGGACAGCCCGCTGGGGGTGAGCGTGCCGAGGTCGCCACCCGATCCCTTCACGTACAGGACGCGGCTCGGCTCGGCGGTGAGCGGGTCGGGCGCTGATCCCTTGGCCGACGTATTCCCACCGCCGTAGTTCGTGACCCGCTTGTCGGCGCCGAGCGCCCGCGAGCGCGCAATGAGCGCGGCGACCTCGGGTGACTCGGGCAGAACTGCTGGCACGGCGGAGCTCCATGCTCGGATGTTCGATTACGAGAAATGCTACAAGAAGTGCATCCAATAAGACACCAAGGCCGTACAGTCAGCCCATGAGCGTCAGCGGCAACCTCGCTACGGAACACCGGCTCATGTGGATTCGCCGGCAACTCGACGACGCCGGACAGGTACGCATTGCCGACGCCGCGACCCGGCTCACGGTCAGCGAGATGACCATTCGGCGCGACCTGCAGGAACTGGAGGCGCAGGGCGTGGCGCGGCGCGTCCGCGGAGGGGCCGTCGCGGTCGGCCCCATGGCTTTCGAAGACCGACACAAGAGCCGCGCACGCGCAAAGGCGCGTATCGCGTCGAAGTTGATCGAGCTGGTGCCGTCGAGCGGCGCCATCGGCATCGATGCGTCGTCCACGTTGTTGCGACTCACGACCGCGATCGATAGCGGCCGCGATCTCACGGTGCTGACCAACGGTTGGGAGACGTTTCGTTCTTTGGAAGGCAAGGCGGGCGTGTCGGCTCTCCTCAGCGGCGGGCAGCTCGATCCGCGCACCGGGAGCCTTGTGGGGCCGCTTGCCTGCCGCGCGGCGAGCAGCCTTCTCCTCAGCCGCATGTTCATCTCGGCCGCCGCGGTCGACCCCGAGTTCGGCCCGAGTGAGACGTGCCTCGAGGAGGCCGAGGTCAAGCGGGCGATGGCCGCAGTCTCGGGCGAGGTCGTCCTGGCGGTCGACTCGACCAAACTCGGCGCGCGCTCGATCGCCACGAGCGTCGCTTGGGAGCACATCGGGCTGCTCGTGACCGAGCTAGATCCGGACGACAGTCGTCTCGACGCCTACCGGGGCCTGGCCGAGATTCGCTGAGCCTGCGAAGGCGCAGGACTTGCGCGGAGAGGTTCAGCTCGTCACCGGGCTCCGGCGTCCGCCTCCGCCCGACACCCGAGGATTTTTCCCGCTCTTGGCGGCTGCGCCGCCGGGCCGCTCGGGCCACGCCTGCGCCTCACGGCGCAGGCTCAGGGCGGCGTCCACCTGACGAGATCGCGCGTGAGCTCGCTCACCGAGCGGGCGCCGACCAGTGCCATCGTGCGGCGTACGTCAGAGTCAAGAAGCCCCAGGACGTGGTCGACCCCGCGCTCGCCGCCTGCCGCCAGCCCGTACAGGTAGGCGCGTCCGATCGTGCATGCCGTGGCCCCGAGCGCGACGGCTTTGACGATGTCGCTGCCGCGCCGCACACCTCCGTCACAGATGATCTCGACGCGTCCGCCGACGGCGTCGGCGACCGGTGCGACGAGGTCGATGATCGCGGGAGCATCGTCGAGTTGGCGTCCGCCGTGGTTCGAGAGGGCGATGGCCTCGACGCCGGACTCGACCGCGAGCAGTGCGTCGTCGACCGTCTGGATGCCCTTGAGGACGATCGGGCCGTTCCACACGGAGCGCATCCACTCGACGTCGCTCCACGACAGAGCCGGATCGAACTGCTCGCCGATGTAGTCGGCCAGGCTCACGGGATCGCCGCCGTCGCCCACCGAGCGACCGACCACGTTGGCGAAGCGGATCGGCTCTGCCCTCACAAAATTCCATGTCCACGCCGGGTGAACCGCGCCGTCGACGAGCGTGGCCGGCCCGATCTTTGGCGGCAGGGAGAACCCGCGGCGGACGTCGCGCTCGCGACGGCCGAGCACCGCGGTGTCGACCGTGAGCATCAGCGTTTCGAAGCCCGACTCCTGCGCGCGGTCGATCATTTCCTTCACGAGGCCGCGATCGCGCCAGACGTACACCTGGAACCACTTCGGCCCTGCGGAGACGGCTGCGACCTCCTCGATGGAGCGCGTACTGAGGGTCGAGAGCGTGTAGGGCAGTCCGGCCCGCGCCGCCGAGCGGGCCACCGCCAACTCGCCCTGCGGGTCGGCGATGCGGGTGAAGCCTGTTGGTGCGAGCACCAACGGAAGGGGCAGTCGGTGTCCCAGGAGCGTCGTGGTCGTGTCGACCGAACCGACGTCGCGAAGGACGCGAGGGCGGAACTCGACTGCTCCGAAACGCGCCGCGTTCGCGGCCATACAGCGTTCGTCCTCCGCCGCCCCGTCGATGTAATCGAACACGCCCCGAGGAACACGCCGTCGCGCGATCAGCCGCAGATCGTTGACGCTTGCTGCCCGCGAGAGCCGGCGCGTGACGGCGTCGAACTCGAAGCGCCGGAAGCGCAGTACCGAGCGCAGGGTTGCGAGCATTGGCGAGGATCCTACGGCTGCGATGGGTCAAACGACCCACGGCATCTCCCAGGTTTGGACCACGCGACCGATGCACCAGGCACGGTGGGACCCCGACTATGTGGCCATGACGACGCAACGAGTCGAAACCAGTGAGCAGGACGAGCTGATCCGCCTGATCCAACACGGCCGCGACCGCGAGGCCGCGAACCTCGCCACCACGGTGGTGGCCGAGTCGACCGGCGGCGCGGACGACCCCCGCCGTCAGCTCGATGAGATTGTCCCGCTCCTGACGGCGCTGGTCGTGCCACTCACCGACGCCCAACTCGACGCGCCGACGGCGTGCGCGCAGCTCACCGTCCGTGGTGTCGTCGAGCACATGATCGCCGGCGCGACGCAGTTCGCTGCTGTGTTCCGCGGGCGTGTCCCGACCCCACCGCCTGCCGACACCGACCTGGTTGCGTCGTTCGCAGTCGCCATGGCCAACCTTCGCAGTGCGGTGCACTCGCCCGGGGCGATGGATCGGGCCGTTACATGCCCCGTCGCGGCGATGCGAACCGACGTGCTCGCTCGCTTCCTCGTCATGGCCGCGCTCGTCCACGGGCGCGACATCGCCACCGCGACGGGCCAGCCGTTCGACCCGCCCGTGTACGCACACCGCCGGGTTGGGTAGCAACGGGGCATGAGACGAACTGCACGAGCTGCCGGAACGCTGTTACTCGCGAGCGCGCTCGCAGTCGGAGCGTGCGGAGACGACGACGTCGACTCGGCGGCGCAGCGGGCCGAGGAGGGCGCCGAGCGCGTCAAGGACGAGGCCGCGGAGGGCGCCGAAGACGCCTTCGCCACGTTCCGGACGGGCTTCGAGCGCCTCATCGACGAGGCGTCGAGCGGCGACTCCGAGTCGAAGGAGCGGCTCCTCGACGAGTGCCGCGATTCGCTCGAGCGACTCCGCAAGGACAACGACCCGCGCGCCGACCGGGTGGGGGCGCTCTGCGAGAAGATCCGCAACACCGACGATGGCAACACCTGGAAAGAGATTCGCGAGGAGTACGACCAGCTCAAGGACAGCTGACCGCTTCAGCGGTCGCGCAGAACGAGCCGGTAGGCGAACGCCAGCCAGGCGACGCCGAGCACGATTCCCCATACGACGTCGCTCACGAAGTGGTGGCCCCGGTACAAGCGGCTGAACCCCACGACCGCGGTGATCGCCACGACCGACAGGGTTAATCCCACGCGCAGCGCGACGGGACGCGTGCGGCGGCGCACCGACTCGTCGTGCCACAACGCCGCGGCGACGAGTCCGCCATAGAGGACGATCGCCGAGCCCACGTGTCCCGACGGAAAGCTGTTCGTCGCGTACACCTCGCCGAGCGGCGGCACGGGCGGCCTCGGGCGGCCGACCACGATGCTCGTGAGCAGATAGGTCAGCTTCTCGCCGCCGATGGCGACGAGCAGGAACACGGGGATCTTCCAGGAGCGCGTCCAACGGGCGGCCAACACCATCGCTCCGAACCACAGGAGCGCGACGGTGAGGCTGTCGGCGAGCACGGTCGCGGCGCCGGTGGCGCGATCGAGTGCCGCTGTGCGGCCGTCGACGAGCGCCCGCGCCGCGTCGAGATCGAGGCGCGCCACCGTTGTCTCGCCGACGCCGGTGACGAGCAGCCCGACGGCGATGCCGAGCGCAGTCAGCACCGCGATCGCCGCCGCCATCGCCACGCCGACCCGGCGAGCGACCGCCGCGGCCTCCTCCTGCCACCGGCGGCCGGTGCGGCCGGAATCGAGGAGCGTGTTCATCGTCGCGTCGATCACCGAAGGCATCCCCCGCCCGTACCCCCACCGCCGGATCGCGAGCCGTTCCGCTGCGCGGTCCGCGTCAGGTGCGCGGCGGCACGCCGAGCGCCGCGAGCTTGTGCCAGGACCGTTCGACGATCAGCGGGTAGGTGCGCAGGTAGTACGGCAGTGCGGCACACGCCTGGTTGACTGCCGCCCCGCGGCTCCTGGCGACCGTCGCGTGGTCGACAGCCAAAGCGTCGAGGAACGCGCGACGGGAGTCGTCGGTGAACAGCGGCGACCACACGACCTGCACGTCGACCGCGGGGTCGCCGGTACACGCCGATCCCCAGTCGACGATTCCGCACAGGCGCCCGTCGCTCACGAGGCAGTTGCCTTCGAGATCGCCCTGGACCCACACCGGTCGGCCGTCGTAGGCCGGCGCGGCCAACGCCTCTTCCCATACCGACAGGGCCGCGGCCGCATCGATCAGGCCGCTGGCGGCATCGATCGCGACGCGGGTGGCCTTGTCGTAGTCCTGCAGAGGGCGCGCCCGGTTCCGTGGCGAGGGCGCGCCGAGCGTCGGCACGGACTGGAGACGGCCGACCGCGTCGGCCAGTTCGCGAGCGAACGCAACCGGGTCGCCGAGGCTGTCGAGCGCCGCCCCGTGCCCTGGGATCCAGCGGTGTACCGCCCACCGGTATGGATAGCCAAGCGAGGGCTCACCGACCGCGACCGGCTCGGGCACGGCAACGGGCATGTGCGGCGCGATGCGTGGCAGCCACTCTGCCTCCCGCTCGACCTGACCGGCCGCCCAGTGGATGCGCGGCAACCGCACGACGAGATCGTCGCCGAGCCGCCAGATGGCGTTGTCGGTGCCCCAAGGCTCGACGATCGTGAGGGTCCGGCCAGCGAGGTGCGGCATCTGCTCCGCGATAAGCCGAACCACCAGTTCGGCGTCGACCGCCACTTCCTCGTTGTGCATCCGTATCGGCACGGGCATCGAGTCTTCCCACGCCGCGAGGCGGCGTCGATCGAATTGCGCGGGCGCGCCGCACGGAGCTGTCTCGCGGCGCCAACGCGTCCTGGGACGCGCTATTCCATGACCGGTTCGGGTTGGAGATCCTCAAACGTGCGCGGTCAGAAGCAGCGCTTGGCCCGGCAGATTGACGCCGTCGCTGGTGATGTAGTCGGCCGCCAGAGTTGCGGCCGTCTTGCGCACCGCGTCGATCTGCTCGGCGGTGGCTTTAGCGAACGCGCCGGCGAGCGGCCCAGCCATCGAGCTGGCCCGGTCGACGTGCGCCTCGATGCTCTCGGAGTGGAACGTTGCGCCGAGTGCATCCACGGCGACATCGGCAAAGCCCGCTCCCTCCGCCAGCGCCCGGAGGAACGCGGCGTCACCGAGCGAGAAGATTCCTCCCGGACCGACGGGCGGTCCTCCTGCCACCAGACCGTTCGCCATCGCGGCCATCCCCACACACGTCATCCACGGGTTGCGCTCGAGAGCGCCCCACGTAAGGACGCCGAGCCGGCCGCCCGCGCCGAGCACCCGCGCGATCTCGCCAAGCGCGATCGATGGATCCGGCGTGAACATCAGTCCCATCCGGCAGACGACGACATCGAACGCGTCATCCGGGAATTCGATCGCCGATGCGTCGATAAGGGCGACGGCGACGTTGGCCAGATCGGCGCTTCGGCGAGCCGCGGCCTCGACCATGCCCGGAGCGATGTCGCTCACTACGACCTTTCCCGTGGTCCCGGTCAACGCCGACCACATGCCGGCGAGATTTCCGGGTCCCGCGGCCAGCTCCAGGATTCGGTCGCCGGGCCGAATTGCCACGGCCTCGATGAGGAGCTTCATCGCTTCGGTCGTGTGACTCTCGACGTAGTCGACGTTCTTGTCCCACGCTTCAGCCACGGCGCTCCAGTCATGGGCGGGGTCGGTCTGTGTCATCGATTCTCCTATCGGATACACTTACGTTACGTCGAATACAGGTAGTGTGTAACGAAATTGTCCAAGCCTGTCAAGAGGCAGTACGACTCCACTCGCCGGCGTGCGCAGGCGAGTGAGACGCGCTCCGAGATCGTCCGCGTCGCGCGTGACCTCTTCATCGAGCGCGGGTACGGCCACACGACCGTCGCCGACATCGCTCGGGCCGCGGGTGTGTCCGTCGAGACGATCTACGCCTCTGCCGGCACCAAGGCTGACCTGCTGCACAAGGCGTGGGACATCACCGTTGGCGGCGACGACGAGGACGTCGTCTTCCACGAGCGCCCGGAAGTGCAGGCCATCCGCAACGAGCCCGACCTCGCGCGCCGGCTCACGCTTCAGGCCGCGTTCTCTACGAAGACCGCGCAACGGATCGCGCCGTTCCAGTTGATGGTGCACGCAGCATCGGGCGCCGACCCCGCCGCCGCGGCGATGCTCGAGGAGATGGGGCGACAGCGCCTGGTGGGCATCGGCGTGATGGCGTCCGAAGCAGCCAAGACGGGTCAGCTGGCCGTCTCCGAGGAGGAGTGCCGTGACGTGATCTGGTCGATGACCGACGGCACGTTGTGGCACCGACTCGTCAACGAGCGCGGGTGGACCAACGAGCGCTTCGCCGCGTGGCTCGGCCAAGTGTGGGTCGACCGACTCGTCAAGACGCGCGCCCCTGCGCGGGCGCGGAAGTAATTCGCGGTCATGCTCGTCACCACCACCCTCGTCGCCGTGGCCGCGCTGGTGTTGGCTGCGCCCGCCCTGTTCCTCTGGGGCCACCGGTGGCACCGATCGTCGCTGGTTTCCTCGGTTCCCATCCTGGCAACCTGGATCCTGGTCACCGGCGAGGTAGCCAGCCGCGTGTTCGAACTGCCGAGCGGCTTGGTCGTCGCGGCCGAGCTCGTTCTCGCTGCCACGACGGTCGTCGTCGCGCTGCTGCGCCCACGGTGGAACGCCATCGGGCAGGGTTTCTTCGCCTCGTTGGTGCTCGCCTCGGGCACCTACCTGATCCTGGCGGCGCAGGCAACGTTCGCCGGCGGGCTTTCGATCGTCGGCATGGCCGCGTCGCTGGTGCTGCTGGTGCTCGAAATCTTCGCGACCGTGATCTCGGCGTCGTTCGCCTTCGAGAGTATCGACGTGGCGTGCCGCACGAGTTGGCGCCGACCGCTGCCGGAGCCTCGGCCTGACGTTCAGCCGTTTGTCTCCCTGCAGGTGCCGGCCTACAACGAGCCGCCCGAGATGCTCATCGAGACGATCCGGTCGCTTGAAGTCATCGACTATCCGCACTTCGAGATCGTCGTGGTCGACAACAACACCGAGGACGAAGAGGTATGGCGGCCGGTCGAGGCCTACTGCGCCGATCTGCCGCGCGTGCGCTTCGTCCACGTCAACCCGCTGTCCGGGTTCAAGTCGGGCGCACTCAACCTGGTTCTGCGCGAGCACACCGACCCCGCCGCGGAGATCATCGGCGTGATCGACGCCGACTACCTCGTGCGCCACGACTACCTCACGTCGCTCGCCGGGCTGTTCGCCGACGAGCGCGTGGCGTTCGTGCAGACACCCCAGGACTACCGCGACTACGCCGGCGACACCTATCTCACCGCCTGTTACGACGCGTACAAGTACTTCTTCGAAACCGCCATGCCGTCGCGACACGAACGGAACTCGATCATCTTCGGCGGCACGATGGGCCTGCTGCGCCGCTCGGTGCTCGAGGATCTCGGCGGCTGGGACGAGTGGTGCATCACCGAGGACGCCGAAGCCTCGTTGCGCATGCTCCGCGCCGGCCACAGCGGCCTCTACATCAACGAGAGCTTCGGCAAAGGAATCATGCCGCTCACCTTCACGTCGCTGAAGAAGCAGCGCTTCAGATGGTGTTTCGGCGGCATCCAGATCTTGCGCAAGCACTGGCGGTCGCTGCTGCCTTGGAGCCGGGACCCCGCCAATCAGCTCACCACCGCGCAACGGATCGACTATCTCCTGGGTGGCCTGCAGTGGTTCGGCGATCTCGCTGGGCTCGCCTTCACCTCCATCCTCGTGATCAGCGCAATCCTGCTGCTGACGACGGGAGATGTCGCATTGCGCGCGCTTACAGGCGCGCTCGTCCTGTTGCCCGCGGTGCTGATCTCGACGGGCCTCTTGCGGGCACTCTGGGCCCTACGAGCGTTGACCGACATCAGCCGGCGGCGGGCGGCGATGGCGTTCGCGACGTGGCTCTCGCTCTCGTGGACCACCGCGCTCGCCTGTCTGCGCGGGCTCGTGCGCCGCGACGGCGTCTTCCTCCGCACCCCGAAGTGGAAGAGCGGCGGCCACTTGGTGGAGGCACTACGCGAAACGCGGGTCGAGACCGGCCTCGCCGCTGGCCTCGTCGTTCTCGCTGTCGCTGTACAGGTCGTAACGGGCCGCGTCCTGTTGGCCGCGCTGACCGGCTGGCAGGCAGGTGTGTTCGCCATGTCGCCCTACATGGCCTGGCTGAACCAGCGCACCGAGTTGTCTGCCCGGCTGGCCCGCCGTGCTCGGTCCGAGGATCGTCGCGAGCGCGTAACCGCAGTCGCGCCTACCGCGCTACGCACCGCGGTTGTCGGGCTCGCCGGGGCGGCCGTCATAGGGGTGTTGATCCTCGGTGGATCCGAGCGCAACACCAACCAGGACAACGTCTTCGACAAGCCTCGGCGGGCCGCGGGCGACAAAGGGCCGCTCGGCGTGATCCCCGCCGACAGCCCGCCTGCGGTCGCGACCTCGACGACGGCGGGCAGGGCGGGGTCGAGTACCAGCGCGACGACGACTTCGACGACTTCGGGCGGCCCGGGCGTGACCACAGGGGCGCCGTCCACGACGAGCGCGCCGGCCGCCACGACGTCGACTACCGCACGAGGCAACACCGGCACAACAGGCTCCCCGCCGACGTCCGGCGGACCGCCGGCATCTGCCGGGCCACCGACATCGACCGGTCCGCCGGGATCACCTGGGCCGCCTACCTCTCGTGGCCGGCCGTGACGCCACCGCTCGCAGCGGGTCGTCGTTGCCGCATCAGCGGGTGCATCCCGGGACGTTGCGTGTCCGAAATGCCCCAGTTCAAACCTCACCAAATGCACCCGCTCGGGGATGGCGTGACTCGGCTGCGATACTTCCGGCGGAGGTGCCTGACATGAAGCTCGGGGTCGTAGGCAAGGGTGGCGTCGGCAAGACGACGATGTCGGCACTGATCGCGGCGGCGTTCGCGGCGCGGGGCAAGCGGGTCGTCGCCATCGACACCGACTCGAACCCGAACCTCGGCATCTCCCTTGGCCTGAGCATGGCCGACGCCGAAGCGGTCCCCGTCGTGCCCCGGAGCATCGCCGCAGGTCCGGGCCAGGGCCTCTCGGGCTCGGAGATCCTGAGCACGTACGGTCGGAGCACCCCGGCGGGCGTGACGCTGCTGTCGGCCATGCGGGTCGACCAGGCCGGGGCTGGTTGCACCTGCAGCAGTCACGCGGCGGTGCGGAGCATGCTGCGCGACGTGCTCGACGACGAGTCCGACGTGACCATCGTTGACATGGAGGCCGGGCTCGAACACCTGAGTCGATCGGGCGGCACCCTCGCCTACGCCGACGTGCTGCTGATGGTCGTCGAGCCCAGCCGCAAGTCCATCCTCACCGCCGCTCGCACCGTCGCCCTGGCTGACGAGCTCGGCATCCCGCGCTGTCTGGCGATCGGCAACAAGGCCCGACTCCCAGCCGACGAGGTGTTCTACCGCGAGACGTGCGCCTCCTACGGGATCGAGATGGCGGCGATCGTGCCGCTCGACGCGTCCAGCCCGGAGGCCGACCGAGCCGGCACCGCCGTCACCTCCGCGCCAGCCGAGGAGGCCCGCCGCGCCGTCGACCGCCTCGTCGACCTCCTCGAGGGGTTGGCGCTACCGGTCTCGTAGGACGAGGCCGACGAGCCGCTCGAGGGCCTGCACGGCGGGCGCGTCGGGGGCGGCGTCGACGGGCGCCTGGTCGGCGCGATCGGCGGCCGGGATTGCATCGTCGTCGGGCACCAGCAGCACGACACGGCCCAGGAGGTTTCCCTCCACGGCGGCGCGATCGGCGTCGTCGAGCACCCGGTTGGCCACGATCACGATCGGACCCGTGGTCGACGACTCGGCCAGCACGGCGGCCCGGGCGGCTACTTCGAGTGACTTGACGGTGGCGTCGGTGACAACCACGACGGCGTCCACTTTCGTGTCACCGAGGCGGGTCAACGTGCCGATGCCCGCTTCGAAGTCGGCGACAACGAAGGTGTCGGCTGGAATGTCGAGCCCGAGCAACTGCTCGGGTGAGACCCCGCATCAGGGACAGCCGAAATCGGGGTCCTCGATCTGGGAGACCACGGCCAGGCGCACGCCGTCGGGTGCATCGGCACCGAAGCGCTCGACGATCTCGGCCCAGGTGTGAGCGTGCTCGACCTCGTCGCCGACCCCGTCACGCAGCGTCAGCAGCGCCTCCGTCGCCTCCATACCGAGGCCGAGGGAGAGCCCGAGGTTCGGGTTAGTGTCGCAGTCGAGGGCGACGACCGAGCGGCCGCCGCGTGCGAGGGTGCGGGCGAGTACGGCCGACGTCGTCGTCTTGCCTGCGCCACCCTTGCCGACCACGGCGATCTTCATCGCGTCTCTCCTTGGAGCGTTGCCAGCAGCGAGCGTACCGCCTCGACGGCCGGCGCATCCGGCGAATGGTCGAGCAGCGAGCGCCCCGCACGCTCCGCCGCGCCCATCGCGGGATCCTTCGGCACCGCCCCGATCACGCGTAGACCCGACGCCTCGGCCAAACGCTCGCTGTCGGAGGGATCGACGGCCTTGTTGGCGACGGCAACGATCGTCTGGTCGCCGCCACGGGCACGCTCCCGCACCCGCGCGAGCCGCTTGGCCGACAGCATCGACGACGGCGTCGCCTCGGCCACCACGACGAGGACGTCGGCGAAGTCACCCCACCCGAAGAACGGCTGCCGGGTGCCGCCGGGCAGGTCGCCCACGAGGTGGGCATCCGTCTCCTCGAGGCCCCCAACGATGACGCGGAAGGCCTGCTGCGATCCCGCCAGCGTTCGGACGTGGCCGTGAAGCTTGCCGAACTGCAGCAGGCGGACGCCGTCGGGCCCTTCCGCGGCGTACTGATGCACGGCGTCGATCGCCGACATCCCATCGCGCAACTGCCACGAGTCGTCGGCGTTGGGCGATCCGTCGTTGGTCTTCTCGAGCAGGTCCGGCGGCAACGGGGTGTCGTCGCTCGGGATGCCCAGCGATAACGCCAACCCCGGTAGCGGATCGCTGTCGATGGCCACCACCTGCTTGCCCGTCTCGCGCGCCAGCAGCCGGCAGAAGACGCCGCCGATCGCCGACTTGCCCGACCCGCCTTTGCCGATGAACGCCACTCGCACACGAGCACCCTGCCACGCCGTCACCGGCACGCGCTCGCCACCGCCGCCTGGCCGATGCTGATGCCGCCGTCGTTTGGCGGAACGTGGCGGTGCACCAGCACATCCATGCCGCCGCGGGTGACGCCATCGGCGACGAGGTCGGTCAGCAACGTGTTCTGGAAGACGCCTCCGGTGAGGGCGACCGTGTCCACGCCGGCGCGTCTCGCGAGCACCACCGACGCCCGCACGAGGCCGGCGGCCAGCGCCCGGTGAAACGACGCTCCGATGTCGCCCGTCGACCGCCGCGCCAGCCGTCCTGCGATGGCGTCGGCGATCAAGGGCGACGGGTCGAGCACCCACGGGTCGCCGCCGGGTTCGCCGACCCAGTCTCCGCTGACGTCCGCACCGCTGACCTCTGCGGCGCCGGACGATTCGAGTTGGGCTACTGCCGCGGCCTCGAGCTCGGCCGCCGCCTGACCTTCGTAGGTGCTGGTCCGGCGGCCACCGGCTAGTGCGGCGACGGCATCGAACAGGCGCCCGCCGCTGGTCGTGTGCGCAGTCGACGACGCTCCGGCCAGCGCCAGGACCTGCTCCCATCGCGGGTCGAGCTCCGGACCGAGGGCGGCCGCCGCATCGGGGCCCACCGCCAGCGCCGCCCACGTCACCGCCATGCGCCACGGCTCTCGCATCGCGGCCGCCCCGCCGGGCAGCGGCACGGGA
>Ga0183260_10001376_pt1 | contig 20348 bp, 17 predicted proteins | sample AntDrymUQ4972206_2_FD_129768 | JGI IMG/M metagenome (GOLD analysis project Ga0183260, IMG submission 129768) | Polar desert sand microbial communities from Dry Valleys, Antarctica - metaG UQ497 (22.06) (version 2) (version 2) | ecosystem: Environmental > Terrestrial > Soil > Desert | place...
CCCCCCTCGCGGGCGCGGCGTACCACCACGACGCCGCGCTGCCCTCCGGCCGCTCGGGCGAGCCGCAGGCGCTCTTCGTGCTCGTGGGGCCCCACCCCCACTCGCCCCCCTCGCGGGCGCGGCATCAGGGCGCGCGAGACAACGCCCAACGCCCAACGCCCAATTCCCAACGCCCACACCAGATTCCAGCAGGAGTCCCCCATGAATGGGATCGCCCCGATGCATGAAAAGGGTGCGGCGCCTTTTCTGAGCAGAACGGGAGACTCGGGAAACGGGGAGGAGAGGAGCGCCCATTCGTCACTCTCACACGAGTCATCCGTCGCCCGGCGGATCAGAACTGCGAGAGCGGATGTGGGCAGCTTCCGACTCACGACCACCGAATTCGCGAACCTCTTTGAAAGCAGGTGATTGGGAGTTGGGAGTTGGGAGTTGGGAGTTGGGCGTTGGGAGTTGGGAATTGGTCCCCGCTCCCCTACCTTACCCGCGTGCCTGGCGGGACCTCCCCCTCGAACCCGACGAGTGTGGGTGTGCCCCCGTCGGGGCTGGCCGCAAGCACCATCCCGTTCGACTCGATGCCCATCAACTTTGCGGGCTTCAGGTTGAAGACCATCACGATCGTGCGCCCCACAAGTGTGTCGGGCTCGTATGCCTCGGCGATGCCGGCCACCAGCGTGCGCTGCTCGCCCCCGACGTCGACGCTCAGCTTGACGAGCTTGCGCGAGTTCGGCACCTTCTCCGCGGTGAGCACCTTTGCCACCCGCAGGTCGAGCTTCATGACATCGTCAATCGTGATCTGCGCGTTCCCCGCCGCAGGGGCGGGAGCCGCGGGTGCGGCTTCCTGTGCTGCCGCCCGCGCGGCGGACGCCGCGTCCCCGGATCCGTTCTGCTGTTCCACTGGATGGTTCCTCTGCCTCTCCTGCCGACCTGCCCCGCCGGCGACAATAGCCGGCCTGGATACCGGCACCTCGTTCCTGGCCCCCTCTGCTGCAACGATGCGGGGCCACAATGCGTCTCCCTTGAGAATCCGCCGCTCACCCTGCCCGCGCCAGTCCGCATCCCGGAGCCGCACGTCCTGCACGTCCCCCGTGTGCCCGACCCGGCGGAGGATCTCGGCAGCCGATCGCGGAATAATGGGCAGCAGCAGCACCGCCGCCACCCGGACGGATTCGGCAACGTCGAACAACACCTGTGAGAGCCGGTCGGCGTGCGAGGCGTCTCGAGCAAGTGCCCACGGCTCCGTGCCCGCAATGTATTCGTTTGCGGCATCCACGATTCGAAACGCGGCGGCCGCTCCCCGTTCGAGCGCGAACGCATCCATCTCGTGCGCGTAGCTCCCGGCCGCCTCGCGTGCCGTGTCGGCCAGACGCCCGTCCGAGGCCCCGCCGGGTCGCACCACGCCGTCGCGGTACTTCTCGGCCATGGCACCCACGCGGCTCACGAGGTTTCCCAGGTTGTTCGCCAGATCGACGTTATAGCGGTCCTCGTACCGGTCCCAGGTAAAGTCCCCGTCCGATCCGAACGTGATCTCCTTCGTCAGATACAGCCGCAGGGGATCGGGGCCGAAGCGCTGCGCAGCCTCCAGCGGATCCACGATTGTGCCGAGCGACTTGCTCATCTTCTCCCCCTTCAGGTGCAGCCAGCCATGGCCGAACACCTGACGAGGCAGCGCCAGGCCCGCACTCATCAGCATCGCCGGCCAGATCACGCAGTGGAACCGCGTGATGTCCTTGCCGATGACGTGCAGGTCCGCGGGCCAGTGACGCTCGAAGGCCGCGGGGTCGGTCCCGTATCCGACGGCCGTGATGTAGTTGATGAGTGCGTCGACCCAGACGTAGATGACGCTGGCGGGATCCTCCGGCATGGCGATGCCCCACGCCTGCCCGGCGCGGCTCACTGAGATATCGTCGAGCCCCGATTCGAGCAGCCGCAGGATCTCATTGCGCCGGATCTCCGGCACGAGGAAGTCGGGATGCGCCTCGAAGTGGGCGAGCAGCGCGTCGCGGTACTTCGACAGGCGGAAGAAGTAGTTCTTCTCGCGCAGCCAGTCCGGCCTCGTCCGGTGAATCGGGCAGAGCCCTTCGACCAGGTCTTTCTCCTGCTTGAACGCCTCGCAGGAGACGCAGTACCACCCTTCGTGGTGCCCCTCGTAGATGTCTCCGGCCGCGGTCATGCGGCGCACCAGCTCCTGCACCCCTGTGCGGTGCCGCGGCTCGGTGGTCCGGATGAAATCATCCAATGAGACGTCGAGGCTCCGCCACACCTCGGTGAACTCGACCGCCATGCGGTCGCAGTACGCGAGCGGTTCCTCCCCGAGCTCGCGCGCGCGCCGGAACACGTTCTGCGAGTGCTCGTCGTTGCCCATGACGAAATGGGTGTCGAAGCCGGCCAGGCGCTTGTACCGGGCAATCACGTCGGCCGCAATCTTTTCGTAGGCCGTCCCGAGATGGGGACGACTGTTCACGTAATCGATTGCGGTGGTCAAGTAGAAGGTTGGCATGCTCAGCTCTGCGCGCGGTCCAGCCAGGCCTTCATCGCCAGCGCCTGAACATCTTTGATCGGCAGGCTGCGTTCGGCCGCGGCGCGGGCGCAGTCCTCGAACTCGGGCGAAGCGTTCATCACACGCCCGTGCCGCCGCGCCACCTTGAACCGCACCGGCCCGACCGCCGTTTCGATCGTTATCACCTCGCGCTCCAGCCGCTCGCGCCGCACGTCCTGATACCGCACGCCGATGGTGGTCGTCTCCGTAAAGAGAACACCGCTGAGCGCATCCCGCCGATCGGGGGGCGCGAGCACGGTGACAAGGGTGCCGGGCCGGTTCTTCTTCATCTGCACCGCGGCGTAGTAGACATCGAGGGCGCCGTTCGCGTAGAGCCGATCCATCAGCGGCCCGAACAGCTGCGGGTTCATGTCGTCGATCTCGCACTCGATCATCACGATCCGTTCTGACGCCCCCTCGGCTCCTTCGTCCCCCTCGATCAGCCGAAGCACGTTCGGATGCTGGGGGAAGTCGCGGTCCCCGGCACCGTACCCGATGCCGTTCACCCGCATCTGCGGAAGGGGACCGAAGCTGTCGGCGTACGCGGTCACGAGCAGCGCGCCTGTCGGGGTGGTCAGTTCCTTCCGGACGTCTCCGGCATAGATCGGCACGCCGCGCAGGATGCGCGCCGTCGCGGGCGCGGGCACCGGGAAGACACCGTGCGCGCAGCGGACCGTTCCGCCGCCAACATTGATCGGTGAGGAGACCACCCGTGTTGCCCCCAGCCATTCCATACCGAATACGGCGCCGACGATATCGACAATGGAGTCGACGGCGCCCACCTCGTGGAGGTGCACGCGCTCCACGGGCATCCCGTGTATCGCCGCTTCGGCTTCGGCCAGCCGGCGGAACAGCTCCTGCGCACGCGTGCGCCCGTCGGGCGACAGCGCGGAGCGCTCGATGGACTTGCCAATCTCGGCGAGGCTGTGATGCCCATGGCCCCCGCCGGGCGGCGCGTGCTGATGCCCCTGATCGTGGGCGTGGCCATGCGCGTGGGCATGAGTTTGCGACCGCCCGGCCCCGGAATGGTGATCTTCGTGTTCGTGTTCGTGTTCGTGTTGGTGTTCGTGTTCGTGTTCGTGCGAATGGCTATGGCTGTGCCCGTGCCTGTGCGGGTGCGAGTGAGAGTGCGAGTGCGAGTGCCGGGCCTCCCCAGTCGGCCTCTCCTGCCCTTCGGCGCCGGTGTGCTCGAGGATTCGGAACTTCGTAGCCGAGATACCGGCGCGCAGCACACGCTCGGCGCTGATCGTGCCGACGTCGATCGCCAAACTCCCCAGCGCCCCGCGGAGCTCGTCGAGCGGCAATCCGAGATCGAGCAGCGCGCCGAGCACCATGTCCCCGGAGGCCCCGGAGAAGCAGTCGAAGTACACCGTCTTTCCCACGCTCAGAGAGTCCCCTCTTCCCGATAACTGTAGTACCGCGCCTCACCCAGGATCACGTGATCGAGCACCCCGATGCCCATCAGCACACCCGCGGCGATGAGCCGCTGCGTCAGGCGCGTGTCCTCCCGGCTCGGCTCCGGATCGCCGGACGGATGGTTGTGAAACAGCACGATCGCCGCGGCCCCGCCGGCGATCGCCTCCCGGAAGACTTCGCGCGGATGGACGATGCTCGCGTCGAGCGTGCCGATCGACAGGATCGTGCTCCTCAGCACCCGGTGCTTCGTGTCGAGGAGCAACACGCCAAACTGCTCGACGGGCCGGCTGCCGTATTGCGGCAACAGATGCTCGGCCACCGATCGGGGGGTCGTCATCTGCAGGCGCTCGCGTGCACCGCCGCTCAAGCTGCGACGGCCGAGCTCCACGGCCGCCAGCACCTGCGCCGCGCGGGCCGGGCCGATGCCCGATATCCGCGTCAGGTCGTGGTACGGCGTTCGTGAAAGCCCGGCCGCACTGTCCACCGAGCCCAGAATCCGGTTCGCGAGATCCAGCGCACTCGCGCGGGCCTGACCCTGCCCGAGCACGATCGCCAGGAGCTCGTTCTCGCCGAGCGCTGAAGGACCCGCACGCGCGAGCTTCTCGCGCGGTCTGTCATGCGCCGCGATGGTCTTCATCGTACACCATCCCTGCTATACTTCCGGTCGATGCGTCGTGTCGCCGTCGCGGTCTGTGCCCTCCTGATCTGCGCTGCCTGTTCGGAACCGCCCCACAAGGAAATCGATCGCGCGCAAGGAGCCATCGAGGCCGCACGCGCCGCTGGCGCCGAGCAGTACGCCCAAGCGTCCTTCGCCGCGGCGACAACCGCCATGCGGGAGACCCACGAGGCGGTCGATCAGCGCGATTACCGACTCGCCCTCTCCCGTGCCATCGACGCGAACGACCGCGCTCTCGAAGCCGCCACGCAGGCCGCCGACGGCAAGGCGCGGGCGCGCAGCGAAGCCGAGGTTGCCGTGGCCCGGGCTTCCCCGTTTCTCCGGCAACTGGAAGACCGACTGAAGGCTGCCGAGGGCGCGAGGCTGACCCCGACGGAGCTTGCACCCGCGAGGCAGGCCCGGGCGGAGGCGGATCGCACACTGCAAGAAGCGCGCGCGGCGGTGGACCGCGGGGACTATGCAGCCGCGACGATGAGCGTCAATGGACTTGCCGAGAAGATCACTGCGGAAACGCGGTCACTCGACGAGCTCATCACCCAGCGCACGGCGCGTGCCCCGCGGCGCCGCTGATCACCCTCGCAGCTTCTTCCACACGAGCGACCTCGCAGGATGGCAGCTTCTGCTGCATCCCCACCGTGCCAGAGCATCGTAAGGAATCCGGAGAGCCGCCAGGCCTGGAGGTGAGCGGGGCCTGGCTGCCTGGTGCCGCTCGGGTGTTCAGAACCGTTCAGCAGCGAGCCAGTGCGCGTCGGCGATCACTTCCGCCCATCCCGTCAGATACAACCCGTCGTCGCGCCACTCCACGCGCTGCGTGCCGCCGGGTGCGTGCACCTGAACATCGCGGTTCGCCCCACCGTACGCCATCGCCGCCACCGCCGCCCCGCACGCGCCCGTCCCCGAGGCCTCCGTTGGCCCTACCCCGCGCTCCCATATCAGGATCCGGACGCGGTCCGGACTCTCGACCGCCGCAAGTTCCACGTTTGTTCCGGCAGGAAAATGCGGATGCACCGCAAGGGATGCGGCCAGCCCATGAAGCCGTTCCACGGTGACGTCTCCGAGAACGACGCACTGCGGATTCCCCACACGCAGTGTGACGACCTCGACGGGGACGGCACCAACTGCGATCGTCTCCTGACGCATCGCCTCCGGCTGCCCCATGGCTGCCGTGAAGGTGAACCTGGCCCCTTCCCGCTCGAGCAGCTCCAGACGCTTCGGCCCGGCCTCGGTGTCGATGTGGAAGGTGGCGGCCCCTTGCGCTGCCATCCATGCCGCCAGGCATCGCAGGCCGTTCCCGGAAATCTCCGAGCGGCTGCCGTCGGCATTGAGCAGACGCATCGACGCGCGGGACCATGTCTCTGGCGCCCGCGAGAAGACGAGGAGCCCGTCAGCTCCGATGCCGCGATGCCGGTCGCACACCGCACGCGCCAGAGAGGCCTCGTCAGCCTGCAGGGGCAGCTCGCGCTCGTCCAGCAGCAGGAAGTCGTTGCCGAAGGCGTGGGACTTGATGAGATGCATGCTCACGCACGGTCAGCAGAACGCCGAGGCCTACGGGACTCTGAAGCCGCGGAACACCCAGGTGAGACCGGCCGTGAAGCCAAAGGTCGGGTCCCGCGCGGTCATCCCGATGACGACCCCGCCATCCAGGCGCACGGTAGCCTGCGTAAGTCGTGCACCCAGGCGCATGGCCGCTCGGCTGTCTCCCCCCGGCGGTGTTGCAAGGTCATCGGTCGGTGCATAGCGGCCGTTAATCTCGCCGACAACCTCGACTCCCTGGCGCACGGCCCTCGCGAGCGACACGCCGTAGGTCAACACGTCTCCCTGCTCGTACCCGGCAACCGGATCCCCGAGGATTCCAAGGCCGACATTGCCGACGATCCTGACCGACTGCGCCGTTTTGCCGACCAGCATCGACGCGAAGAAGTTCGTGGTGTCCATCCCGAGGCCGCTCTCATTGCCGGCATTGGGCAGCTGCGTCGCCAGCCGCAGCCCGACGGCCGGGCGGCCGGGGCCCTCCGGGATGAGCCGGATTTTCGTGCCGATCACGATATCTTCCACGTCTGTCGTCTGGTCACCCTGAAAGGTCAGCAGGTACGACAGCGGGGCGGGCCGTCGCGACGTGACGTTCAGCCGGTTGTAGAAGCCTCCGTCGATCTGCAGCTCGGCGATCGAGCTCAGGCCGAAGCTGACACCGAGGGTGGGAATCCGCAGCAGGTTACCCTCGAGCCCTGACACCGGGTAGACGACACCCCGGAGCATGTCGAAGCCCCCCTCGACCAGGATGAGCCCTGCGCCAACCGTCTCCGGATCTTCCGTGACGAGCGGTCGCTGCTGAGCCGCGGCAGGAAGCGTGGAAAGCACCAACACGAGAACGAACGCGAACACCTTCACGCTTAGAACTCCTTACGGCTGTCGAGCAACAGCGTTACGGGCCCGTCGTTGACGAGCTCAACATTCATGTGCGCCTGAAAGACCCCGGTGCGGACCTCGAGTCCGCTCTCCTTGAGCGCACGCACCACGTCGTCGTACAACGCGCGTGCGACGGGTCCCGGGGCCGCGAGATCGAACGATGGCCGTCGCCCCTTCCGGCAGTCCCCCTGCAGGGTAAATTGGGACACGACGAGCACTGAACCTCCGCTCTCCGCGACAGATCGGTTCATCCGCCCGTCCGCATCCGGAAAAATCCGCAGGTCCCGCGTCTTCCCTGCAATGTACTCCACGTCGCCCGGCCCGTCGCCGCCCGCGACTCCGACGAACAGCAGCATTCCGGGCCCGATCTGCCCGTGGATCTCCCCGTCGACCGAGACTGTGGCGCGGCGGACGCGCTGCACGACGGCGCGCATCGGGTCAGCGGGAGATGAACCGCAAGGGGGAGACGTCTTCGCGTACCGCCGTCTCGCGCAGCTCCGGCAGCGGGTTGAGGCGCCGGTCGAGGAGATGCCTCGGGGCGACGTTGGCCAGCGCCTTGATCATCGAGTTCTTGACCTCGGGATGCTCGATCTCGAGCTCGGCGATCATCCGCTTGACGCGCTGGCGCTGAAGGCTCATGTCACCGCAGGCGCGGCAGCAGCAGCTGATGATGGGCAGGCTTGACTCCTTCGCGTACTGCCGCGCCTCCGCCTCGGTTACCGTGACAAGCGGGCGGACGACCACGTGGCGCGCGTCATCTGAGACGAGGCGCGCCGGCATGGCCTTCAGAGCGCCGGCAAAGAACAGGTTCAGGAGCAGGGTTTCGATGAAGTCGTCCAGATGGTGGCCGAGGGCAATTTTGGTGGCGCCAACTTCGGTAGCCAGACGGTACAGCACGCCGCGACGCAGCCGTGCGCACAGGGAGCACGGGGTGGCATCGCTCGCGAGCAGATCGTCGATGACCTCGCCAATCTCCGTGTGCACGATGCGATACTCCCATCCCCGGGCCTCGCACGTGCTCGAGATCAGGTCGTGGCGGTAGCCGTCGTACCCGGAATCCACCGTGACACCGATCAGCGAAAACGTGATGGGTGCGCGCTGACGGAGTACGTCCAGGATCTGCAGCAGCGCCCAGCTGTCCTTTCCGCCCGAGAGCCCGACCATCACACGGTCGCCATCCTCGATCAAGTTGTAGTCGGTGATGGCCTTGGTCACCTTCCGTGCCATGCGGGCTTCGAGTGGGGAGGCGTAGCTCATAGGGGAAATGCCAACAATGCCAAGATTGCCAAAAGTGCCAAGATTGCCAAGATTGCCAAAGTGCCACGATGGCGGGATGCCATGAGCGCCGAAACTGGCACGGCGTCCAAGACGAGCCGATGTCAATTGTAGCCCGCGGGGACTAGGGGATGGTCAGTTGCCGAACGGTGTCGGGCCACGTGAGGGCTGCGCCTCGGGTGTGCGCCTGGGCGCCCAGCCGTTCGGCCAGGCCCGGATCGTCCATCAGTGCCCGAAGCCGGGCGGCGAGCCCCGTCGCGGTGGGCTCACAAACGAACCCGTGCACGCCGTCCTCCACGAGCTCGGCGGGCCCGCCGCTGTCGACGCACGTCACCACCGCCTTCCGCGCGGCGAAGGCTTCCACGGTCACGAACCCATAATCCTCCTTCATCGGCGGGAAGCAGACGGCGCGGCACTGCGCCAGGTAGCGCAGCAGCTCCTCATCCGAGATGCCGCCTGCCAGCGTGACACGATCGCCGAGTCCGTATTCGTGCACCAGGCGCGACAGTCGCGTCCGTTCCCCGCCGTCGCCGGCGATGACCGCCGCGATTCCCTTTCCCTCGGGGGATGCAAGCGCCTGCAGGAGAAGGTCCGCCCGCTTGAGGGGGGTCAGCCGCGAAACCATGAAGATGAAGTTGCCGTACCCTTCGCAGCGGTATGGCCGCTGCGGTGCGGGGGGATACAACACGCCGGCCCTGAGCGAGGGCCACATCGCCAGACGCTCCCTCACGGTAGCGGAAATCGTGAAAAGCCGATCGACGTTCCGCGTCAGTAGATACCGATCCGCCGCATGCAGCATCCGGCGACGCACGCGTTCCTTGAAGCGCCCCTGCGGGCTCAGGGGCCTGCTGAACCGCTCCCACAGGTCGTAGTACTCGCGCATGGTGTGGTTCAGCCAGCACACGTGGCGCTCGTGCCGTACCGCGTAGCTTGGATATCGAAGCGTGATGACCTGATCGATCGTTCCTCCCTCCCCGACGCCGAGGTCGGTCAGCCAGGTCGAGAGGTAGGCTGCGCCCTGGCGGCCAAACCGGTTCTGCGGTGTGAGGACGATGTCGGCTTCGTGGCCGGCTTCGCGGAGCGCCTGGACGAGCGAACGCGCGATCACCATGTGCCCCCCTTCCGCCAGAGGAGGGCTCGAGGTCACCACGGCGATACGGCTCATTCGCCAGGCATGCCTTGGATGACGAACTTCACGAACAGGTTCCGGGAGCCGGCGGTCCGTGTCGGCGCCCCAGCGGAAGCATCGTTACCGGGCGACATCGTAGTAGAGCGCCAGATCGGACGACCCCAGATCGGTAATGAGCCGTTCTCCTTCCAGTTCGGGATGCGCATCGTAGCGCTCCACGGTCAGCCGCGAGGTGGAGCCTACCGCGCGTCCTTCAGCCGCCAGCACGCGGCCGTCGCGGATGGCCCAGTGCGCTACCCTGATCTTCCCCTGCTCGTAGCTTCCTTCCGTCATTTTCACGACGTCATACTCGCTGACGACCAGGGCGTTACGGTAAGGCAGAATGGATTGTGGCGTGGGAATCGGGCCTGCGTGCGTCAGGCGTGCTTCCAGAACCACCCGGCGCGGGGCGTCCGCGCGTGGCGCCGCGCCCGATCCGGTCGAAGGATCCGCCGGCCGTGCAGCCTCGGGCGCCGCCGGTCCAATCCTCCCCCGGGTTCCCGCCGCCACCTCACTGCGGGCGCGGTCGATCCAGACGTCGGGATAGGAGTCCCCTCCGTCGTTCTTCGTGACCTGCAGCCATGCCTCGACTGCCGTGTAGTCCTCACTGAACCGCCCCAGCCAGACCTCCGCCTGCGCCCCTCCGCTGCGCACCTGGTTGGCACCGCCGCGGTTGTAAGGTCCCGACATGGCAAGGAACCGGGGGTGGTTCGTCCAGCGCGGGTGGTAGACCTCGGGGTTGTCGAAGCCGGGCGCTCCATTGATGGGCACCGTCCAGCGCGCCTCGGTTGCGGCATGGAACATCAGCAGGTTCCGGTGTGCGCCGTCGAAATACCAGAACAACGGACCCCGCGTCGTCGTCAACGCGGTCCAGCAGCCCTCGCCTACCTTCTGCAGGGAGCGATTGGGCAACTCGGCGATGCCGGCGTTCGGCCAGGGGAAGAGTCCGCCGGCGTGGCGGCCGTCGGCCGACACCTGGAACGTATCGGCGCTCACCAGTGTCTGGTTCCACACGAGCTCGCTCTTCGATGGATCGCCGATCGGGAACCTCGAGACCGTTGCGAAGTCGTATTCCTTGCCATCCGTGCCGACGTACAGCCATTCGCTGCCGTCCGTCGGATGTTCCCACACCGTCAATGCGAACCCCGGTGCGACGCGGCGCAGACCGGACCCGTCCCAGTTGACGATGAAGATCTCGGGTCCGTCGCCGCGAGGGGACGTGGAGAAGATGATGCGATTCCCGCGAGGGGTCAGGAGCGGCTTCACGTAGCTGCCGCGCTCGCTGAGGATTGCGCGTTCCCCTTTCCCGTCCTCACTATCGAGCCCCATGAGCACAAGGTTGTTCCCTGCTGCATACGGGTCGGTGCCGTCACCCTGCACCCACACTACACGCGCGGGAGCGCCTGTGAACGACCGCAGCTCGCTCGCGGGACCCACGGCTCCCGGCGACCTCGTGCATGCCGCGGCGCCGAGGATGCCGAGGATCAGCAGCACGGGGAGCAGCAGGCATGTGCGAGCGCCGAATAGTGAACGGGTCATGGCGTGAGACATGGAACCCCCATGGTACCGCGTACGGGCGGGAGGCCGCATGCGATGCACGTCCTCAGCTGCGGGCAACGTAGTAGATGGAGACGCGTCCCTTCTGGAACACAGGATGGAACAGGTCCGGGCGCTCGCTGACGACCTCCTCGAAATGGGGATGCGCATCCCGTTCGGGCACACCAATCATCAGATACTCGATCCCGAGGGCAGCCGCGAGCGAGTAGGCGGCATCCGCATCGTGCTCTCTGTAGACCGCCCGCACCTTCTCGCTCTGGGCCTCGTATTTCTCCAGCGGAATCATGGAAATGGGGAGTCCGGCCGCCATACCGCGTTCCGCGAACGCAGGAAGGTAGGCCCATGTCTCGGCGTCGCGGGTGAACGGCTCGATCTGCACGATGGCCGAGGGCAGCGTCCTGTTGCGGAGCCACTCGAGCGCCTCGACTTCATCCGGCTCGAGGACCAGGGTCCAGCGGAAGCCGGGCGCCTGCATCCGGTTGTCGATGTCCTGCGTGTTGTAGAGGTCGATGATGAACGTCGGCGCCGCCATCGCGGCAAGCAGCCCAAGTGTCAGCACGGTGGCGATGCGAACCGCTCGTCCTGACTGCATCAACTCCTGAATGGCATAGGCGCCAAGCACCGCGAAGGCCACGAACAGCAGATGCCCGGCACGCCAGCCGACGTACACGTACTGATGGCCGCGAAGATCCACGAAGAAGTAAAACGCGAACGAGACCACCACCAGCGCGGCAATCGACCCCAGCGTCCAGGCGCGGTTCCGGACGGCCAGGGCGGCTCCCGCGACCCCGACAATCAGCATCGGGCCGAAGCTGAGGAGGAGGGCACGCCACGTCTCGGTGACCGCCATTGGATTGACGAGCACACGAACCATCTCGCCACTCGAGCTGTCGACGTATCCGAGCGACAACGCGGCCGCGGCGGCAGCCCCCATCGGCACCGCACCGGCCACCGCTGCCGGCAGCAGATCGCGCCACCGGCGCCGCGACACGATGGTCGCCAGGGCGACGACAGCGGTCACGACGGTGAGCATGATCGCGGAGAACGAACTGAGCATCAGGCACAGGCCCAGCACCGCGCCGGAGAGTGCATACACGTGGGCCGCCGTGGGTCTCCTCGCCTGCGCGATGATCAGCATCGGGGACAACCCCAGCGCGTAGCCCATCGCATGGTGTGGTTGATACCACAGGAGACGGTGCAGCCCGTCGACCGGAAGGCTGCGATAGATCCACCGCGTCACAGCATCGATGTTCAGGGTGCGAAGAAGGTCGAACGGAGCGCCGACCTGCCAGAGGTGCCAGATGCGTTCGAGCCCCTCGAAGCTGGTGAACAGCAGCGCCCCTGTGCATGCGGCCGCGACGGCGGATGCACTCTGAACCCATTGGCGGACGAATCCGAAAAAGAACAGGATGAACGCCACGTCCAGTGCAACCGAATTGGCGAGGAGAATCTGCTCCAGCGACACACGGGCCCGCAGCTCCCGGTACTCCGCAGCAGGCAGGAGGTGTGCGAGCCAGTAGTAGTTCAGCCGGTCTCCCTTAAAGAAAGGGTTCGCCGGCGGGACGTCCCCTTTCGCAAGCTCCGCAACCACCGCCATGCGCCAGATGAAGTCCGCCGTGAAGTAGGCGCGGTAAGCCTTGCCGCCGTCCGGCAACGTCTCTCCCACCCTCGCAAACGGACGCCCCACGATCGCCGGCACGAGCGCGACGAGCAGACACACCGCCACGAGGTCGGACCGGCGAAACGACGGCGCCGTCAAAGCGCCGCGCAGCCCGGCACCCACCGCCGCGAGCACCACGCTGGCGATGCCTGGCGCAACCAGGAGCACGGGACCGCGAAGACCCGCCACCCAGAGCACCAGCAGCGCGATGCTGCTGAACCCGTAGCCCCAGACGGGACCTATCAATACGGCGTGAAAGATCCGGCCGGACCCGGGGACGTACAGCAGCCAGGCCAGGAGGATGCCGGGAAGCCCGAACCAGGCTGCGATACCGAGCAGCAGCAGCCCGCGGTGGAGGGGCACGAACAACGCCAGCCCCGCGCACACCGCCAGGATGGCCAGGAGGATCGGCGCGCCCACCGGCACCATGGCCGGCCAGTCCCTCCGGGCCTCCGAAACAAGGAGCATGGCTGGATGGTACAATACGGCTCTTGCCTGAGGACACTTCCCGCTCGGCCCTGACATCGCCGGAAGCAGCACACGTCATCATCGGTGGAGGCCCTGCCGGGCTGACTGCGGCCTACGTAATGGCCCGCCGCCGCCGCGCGCCCCTCGTCCTGGAGAAGGACAGCCAGGTGGGGGGTATTGCGCGCACGGTGGAGTACAAGGGGTTCCGCTTCGACATCGGCGGCCACAGGTTCTTCACCAAGGTCGGCGCCGTCCAGAAACTCTGGCGCGACATGCTGGGTTCCGACATGCTGCGCCGGCCGCGGCTCTCCCGCATCTTCTACAACGGCCGGTTCTTCGACTACCCGCTGAAGCCGCTCAGCGCCTTCAAGGGTCTTGGCCTCGTGAACTCCGTGCGGATCCTTCTGAGCTACCTCTGGATCCACGTCCGGCCGATTCGTCCGGAGGTGAGCGTTGAGGACTGGGTCTCGAATCGCTTCGGCCGCCGGCTGTACAACATCTTCTTCAAGACGTACACCGAGAAGGTCTGGGGAATCCCCTGCAACCGCATCGGGGCGCAATGGGCGGCCCAGCGCATCAAGGGGCTCTCGCTCGTCACCGCCGTGTGGAACATGATTCGGGGCGGTTCGGGAGACGGCGAGATCAAGACGCTGATCGAGGAATTCGAGTACCCGCGACTCGGGCCCGGCATGATGTGGGACGCCTTCCATCGTGCCGTCGTGGAGCACGGCGGCCACCTCCACCTGAACGCCGACGTTGTCTGCCTCCGGCACCACGAGGGGGTGATCGACAGCGTCGACTACCGGCTCGACGGCCAGACTGTGTCGGTGCCGGTCGCGACGGTGCTGTCCACGATGCCCCTGCGGGAGCTGGTGCAGAAGCTGGATCCTCCGGCGCCGGAGCGCGTGAAGGCTGCAGCCGCACGGCTTGCCTATCGCGACTTCATCACCGTCGCGCTGATCGTCGATGCGCCTGATCTGTTCCCTGACAACTGGATCTACGTGCACGATTCCAGCGTGAAGCTCGGACGCATCCAGAACTTCAAGAACTGGAGTCCCGAGATGGTGCCCGACCCCCGCCAGACCTGCCTCGGCCTCGAATACTTCTGCTTCGAGGGGGATGGCCTCTGGACGATGAGGGACGAGGAACTGGTGCGGCTAGGTACTCGTGAGGTCCAACAGATAGGGCTCCTGCGCGGGGCGCGGGTGATCGACGGCACGGTCGTGCGCATGCCCAAGGCTTACCCGATCTACGACGAGGGGTACGAAACGGCTGTCGACGAGATCCGGCAGTACCTCGACGGCTTTTCGAATCTGCAGGTGGCTGGCCGGAACGGCATGCACAAGTACAACAACCAGGACCATTCGATGGTCACGGCCATGCTCGCCGTGGGGAATCTCGAAGGGCGCCACCGCGACTCCTGGGCGGTGAACCAGGACGACGACTACCACGAGGAAGGCATGCTCGAAGGGGACAACCTCATCGAAGAGCTGGAGAGCCTCGAACCCACACAGCCCCGCGTCCCGCAGCTGATTCGCTGAAGCCGCCCCTCTTTACGGGTTGAAGTACACCGGGACGATCCGCACCCGGACCCCCAGGAATCTGCTGTCGCTGTTTTCTCCCGGCGCCTCGAGAAACGGCACGACTCCTTCCGTTGTCGAGAGAGTCAGCGTGTAGATGTAGTTGGTCGGGTACCGTGACGGCCGGTACGGGACGCCGGCACCCGGCGCCATTTCGATGTTCTGCACCTCGCCCGGAGCGAGATCGACGCTCGTGCGGCGGAAACCGGACGACACCGTCACGCGGTTCGGGACCGGCCCGTTTGTGATCTCGATGTCCAGCCTGCGTACGCGGAGCGGTGCCGTACGGCCATCACCCATCTGCCGGACCGGTGCACGCAGGAGCACTTCGGTCCGCGAACGCCCCTTCACCCAGAACGGACCGGACTCGGGCGAGAAGGCGTTGTCGTCCGGAAAGTAGGCGGCAAGCGGTTCGGGTCCGTCGAGCGGCCGGCGCGACCGCTCGGGCCAGGCACTGACGGGCAGATCGTTGAGGAGCGTCCGCTCGAGGGGCAGAAGGCGGAGCGGTCCAGCCTTCAGGTGCTCGCCCGGGTTGAACGAGGAATAGAACGGATTGATTACCAGTTTCGCGACGAACAGGGCACCAATACCCAGGGCGACCAGTGCTGGCAACACGCTCCGGATCGGCGGCGCCAGGAACAGGAACAAGGGATAGAAGCTCAGATAGTACCGGTTGCCGACGGGCCCTCCCCCGCCCGAGTACGTGTACGGCATGTACGCGAGGATCGCGAGGGCGCTCAGGGGGATCGCAGCGGCCACCAGCCACTGCCAGGAATGCCGCGCCTCGCGCTGCGCGAAGAACAGCGCCAGCAGGACGAGTCCCGGAAAGAAGTACGGGATGAGCCCGCTCGATCGCCCGGCGATGAAGTACAGCAGGTTCCAGCCGAGCACGGTGACGCTCTCACGGTGGAAGATGACGTCGGTCGGTACGGCATCCGTGGCTGTCCGGTGGCCCGCGGTCTCGAAGGTCTCCCAGGTATTCGCGAACGGGAAACCGGTGCGTCCGTAGAAGGACGCGCGTTCTCCCCCCTGGTAGTTGAACTCTCCCGAGGTCGCCGCATTCACCGCGAACAAGCCGGTCACCGTCACCGCAAAGCACGCCCCCAGCAGCATCGTCTTCAGCAGTTCCCGCCGCCAGAGGGCGTGGAGGAGCAGCGGAAGGATCAACGGGATGTGTGTGGGTTTGGAAAAGGTCGCGATGCCAAGAAGCACGGCCGCCGCGTAGTCCGACCCGCGGCCCATCAGCAGGCGCTGGATGCGGCCCGCAGGGGCAGTCCGTCGAGCAGGGTCGAGTGCAAGCTTGTAGCACCAGAGGAAGTACGCGAGGAACACCAGTGAGAGGTTGAAGAGCTCCGGCGTGATCCACACGAAGTACAGGGGCACAACCGAGGCAAAGATGAAGACCCCCGAAACTCCGGCCGCGATGCCAGGGGGGGAGCCGCGGGCGGTCAGGAAGGCAAATGCCGCCGCAAAGATCAACGCAAGTAACAGCGCATGGAAGACGAGAAACCCGTTCGTGCCGAACAGCGCCACGAACGGAGCCGCAAACAAGGGATAGATGTACGACTTTGCGTAATAGAGGCGCCGCGTTGTCGGCATGGGGCTCGACACGATGCGCACGAACGGGAAACCGGAGACCCGCTGGACGTCCAGATCCCGCCCCTGTTTCAGGAAGATGCCTTCCGGACCGCCGCCATACTCCTCCCACACACGTGCGAGATCCTGGCGCCTGAACGTGAAATCCCCGTCGCGGGCAAGACTATGCGCAAGGCTGTAATAGGTCGCCTCGTCCCCCTTGAAGCCTCCGGTGGTACGGGGCACATTCACCGACAGGGCGATTGAGAGGAAGACAAGCAGCACGACAAGCGTTCCGAGGACACCAGGACTGCTCCAGTGACGCCTCGACGGTTTGTCGATCACGGAGAGGGGCGGACGGATGGGCGGAGGGAAGACACGGCTGATCAGCTGAAACGGAAGGATTATATCGCCAGAACGCCGGCCGTCTCCTGGTACAGAACATCGGCGCCCCACGGGGGGCGCCGATGCAAGTCAGCTCAGGTCGAACGAGGGCTCAGCGGCGGCCGGGCCGCGACACCTTGACGCGGAACTCGCCGCGATTGTCGCCGAGCTCGTCATCGTTGATGCCGAGGAACAGCTGCCCCGTACCCGGCATGGCAACTGACCTCTGATCGCCGATCGGGAACGGCTCGCCATTTCCGATGCGGCCGATCAGGGCCCCCGCCAGATTTCCCGGCAGCGGCGCACGCTCAGCCTTGCGCTGCGCCAGCGATCCGGCAGAACCCGCCACGTCCTTCGAGTCCTCGCTCAGCTGGACCTGCCCGGTCGTCTGGAAGCTGAGCTGATCGCCCTTCCGGACCGTCAGCCCGGTTGGCGTCCACTGCTGGCGAGCCGAGACGACGATGCCGTCGCCTGTTGCCGCATCGAGCTGCGCCTCACCTTTGGTCGAGCCGCCCGCAGCCGCGCCACCGCCGCCGCCAGCAAAGTACACGCGCCCCACCTGCTTCACCGCCAGACGCCGCTCCTCGCCACCCTCCGTGCGAATCGTCACGAGGTAATCGGTCGATTCATCCGCCGGGTTCATGTGGCCCAGCTGGATCACCTGCCCGCGCAGCACGGTGCCATCGCGCAGCACCACGGCTTCCTGGGATCCGCTCATCGAGGTCGGGCGGTCAGCCGTTCCGCCGAAGTCAACATAGTCGACCTGATTTACATTGATGCGGGGTTCCTCGTTCTGGGACGTGCGGACCGAGACCTCACGGGCATCCATGCGATAGCCCAGATTACGACCGGTGTGGCGTTCCCCGGACTTCAGCACGACGGTCGCCTGAACCTGAGCCTCGGCGACGTTGATTCCCAGGCCCAGCAGAATTCCCAAGCCCAGTACGGGCCACCTCAGCTTTAATACCATTGTTCCTACTCCTCCTCCTGCGGGTCGAACCCGCTGATGCCCGGGAGAATGCAAGTCAAAGACCAAACCCGATAGTGAAAAACAGGCGGTAAACTCAATCTCAACATCCTCACTCCGGCAACCTTCGAGTGCCTCTCCGCCGCCGAGGTGACCACGCAGGAGGAGCCCATCGGTCGGAAAACCTGCAAAAGTGGCGCAAATCATAGTAGTCTGTCGCCGGCCGCGGCAGTGACTGTCAGCCCCTACCCACCAAGATATGTCCATGCTCGTGTCCAAGCCGGCGCTGGCCGGCCTGAAAATCGTTGTGAGCGTCGGGCTCCTCACGCTCCTGCTCCGCCAGACCGACGTACACACGATGCTGGCGCAGTTCCGCCAGATGAACGTGGCCTGGGGGCTGGCGGCGCTCGGCACCTACGGCGCCATGCTCGTCGTCAGCGCCTGGCGCTGGCGTCTGCTCCTCCGGGCGCAGACGGTGCACGTCGGGTTCGGAAGGCTGACCCAGTCCTTTCTTGTCGCCACCTTCTTCAACAACTTCCTCCCGAGCAACATCGGTGGTGACGTCGTGCGCGTCGCGGATACGGCGCGCGAGGCGGGGTCGAAGACGCTGGCAACGACGGTGGTCCTGATCGACCGGGTGCTTGGCCTTGCGGCCCTCCTCGCGGTCGGGGCCGTAGCCGCCGGAGCAGCCACGTGGAGCGGAATTCCCCTTGGCGGAGTGGGCTATGTCTGGGGATCGCTGGTCCTGCTGGTGGCTGGTCTGCTGCTGGTCCTGAGCCACCGCGACCGCATTCCGGAACTCGCGCAGCGGGGCGCCTGGACTCGCGCCGACGGCGTTCAGAGGCGCCTCGAAGGATTGCGCCTGGCGCTCGGTCGCTTCGCCGAGAGACCGGGGAGCCTGTTCATTGCTTTCGGGGGGGCGCTGGCTGTCCAGGCGCTCCTCATCGCCTTCTATCTGTGTGCGGCCTACAGCCTGGCGGTGCCGTTCCCTCTCTATGCCGCGGCGGTGATCGTGCCAGTGAGCCTGGCGGCGCAGATGGTGCCGCTGTCGATCAACGGCTTTGGCGTGCGGGAAGCGGTCTTTGCCTTCTTCTTCACGACCCTCGGTCTGGACGTGACTTCTGCCCTGGTCCTGTCACTCGGGTCGGCAGCCCTGATCATGATCTTCTCGCTGAGCGGTGGGCTCGTCTTCCTGATGCGGCACCGGTCGCCAGCCGGTCTGCCTCGCCCGATCGAGCTGTAGCCCGCGCGGTTCTTCACCCGCGCGAACCGTCTGCCAGGAACCCCAGGTCTGCTTCCAGAATGCCCGCACGCCTGGTCGCCCGGGACGTTTCGTGGAGCAGCGTGTAGAGCCGTTCCATCTTTCGCACGAACAGTTCGATGTCGTACCCCGCACCGGTCCGTCGGGCATTTCCGGCCAGCCGCAAGCGCATCCCGGCATCGTCTGCGAGCCGGACGATCGCGTCTGCCAGGGCCGTGGAGTCGCGCCGCGGCACCATCACCGCATCGGAGCCGTTCGTGAGGACGTCCCTGAGCCCGTCCGCGTCGGTCGAGACGATCGGTTTCCCCATGGCCAGGGCCTCCAGCACGGTCAGCGGCGTGCCCTCCCACAGGGATGGGAAGACCACGAGGTCGAACGCCGACAGCGCCCCGGCCACATCGCGGCGGAATCCGGAAAACGTCAGCCTCTCGCCGAGGCCGTTCGCGCGGGCACGCGACTCGAGGTCCGCCTGCAACTCCCCTTCCCCGACGATGTAGAACCGTGCGTGGGGCAAGCGCTCGAGCACCAGTCGGGCCGCGTCCACCAGGTACTCGTTCCCCTTCGAAGGCATCAGCCGCGTCACCGTTCCCACGCCGAACGTGCCGGCGGGAATTCCCAGCGCGGCGCGATTCTCCTGAACCTCCGCATCGCTACGGGGCCGGCTGAACTCTTCCAGGGGCACCCCGAGGTACACGACCTTCGTCCGCTCGCGCGGCAGCAGCCGGGCACGGACGACGAAGTCGGCGGTCGACTTCGATACCGCCAGGGCAATGTCGGTATGGGGCGCAAGCAGCCGATCGGCAATCTTCTGGAACCACGGCGTGTCGGTCAGGTTGGCGTGCTCGTGCAGCACGCTCGGAAGGCGCCGACGTGCCGCTGCCAGCCGGCCGAACGTCGTGGCGCCGTACCCGTGCATGTGGAGGATATCGGCGCCTCGGCGATCGAGCTCCTTCAACAGGGCGGGCGCCGTGGCGGGGTCGAACTTCGACCGGTGCAGGTACGTCACGTCTATCCCGAGGCCATCCAGCGTGTCGTCGGAGAGATCGCGCCCGCGCAGGCTGATCAGCGAGACGGTGAACCGCTCACGATCGAAGCGGGGAATCATCCAGGCAAAGAGCCGCTTCACGCCGTGCATGCGTGAGCCACTCCAGCCGAGGTGATCGCAGATGTGGACGACGTTCAGCTTAGGCACAGGTCAGATGGGTGGATGCGGGAGACCAATCTCAACTCCCAACTCCCAACTTCCAACTCCCAATTCCAACTCTCAAGAAACTGTCACGTAGACAGGACAGTGAGGAACGAGGGGGCGGAGGTCACGGAGAAGAGCACGCCACGAAGGCACGAAGACACGGAGGCCATGGCGTGGGTTCGTCTCCGTGACTCCGCGTCTCCGTGATGTGCCCTGCTCCGTGCGCTCCG
>Ga0183260_10001377_pt1 | contig 20346 bp, 16 predicted proteins | sample AntDrymUQ4972206_2_FD_129768 | JGI IMG/M metagenome (GOLD analysis project Ga0183260, IMG submission 129768) | Polar desert sand microbial communities from Dry Valleys, Antarctica - metaG UQ497 (22.06) (version 2) (version 2) | ecosystem: Environmental > Terrestrial > Soil > Desert | place...
CACGACCTGGTCCTGCTCGGCGAACGCGGACAGGGCAAGACCCGCCTGATGCGTACCATCGCCGGCCTGCTCGATGAGTCAACCCCGGTGGTCGCGGGCTGCGAGATCAACGACCACCCGTACGCGCCGGCGTGCGGGCGTTGCCAGGCCCTGCTGGCCGAGTGTGGCGACTCGACACCGGTGACCTGGCGGCATCGTGACCAGCGCTACGGCGAGAAGCTCGCCACGCCCGACACCTCGGTGGGCGACCTGGTCGGTGACGTCGACCCGGTCAAGGTGGCGCAGGGACGGACCCTGGCCGACCCGGACACCGTGCACTACGGCCTGATGCCGCGAACCAACCGGGGCGTCCTCGGGTTGAACGAGCTGCCCGACCTCGCCGAGCGGATCCAGGTGGCGCTGTTCAACGTGCTGGAGGAGCGCGACATCCAGGTACGCGGATACAGCCTCCGGCTGCCGCTGGACCTGCTGGTGGTCGCCTCGGCCAACCCCGAGGACTACACCAACCGGGGCCGGATCATCTCCCCGCTCAAAGACCGCTTCGGGGCGGAGATCCGCACCCATTACCCGCTAGAGGTCGAGGACGAGATGGCGCTGGTCTCCCAGGAGGCTGCGCTGGTCGCCGAGGTGCCCGTGCATGTGGTCGAGGTGGTCGCGCGGTTCGTCCGCGAGCTGCGTGAATCGACGTCGGTCGACCAGCGGTCAGGTGTCTCGGCCCGGCTCGCGGTCGCCGCAGTGGAGGCGGTGGCCGGGTCGGCACTGCGGCGCGGCGCGCTCACCGGCGAGGATCCCGCCTGCGGCCGGATCGGCGACCTGCCCGGTGTGCTGCCGACGCTGCGCGGCAAGGTCGAGCTGGAGATGGGAGAGGAGGGCCGACAGGACGAGGTGTTCGCACACCTGCTGCGGGTCGCGGCCGCGGCCACGTTCCGCGCCCATCTGGCCGGAATCGACCTGACCGGGTTCACCCAGCGGTTCGCCGAGGGCGGGACGGTCGAGACCGGTCCGCTCACCCCGGCCGGCGAGCTGCTCGACCAGCTCGGAACCGTGCCCGGGCTCGCCCAGGTGCTGAGCCGGCTCGGGGTGGACGAGGACAGCGTGTCGCCAGGACAGGTGGCGGCGGCGGTCGAGCTCGTCCTGGAAGGGCTGTGGCTCACCCGGCGGCTGGCGAAGGACACCGTGGACGGCCGTACGGTCTACGGAGCCTGAGCGTGCCGGGCTCGGGTCGGGAGCGCTTCCGGTACGGGTCGTGGCGTGGCGGCGACGACCCGCTGGCACCACCGTTCGACGTCCGCGCAGCCGTCGACGACATCGGTCGCGACGTGCTCGAGGGGTCGAGCCTGAGGGAGGCCATGCGGTCGCTGCTGCGCCGCGGGCACGACGGCCGCCAGGGCCTCGACGAGCTGCGGCGCCAGGTCCGAAAGCGTCGCCGGGAGCTCCAGCGGCGCGGTGACCTGGGCGGCACGCTCGACCGGGTACGTCAGCTGCTCGACCAGGCTCTGGCCGCCGAGCGCGAAGAGCTGGCAGGTCGTGACGACGACGCGGCCCGGATGGCCGAGATGCAGCTCGACTCGGTGTTCGAGACCGGCCTCGACGACACCGCAACCGCGGTGAGCGAGCTTCGCGACTACGACTGGGCCAGCGACGAAGCCCGGCAGACGTACCAGCAGATCCGTCGGATGCTGCAGCACGAGGTGCTGGACGCGCAGTTCGCGGGCATTCGCCGGGCGCTGCAGTCCCAGCAAGAGGGCAGCGCTGGCGGGGATCCCGAGGCGATGAGACGGGTCCGGGACATGGTCGCCGACCTCAACCAGCTGCTCGCCGCGCACACCAGAGGCAGCGACACCACCGACCAGTTCGAACAGTTCATGCAGCGGCACGGGGAGTTCTTTCCCGAACAGCCGCGCGACACCGACGACCTGATCGACCTGCTCGCCCGGCGCCAGGCCGCGGCTGAGCGGATGATGCGCTCGCTCAGCCCGGCGCAGCGCGACGAGCTGCAACGGCTGCTGGCCGAGGCGATGGACGACCCCGGCCTGGACAGCCAGCTCGGACAGCTGCGCGACAACCTGCAAGCGTTGCGCCCCGGCATGGGTCAAGGGCCCCGAGTGCGGATGGACGGTGCGGAACCGCTGGACTACGGCGACGCCGTGGGTGCCGTCGCCGACCTGGCCGACCTGGAGGCGCTGGAGCGGCAGCTGGCCCAGGAGCACCCGGGCGCCTCTCTGGACGACGTCGACGTGGAGGCGCTGGAACGCCAGCTGGCCCCCTCGGCCGCCTCCGACCTGCGGGCCCTGCGTGATCTCGAGCGCGAGCTGGAGCGGCAGGGCTACGTCGGGCGGGACCGCGACGGGGTGCGGCTGACGCCGAAGGCGCTGCGGCGGCTCGGAGAGACCGCCCTGCGGCGGGTGTTCGCCCAGCTCGACGCGGCCGGGCGGGGTGACCACGAGGACCAGCGGTCGGGGGCCGCCGAGGAGCGAACCGGTGCGTCGCTGCCGTGGCAGTTCGGGGAGACCCGGCCACTGGACGCGGTGCGCACGGTGCACAACGCCGTCCTGCGCGCGGCGACGGAGGAACGATTCGGCATTCCCGTCGCGGGGGTTACAGGAACGTCTCATCGTTGGTCGCCGCCCGCCGCCGTGGACCTGGCGGTGGACGACTTCGCGGTGGCCGAGACCGAGCGTCGTACCCGGGCGGCGGTCGCGCTGTGCGTCGACCTGTCGTTCTCGATGGTGCAGGAGGACCGCTGGGGGCCGATGAAGCAGACCGCGCTGGCGCTGGCGCACCTGGTCGCGACCAGGTTCCGCGGCGACGCGCTGCAGATCATCGGCTTCGACCGGATGGCCCGCAGGCTGAGCCCGCTCCAGCTTGCCGGCGTCGAGCCGGAATGGGTGCAGGGCACGAACCTGCAGCACGCCCTGATGCTCGCCGGGCGGCACCTGCACCGCCACCCGGAGGCGGAGCCGGTCGTCCTCGTCGTCACCGACGGTGAGCCGACCGCCCATCTCGGCCCCGACGGCACGCCGTTGTTCCACTGGCCGACGACAGCGGCGACGCTGCGGGCCACCGTCTCCGAGGTCGGCACGATCACCCGCACCGGCGCCTCGCTCAACCTGTTCGTGCTCGGCGACGACCCGGGACTTGCGCGCTTCGTCGACGCGATCGCCCGTCGGGCCGGCGGGCGGGTGTTCACCCCGGAGCTGGGCCGGCTCGGCGAGTACGTCGTGGCCGACTACCTGCGGGCCCGATCCGGCCGGCGCAGCCGCCGCGCCGGCTGAGCGTCGGCGAGCCGCCGGCAGCGGTGCCCCGCCCGCCTCGCCCAATCCCCGCGGATTGCGGGAAAGTGGCGACCAAGTGTCCGAAAGTCGTGGTTTGGGCCGCCAGCTTCCCGCAAATGGCGGCGCCGGTTGTGCCGGGCCGACGGCAGCCGGTTCCGCTCAGCCGCTCAGCCGCTCAGCAGCGACAGCCGTACGGTCCGCTCCGCGTTGTCGATGTTCAGGTCGACCAGGCAGATGCTCTGCCAGGTGCCGATCGCGAGCTGGCCGCCGAGCACCGGCACCGATGCGTAGGGTGGTACCAGCGCCGGCATGACGTGCGACCTGCCGTGTCCGCGGCTGCCGTGCCGGTGCCGCCACCTGTCGTCGGCGGGGAGCAGCTCCGCCAACGCGGCGAGCAGGTCGACGTCGCTGCCCGCCCCGGTCTCGATGATCGCGATCCCCGCCGTTGCATGCGGCACAAAGACGTGAAGCAGACCGTCCGGCTCGTCACCACCGGCACGGACGAAGCCCGTGCACGCTGCGGTTAGGTCGTGCACGGCATCCCTGCCGCCGGTGCGGACAGACAGTGTCTGGCTGCGCATCGTCAGGCGGCGCGGCGGGACCCGCCATCGCGCGCGCGACGCCGGCTGCCAGGCCGACTGCCGCGATGAGCGGTGGAGCGGCGCGGTGGTGCGGCGGCGGTTGGTACCAGAGCCTCATGCCGGATCGGCGCCGGGTCGCCCGTGAGCGCGCGGACCTCTGTGCCGCCCGGACGCACCGTAGCCCTCGCCGGGCCGATCCGTGCCTTGCGCATCAGGGCGTTGACGTCGCGCCGCTGCTCGGGCGTCGACACGGTGACTACGACGCCCTCGGCCCCCGCGCGTGCGGTACGACCGGAGCGGTGCACGTACGCCTTGTGCTCGGTGGGCGGGTCGACATGCACGACCAGCTCGACCTCGTCGATGTGGACACCGCGGGCAGCGATGTCGGTGGCGACCAGCACCCGCACCCGACCGGCGGAGAACGAGGCGAGGTTCCGCTCCCGCGCCTTCTGCGACAGGTTGCCGTGCAGGTCGACGGCGGGAACGCCGCTCGCGGACAGCTGTCGGGCGAGCTTCTTGGCGGTGTGCTTGGTCCGGGTGAACAGCAGCGACCGGCCGGCTCCGGATGCCAGCTCGTGCACGACGGCGGCCTTGTCGCCGCGGCTGACCTCGAGCACGTGATGGGCCATCTCCGGCGGCGGTGCGAGCACGCCGTCCACGGAGTGCGTCAGCGGCGAGTCGAGATAGCGCCGGACGATGACGTCGACGCCGTTGTCGAGCGTCGCAGAGAACAACAGCCGCTGACCGACCCGCGGGGTCCGGTCCAACAGCCGCTTGACCGCAGGCAGGAAGCCCAGGTCGGCCATGTGGTCGGCCTCGTCCAGCACGGTGATCTCGACCGCACCGAGGTCGCAGTGGCGCTGGCCGATCAGGTCCTCCAGCCGGCCGGGGCAGGCGATGAGCACATCCACGCCGCGGTGCAGCGCAGTGACCTGCGGGTGCTGTCCCACTCCACCGAACACGACAGCCGTACGCAGCCCGGCCGCGGTGGCCAGCGGCTCCAGCGTTGCGCGCACCTGGTTGGCGAGCTCCCGGGTAGGCACCAGCACCAGCGCACGTGGACGGCGAGCCGCCCGGCGGGTGCCGGACGCGGTGAGGCGCGCGACCAGCGGCAGGGCGAAGGCGAGGGTCTTGCCTGAGCCGGTACGGCCGCGGCCGAGAACGTCGCGACCGGCCAGGGTGTCGGGCAGCGTGGCCCGTTGGATCGGGAACGGTTCGGTGATGCCTTGGGCGGTCAGCTCGGCGACCAGCCGAGTCGGTACGTCGAGCGCGGCGAACCCACCGCCGGAGCGGTCGACGGCAGTGGTGGGACGCGACGCCGCCGGGCGCGCGTCAGTGGAGGCAGGGGGCATGAGGGTCCTTCCAGGACTCTTTCACTTGGAGCAGGTGGCCGCGGATGCTGGCTCACCGCAGGGCGGGTGCTCATGCGCCCGACCGGCGCTCGCGGGATTTTCCCGAAGGCGGTCAGGGAGCAGGCACTCCGCCACGGATGACCTCGCCACTGGGGGCGCGGGGCAGACGACCTCGGCTGCGTCGTCGCGACGCGGCCTGGCTCCAGTGTGCGGCACGGGGCGCCGGAACCCTAATCGCCATGCTCGCCCTCCCGCCCCGTGCGCTACGATTTGGTTGTGACTTCAACCACTCCAGGGTCCGAGCCGACGTCCGGGCCTATGCCCGCGCTCTACCTCAGCCACGGCGCTCCCCCGCTGCTGGACGACCAGCTATGGAGGCAGCAACTGGCCGCCTGGGCCGCGCAGCTGCCCCGGCCACGAGCGATTCTCATCGTCTCGGCGCACTGGGAGCAGGCACCGCTGAGCCTCACCGCCAGCGCGGCCCGGACGCCGCTGGTCTACGACTTCGGAGGATTCGCGCAGCGCTACTACGAGATGACGTACGAGACGCCCGACGCCGGGGCGCTGGCGCACCTGGTTCGGGCGGTGCTGCCGGACGACGAGCCGGTGCACGAGCACGCCGACCGGGGCCTCGACCACGGTGCCTGGGTGCCGCTGCGGGTGATGTACCCCGGCGCCGACATCCCGGTGCTGCAGATGTCGATGCCCACGCACGACCCGACACGGCTGATCGAGCTGGGGCGACGACTGCGTCCGCTGCGTGACCACGGGGTGCTGATCATCGGTTCGGGCTTCATGACACACGGCCTGCCGTTCCTGCGGGAGTGGCGCACCGACGCGGCGCCTCCGACGTGGTCGAGCGACTTCGACCGGTGGGCCACCGAGGCGCTGACCCGCGGCGACGTCGACGAGCTGGCCCGCTTCGCCGAGCGGGCACCGGGGATGCCGTACGCCCATCCGACGGTGGAGCACTTCACCCCGCTGTTCATCACGCTCGGCGCGGCGCAGGCACCGGACGCTCCGCCGAAGCAGGTCATCGACGGCTACTTCCTCGGCCTGTCGAAGCGGTCGGTGCAGGTCTCCTGAGCCACCGGAGTGCGGGTGGAAACGGATGCTACTGCGCGGCGGTAGCGGCTGGTTCGATGTCCACCAGCTCGAACAGCGGTGCGGCGTCGGGGCGCGCCGACCCACACGTCAGCAGCTGCGCCGGAGACTGTCTGCTCGCCACGACAACCCGCCACGCCTGCTCCTCGACCACGAACAGGGCCTCGGTCTGCTGTCCACGTACGGCACGCGCGGTCAGCCGGACGGAGTGCCGCCCGGTGACCCCGAGCTGCATGCGCAGGAACCACTCAGCAGCCTGCACGGCGAATCCGTACCCGCTCCGACCGCGCAGGTGGGCGAGGTCGAGGTGGCCCGCCAGATGCCGGCCCACCAGGGCGGTGGCATCGCCTGGGCTCAGTCGTCCGTAGTACAGGCCGTCCGGCAGCACCAGCAGGTTGCCGGCGAACCGGTCGCCTCCGATGTGCGACACCTCCCACGACTCGGCGGGGTGCGATCGGGCCAGCGCCGCTGCCAGCGGTCGACCTCGCTCGGCGCAGCACCGGTCGTGCCGGCCGTGCGTACAGGCGAGGAACACCGGCTCATCGGTCAGGGCCAGCCCGACGGACGCGCCCGAGGCCAGGGCGCCCAGGTCGAGGTCACACAGCTGTTCGGGACCGTCGAGCACGGCGCTCTCCAGCCAGGGCTGGTGCGGGTCGGCGTACGCGGCGAAGACAGCCATCCGGCCGGGATCGCTGCGGCCGGGATCGCTGCGGCCGGGATCGCTGCGGCCGTGCCGGCGGACCAGCAGCGGTCTGACCCCCCGCGCTCCCGCCCGCCGCAGGTGCGCCGCCACCGCCGCCGGCAGCCGGGCGTCCCGCAGGGCATCGCTGCCCCATGGCCCGGACCACTCGACGAGTACGAACGCTTGCACCGTCGACGCGGTGCCGTACACGGGCTCGGCCCTGGCCAGGCTGCGTACCGAGCACCGAAACGGGACGGTCAAGCCGGCACCTGGAGAAGTCCTTCGCGGACGAGCCGGCGCACCAGCACCAGCCGGCTCTGCGGGTCTAGCCAGCCGGCCAGGTCAGCGGCGATGAACTGGTCCTGCTCGAGGACGTGACCGAGCACCGGGCCGAGGGTTGCGGGGACATCGAGCACGCGGTCCCCGAGCAACAGGCGCAGCCGGGTCCCGGCCGGCTCCGGGACGCAGACCCTGCCGGGACGGCGCATCAGCAGGGTGTGGTCGTCGATATCGGCAAGGACCAGCCGGTCGCGCAGGCCGCCGCGCTGAACCGGGCGGCGGGTGGTGAGGAACTCGCGCACCTGTTCGCGCGCGACGACGGCCGGATCGACTGTGCCGACCGCTGCGGCCACCGACGTGAGCCGCCGTGCGAGCCCAGAGGCCAACGTCTCAGGGTCGGCCAGGTAGCCGGCCGGAAGCGCCTCGTCGAGCGAGTCCTGGGCAAGGGCCTGGTGGGTCACTCGCGCCACCAGGTCCCGCCAGGTGATCTGGTGGATCCCCACCGTGACGTGCAGGGAGGTCGTCTCCTGGGTGCGGGCCGCGTGCGGCGTGCCGGTGGGCAGGTACATGCACGTGCCCGGTTCGAGGAGCACGTCGTGCCTGCCGTCGTCGTCGTGGATCTCCCACAGCTTGCGACCGTGGGTCTGCAGCACGAACACGTCATGGGTGTCGCTGTGCAGCGCGAAGCCCTGCGAACCCGGCGGGGTGAGGTAGGCGTTGGCCTGGCCAGGATGGCCGAGCGCGATCTCCAGGTCACCCACCAGCGCGGTGAGGGGCGGCCAGTAGCGGTGCAGACCCTGGAGCACGACGGTGGCTCCACCGTCGACAAGGTCGAACACCTTGCGGGCGTCGACCAGTCCGGTCAGAGCGACGCCCGCAAGGGTCGCCGACCGGGTGTAGCGGCTGCTTGGGACGACCTGCCCGTCGTGCGCCACGCGCAGCGCCGGGGTACGCAGCGCGGTACTGGTGAGCAGGTGGTCGACGTCGTCCACACCGAGCAGGGCCTGCAGACCCGCCGGGTCGGCCCGGTGCACGTGCAACCTGGTTGCCCACACCTTGTCGACGAACGTCTGGGCGTCCCCGCTCAGCAGCGCGAGTGCATCCACCGCTCAGCGGTCAGTGGCGTCAGCGTCGCTCGCGTCGCCGTCAGTGGTGTCTGTGCCGTCGGCGTCGGTTCCGTCGGCGTCGCTGGCGTCGGCGTCGGTGCCGTCGGCGTCGCTGGCGCCGCCGTCGACGGTGTCGGTCGCGTCAGCGTCGGTCCCGTCGGCGTCGGCCTGCGGACTTGCCGCTGAGCCGGACCCTCCGCCGCCGGTGGTCTGCATGTCCTCGTCGCGCAGGGGGTCGTCGGGGGTCATGGTTCCTCCAGTCGGGTGCGTACCAGCCGCCGATGTCGACGCTGCCGCGAGTCTCACACCGGTCCGGCGGAGCGGCCACCGCGGGGCACGGCCATCTCGGTCGACGCTGACATTCCCGCTCATCGTCGGTCCTGGGTGGCCAGAGTGGAGCTGGCGGGAATCGAACCCGCGTCCCTCGACGTCAGCTCAGGCATTCTCCGGGCGCAGTCCGTAGGGACGCGTTTCTCAGCCCCGGCGCTCGTACGGACACGTCGCCGACAGGCTCAGCCGCTGTTGGTGTCCCGCCACTACCCCGCGGCCGGGTCGTGGTGGTGAGCCTCCTAGATGAGGCCGGCTACCGGGACGGAGGCGCTCCCGGGCCGACCCTTCGTTCACTGCTCAGGCAGCGAGAGCGAAGTCAGTGCGCTTAGCCTTGGCACTTATAAGGTTCCACGGATCGTTCACGAGATGACCGTGGGTCCTCGGCCCGCTTCTCCTGAACCGCACGACCGAAGTCGAAACCGTTCAGCCCCTTGTGTTGTTGTCAACCGGCCCGCGCGGTCCGAGATCCCCCGACGCCGTGCGGCCCTGCCCATCGTACCGCCATCGGATCACCGGTCACATGCCCTTGATGCGCATGCCCTTGCCCCGGCGGCCGAGGGCACGTTCGGTCTCACGGCGGGCGTCGCGGGCGGCCATGGCATGCCGCTTGTCGTACGACCGTTTGCCCTTGCCCAGGCCGATCTCGACCTTCGCCCGGCCGCCGGAGAAGTACAGCGAAAGCGGCACCAGCGTGAATCCCTTCTCGGCGATCTTCGCCCCGATCCGGTCGATCTCGGCGCGGTGCAACAGCAGCTTGCGCCGGCGGCGCGGGGTGTGATTGGTCCAGGTGCCCTGCGTGTACTCCGGAATGTGCACTCCCAGCAGCCACGCCTCACCGCCGTCGATCTCCGCGAAGCCGTCGATCAGGGAGGCGCGCCCGGCGCGCAGCGACTTCACCTCGGTGCCGGTCAGAACCAGGCCAGCCTCCCAGGTGTCGGAGATCTGGTAGTCGTAGCGCGCCTTCCTGTTCTGCGCGACGAGCTGACGGCCCTGCTCCCTGGACATGCCTGCATTGTCCCGTACGCCGCAACCGCGTTCGGGCGCTGGCGGGGCAACAGCGGTAGGGCTCAGAGCCATCCGGCCGGGTCGACGGTGGCGGCGTTCTCGTACACCATGAAGTGCAGGTGGCAGCCGGTGGAGTAGCCCGTGGTGCCGACGTAGCCGATGACGTCTCCACGCTCGACCTGCTGACCCACCGTCGTCGCGTACTCCGACAGGTGGTTGTACGACGTCGCCAGGGCGACGCCGTCCGCCGTGCCGTGCGAGATCAGCAGGCGATTGCCGTAACCGGCGTTGTAGTACTGCGCGACCACCTCACCGTCGGCCGGCGCGACGATCGGGACCCCGCAGCCGGCGCTGAGGTCCATGCCGTCGTGGAGCTTGTAGACCTGCAAAATCGGGTGCATCCGCATGCCGTACGGGGACGTCACGTACGAGCCGGGGACCGGCGAGTCGAAGAAGCCGCTGCCGCCGCTCGAGGCGGCACCGGACTCGGGCAGCGCCTGCAGCTCCTGCAGCTCCTGCAGCTCCCGTAGCTCCCGTAGCTCTTCCAGCTTCTCGACGCGCAGCTGCGAGAGCAGGTCACGAACCTGCCCGCGCTCCCGCTCCATCTCGCGCAGGATCCGCAGGTCGTGCGCGCGGGCGCGCTGGGACTGCAGCCTGGCGGCCCGCCTCTCCTCGACCAGTTGTTGCACGGCTCGTCGGTCGGCGCGCGCGTCGGCCGCCAGTGCCTGCTTGCGGTCGAGGTTGTCGGCCACGAGCTGGCGCTGGACGGCGACCTTGTCGCGTAGCGTCTGCACCTGCTCCTCACGCAGCGTCAGCAGCACCCGTGCGACGTCGAGCTCGTCCATCGTCGCCGTCTGCGCCGCTACGACTGACTCAGCCGACGACATCATCTCGGTGAACGCGAGCGGGCTGTCGCCGTCGAGGACCGCCTCCATGCTGATCAGGCTGGGGTCGCTGGTCGCATAGGACTGGACGGCGAACCGTTCGATCTCGTCCTGCGTATCGGTGACCACCGCTTCGGCGTCGGCCAGGTCGGCCTCGGCGACCGCCAGCCGATCCTCGGCCCGGGTCAGCGCCAACCGCATCTGCTGGTCGAGCTCCTCGGCAGCGGCGAGGCGCCCGAGGGTCGTGGCGAGAACGTCGCGGGCGTCGGCCAGCCGGACCTGCGAGGAGCGCAGCTCGGCGGTGGCCCGCTGAAGCATCCGGCTGGAGTGGGCTAGCTCGCCGTGCTGCTGGTCGATGCTGCCACCCAGCTGCTCGGCGCGGTTTTCGAGCTCGTCCTCACGGTCGGCAACGGCCGGACCGATCGCGGACGCGGCCAGCACCAGGGCAGTCAGGCCGACGACGACGGCGCGGACACCGCGTCGGGACGCGGGGCGGCGCGGTCGACCGATGGGGAAGTCTCGGTCCACGGTGTCGCTCTCGGTTCGGCTGTGCGGGAACTGTCAGGTACCGGTGCGCGTCTGGTCACCCGACGGTTCGACGGTAGTCGACCGAGGTCACACATCCAGGTATTTGCGTGTCATCACGAGTGTCGGGGTCACTGCCACCACGACCGCGAACACCATGGTCAGGCTACCGGCGAGCACCGCATCGTCCCAATCCACCCAAGGGGTAATCCTGCTCAACCTTTCGGTCAGGAAGCCCTCGACCAGAAAGTACATGAACGCCGCCAGGACGCCGCACGCCACCGCTGCCCCGACCACCGCGGCAAGCAGCGACTCCAGCACGAACGGCAGCTGGATGTGCCAAGACGACGCGCCGACGAGCCGCATGATGCCGATCTCGCGGCGGCGGGCGAAGGCGGCCAGCCGGATCGTGTTCGCCACCTGGAGCACCGCGGCCAGCATCAGCACGCCGGCAACACCCAGCGCCACCCAGCGCATCTGCCCCAGCACCTGGTAGAGCGGGTCGAGGAACTCGCGCAGGTCGACCACCTGCGCGACGCCGGACAGCCCCGTCAGCTCGTCAGCCAAGGCGTCGATCTGGGTGGGGTCCTCGAGAGTCACGTAGAACGAGGCCGGAAAGGAGGCCGGCGTCAGCGCCTCGAACAGCCGCCTGCCCGTGTTGCTCTGCCCGAACGTCTGCTCCGCCCGGTCGTAGGCGTCCACCGACGACTGGAACTCGTAGCTCTCCATCTCGCTGCTCGCCTCGATCATCGTCGCGACCCGTTGTTGCTGCGCGTCGGTGACGGTGCCGTCGATGCAGGTGCCTTCCAGGGAGTTCGGCGAGCACAGCTCGACCTGGATCTGCAACCGGTCGCCCCAGTACGCCTCGGTGGTCCGGATCTGCATCTGCAGCAGCAGGCCCACCCCGACCAGCGACAGCGACACCACCAAGGTGACGACCAGCGACACCGTCATCGACAGGTTGCGCCGGATCCCGGTGGCGGCCTCGGACAGCACGGTGGTGAACGGCATCGGGTGGGTGCGCCCCTCTCAGTCCTGGTACCCGTACACACCGCGGTGCTGATCGCGGATCACCCGGCCGTCGTCGAGCTCGATCACCCGCTTGCGCATCTGGTCGACGACGCCGGAGTCATGGGTGGCCATGACGACCGTGGTACCGGTGCGGTTGATCCGGTCCAGCAGCTTCATGATGCCCACCGACGTGGTCGGGTCAAGGTTGCCGGTCGGCTCGTCGGCGATGAGGATCATCGGCCGGTTGACAAATGCCCGAGCGACCGCGACCCGCTGCTGCTCCCCGCTGGACAGCTCGTCAGGCATCCGGTCGCCCTTGTCCCCGAGACCGACCAAGTCCAACGTCTCCGGCACGACCCGGGCGATGAGCGAGCGAGGCTTGCCGATGACCTGCAGAGCAAAGGCAACGTTCTCGCTGACGGTCTTGTTCGGCAGCAGCCGGAAGTCCTGGAAGACCGTGCCGATCTGGCGACGCAGCCCCGGCACCTTCCAGCTCGCGAGCCGGTTGACCTCCTTGCCGGCCACGAACACCTTGCCCGCACTCGGCCTGGCCTCTCGTAGCACCAGACGCAGGAACGTCGACTTGCCGGAGCCGGACTGGCCGACGAGGAAGACGAACTCGCCCTTCTCGACCTCGACGTCCACGGCGTGCAGAGCCGGCCGGCGCTGCCGGTCGTACTCCTTGGTGACGTTCTCGAACCGGATCACAGGGCCTCGTCGGCCGGAGCTCGGGGAAGGAGGAGGGTGCCTCGGGGCGCTCGCGGCTCGCGCGGGCGGTCCGGCCCAGTACCGGAGTCTACGTCCGCGGCCTGGCGCGGTAGCAGCGGCTCGCCGGCGAGGCGACGTGCCGGACCGGCGGCTCACTCCTCCAGGCACACCACGCGCACCCGCTGAACGGAGTTGTTGGCAAAGCCGCCCAGGTTCCAGGCGGCCTCGACCGGCTGCTCGCGCCCGCTCGCGTCGGCAGCTCGGGCGCTCAGCAGGTGCTCTCCTGGCTGCGCGTGCCACCTGGCCTGCCATCCGCGCCACGCGTACGGGGAGGAACCACGCCCGCCGCTCCCGGGTCCGGCGTCCAGCTCCGCGCTGACCCACCCGGCTCCGCCGTCGGTGCTGAGCTCGACCCGGGTCACCGGCGCCCACCCCGACCAGGCCCGACCGCGCACGATCACCTCGCCGGGCCGCACTACCCGAGTCCGCGAGTAGAAGTCGGGGAAGCCTGGCGGGATCAGCAGCGCCCGCGGCTCGATACGCGTCAACGCGTCGCCGGGATCGTCGCTGTCCTGCTTGCGCCGGTACGCACGGTGCTGGAAGCCGTCGAAGACCTCACCCCGCACCTCGATGCCCACCAGCCACTTGACCTGGGCCATGCCGTACCAGCCAGGCACGACCAGCCGCACCGGGAAACCGTGCTGCGGCGGCAGCGGGGCGCCGTTCATCGCGTACGCAACCAGCACGTCCTCGGCCCGGGCCTCGGCCACCGGCAGCCCACGCTGATAGTCCTGCTCGACGCCGCGTTCCACCCCGTGGTCGGCGCCGGTGAACACCACGTCGACCGCGCCGGCGCGGATGCCGGCGCGGTCGAGCAGGACGGCCAGCGGAACCCCTGTCCACTCGCAGGTCCCGACCGCCTCAACCAGCCACGGCTGGCTCTGCGCCCGCGGGTCGTAGCGGGCCCTCCCGTTGCCGGCACACTCAAAGGTCACCGCGAGCGTCCGGCTCGGCCAGCTCACCAGCTCGTCGAGCCCGAGGTTGAGCGGATTGTCGACAAGCCCGGTCACCTTCAGCAGCCAATGGGTGGGGTCGAGCACCGGGATGTCGTAGTGCGTGAGCAGGTAGTGCAGCCCGGTCGGGGTCACTTCGTACGTGAGCGCCTCCAACGGCAGGCCGTGGTTGCGTGCTGCCAGCTGCAGCTCCTCGACCGAGATGGCCGCACCGGGCTCATTGACCCGTGACGGCGTGCTGACGCCGTCCGGGATAGTGCTCGGCGCCGCGTCCGGGGGCGTGTGCGCGCGCTGTGTCACGGCGACTCCTCGGTTGGTCCGACCCGATCGCTGCGGTCACGGTAGTCTGAGAAGGGTCCCGATGAGAGGCTCGCCGTGTGCGGCATCGCCGTCCTGTACGACACCCGTGACCACCCCCCCGCAGACGCCGACAAGCAGCTCGCCGAGCTCGGCGGCCCGATGCTGGCTCGGCTGGAGCACCGCGGCCCGGACGGCACCGACAGCCGCATCGTCGGTCGGTCATGGCTGGGCCACGCCCGACTGGCGATCGTAGACCTCGAGCGCGGGGACCAGCCGATGCCAGACCAGGCCGGGCAGCGGTTCGTGGTGTGCAACGGCGAGATCTACAACCACGAAACCCTGCGCGGCGAGCTGGACGGTCCGTTCCTGACCGCCTCCGACAGCGAGGCAGCGCTGCACGCCTCGTGCGAGGGTGCCGTCGGGGTCGCCAAGCTGCGCGGCATGTTCGCCTTCTGTGTCGCCGACGAGGACGGCGGCATGCTCGCCGCCCGCGACCGGCTCGGCGTCAAGCCGCTGTACTGGGCCACCCGCGACGGCGTGGTCGCCTTCGCCTCCGAGCTGCAGGCCTTCGAGCCCGACTGGCGTCCCGAGGTGCGGGAGTTCCCGCCCGGTCACCTCTGGACCTCGCAGGGCGGGCTGGTGCGGTACGGCGAGATCGCCGAGGAGACCCGCGAGTACGCCACCCACGAGCAGGCGCGCGGCCAGATCAGGGACGCCCTGGTCACCGGCGTACGGCGCCGGATGATGGCCGACGTACCGGTCGGCGTGTTCTTGTCCGGGGGTCTTGACTCCAGCCTGGTGGCCGCCATCTTGGCCCGGGAAACCAAGGACGGACTGCCGGTGCACTCGTTCGCCGCGGGCACCTCGGACAGCTCCGACCTGGCGGCCGCCCGGATCGTGGCCGAGCACCTCGGACTGACTCACCACGAGCGGGTCTACACCGCCGACGAGGTGGTCGAGGTGCTGCCCACCGTGGTCGCCTCGATCGAGTCGTTCGAGCCATCTCTGGTGCGTAGCGCGGTGCCGAACTATCTACTGGCAGAGCTGGCCGCCCGGCACGTGAAGGTGGTGCTCACCGGCGAAGGTGCCGACGAGCTGTTCGCCGGTTACGACCACCTCCGCGACATCGCCGACGCCGACGAGCTGCGGACCGAGCTGATCCGCAGCGTGGAGGGCCTGCACAACCTGAACCTGCAGCGGTGCGACCGGGTGACGATGGCGCACGGCCTGGAGGCGCGGGTGCCGTTCCTCGACCTCGACTTGATAGCCGTCGCGCAGCGGGTGCCGATCGCATGGAAGCTACCCGGTGAGCGCGGCCAGGAGAAGGCGATCTTGCGTGAGGCGTTCGCCGGCTGGATCCCCGACGAGATCCTGTGGCGGCGCAAGGAGCAGTTCGGCGACGGCAGCGGCACCGCAGCGGTGATGGCCGAGCGGGCCCAGGACCTCGCCCCAGACGACGACTGGCGCAACGCGAGCGTGCCCGGGCTACCCCCGGCGCGCAGCCGTGAGGAGCTTGGCTACCAGCGGGTTTTCGCCGACCATCTCGACGGCATCGTCTCCTCGCGGGTCCTGGGGCGGTTCGCGACCGCCTGAGGCGGCTGGTTGACAGCGAGCAATCGTTTGCCGGCTTGACAGACAACAGCAATATGACGGTCCCCATGCTCTGCTCATGACCGAGTCGATTGGGGAGCGAGACGACGTAGCCGCGCAGGCAGTCCTGCCCGTTGGTGACGTGCGCTCCGGGTGCCGCAGCGGCGGTCAGGCGCTCCGGGTGACGCAGCGACGGTCAGGGCTGCTTGGCCGCCATCGCCGGCATGGACCGCAGGTGGCTGCGCTGCTGGACGTGCTCGTCATGCTCGGCGCAGAAGTGGTCGACGTGCCGCTGCCCACTCTCCGGCGCGCTGGACGCCTCGCGGATGACTGCGCGGTTGGTGGTGACGCTCAGAGCTTGATCCCGACGTACTTCGTCTCGAGATACTCCTCGATCCCCTCGGCACCACCCTCGCGACCGAAACCGCTGGCTTTCACCCCGCCGAACGGGGCCGCCGGGTTCGACACGATGCCCTGGTTGAGCGCGACCATCCCGGTCTCGATCCGCTCGGCGACGGTGAGCGCCCGCGACAGATCCTGGGTGTAGACGTAGGCCACGAGGCCGAACTCGGTGTCGTTTGCCAGTGCGACACCTTCGTCGTCCTCGGTGAACGTGAACACCGGTGCGACCGGGCCGAAGATCTCCTCGCGAAACATCCGCGCGTCTCGCGGCACCGCCGTCAACACGGTCGGCTCGTAGAAGTAACCCGCCCCCGAGGGTGCCGAGCCGCCGACCATGACCTCACTGCCGGACTTGACCGCGTCTTCGACGAGCTCCGCGACCTTGTCCCGCTGTTTGGCCTCGACCAGCGGACCGACGTCCACGCCGTCCTCGGTGCCGCGGCCCACCACCAGCGCACCCATCCGCTCGGCCAGGCCGGCCGAGAACTCCTCGGCGATGGACTCGTGCACCAGCATGCGGTTCGCGGCGGTGCACGCCTCGCCGACGTTGCGCATCTTCGCCAGCATCGCCCCCTCGACGGCTGCATCCACATCTGCGTCGCCGAAGACCAGGAACGGCGCGTTGCCGCCCAGCTCCATGGAGACCCGCAGCAGGCCCTGCGCGGACTGCTCGACGAGGCGGCGGCCCACCTCCGTCGAGCCGGTGAAGGTCAGCTTGCGCAGCCGCGGGTCCCGGATCAGCGGCTCCATCACCTCGGCGGTGTCGGTGGTGCCGACAAGGTTGAGCACCCCGGGGGGCAGTCCGCACTCGGCGAGGATGTCGGCGAGCGCCATCATCGTCAGCGGAGTCAGTGCCGCCGGCTTGACCACCATGGTGCACCCGGCCGCGATCGCCGGGCCGATCTTGCGGGTTCCCATGGCCAGCGGGAAGTTCCAGGGCGTGATCATCAGGCAGGGACCCACCGGCTGCTTCATCGTCAACAGCCGGGTGGCGCCGTTCGGCGCGGTCGACCAGCGGCCCGACACCCGTACCGCCTCTTCGGAGAACCACCGGAAGAACTCGGCACCGTAGGCGATCTCGGCCTGCGACTCCTTGAGCGGCTTGCCCATCTCGAGCGTCATCAGCAGCGCCAGGTCGTCTGCGCGCTCGGTGATCAGCTCGAACGCGGAGCGCAGGATCTCGCCACGGTCCCGCGGAGGTGTCCGGCGCCAGTCTGGCTGGGCGGCTACCGCGGCATCAAGGGCGGCCATCGCGTCGGCCGCGTTCGCATCCGCGACCTCGACCAGCTGCTGCCCGGTCGACGGGTCTTCGACGGCGTGCGTGCGTCCACCCGTGGCCTCGCGCCACTGTCCGCCGATGAACAAGCCGGTCGAGACCGCCCCGACGACGGACCTCTCACGCTCGGTGGTGGTCATTGGTGGCTCCTCCGGAGTCGGCTCGCTCGGGGTGCGGGCGTTGCGCACCAGCCTGCCGTACACCAGGCGACCCGCATCCGGGAAGGCTGTGTCGTCAGGTTGAGGGCGCGAGCCGAGCCATCAAGGCTCGTGGGAGCGGCGTGCGCCGGCGGACGGATCTTCCGACCTGGTGGCTGCCATAGCGACCGAACCGTCGGAACATCCGTTCGGCGGCACGCGGCGGCAAACGGAACTTCCGACCGCCCGGCTGCCATGACAACCCAACCGTCGGAACATCCGTACGGCGGCACGCGGCACGCGGCGGCAGACGGAACTTCCGACCTCCTGGCTGCCATGACAACCCAACCGTCGGAACATCCGTACGGCGGCGCGCGGCGGCAGACGGAACCTCCGACCTGGTGGCTGCCACAGCGACCCAACCGTCGGAACATCTGTACGACGGCAACACCTCCCGACCGCCACCGGTCCTCGGCCGAAACAGCGACCCGTAGGAGACCGCCCGTAGGAGACCGCCTGTAGGAGACCGCCCACCAGTCGCGAGTGAGCCAGGCACCAGCAATCGTCCGGTCGAGCTGTAACCTTCCGCCGTCGAGCGAGGAGCCAGCAATGCCCGAGACCACGTCGGGCCGAAGCGGTGACAACGACCAGCTGAGCGAGCTGGGGTACTCCTCGGAGTTCCGGCGCGAGATGAGTCCGTGGGCAAACTTCTCCCTCGGGTTCACCTACCTGTCCCCGGTGGTGAGCACCTACACGCCATCGCCATCGCCCTGGCCGAGGCCGGGCCGCCGATGGTCTGGAGCTTCCTGCTCGCCGGTGCCGGGCAGTTCCTCGTCGCGCTCGTGTTCAGCGAAGTCGTAGCGCAGTACCCGATCGCCGGGGGTGTGTACCCGTGGTCGCGGCGGCTGTGGGGCCAGCGGTGGGCCTGGATGGGTCTACCTGCTCGCACTGCTGGTCACCATCGCGGCCGTGGCGTACGGAGCCGGCCCGTACCTCGCGATCATGGTCGGGTTCAAGGACACCGTGACCACCACCGTCGCTTGCGCGGTGGCGATGATCGTGGTGGCCACGATCATCAACTACGGCGGCACGAAAGTGCTCTCCGCGGTGGCGGTGTTCGGGTTCTCCGCCGAGCTTGTCGGCGCGCTCATCGTCGGGTTCTGGCTGCTGTTCACCGAGCGCTACCACGGGCTCGGCGTCCTGTTCGACGACTTCGGCACCTCGGGCAACGGGTCCTACCTGCCGGTGTTCCTGGCGGCCGGGATCATCGGTCTATACCAGTACTACGGCTTCGAGGCGTGCGGCGACACCGCCGAGGAGGTCAAGGATCCCGGCATCGTCATCCCGAAGGCGATGCGGCGCACGATCTACATCGGTGGCGCGGCGGCCAGCTTCGCCTGCGTGACGCTGCTGCTCGCCGTGCCCAGCTACCAGGATGTGATCTCCGGCAAGGATGCCGACCCACTGGTGAACGTCCTCAACTCGGCGTTCGGCTCGGTCGGCGCGCGGATCGTGATGGCTGTCGTGCTCATCTCGTTCCTGTCCTGCACGATCAGCCTGCAGGCGGCGGCGGGCCGGCTAGCCTACGCGTATGGCCGGGACGAGATGATCGCCGGTCACCAGCTGTGGCGAAAGTTCTCCGAGAAGCGTGGGATCCCGCCGTACGCCCTGCTGCTCAGCGGCGTGGTACCCGCGCTGGTCGCGGTTGGCTCGCTGATCTCGGCGAACGCGGTGACCAAGCTGGCGTCGTTCGCGATCCTCGGGATCTACCTGTCCTTCCAGATGGTGGTGCTGGCCGCACTGCGGGCTCGGCTGAAGGGCTGGAAGCCCAGCGGGAAGTACCAGCTCGGTCGCTTCGGCTTGGCGGTGAACGTCGGGGCCCTGGTCTACGGGATCGCGGCGATGGTCAACATCTGCTGGCCGCGCACGCCCAACCAGCCCTGGTACGACAACTACATCGTGCTGCTGTCCGGCGCGGTCGTGGTCGGCACCGGACTGCTCTACATGTTCACGACCCACCACTACGGTCGCAGCGACGCCAAGGCCGGTGACGCCATCCCCACCCGGGAGCCGGCCAGCCGCTGAGCCGGGTCAGGCGGGTCGTGCGGGTCAGGCGGGGACCGTGTCGGCGCCGCGGCGCCACCGGATGCCCGCCTCGATGAAGTCGTCGATGTCGCCGTCGAAGACCGACTGGGTGTTGCCGGTCTCCTGCTCGGTGCGCAGGTCCTTGACCATCTGGTAGGGGTGCAGCACGTACGAGCGCATCTGGTCGCCCCACGACCCGGCGACGTCGCCACGCAGCTCGTCCAGCGTGGCCCGCTCCTCGGCGCGCTTGGCCACCAGCAGCTTGGCCTTGAGGATGACCATCGCGGTCGCCTTGTTCTGCAGCTGCGACTTCTCGTTCTGCACCGACACGACGATGCCGGACGGGATGTGGGTGAGCCGTACCGCCGAGTCGGTCGTGTTGACGCTCTGCCCGCCCGGGCCGCTGGACCGGTAGACGTCGACACGGACATCGTCCTCCGGCAGGTCGATCTCGTCGGTGCGCTCCAGCAACGGCACCACCTCGACGGCGGCGAACGACGTCTGCCGCCGGCCCTGGTTGTCGAACGGGCTGATCCGCACCAGCCGGTGGGTGCCCGACTCGACCGACAGCGTGCCGTATGCGTACGGAGCCTTGACCGCGAAGGTCGCCGACTTGATGCCGGCCTCCTCGGCGTAGGAGGTGTCGTACACGTCGGATGGGTAGTTGTGCCGCTCCGCCCAGCGCAGGTACATCCGCATCA
>Ga0183260_10001378_pt1 | contig 20335 bp, 23 predicted proteins | sample AntDrymUQ4972206_2_FD_129768 | JGI IMG/M metagenome (GOLD analysis project Ga0183260, IMG submission 129768) | Polar desert sand microbial communities from Dry Valleys, Antarctica - metaG UQ497 (22.06) (version 2) (version 2) | ecosystem: Environmental > Terrestrial > Soil > Desert | place...
GGGAGGAGGACCCTGTGTCCACCATCGCGCTGTGGTGGGAGCGCAAGGTTCGCGCGGGCCACGAGGCGGGCGCGGCGCTCGGCCCGGGCCTCTACCACGGGATGCGCTACGAGGACCTGATCGGAGACCCCGAAGGCGAGTGCCGGGCGCTTTGTGAGTTTCTCGGCCTCCCCTACGACGACGCCATGCTCGACTTCCACGAGGGCAAGACGAAGACGCATCCGAGCCTCAGCGCGAAAAAGGCGTGGTTGCCCGTGACCTCCGGCCTCCGTGACTGGCGCACGGAGATGGAGATCGGGGACGTGGAGCGCTTCGAGGCAGCAGCCGGAGACCTGCTCGACGAGCTGGGTTACGGGCGCGCCTTCCCGCGCCCGGCGGCTCCTCGCGCCATCGAGCACTCCTCCAAGATACGCGCCGTCCTCACGGATCAAGGCAGCATCTGACACGGAATCCGGGTGATCACCTAGCGGCTCGTCTTGTTCGGGAGATCGGGAGTCGGGAAAACGGTGCGACTCCCCATCCCCGAAGCGAGCTTCGAGCGAAACGCCTCCCGACTCCCATGCACCGTAACCTTTCACCCAGACTCCGCATCAATGCAGGAAATGCCGTCGGCCCGTGAAGACCATCGCCACGCCGTGCCGGTTCGCGGCCTCGATGACTTCCGCGTCGCGCCTGGAGCCGCCTGGCTGTATGACGGCCGTGACGCCAGCCTCGGCGAGAGCCTCCACGCCGTCGGCGAAAGGGAAGAAGGCGTCGCTGGCCGCGACCGCGCCCCGGACGCGCTCGCCTGCTTTCTTCACCGCTATCTCCGAGGAGTCCACCCGGCTCATCTGGCCCGCCCCGATACCGACCGTGGCGCCGTCCCGTGCGAGCACGATGGCGTTGCTCTTCACGCTCCGCGCGACCCGCCAGGCAAAGAGCAGCCCGGACGTCTGATCCCGAGAAGAACGCTTCTCCGTGACGATCCGGTACTCGGCGTCGTCTTCGGCGCGATCACCGTCCTGGAGCAGGAGCCCCCCGGTTACGTGCCTGGCGGAGAGCTTCGACTGTTCCAGGGGACCGGCCTGGAGCAGGACCATGTTCAGCTTCGACGCGAAGACTTCCCTGGCCTCTGGCGAGAACTCCGGGGCGATGAGGACTTCGGTGAAGACCTGTGAGATCTCCCACGCCAGCTCCCCATCAACCGCGCTGCTCAGGGCCACAACGCCCCCGAAGGCGGAGAGCGGGTCCGAGGCGAGGGCTTTGGCGTAGGCTTCGGCAAGGGTCTCCGCCACCGCCACGCCGCAAGGGTTAGCGTGCTTGAAGATCACCGCTGCCGGACGGTCCTCGGAACCCATCAGGTCGGCGAGGAGCGCGCGGGCCGCGTCCAGGTCGCCCAGGTTGTTGAAGGAGAGGTTCTTCCCCTGCAACTTCTCCACGCCGGAGAGTAAGTGATCCTCGCCTCTACGAGCGTAGTACGCCGCCCGCTGATGTGGATTCTCGCCGTAGCGTAAAGCAAGCGACTTCTCGTAGAGCAGCGTGAAGTTTTTCGGGAAGTCTCCGTCGTCCAAGCCTCCGTCCGCTTTCCCGTTCTCCATCCACTCCGCGATGGCGGCGTCGTATTCTGCGGTGCGCTGAAAGGCGGCGAGGGCGAGATGGCGGCGAGTTTCATCCGACAGAGTACCCGAGGCTCGCAGTTCGCCGAGCACGGCCCCGTACTCGGATGGGTCGGTTACAACACCAACATGAGCGTGGTTCTTCGCCGCCGCCCGCACCATCGCCGGGCCTCCGACGTCGATCATCTCGATGGAAGGTTCGGAGTCAAACGGATACAGGTTGCCAACGACGAGGTCTATGGGCTCGATGCCGTACCGGTCGAGGTCGTCCAGATGCTCGGGAACATCCCGGTCGGCCAGGATGCCGCCGTGGACCTTCGGATGAAGCGTAACCACCCTGTGGCCGAGGATCGCCGGGAAGCCGGTGAAGTCCGCAGTCTCGGTAACAGCGAGCCCGGCGTCGCGCAGAGCCGCCGCAGTACCGCCGCTCGAGAGCAGGTCCCATCCCAACCCGGCTAGCTCCCTCGCAAACTCGACAACGCCGCTCTTGTCGTAGACGGAGAGGAGAGCCCGGCGCTTCATGCCTTCACCCAAAAGTGGTCAGCGACCGCCCCGACAAGCAACCGGTGCTCTACCGGGCGCAGCCGCTTCATGAGCGTCTGTTCGGTATCTCCGGGCAGAATCCGCACAGCCTCCTGCGCTACTATCGGCCCGGCGTCCACCTCCTCGACCATGTAATGCACCGTCACCCCCGTCTCTTCGACTCCAGATTCGAGCGCCCGCTCGACCGCCCCCAACCCCCTGAACTCAGGCAGCAGCGAGGGATGAAGGTTGATCACCGCCGGGAACCGCTCCAGAAATACCGGAGATAGCACCCGCATGTACCCTGCCCCGACAACGAGCCCCACATCATGGGCGGCGACCCTCTCCGCCAACTCTCGGTCGAAATCCTCCCGCGACTCGAAGCCCGCCGGGTCCACATGTTCGACCGGAACCCTGCGCCTGCGAGCCCGCTCGAACGCGAGGGCGTCCTTCCTGTCCCCGGCGACAACCGCGACGTTCCGCGGGTATGCGTCCAGCAACGCCTGCATGTTCGTCCCCGACCCAGAGGCGAGGACGGCGAACCGCGAGCCATCGGGCAGCTTCTCAGGCAAACCGGACGCCCTCTTCCCCGACGGCCTCACCGATGCGCCAGGCTTCACATTTCATCTCGCGCAATATGCCGAGCGCCTGATCCACATCCGCGGCGGACACCACCACGCAGAAGCCCACGCCGAGGTTGAAGACCCGGCGCATCTCATCCTCCGGGATGTTTCCGAGACTCCGGATCATGGTGAACACTGCGGGCTCTTCCCACGAACTAGCATCCAGTCTCGCTCCGAGCCCGCCGGGCGAGCGCGGCAAGTTTCCCGGCAATCCCCCGCCCGTGATGTGCGCCATCCCACGCACCTCGACCGTCTCCCGAAGCGCTTCGATCTCCCGGACATAAGCCCGGTGCGGCTCCAGATACGCTTCACCGACCGTGCATTCGAGCGGTTCCGGCGTATCGGAGTACGAGATCCCCGCGTCCTCGATCACCTTCCGGGCCAGCGTGTAGCCGTTGGTGTGGAGTCCACTGGAAGGAAGCCCGATCACCGCGTCCCCGGCCCGGACTTCCTCGCCCGTGACAACCTCCGAGCGTTCGCACGCTCCCACGCAACAGCCCACGATCTCCATGTCCCCCTCGCCGTACATCCCTGGCATCTCAGCCGTCTCGCCACCGATCAGGGAGATCCCGAGTTCCTTACAAACCTCAGCCGCGCCCCGCACCACGACCGCCACGGCCTCCGGGTCCAGACGTCCGCTCGCCAGATAATCCAGGAAGAGCAACGGTCGCGCCCCTGTGGCGAGCACGTCGTTGGCGCAATGGTTCACGATGTCCGCGCCCAAAGTGTCGTATCGTCCCACCTCCCGCGCCACCACGGTCTTCGTGCCGACGCCGTCCATGGTGGAGGCGAGGACCGGATCTTCCATCCCCGACAACGCATAGAGCCCGGCGAAACCGCCCGTCCCACCGACGACCTCGGGGCCGTGTGTGGCCTCGACAGCGGATCTCATCAGGGCGGCGGCCCGGTCTCCACGCTCGATGGAGACGCCAGCGGCCTCGTAGCTGTGGCCGTCTTCAGGCAAGAACGCTCTTCTCGTAGAAGATACACTCGACTGGACCGATCATGCCGCGCCGTGTCTCCCGGTAGCCGTTCGCCTCGTACAGGTTCCGGGCGGCCCCGTGGCTTACGCCCGTATCCAGGTGCAACGTCGTGTAGCCCAGTCCGGCAGCGCGGCGGTGGAGTACATCAAGGATCTCCTGCCCGAAGTCTCTTCGCCGAAAGGTCGGTGCAACACGCATGCGCTTGACCTCGGCGCGCTCCGGCGAGGTCTTCACAAGCGCGCCCATCGCCACGACCTGTCCATCGCAAACGCCGACGAGGAATTCTCCATCACCTTTGAGGTACACGCCCTCGATATCGTGCAGGTCCAGATAGAATTCTGGATCCTCGATGAGGGTGCCCATCTCGCGCAATCCCGCTTCGTGCAGTCCAAGCACCGCCTCGTGATCTCCTCGCTCATAGCGGCGGATGTGCAGCTTCTCGCAGGCCACCGTCAACTGTTCTCCGTCGCGTCCGACTCGTCGAGACCGGCCACGCTCAACGCTTCAGAGAGGCTATCGTGGCGCACCACGCTCGCGATCAGCCCTTCACGAACGATGAAGACGGAAGCCACAGTCTGAATCAGGGTAGTCTCGCCGGTCTCCGTAGAAGTCCATGACGCATCCTGCTCCACGGCCACCGTCTCCGATGCGTGGAAGACCCGCCGGGGGACGAGACGGACACCCGCACGGTTCGCCCAGTCACGGAGCAACTGCGCTCCACGTCCGGCTCCACGAGGACCGCTCACCTCGACATCAGGGTGCGAAAGGTCCACCAGCCGGTCCACGTCTCCGCCGTTCAGGGCCTCGTGCCATTGGGCGACCGCGCGGACTTCGGGGGCGGTCCCGGCGAAGCCTCTATCCATCCCGCGTAGTAGCGTAGTGGGTGCGATTTTCCAGGGCGAACTTCTCCGAGACGCCGGCGGTCGGGTATTCGCCGTCGAAGCAGGCCCGGCAGAGATTCTTCTTCGGTTGTCCGGTCGCCCGGACCATCGCCTCGTTGGAGAGGTAGGCCAGCGACGTGGCCCCGATCTGGCGTTCTATCTCCTCGACAGCGTGCTGCGCTCCGACGAGCTGGTCCGGGCTGTCCATGTCTATGCCGTAGTAGCAGGGGCCGGTGATCGGGGGCGACGAGACCCGGAAGTGGACCTCGACCGCGCCCGCCTCGAAGAGCAGCTTCACCAGCTTGCGGCTGGTATTTCCGCGCACGATAGAGTCATCCACCACCACGACTCTCTTGCCTTCGATCACGCTGGGTAGGGGGTTCAGTTTCAGGCGCAGGCCGATCTGGCGCATCCCATCCGTCGGCTGGATGAAGGTCCGTCCGACGTAGCGGTTCTTGATGAGGCCCTCGCCGTACGGGATGCCGCTCCGCCGAGAATACCCGACTGCCGCCATCATCCCCGAGTCAGGCACAGGGATGACCACGTCGGCCTCGGCAGGGGCCTCCTCGGCCAGGAACTCACCCATCTTCTGGCGGGAGTCCCCGATCTCCTGCCCGTCGAAGCGGGAGTCCGGGCGGGCGAAGTACACGTACTCGAAGACGCACAAAGCCGTCCTGGGACTCTCGGCCTGGTAGCTCGTTACGCCTGCGTCGTCTATCACGACCACCTCGCCTGGTTTCACCACACGCAGGAACTTCGCCCCGATGATATCCAGCCCGCACGTCTCGCTGGAGACCGCGTATCCACCGTCCACCTCCCCGATACACAGCGGCCGGAAGCCGTGCGGGTCCCGGAACGCAACGAGTTTGTCGCGGAAGATCATGGCTACAGAGTAAGCTCCTTCGAGCCTGTGCATCGCCTCCCGAACCGCCTCGCCCACGGAGCGCCCTTTCTCCAACTCGCTCACCGCCGCCGCCGCGATGAACGTCGTGTCCGAGGTGGAGTTGAAGGAGAAACCCTCTTCGGATAGTTCAGCCCCGAGCCCGGCGGCGTTGACCAGGTTGCCGTTGTGTGCGACTGCCACGTTCACGTCGCCGCGCCCGTGGAACTCCGGCTGGGCGTTCTCCCAGGAGGCCGAGCCCGTGGTCGAGTACCGGACATGCCCGAGCGCAATGTGTCCGTCCTCGAGCGCCGCGAGCCGCGGCGGGTCGAAGACCTGGGAGACCAGTCCCATGTCCCGTACCGCCGTCGTGCGCGTCCCGTCGGAGACAGCGATACCGGCGGATTCCTGGCCCCGGTGCTGCAAGGCGTACAGGCCGAAATACGTCCGCTGCGCCAGCTCTCCCGCCAGCTCGCGGGAGTACAATCCGAAGACGCCGCACGCCTCCTTCGGCTTCCCGTCGGGGTCTCGGATATCCTCGCTCACAAAGCTCACCTTCCGGGTCTCAGATCCTGTCCAACTCCGCCGCCGTCAACTCGCTCGTCACGTTGCCGGTGTTCAGCGTGGACGCCGGCTCGAAGAGCATGACGTGCGCTTCCTCCTCGGCCACCGGCCGGTGCTCGATCCCGCGCGGCACCACAATAAACTCGCCTTCCTCGACCTCCACACTCCGGTCCCGAAACTCCATCCTGAACCGTCCCTTCACGACGAGGAAAAGCTCGTCCTCCTCGTCGTGGTGGTGCCAGACGAACTCCCCGAGGAACTTGACCAGCTTCACGTGCTGTTCGTTCAGTTCACCCACGATCTTCGGGCTCCAATGCTCATCGAAGAGCGAGAGTTTCTCGGCGAGATTCACCTTCCCCACGCTCAACCCACGGCCTCCGATCCACCGACGGCCTCGCCGGGGATGCCGAAAAGGTCTCTCTCGTGTGCGTCCCTCAACTCATCCAGGCTCAGGTCCACGAGACCTTCCACCCTGAACCTCTCTCCACCTGTATATCCGATATCGTCGTAGGCGAAGCCGCTCAGAGCGCTTTGCACTTCGTCCCATCTCTCCTCCCGGAACGCGATCAGGAAGTCCGCACCGTCTTCTCCCAGTAAGATTTCGAGCGCGCGCCCGCTTTTGTTCGTCCTCTCGACCTCAAGCTCATCGTACTCGAAGCCGATCCCGCCGGCCATCGCCATCTCGGCCAGCGCCACCAGGTTGCCGCCACCGGACAGGTCGTGCGCCGTGTCGATTAGCCCCGAGCGGATCATGTCCCGCACCAGGTCGGATGCCCGCTTTTCAGCCGTCAGGCCCGTCTTCGGAGGAACGCCGGCGACTTTGCCGTGCATGATCTCCAGATAGTCAGAACCTGCCAGGGGCGACTCGTCCGTCGGCCGCATTTTCCCTCCGAGCACCACGACCTTGTCACCCTCGCGTTTGAAAGCGGGCGTGGCGTGACGGCTCGCATCCTCCAGTACGCCGACCATCCCGACGACGGGCGTCGGGTAGATCGAGCCCCGCGCCGTCTCGTTGTACAGGCTGACGTTGCCGCTTACAACCGGCACACCGAAAGCCTCGCACGCCTCGGACATGCCCTCGATGCACTCGGCGAGCTGGTAGTAGCCTTCCCGCTTCTCCGGGTTGCCGAAGTTCAGGCAGTTGGTGAGGGCGACCGGCTCCGCCCCGACGCACGAGAGGTTGCGGTAAGCCTCGGCCACGGTCGCCGCCCCTCCGCCTCGCGGGTCGAGGTAGCAGTGGCGGCCCCGGCCGTCGGTGGTCATGGCGAAGCCGCGCTTCGTGCCCTTTATCCGCATCACCGCCGCGTCGGCACCGGGACGAACCACGGTGTTCGTGCCGACCTCGTGATCGTACTGGCCGTAGATGGAGCGCCGGGAACGCAGGTTCGGGTGAGCGAGCATCTTCAGCAGGACCTCGTTGTAGTCGTCCGGCTCCGGCAGGGTTTCGAGGTCGAGCTTTGCAATTTCGTCCAGATAAGCTGGCCTGACGACCTCACGCTCGTAGGTGGGGGCGTCGGCGAGGTGTTCGGCGGGGACGGAGCCGACGACCTCGCCGCCCTCGATCACCCGCAGGTCGCCGTGGTCCGCGACGCGCCCCACGACCGTCCCGCCAATACCGTACCGCCCCGCGAGCGCCAGGACTTCCTCCGCGTCCTCCGGCGCGACGACGGTGAGCATGCGTTCCTGGGACTCGGAAATCATGGCCTCGAACGGCTCCATCCCGCTCTCCCGCCGGGGGATCCTATCCACCTCGATGTCTATGCCGACGCCACCGCCAGCCGCCATCTCCGAGGCCGAAGACGTGATGCCAGCCGCCCCGAGGTCTTGCAACGAGACGAGCAGATCCTCCTCCAGCAGCTTCAGGCAACATTCGATCAGCATCTTCTCCGCGAACGGGTCCCCGACCTGCACGTTGGACCGCTTCGACTCGGATTCTTCCGTCAGCTCGTCGGACGCGAAGGTGGCCCCGTGGATGCCATCGCGGCCGGTCTTCGACCCAAGCAGCACGACCAGGTTCCCCTCACCCGTGGCCCGCGAGCGCACCAGGTCCTCCGTCCGTATGAGCCCCACGCACATCGCGTTTACCAGCAGGTTCCCCGAGTACGCCCGCGAGAACTCGACCTCGCCGCCGACGGTCGGCACCCCGACCGCGTTCCCATACCCGCCGATGCCGCGCACCACCTCGCGGAAGAGGTAGCGGTTCCGCTCCTCGTCCAGCGGCCCGAAGCGCAGCGAGTCCAGAAGCGCCACCGGCCGCGCGCCCATCGCCAGGATGTCGCGGATGATCCCACCGACGCCCGTCGCCGCCCCCTCGTAGGGCTCGACGGCCGAAGGATGGTTGTGGCTCTCGACCTTGAACGCCAGCGCCCACCCGTCCCCCACCTCGACCACGCCCGCATTCTCCCCCGGCCCCTGCAACACGCGCGGCCCGTCGTTCGGGAAGCGTTTTAGCAGCGGGCGCGAGTTCTTGTAGCCGCAATGCTCGCTCCACATCACGCTGAACAACGACAACTCCAGGAAGTTCGGCGCCCGTCCCAGCAACTCCAGGATTCGGTGGTACTCGGAATCGGAGAGTCCGAGCGCGCTGTACGTCTCCTGTACGTTCAAACCGTGGCCTCCGCGAGCACCGAGCGTAGGATCTTAAGTCCCTCGTCCGAGCCGAGTGCGGGATCTGAAACCCTCTCTGGGTGCGGCATCACGCCGACGACGTTCCGGCCCTCGTTACACACCCCGGCGATGTCATTCGCGGAACCGTTCGGGTTCTCCAGGTAGCGGAGCACTACCCGCCCCTCGTCTTCGAGGCGCGCCAGCGTCTCCGGATCAGCGAAGTAGTTGCCCTCGTTGTGGGCGATGGGAAGGGTGAGTTCCTCGCCATTCTCGCAGCCCGAGGTCCAGGGCGTCTCCTTAGTCTCGACGCGCACGCGGACGCGGTCGCAGGCGAAGCGCATGTGGGTATTTTGGAGTAAAGCGCCGGGCAGCAGATGCGCCTCGCAGAGTACCTGGAACCCGTTGCAGACGCCGAGGACCGGACCGCCATCCCTGGCGAAATCTTCGAGCGGTCCCATGACCCTGGCGAAGCGGGCGATGGCGCCGGGGCGGAGGTAGTCACCGTAGGAGAATCCGCCGGGCACGATCACGGCATCCGAGCCCTTCAGGTCCGCGTCGGCGTGCCAGAGCTCCACCGGCTCCGCGCCCATCAGCTCGACGGCGTGCAGGGCGTCGCGGTCGCAGTTGGAGCCGGGGAAGACGGTGACCCCGATCCTCACGAGACCACCTCCCACTCGTACTCCTCGACCGTCGGGTTGGCCAGCAGGCGGCGGCACATGGCGTCCACGTCGTCGGCGCTCTCCAGCTCCATCTCGATGAGACGCCCGACGTGGACCGTCTTCACGCCCCCGAAACCCAGGGCCGGGAGCGCGCCCCGCACAGCCTCGCCCTGCGGGTCGAGGATGCCTTCCTTGGGACGAACGAGGACCCGGACTTTCAAGCTAGAGCGCTCCCTTCTCCGTGACGCGGCGCAGCATCTCGGCGTAGGCGTCCTCGACGCCGCCCATGTCGTTGCGGAAACGGTCCTTGTCCAGCTTCTCGTTTGTCTCCTTGTCCCAGAAACGGCAGGTGTCCGGGGAGATCTCGTCTGCCAGCATCGGTTGTCCGGCGGCGTCCTTGCCGACCTCTATCTTGAAGTCCACCAGGATGATCCCGCACTCGTCGAAGAACGGCGCGAGGATCTCGTTCACCTTCAGCCCCAGCTCCTCGCAGAACTCGAGATCCTCGTCCGAGACCCCGAGCTCGCGCAGGTGGTGCCAGTTGACGAGCGGGTCGTCGAGATCGTCGTCCTTGTAGCACAACTCGACGATGGGAGCCTTGAAGCGACGTCCCTCCTCAAAACCGAGCAGCCGCTTTATGGAGCCCGTGGCCAGGTTGCGAACCACGATCTCGACGGGCAGCATGGTGAGCTTTTTGGTCTTGATGGACGTGTCATCCACCTGCTCGACGAAGTGCGTCGGCACCCCGTTTGTCTCCAGGTAAGCGAAGAGCGCCGCGCTCATCGTGGCGTTCGTCCGACCTTTGCCCTCCCACGAGCCGCGTTTCTTGGCGTTAAAGGCGGTCGCGTCGTCCTTGTAGCGATGAAGCAGTATGTCCGCCTCATCCGTTGTAAAGACCTTCTTCGCCTTGCCTTCGTATAGCAATGCCTCAGTCACGCTCCAACCTTCCTTTCAATTCTTCCACCCGTTCGAACACCACCCCGGTGTTGCGCACCGCGTACACCGGATCGAAGAGCCCTTCGAGGTCCGGGCCCAGTCTTTCCCGCACTTCCTCGTCCTCCGCGAGCAGGTCCCGGAACCCATCCTCGCCGTCCCATGCCCGCATCGCCGCACCCTGGACGATCCCGTAAGCGTCGTCCCGACTCATACCGGCCTCGACCAGCGCGAGCAGCACGCGCCCAGAGAACACTATGCCGCCACCGAGGTTCAGGTTCTCCAGCATCCGCTCGCGGTCCACGTCGAGACCGCGCAGCACACGGCACACGGTGCGCAGCATGTAGAGGGCGGCGATGGTGGCGTCGGGGAGCACGACGCGCTCGGCGGAAGAGTGGCTTATATCGCGCTCCTGCCACAGGGCGTTGTCCTCGAAGCCGACCTGCGCGTAGCCCCGCATCAGGCGGGCCATGCCGCAGAGACGTTCGCACAGGATCGGGTTCCGCTTGTGCGGCATCGCCGATGAGCCCTTCTGACCGCGCCCGAAAGGCTCGGCAAGCTCCCTGATCTCGGTTCGCTGAGAGCCCCTGATCTCAAGTGCGATCTTCTCGACCGTCGATCCAACGATGGCGAGCGTCGAGAGCACCTCAGCGTGCCTGTCGCGCTGCACGACCTGCGTCGAAGCCTGGGCCGCGGCGATGCCAAGCTCCCCACACGCAATGGACTCCACCTTCGGGTCCACGTTCCCGTACACCCCGACGGCCCCGGATATCTTTCCGACGGCCGCGACCTCCCGCGCGTGGTCGAGCCGGTCCAGGTTTCGCTCCATCTCGAACGCCCACACCGCCAGCTTGTGCCCGAGGACAGTTGGCTCCGCGTGTACCCCGTGCGTCCGTCCGACCATCACGGTCTCGCGGTGCTCCAGCGACATCTCGACGAGCAGCCGGGCGAGCCCCCTTGCCTCGTCGAGGATGAGATCCAACGCGTCCCTCAACCGCAACGCGCCAGCCGTGTCCACCACGTCCGAGCTCGTCAGACCGAAGTGGAAGTGCCTGGCAACAGGGCTGTCCACGGTCTCCGCGACGTTCGAGACGAAGGCTATAACGTCATGATTCGTCTCGCGTTCGATCTCCTCGATGCGCTCCACGGAGAAGCCAGCCTTCTCCGCAAGCTCCTCGACTTCGTCCATCGGAATCTCACCAAGCCGCGCGCGGGCGCGGCAGACGGCCAGCTCCACCTCGAGCCACGAGCGGAACTTCGCCTCCTCGGTCCAGACGACCCCTATCTCCGGGAGAGTGTAGCGTTCGATCAAGGCTTCGATAGCCTCCCAGCCAGCTCGGAATCAGAGATCGCCAGGATCTGCGCGGCGAGCATGGCAGCGTTGGCCGCGCCGTTGACGGCGACTGTGGCGACCGGGACGCCCGTTGGCATCTGGACGGTGGCGAGCAGGGCGTCGAAGCCACCAAGGGTCCCGGCAGCGATGGGTACGCCGATGACGGGCAGGTTCGTCCTGGCGGCGACGGCCCCGGCGAGGTGGGCGGCCATCCCTGCGGCGCAGATGAAGACTTTGACGCCTCGATCCGGAGCGGTTGCGACGTACTCCGCGACGGCCTCGGGGTTGCGGTGGGCGCTCAGAACCTCGAGCTCGTGCTCGACGCCGAGGTCTTCGAATCGTTTGGTGCACTTCTCCATCGTGGGCAGGTCGGATTTGCTGCCGACGAGGATTCCAACTTGGGGCGTGCCCGGCACTAGAGATCCTCCAGTTCCATCGCTTCCAGGGCTATGTCCGTGCGGTACTGCATTCCGGGGAAGTGGATCGCTTCGACGGCGGCGTAGGCGCGGGCACGCGCTTCGATGACGCTCGCCCCGGTCCCGACCACGTTCAGGACCCGGCCCCCGGCGGTGAAGAACTTGCCGTCCCTCTCCTCCGTGGCCGCGTGGTAGACGTAGACGCCCGAGGGGATCCGGTCGAGGCCCTGTATCTCATCCCCGGAAGACGATGACTCGGGGTAGCCTTCGGAAGCGAGCACCACGCACACCGTCTTCTCGGCGGACCAGGAGATCTCGCGACCCGCAAGGTCTTCTTCCCCGGCGGCGATCATCAGTTCGAGCAGGTCCGTGCCGAGCCTCGGCAGCAACGCCTGCGTCTCCGGGTCGCCGAAGCGGCAGTTGAACTCAAGCGCCTTCGTTCCTGTCTCCGTGACGATGACGCCCGCGTAGAGCAGGCCGGTGTACGGGGCCCCGATCAGGGCCATCTGCTTCACGGTGGGACGGATGATCTCCTCCAGAACAGAGGCGTACGTGGCTGGCTCCATCCACATGATCGGGGAGTACGCCCCCATCCCACCCGTGTTCGGTCCCTCATCCCCATCGGAGATGCGCTTGTAGTCCTGCGCCGGGAGGAAGGGCAGGATGCTCTCCCCGTCCGTGAGCGCGAAGACAGATGCCTCCCTGCCCTCAAGATACTCTTCGATCACGATCCGCTCCCCCGCAGCCCCAAACTTGCCGGCGAACGCGGCCCGCACGGCGTACTCGGCCTCATCGCGGTCGCGGACGATGGTCACGCCCTTGCCCGCGGCAGTCCCGTCCACCTTCACGACCGCAGGGAATTCGTCCAGCGTGCGCAGGTAGGCGAGCGCGGGCGCTTCGCGGTCAAACGCCTCGAAACGGGCCGTTGGCACTCCGGCGTGGCGCATGACCTCCTTGGCAAAGACCTTCGAACCTTCGATGCGGGCGGCCGCCCGTGATGGGCCGAACACCTTCAGGTCAGCCTCCCAGAAACACTCGGCTATACCCCCGATCAGGGGTGACTCGGGGCCAACCACCGTGAGGTCTATCCTGTGCTCTGCGGCGAAGTCCCGCAGATCCGTCAGCGCGTCGGCCGGTATGTCAACGGTCTGGGCGATGCGGGAGATGCCGGGGTTGCCTGGCGCAGCGTACATCTCCGGCTCCAGGGGGCTCGTGGCCAGAGCCTCGACCAGCGCGTGCTCGCGGCCCCCGCTCCCGACGACCATTACCCGCACTAGACCGCGATCCTCTCGACTATCGCCTGTTCGCGCTCGGGTCCGACGCTGATCATGCACAGAGGAGCCCCGATCTCGGCCTCCACGAACTCCACGAACTCCCGCGCCTCCCGTGGGAGATCCACCCTCATCCGGCATCCCGTAATGTCCTCGCCCCAGCCGGGAAGCTCCCTGTACACCGGACGGGCGTGGTGGAGGTCGGTCTGGTGCATCGGGTACCCATCGAACCTCTCACCGTCTATCTCGTAGCCGACGCAGACGTTTATCTTCTCCACCGCCGAGAGTACATCGAGCAGCGTGATGGCCAGGTGTGTGATCCCGTTGAGCGCAGCCGCCCACTTCACAGCTGGCAGATCCAGCCACCCCACCCGCCGGCTCCGGCCCGTGGCGGTACCGTACTCGCGTCCGACCTCCCGTATCGTCTCGGCGGTCTCGTCGAAGAGCTCCGTGGGCATGGGGCCGTCCCCGACCCTCGTGGTGTACGCCTTGGTCACGCCCACCACGTACTCCAGATACCGAGTCGGGATTCCGCTCCCCACTATGGCCCCGCCCACCGTCGGGTTGGATGACGTGACAAAGGGATAGGTGCCGTGATCGTTGTCCAGGAGCGTCGCCTGCCCGCCTTCGAGCAGCACCTTCCTCCGGTTCTCCAGACCCTCTCGAAGCAGCGTCCCCGTGTCGGAGATCATCGGGGCGATGAACTCCTCGAATTCCAGCAACCGGGAGGCCAGTTCTCCCACGTCGTAGGGCTCCTCGCCGTAGACGTTCTCGAAGATTGCGTTCTTCTCCCGCAGGGCCGCTTTCAGCTTGGTCTTCAGGATGCCCTCGTCGGAGATATCCTGGACCCTGATGCCGTAGCGGGCGACCTTGTCCTCGTAGGCCGGGCCGATGCCGCGGTTGGTCGTCCCGATTCGGGCTTCGCCGAGCGCGATCTCGCGGTGCGAGTCGAGCGCGATGTGGTAGGGCATGATCAGGTGCGCCCGCCCATCCACCTTGAGCCGGTCCCGAACGCTGAGACCACGCTCCTCCAGCGCCTGTACTTCCCCGGCCAGGGCCTCTGGATTGACCACGACCCCGTTGCCGATGGTGCATACCACGTCCTCGCGCACTATGCCGGACGGGACCAGGTTCAGCTTGAACTCCTCCCTGCCAACCCGAACCGTGTGCCCCGCGTTGTTCCCGCCCGAGTAGCGTGAGACGTAGTCCGCATCCGAGGCGAGGGCGTCACAGACCCGCCCCTTGCCCTCGTCGCCCCAGGCAAGACCAAGCACCACCGTGGCTGTCAAAGCATCATCTCCATCTTCTCGGATACCTGAGAATGCGGGGGAAATCGAGTAGGCGGAGTCGGCGCCCGGAAGCTCCTATTCCTGCTGGAGGGCCGCCTCTCTCTGCCACGCTTGCAATGTAGCACATAGCAATTTCGATTTGAAACTCTGCCTGATGGACCCCCATCTAGCCGTTATTCAAAGAGCACGACCGGCTCCGCGTAGCGGCGGATGCGGTTCTCCCGCCAGCGTTCTTCCACGAAGGCGCGGAGATCGGCGTTCGTGGAGGCGATGTCCTTGCTCCGCAAACCCTGGAGCGGGAAGCGCACGCCAAGCACGCGTTCTTCGATCCGGAATCGCGTAATCCCCGCCGGAAGCACGGCCCCGAGGCGGACCACCTCGATCAACTCCCCCGGAGAGAAAGTCCGGTAGCGGACAATCACCTCACCGCGGCCAGGCTCAACAGCTTCATCCGATCCGACACGCCGTACCTCACCATCTCCGGGATAACCTTCCTGCATCTCCCAGAGAGCGCGGACTTCCGCAGGCAATCCCTGTTCCCGGGATCGTAGCGAGAAGCTCATCCCTCCGGCGGTCTCCACCTCAGCCAGACAGTCATTCCGGGATTCGTCCTCCGACACCTCCACGGTTTCGACCTCGCGGAGTTTTTCGATGGCGGCCGCGCCGACGAGGTGCGCCCAACTCTCCGTGGAAGACGGCGGCTCAACGATCTGAACGAGGGCAAGCCGGGCTTCGAGCCCGTGCAGGGCGTGGACTCTGTGAGCGCCGTCGAGGACCAGAAAACCCTCCCCGAAAGGCGAGACGATGACCGGGTTGCGTTGAACGCCTTCGGCTCCGATCCGCGCGCGCACGCGGGCGAGGCGTTCTTCATCATGGGCTTCGTGCAGGCTCAGACGCCCGAGTTCGACCAGCCGGAGACCGTCGAGTGCGGAGATCAAGCAGAAAGGAAGGACAGACGGGGCGGGCGCATCGGGTATCCGATAACCCGGAACGGGCTAGGCGTCGCCCCCGCGACGGCCCCAGATGAAGTCGAGGATCAGGAACCCTCCGAAGAAGAAAACCGCGATGAGGATCATGAAACCGATGATGCCGAGCAGCAGATACAGTGTGTCCAAAATCCGTGGCCTTTCCGTAAACGTTGCTTGTTGAGCCCGATCCACCGCGAGAGTCGGGACGGCCGGATTTGAACCGGCGACCACTCGGCCCCCAGCCGAGTGCGCTACCAGACTGCGCCACGTCCCGACGCACCGCCAGCACCGCTGGCTTGCCCGAATAATATCAGACGGTCCGCGTGCTATCATTCGCGCTTCGTGGCACGAGCGGCGCTCTACATCAGGACCGATCCGGAGAGAAGGCTTCCCGCCCGCGACGCGCAGCGGGCGGCCGGATCAACGTACGCCTCGGACTGCGGCCATGAGGTCGTCGCCGAATATCAGGATCTCGAAGCCCCGGGACACCTCCTCTACTACAAGCCCGGTCTTAGGGAGGCCATTGATAACATAAAGGAAGCGGAGGATTGGGAAGTCCTCATAGTCACGGATCCCCGGTGTATATCGGACGATGCGAGCGCGCTGCACGAGCTCGTCCACAAGTTCTCCCTCTACGGCAACCGCCTGGAAGGACCCGGCCACGAGTGGGAAGACCTCCTCGCCCAGATGAAAATTTACCGGCGCGAGATGAGCCGACGGTGAGGCAAAGATCGATGGGTACAATAGCCTGGTGAACGTTCTGCTAACCATACTGGGTGTGCTGCTGTTGCTGCCATCCGTGGCGGGAATCGTCTTCGGGGTGTTTATGGCCCTCGACCCGAAAACGCGGTTCCCCGGCGTACTCTTCGCGCTGTGGTGGGTATCCGCCGCCGTGGCGGCCTTCGGAGTCCTGATCCGAGACCCCGCGACGTTCGCGATGGGGTTGCTCTGCTTCGCCGTGGCGGGGCTGACGCTGGTCGTGGAGGAGCGCAGGCCCCAGAAACCCCCCGTCCGCCCTAAGGTTCCCTCCGCCGACAGCGAGAGGACCACCCAGGAGAACAAGGTCAGGGAACGCAGCGAGGAGGCCTCCTAGCGCACCCTGGCATCTCTGCCCAAAGATATCCCCGAAATCAGTATACTTCTCGGGGAGGATGGTCCGAAGGAGATCGATGGGGAGCGTCAGGCTTCCGGCGCGTCGTAGAGTACGGCCCGGCGCGGGCAGCCTGTAGAAAGGAGCTAGAAGATGGGGCTCATTCGCACGGTAGTGGCCTTTGTGATCCTGGTCATACTCTTTCACGTGGGCATGTACTACTTCGACGTGGACCAGGGCACCAACGGCATGACCGACGCCCTGTATAGCCTCGGCAGGCTGCTTGAGTCGCCTGCGGCGGCCCTGGTCAACGCGCTTCCCCTCTCCCCCGAGCAGCGGAACAACTACGACACTAGCGGCTTCTACTTCACGGCTTTCGCCGCAGCGGGCGTCTACTTCATCATCTTCCTGCTGCTCGGGGTGGGAAGGCGGAGTTAGCGCCAAACACGGGAGACGCCGATCGCAAAGCCACCCTCGTGGCGGCCGATGGCGGCGTTCAAGGGAAGACCCCATCTCCACCAAACGTGAGGGTCTGCTAAAGTAGGACCGGTGTCCGCCCGCATCCGCATAAGACCCGAAGTCATCACGGCCCATCGCCTCCGCATGGAGATGGTGGGCCTCGAAGACGAGGACATCGAGAACACTATCCGCATGAAGGGCTGGGCTTGGGTCCGCAGCCGTAACGCCTGGGTCTACGCTGGTGAGCCGGACTTCGTAAACCGTCAGATCCGGGAGGTCATCATCGCCCTGCCTGACATCTTCTTCGACGAGGATGGCATCAAGGAATCCATCCGCACCGTCGAGGAGAAGGCGAGGAGCGAGGAGGAGCGCGAAGAAGCCCGCGACCTCCTGCGCCAGGCTTTCGAGAAGACCGGCCAGCTAGAAGCAGCGGCAAAGTTCCTCTAGCCTTCTCTACCCCTGCACCTTGAGGAACGGCAGTTTATCGTAGAGGACGAACTTCTCGAAGTCCGGGTAGAACTCGCTGGTGGTGACGGGTTTGCGGGAGAAGCTCGCCAGCGGCTCCTGGCCCGCCTCCCCCTTGCCAGGCTCGTGCAGCGTGATGCTGACACTCTCCGGCTTGAACTCGATCACGTTGTAGGATGGTGGCATTACGCCGCGCACGCGCATGCTGGAGACGGTGCCGGAGTGTACAATCCTGACGCCCGAGATGCTCCAGACGTATGGGACGTGCCGGTGTCCCGAGAGAACCATATCCACCCCAACCTCGCGCAGGATAGCCATGACGTCCCCCGCGTCGCGCAGGTTGTTCACGTCGCGACCGGTGCCGGGCACCGCGAGGATGTGATGGTGGATGATCAGGATCTTCGGCCCCCGGTCCCACCCCCGAAACTCCGAGTCCAGCCAGGCGTAATGCTCGCGGCCCACCTCACCCTCGTCGAGGTCTGGCTTCGTTGAGTCCAGCACGACGACCTTAGCCTCCCCGTCCTCGAAAGGCACCGTGGCCGTACCCTCGCGCATCCCGAAGAACTCCTCGAAGTGACGGTAACCGACACTCCGGGCGTCGTGGTTGCCCATCGCGTACACGACGTTGGGACACTCGATGCGGTCGAAGTAGCCTCTCGCCGCCTCGAACTCCCAGCGGTAGCCTTCCATGGTGAGGTCTCCGGCGACGGCCACGAGATCCGGCTTCATCGCGTTGGTTTCCTCGATGGTGGCCTCAAGGAGATCCTCTCTGAAAAGCCCCGAGCCCACGTGAACATCAGACATTTGTACGATCTTCATGCCCTATCCTCCTGTGTCGAAGATCGCCGGTATTCTAGCCCTCCGTCCGACGCTCCGTACGATCCAGGAACTCATGAGCCCGACGGAGTTGCGCCGCGACGGAGGCCGGAGACGTGGAACCATCCGACCGCTTGTTGGTGACGCTCCCTTCCGGCGTAAGGCGTTCACGGGGCAGCTCCGCTAGAGCCGGATGCGCCGCCGCCAGCTCCTCATCGGGGACCTCCTCCAGCGATATCCCGAGCTTTTCACAGCGCCGGACGAGACGGCCGACGGCGTGGTGCGCTTCTCGGAATGGCACCCCGCGCATCGCCAGAAAGTCCGCCAGCTCGGTCGCCAGGGCGAAGCCGCCTGCGGCGTCCGCCATCCGTCTCCCGTCGAAGCGGGCGGTGCGCAGCATCTCCGGTAGCACGGCGAGCATCGCCAGCACGGTGTCCACGGCGTCGAAGAGCGGCTCTTTGTCCTCCTGTAGGTCCTTCGAATAGCCGGAAGGAAGGCCTTTCAGGGTGATGAGCAGGGCGTTCAGGTCGCCGATGAGCCGTCCGGCCTTGCCGCGCATCAACTCGTAGGCGTCGGGGTTCTTCTTTTGCGGCATGATCGAGGAGCCCGAAGAGTAGGCGTCGTCGAGGACGGCGAACCCGAACTCGGAGGAGGTCCACAAGACCCACTCCTCCCCCATCCGGCTGAGATGTATACCGAGCACCGAGCACGCATACAACAGATCGAGGGCGAAGTCCCGGTCCGAGACTGCATCGAGTGAGTTGGCGAAAGGCTCCATCTCGAGGTCCGCCGCCGTGAACGCCGGGTCTACAGGGTGCGGCGTTCCGCCAAGCGCCGCCGCCCCGAGCGGCGACACGTTTGCAGCCGACCGGGCCGCCTCGAACCTTCGGAGGTCCCGGCGATACGCCTCGAAATGGGCGAGCAGGTGGTGGGAGAGCAGGATGGGCTGGGCCCGCTGCAGGTGCGTGTAGCCCGGCAGCACGAGATCTCGGTGCGCCTCGGCCACTTCCACGAGCGCCCGCATCGCCGCGAGGAGGCCGTCTCTAATCTCCTCGGCCGCGTCCCGGGCGAAGAGGTGCAGGTCGAGCGCGACTTGATCGTTGCGGCTGCGGCCCGTGTGCAGCTTGAGCGCCACGTCGCCGATCAGTTCCCTGAGCCGTCGCTCGACGGCGGTATGCACGTCCTCATCCGCGAGCGTCCACGAGAACCCCTTTGCCTCGAGCTCCGCGAGCACAGCTTCGAGGCCGCGTACAAGTTCCCGAGACTCCTCCGGCGTGACGATACCCGTTTCCCCGAGCATCCTGGCGTGGGCCATGGAGCCGCGGATGTCGTAGGGGGCGAGCCGAACGTCGAATGGTATGGAGGCGTTCAGGCGTTCGAAGGCTTCGGCCGGCGAAGATCCGAACCTGCCGCTCCAGAGATGCTCTCTTTCAGTCACGTACGGTCACGCCTGGCAGTTTAGCGAAAAGTGTGGGGCTTACCGATCCTGTCCCGATGACTGGGGCCGCACGCTTATACCCCGCCCAGGCGCAGACGCTCCCTGAGGTATTTCCTAACGGCGTTCTTGAGGGTCGAGAGGCCGAGGGTCGCGTGGCGGGTGCGGTTGCCGATAATATCGTGTCCGATCTCCTGGAGGAGAACGTCGTAGTCGAAGGCGAGAACCTCGTCCATGGTGAGATCCTCGCCGAGAACGCGCTCCAGGATCATGGACGTCGCCCCCATGCTGATGGTGTCGCCCTGTCCGGTCCACGAGAGACCCTCGATGCGGCCGTTGCCGTCGCCTCTGAGGTAGACGGTCACGGAGCCGCCGCACTCCGGGCTGCCGCCCGGCATCACCACTTGCGCGCCGTCGAGAACTCCCTTGTGGCGGGGGTTCCCGACGTGGTCCACGAGCCGCGCCACGCGGTCTTTTCGGTCCAAGCGGTTTTCTGTCCTACCGCTCGATAGGGGCGCGCACGAGGTTGCCCCACTCGGTCCAGGA
>Ga0183260_10001379_pt1 | contig 20327 bp, 18 predicted proteins | sample AntDrymUQ4972206_2_FD_129768 | JGI IMG/M metagenome (GOLD analysis project Ga0183260, IMG submission 129768) | Polar desert sand microbial communities from Dry Valleys, Antarctica - metaG UQ497 (22.06) (version 2) (version 2) | ecosystem: Environmental > Terrestrial > Soil > Desert | place...
AGCTCGGGCCCCACGCGCCACCAGGTGCTGTGACTCGACGACATGCCGTGGATCAACAGCACACTTCGCTCCGTGGTCACCACGCGGAACTAGTGCTCCCTACCGGCAACGCGCGAAGAGGACTGTTCAAGCGGGAGAGCCGATGCGTCTTTCCCCCGCGTTGGGGCGTCACCAGTGAAGCCTGGATCGCCGTTGGGCTCCGGGCGCGGGCAGGGATACGTTGGGCTTGCCCGGTCCAACGACCACTTCGAGGATGACCACCATGGCGCGCATGGCTCCACACAAGGTCGTGCTCCACGGCCACGAACTCTCCTTCGTCGACAGCGGCTCTGGCCCCGTGGTGCTCTTCATCCACGGGATCCTCGGGTCGCAACGGCAGTGGGCCCACCTCGTCGACAAGATGGACGACGACCACCGGGTGCTCGTGCCCGACCTCTTCGGCCACGGTGACTCGGCGAAGCCACTGGGGGACTACTCGCTCAGCGCGCACGCCGCGGCCATGCGCGACCTCCTCGACCATCTCGGGATCGAGCGGATCACCCTCGTCGGGCACTCCCTCGGGGGTGGTATCGCGATGCAGTTCTTCTACCTCTTCCCCGAGCGGGTCGATCGTCTCGTGCTGGTCTCCAGTGGCGGCCTGGGACGTGAGGTGAACCTGATCCTGCGCGCAGCGACCCTGCCCGGCGCCGCGCAGGTGCTCAGCGTCGTCGCCTCCGCACCCGTCCTCTCGCGCGTCGAGGCACTGGGTCGGGGCGCGTCGAAGGTCGGCTGGCGACCCGGCGCAGACATCGCCGCGATTTGGCGGGGGTACAGCTCGCTCGCGGACCGCGAGAGTCGACGCGCCTTCCTCGCCACCACCCGTGCGGTCATCGACATCGGCGGCCAGAGCATCAGCGCGCACGACCACTTGGAGGGCGTGCTACCGATCCCGACCCTGATCGTCTGGGGTTCCAAGGATCGGATGATCCCGGCGTGGCATGCGCTCAGCGCGCAGCGGGCGGTCCCCGACTGCCGCGTCGAGCTGTTCGAGGGCGCAGGTCACTTCCCGCACCTCGAGGACCCAGACCGCTTCGCGCGCGTGCTTCGTGACTTCATCGCCGCCGGTGCGACCCCGGAGCAGCCGACGGCAGCTCAGGGCTGATGACACGGGCCGGCCGGTGATGGCGGGTCAGCGCTCGACGTACTGCAGCGATCGGAGGCCGCGCTCCAGGTGCCAGGCGAGGTAGGCCGCGACCAGCCCGCTGGCCTCCCGGAGGTGACGGGGGTCCGCGGCATGGACCACCGGCCAGTCACCGGCCAGCAGCGCGCCGAGCACGGTCAGCGTCGCCGCGGCCGGACCCGCCGACCCGGGCAGCTTGCAGGTACCGCAGAGCACCCCGCCCGCCGACGGGTTGAACCAGCGGTGCGGGCCGGGGTCGCTGCAGCGGGCGCAGTGGTCGAAGGACGGCGCATAACCGGAGACGGCAAGAGAGCGCAGCAGGTAGGAGTCGAGCACCTGGCCGGGCGGGTGCTCCCCCGCGGTCATCGCGCGCAGCCCACCGACCAGGAGCAGGAACTGCTGGAGCGACGGCTGCCGCTCCTCGGTGACCAGCTGGTCGGCGGTCTCCAGCATCACGCTGCCGGCCGTGTAGCGCGCGTAGTCGTGACCGAGCCCGGCCGCGAACGGGCTCAGCGTCTCCGCCTGGGTGACGATGTCGAGGTTGCGCCCCTCGGCGAGCTGGAGATCGACGTGGGTGAACGGCTCGAGTCGCGACCCCCAGCGCGAGGACGTCCTCCGGACCCCCTTCGCGACCGCGCGCACCAACCCGTGCTGACGTGTCAGCAAGGTGATGATGCGGTCGGCCTCACCCAGCTTGTGGGTCCGGATGACGACCGCCTCGTCGCGGTAGAGGGCCACCGCCCCATTGTGTCCGACCGAGGGGGCGACCGGCGTCAGGCTCGCGTACGCCGCTGGCCCGCGCTTGGCTGCCAGCAACCGAGGGCGAAGCCGACGGCGGCCCGGGTCAACCGCTCCGGCCTGGCCCGCCACTCGAGGATGCTGGTGGCCCGGAGGAACTCGGCGTTCGGCATCTCCTCGGCGAGCATCGCGGCGTCCGCTGCCGGGTGGATCGGGTCCGCCGGGTGGCCGACGACCAGGGCCGGGGCCGCGATCGTGCGCCGCTGCCGGGCCGCGGGTGCGACGCGTCCGAAGAAGATCCCGTGGACCGCGGCGGCCACCGAGCCGGGACGCTGGTCGCAGGTGTCGAGCCCGATGCCGACCCAGAACGGCACGACCCCGCGCGGGATCGGCCGGGTCACCCACCGCAACGCGTGGATGCTCAGCGGCAGGAACCGGGCGGCGAACAGCAGCGGCCCGAAGGCCAGGATCCCGGCTTCCAGCGCGTTGTCCAGCACTGGCATCTCCAGCAGCAGCCCGCGCACCCGCTCGGGCGCGAGCACAGCGACCTCCAACGACACGTTGGCACCCAGCGACGTCCCGCCGACGACGGCCTGGTCGGCGCCGAGGTGGTCGAGCAGGGCGACGACCTGCTCGGCGAAGGCGCTCATCGAGTAGACGAGTGGGTCCTCTGGACGGTCGGAGCGGCCGTGGCCGAGCAGGTCGAGGGTGACGACATGGAGCCCTTCGCTCGCCAGCGACCGGGCCAGCGGCTCGTGCATCCGGCGCGGCATCAGCTGGCCGTGGAGCAGCACGACCCACGAGTCGCCGCCGCCGTACTCGGTGTATTCGAGTCGGTCGCGACCCGACTCGCCCTCGAGGAAGAACTGCCCGATGCGCTCGGAGACCAACATCTCGGCATCGTAGTCCCCCAACGCCCCCGAAAGGCCTACACGTGGACGCCACATCCACCACACTGTCCCCATGAGCTCGGGTGCGCGATGGCGGGCGCCAGTGGCGACCGCTGCGGCGCTTGCTGGTGTCTACCTGCTCGGGATATGGGCGGTGTGGTTCACACCGCAGAGTGGCTCCGTCGCCTTCTGGTGGCCTGCGGCCGGGGTGGCCGTCGGTCTGATCGCCATGGCACCCCGGTCGTGGTGGCCGAGCCTGGCCCTGGGCATCGCCCTCGTGTCGATCGCGGCCAACCTCACCGGCGGCCGCCCCCTGGTGTTGGCCACCGGTTTCGGCGTCGGCAACGCAGCCGAGGCAGTCGTCGGCGGCCTGCTGCTCAAGGGCGCCACGGGCCGGCTGGTGCCGCTGATCGACCTCAAGGACTTCACCCGGCTGGTGCGCGCGGCCGTCGCGGGGGCCACCGTTCTCGCCTTGATCGCCACCTCGACCGTCGCCCTGACCGGTGAAGGACCGTTCTGGGGCACCTTCCGGAACCTGCTGACCTCCCACGCAGCGGCCGTGCTGGTGATTGTGCCGGTCGCCATGACCTGGCGGTTGCGGACCGGCCTCGCGAGCAGCCGGGAGTACGCCGCCCAGATCTCTCTGATGACGGTGGCGACCCTGGCGGTCTTCGTCCCCGAGCACAGCCTCCCGGTGGTCTTCCTGACGCTGCCCTTCTTGGTGTGGGCGGCGTTGCGGCTGGACCCACGAACGGTCACCCTCGAGGTCCTCGCGAGCGCGGTCGCGACGATCCTGCTGACGTCTGCTGGGCGGGGACCCTTTGGGGACACCGGCGCCGACGGGACGATGTCGCTCCAGCTGACCCCGCCCCTGGTGCTGGGCTACATCCTCACCAACGCGATCATCGCGCTGCCCCTCACGCTGGCGGTCACCCAGCGGAGCCGCGCCCTCAAGGCGTTGACGGAGCGCGAGGCCCTCTTCCGGCGCAACTTCACCGAGTCACTCACGGGCATGCTGCTGCTGGCCCAGCGCGGTGACCGGCTCGAGATCATCGACGCCAACGACACCGCCCGCACCATGCTCGACCAACCGGGCCGCTCGGTCGTCGGCCGCTACCTCGACCGGATCCTGACCCAGCCGATGGCCGTGCGCGGCGCGACCCAGACCATGGCAGAGGGTGACCTCGACGGGTGGCGCGGCCATGTCGGCATCGCTCACCGCCCCGACAGCCACGTCGACGTCGCGATCTCCCAGATCTCGAACGGGCCCGAGGCGACCTTCTCCGCACAGCTGCTCGACGTGACCGCGCTCCACGAGTCGCTGGCGCGGACCGTCGCCGCCGAGCAGCTCACGAACTCGCTGCTCGACACGGCCCGCTGCATCATGATGATGACCGACATGACCGGGTGCGTGATCCGGGTCAATCAGGCCACCACCCTGCTCACCGGCTTCAGCGAGGAGCAGATCCTCGGCCACCCGTACTGGGCCACCATCGTGGTCGAGAAGCGGGTCGACGCCGTCCGCGAGATGTTCGCCAGCGGTGACGGCGCCGAGATCCCTGGCAGCCGGGAGACCGACGTCCGTACGACGACCGGCGCCCCGCTTCGCGTGGTCTGGAACACCGAGCTGGTCCACAACGAGGACGGCACCCCGCGCTACGCCGTCCTCACCGGTGTGGACGTGACCGCCGAGCGGGCGAGCGCCGGCCTGATGGCCAACCTGTTCCAGGCCGGCATCTCCACCGCGATCATCGGGTTGGACGCCCAGGGCCGGATCCGGGTTCTCAACTCGGGTGCCGAGTCCCTGCTCGGGTACAGCTCCGACGACATGCATGGGCGCCGCTTCACCGACCTCCTCGACGAGCAGGAGCTGCTGGAACGCACCGGCGAGGCGGACGTCTCCGCATGGAGCACTCTCACCTCGACCCTCGATGGCGGTGCAGAGTCGCGGGCCCGGGACTGGACCTGGCTCTCGGCGCAGGGCCGGCGGCGTACCGTCGAGATGACCATCTGCGGCGGCGGCAGCCAGTTCGGTCCCCAGGCGGGCTTCTTGGTCGTCGGCCGTGACGTGACCGAGCAGCGGCACGGACAGATGATGCTGATGGCGGCGCTGGACAAGGAGCGGATGGCCGCCGACCGGCTCCGCCAGCTCGACGCCGCGAAAAACGAGTTCGTCTCGACCGTGAGCCACGAGCTGCGTACGCCGGTCACCAGCATCGTCGGCTACACGGAGATGCTGGCCGACGGCTCGCCCGTCAGCCCCGACCCGGCCCAGATCCCGCTGCTCGACATCATCGCCCGCAACGGTGCCCGGCTGATCACGTTGTGCAACGACCTGCTCGCCCTGGCCGGCCTCGACACCGGAGGCACGGTCTGGCACCGCGGCGTCGTCGACCTCTGCCTGCTCGCCCGCCACACCGAGGAGTCGATCCGGCCGTTGGTCCGCGACCGGAAGCTGACGGTGTCATTCGACCTGCCGGAGACGCCGATCCCCGTGCTCGGCGACGCCGTCCAGCTCGAGCGGGTCATGCTCAACCTGCTCAGCAACGCCGTGAAGTTCACCCCCGACGGCGGCAGTATCACCACCCGGGTCTGGGCCGAGGCCGACGAGGCGTGGCTGGTGGTGACCGACACCGGCATCGGCATCCCTGCCGAGGAGCAGGACGCGCTGTTCCAGAAGTTCTTCCGCGCCTCAACCGCGCAGGCGATGGCCATCCAGGGCACCGGGCTCGGACTCTCGATCGTCGCCGGGATCGTCGCCGCGCACGGCGGCCGGATCAACGTCGACTCCGCCAGCGGCGCGGGGTCGTCGTTCACGGTGCGGGTGCCGCTGCGCGCAGACTGAGCCGCCTCAGCCCCGCGGCCGGTGGCTGGTGAGGGCCACGACCTGCTGGAACGTGGGGCGGTTCTGCCAGTCGATCGGCCGCACGCCCACGACGCCGGCCGTGGTGTGGCGGATGTCGTCCTCGTGCTTGTCGTAGGTCAACTGTCGGACCGACTCGACACCCTGCTCCTGGAGGATCCGGTCGATTGCCTTCGCCAACGACGTCCGTAGCGTGGCCCGGCAGCGACCGAGGTCGCCGCGACCGCAGTAGGACGTCCGGTAGGGCTGCTCGACGCGGGCGCCGAGCACCGTGCGCAGCTCCTTGCTGACGTAGCCGTACCAGGCGACACCGTTCCAGGCAGAGCCGCGGCCCAACCGCGGGTGGTCGTCGATGCCGCGCGGCAACTTGCGGACGAGCTTCGCACCGAGCCGGCCCTTCATCACGTCGTACGCGACGCCGTGGCGCCCGTCCTCCCACCAGGTGTCGAAGAGGGCGATGGCCTGCTCGTGACCGTAGCGCCCGTCGCGGTCGCGGTCGACCCGCTGCGCGCCGGACCTCAGCCAGGAGCTCAGCAGCTTCCGCGCCTCGGCAGTCTTCTGGTCCCGGCCAACGGCCTTGAGCAGCCACGGCAGCGTCTCGGACGCGCGGGAGTCGGCCGTGGCCGCGCCGGACATGATGCCGACCAGTTGCGCGAGGTCGACGTCGCCGTCGCGCCTGAGCTGCTTGCGGAGCCGCTCCTCGAGGGCGAGCGAGCGGTAGACGGCGCCGTAACCCCACTCCGCGTCGCTCGCGCCGAAGCCCGGCGCCTGCTTGTTGTTCCAGCTGACGAGGTAGCCGCTGTCGGGGTTGGTCTGGCGCGGGTGGCGGTCGAACGGCAGCCAGCCCTTCCAGTCATAGCGCTTGTTGCCCCAGCGCGGCAGGTCCGGCTCCACCTTCGGGGAGCGCAGCGGCAGCAGGCCCGAGGAGTAGTAGGAGATGTCGCGGTTGTCGGCGTAGAACCAGTTGAACGTGAAGTCGATGTTGCTCGTGGCCCGCTGGAAGTCGGCGGCGTTACGGACGAAGCCCGGGTCGTTGAGCTGCGAGAACCCGAACACCGAGTCGACCTCGTGGCCGTACGTCCGAGCGCTGCTTGACGATCGCGACCGGCTTGCCTTTCACAGTGGTGCGCAGCTGGACCAGCCCGTGGTGGGTCCGGAGGACCTGGAACTCGTAGATCCTCGGCGGCTCCTGCGACCCGGCGCCGGGCGCGGTTGTCTCGGTGTGGGTGAACTGCTCCATCTCGACGCACTTCTTGCCCCGGCGGTACGCCGTCGAGTCGACGGTCGGCTCGCTACCGTCGGTGTTGCACAGCCGCTCGACGACAGTGTCGACGTTGTCGCTGCCGGCACTGGTCGCCGACCAGGCGTAGTCGACGCCCTGACCCAGCTGGACGAACAGGTTGGTGCCGGCGAACGCCACCCCCCGGGCCTGGATGCCGGGCCCGTTGAGCACCTGCTCGACCAGCAGCTGCGGGGTGAAGTAGCCGGTCTGCGGCCCCATCACGGCCAGCGGCCTGCCGGTCTCGGAGGCCTTCGACCCGACCAGGATCGCGTTGCTCATCCCGTTCGACCCGATCGGGATGTCGATGGAGGCGTTCGGCAGGTCGAGCCGCGCGGTCGCGCCGTCGTTGACCGGGGCGGAGTCGCCGGTCGGGTCGCCCGAGCCCCCCGCGGTGGGCCCGCTGAGGTCGGGCAGCGCCGCCCCCGGGCGTCCGGGGCGGAACGAACCACCCTGGTACGGCGTACGGATCGAGGAGGTGGTGGGCGCCTCTGGGTCGTTCTTCTCGCGCAGATCGGAGTAGATCTGGCGGGCCTTGGGGTCGCCGAACTTGTCGACCAGGCGGGCGTACCAGAGCGCGTTCTCGTACTCCGAGCCACCGCCCTTGCCGAAGATGCCGCCGACCAGCGACGCGACGTAGACGACGTCGGCGCGGGTCCAGGGCTCGGGAGTCTTCTGCAGGGCGGCGTTCTCGGCCGGGCACTCGGGTGCGGCTGGCACCCCGCCCGGGCACAGGGCGTCCTGGGCGGCGTTGATGCCCTCGATGAAGGAGTCGACCGCGGCAATCAGTCGGTCGCCGCCCGCGCCCGCGCGGTTGGCGGCGATCTCGACCTGCTCGGTGGCCTCCTCCTCGGTGTAGTACGCCGATGCGAGCTGCGCCCGGTCCATGGCGACGTTGCCGGGAGTGTCACCGACGAACTCGGCCAGTCGGGCCTGCCCGGAGTGGCGCAGCACGTCCATCAGGAACATCCGGTCCTGGACCGCGGCGTACCCGGCGCCGAACTCGACGTCCTGGAACGTGTCGCCGGTGATGTAGGGGACACCGAACGTGTCGCGCTCGATCGTGACGCCCTCGCGGGGAGTCTCGGTCGAGACGACCTGCTCCGGCGTGAACCCGGCCGGCTTGAAGAAGTCACCGAGGTTCTGCACCGTGATGGCGCCCGGCGCCACGGTCGTCAACCCGTCGTAGATCTCGAGCTGGTCGGCGAAGTTCTCGGGGTTCTCCGCATCCGCCACGCGGTCGGGGCCGACGCCCACCAGGTCGGCCGCAGTGACGTTGCCGTTCGACCCCGGCGGCAAGATGTTGAGCACCGTGCCATGGTCGTCCACCGCCGGCGCCGCAGTGGTGACGGCAACCGCTCCACCTCCGCCTGCCGCTCCGGCCAGCAGGGCGGCGACGGCGATGACGGCAAGAGCGGTGCGGTGCATGGCTACCCAACGACCTGCCCGGGGGCCGGGTTACGAGAGCTGGGCTACGCGAGCGGCGCCCCGGCCCTCCGGTTGACCGCACTGATGACCGCCTTGAGGCTGGCGGTGACGATGTTGGCGTCGATCCCGACGCCCCACAGCACGTCGTCGCCCACCAGGCACTCGACGTACGCCGCGGCCACCGCGTCGCCACCCGCGGAGAGCGCGTGCTCGGCGTAGTCGAGCACCCGCACGTCGTAGTTCTGGGGCAGCCCGTTGATGGCATCGACGAACGCGGCGATCGGGCCGTTGCCGCCGCCCTCGAGGGTGCGCAGTTCGCCGTCCACGTAAACGTTGACGGTGAGCGCGTCCCGCTCACCGGCCGCGCTGGAGGTGTGGACCGAGTTCAGCTTCAGCGGCGTCTCGCGGGTCAGGTACTCCGAGGAGAACACCTCCCAGATCTGGTCGGGCGTCATCTCGCCACCGTCGGCGTCGGTGCGTTCCTGCACGACCCGGCTGAACTCGATCTGCGCGCGGCGCGGCAGGTCGAGCTTGTGCTCGGCCTTGAGGATGTAGGCCACGCCGCCCTTGCCGGACTGGCTGTTGACCCGGATCACGGCCTCGTAGGTGCGGCCGACGTCCTTCGGGTCGATGGGTAGGTACGGGGCTTCCCACGGGAGGTCACCTACCTGAACGCCCCCTTGGTTGGCTTGGGCATCCAAGGCCTCCAAGCCCTTCTTGATCGCGTCCTGGTGGGATCCGGAGAACGCGGTGTAGACGAGGTCACCGGCGTAGGGATGGCGCGGGTGGACCGGCAGCTGCGTGCAGTACTCCACGGTGCGCCGGATCTCGTCGATGTCGGAGAAGTCGATCTGCGGGTCGACGCCCTGGCTGAAGAGGTTCATGCCGAGGGTGACCAGGCAGACGTTGCCGGTCCGCTCGCCGTGGCCGAACAGGCAACCCTCGACCCGGTCGGCGCCGGCCATCATCGCCAGCTCGGTCGCGGCGACGGCGGTCCCGCGGTCGTTGTGGGGATGGAGGCTGACGACGGTGTGGTCGCGGCGGGTGAGCTGGCGGGCGAACCACTCGATCTGGTCGGCGTACACGTTGGGTGTGGACATCTCGATCGTGGCCGGCAGGTTGAGGATGATCTCGCGTCCGTCCTCGGGCTGCCAGACGTCGGAGACGGCCTCACAGACTTCGACGCTGAACGGCAGCTCGGTGCCGGTGAAGATCTCGGGGCTGTACTCGTAGCCGATCACCGTGGTGCCCAGGATGTTCTCGGTGTGCTTCATCACCAGTTGCGTGCCGCGAACCGCGATGTCCTTGACCTCGTCGCTGCTGGCGCGGAAGACCACTCGGCGAAACAGCGGTGCGAGCGCGTTGTAGAGGTGGATGTTGGCATGGTGGATGCCGATCAGGCTCTGCACGGAGCGCTCGATCAGGTCCTCGCGGGCCTGCGTCAGCACCGAGATGGTGACGTCCTCAGGGACCCGCTCCTGCTCGATGAGCTGGCGGACGAAGTCGAAGTCGGTCTGGCTGGCCGCCGGGAACCCGACCTCGATCTCCTTGTAGCCCATCGAGACCAGCAGCTCGAACATCTTCATCTTGCGCGCCGGCGTCATGGGGTCGATCAGCGCCTGGTTGCCGTCACGCAGGTCGGTGGAGAGCCAGCGCGGCGCCTCGGTGAGAGTGCGGGTCGGCCAGGTGCGATCGGGGAGGTCGATCGGCTCGAACGGGTGGTAGCGGTGGATCGGCATCCCGGAGGGACGCTGCGATCGGGTGAAGCCGGGGTGCTGGGTCATGATCGGTGAGCCTTCGCTGAACTGGATCGGGTGCCGGCAGCAGGAACTCTCCGCAGCGAGGGGTCCGGCTGGGTCAGCCCTCGCAGCGGCAGCGAAGAAGCAGGCTGCGGCTCGTCATGACTACAAGGAGCGTAACGCACTCCGTCGCGACGACGAGCCGCAGCCGTGAGGTCACCGGTGGCTGGACGAGGTTCAGCCGCCCGCCGACATGCACTCGGTCAGGGCACCCATCAGGCCTTCGGTGCCGGCTTCCTGGTCGTCGGTGAACACCGCTACGAGGAACTCGTTGAGGACGTCGTCGGTTAGCTTCTCGTCGATGCAGGTCTGTGCCTCTTCGGGCAGCTCGCCCATCGCGCCGGTGAAGATCTCCTTGATGTCCGCACAGTCCTGCATGGTGTCGGCCGCCGCCTGGGCGTCGTCCTCGGACATCTTGACCGACTCGAGGCCGTCGCTGGCCTCGTTGTCCTCGGTGATGATCCCGTACTCCACGAGCTGGTCGGTGCCGATGTCCTCGACCATCCCCTCACCGACACAGTCGGCCTGGTCCTGGGTGACCTCGAAGGTCGAGTCGCTGCTGTCCATGATCGAGTCGGCGATCGCCTTGCTGGCTGCGTCGTCGTCGGAACCCCCACAGGCGGCCAGCGCCAGTGCGAGGACGCACACGGCGCCGATGGTGCGGATCTTCATTGACTTCCCTCCGTTGGTGGTGCGTGCGCGTGAGCCTATCTGTCCGCGGAAGCCGACGCGACGCAACTCGACAGCGATGCGTCATCCGGACAGAGCCTTCCGAGCCACCCTTCGTAAGACGCATGGCGCTGGCCGGCAGCCCACGACGGCTCCGGCGCGCCGCTCCGCAGTGGGCGCAAGCCGTTCGGGCTGTGGGTCCACGGCCGCTACGACACGACCGGGGCGGTCCGCTCGGTGCTCGCGATCACGGGTGCGCTGCCTTGGCGGCAGGCGGCCGAGGTGCTGTGGGTGCTAGGCGAACCGAGCCCGGAGCAGCGCGCGTCGGCGTACGAGCTGGGCGGTACCATCGCCGCACTGCTGAGCGACTGATCGTCGCCGCCGCGCCCACGAACCGAGGAGGACGCTCTGCGCACGCTGGCCGCCCTCGTGACGACGCTGCTGCTCGTCACCGGCTGCTCCGGTGAGGAGGAGCAGGGCGACAACATCGACCCGACCCAGGTCGACTCGGTCGAGACGCCCGAGCTCGGCGCCTGCCGCGTGCTCACGGCCGAGGACGTCGCGGCGGCCAGCAACGCGACCCGCACCGTCGACTGCGCGGAGCCCCACACGGCCCAGACGTATGCGGTCGGCCCGCTGCCCGCGGAGCTCGAGGAGGCGGAGTACGACGCCCGGGAGTTGCGCGACTTCGCCTACCGCACCTGCAACCAGAAGTTCCAGAAGTTCGTCGGCGGCGACGAGAGCCTCGCCATGCGCACCATCGTGAGCTGGGCGTGGTTCCGGCCGTCGGAGCACGCGTGGGCCGAGGGCGCGCGCTGGTACCGCTGTGACCTCGTGGGCGGCGGCGACCAGAGCAAGGAGTACGTCGACCTGCCCGAGGACGCCGAGGGCCTGCTGTCCGACCGGGTCAGCGACACCTGGCTGGTGTGCGCCAACGGACCGACGGTCGCCGGCTCCGCTCGGGTGCCGTGCTCCGAGCCGCACTCGTGGCGCGCGGTGAGCACCATCAAGCTCGGCGAGCCGGAGGACGAGTACCTCGGCGACCGACTCGTCGAGGTCCGGACCCGTGACTTCTGCGATGGGTCCGTCGGCGCTCTGCTGGACTACCCCGTCTCCTACGACTTCGCCTACACCTGGTTCCACGAGGCGGAGTGGGAGGTCGGCAACCGCCGCTCCATCTGCTGGGCCAAGACGGAGCGATGACCGGACGGCCCGCAGCACTGCTGCTGCTCCTCCTCGTCGTGGTCACGGGCTGCAGCTCAGGCACAGACGACCCGACGTCGACACCGACACCGTCGGCCACGACGCCCACCGCCTCGCCCACCGAGCCCGCCACCCGGGCCCCGAAGCCGCCACCGGTCCCAGAGGTGGGCTCCTGCTATCGACTGTCCTACGACCAGGCGGTGGCCCCGACGTCACGGATCCCGTCGGTGCCGTGCCGCGACGGCCACGCCACCGAGACGTTCCACGTCGGCCGACTCGAACGGGTGGTCGACGGCCGGTTGCTGGCGGTCGACTCGCGACGGTTGCAGGACCAGGTCGCCACGACCTGCCCGCGGCTACTCCCCGACCATGTCGGCGGCACCGGGGAGCAGCGGCGGCTGAGCATGCTGCGCTCGGTGTGGTTCAGCCCGACCCTCCAGCAGTCCGATTCCGGTGCCGACTGGTTCCGCTGCGACGTGGTCGCGCTCGCCCGCGACTCCGAGCTGCTCGAGCTGACCGGCTCACTGTCCGGCGTACTGGACACCGACGAGGGGCGTGGCCGGTTCGGGATGTGCGGTACGGCCGAACCTGGGACCGAGGGCTTCGAGCGGGTCGCCTGCTCGCAGTCCCACAGCTGGCGGGCGCTGCGCACGGTCTCGCTGTCCGGGCCTGACTACCCCGGTGAGGGCGCGGCCCAGCGGGCCGGCGAGGAACCCTGCACGGCAGCAGGCCGGGTGAACGCACCGGACCCGCTCGACTTCCAGTGGGGCTACGAGTGGCCGAACGCCGACCAGTGGGAATCCGGTCAGACCTACGGGATCTGCTGGGCCCCTCAGGTTTGAGTTGGGCTCTTTTGCCCTGTGAGTTGGGCTCTTTTGCCCAGAATTGAGGAGCCGCTGGAGCCAACCCGCCCAACTCGGGGGGCGAAATTCCCCAACTCGACGAGCGTCAGAAGCCGAGCTTGCGGAGCTGACGCGGATCGCGCTGCCAGTCCTTGGCGATCTTGACGTGGAGGTCGAGGTAGACCGGAGTGCCGAGGAGGGCCTCGATCTGGTGTCGCGCCCGGGTGCCGACGTCGCGCAGCCGGGCTCCGTGGTGTCCGATCACGATCCCCTTCTGGGAGGAGCGCTCAACGTAGAGGTTGGCGTGGATGTCGAGCAGCGGCCTGTCCTCCGGCCGGTCCTCGCGTAGCCCCATCTCCTCCACGACCACGGCGATCGAGTGGGGAAGCTCGTCGCGTACGCCGTCGAGCGCCGCCTCGCGGATCAGCTCCGCGACCAGCTGTTCCTCGGGAGCATCAGTCAGGTCGCCATCGGGGTAGAGCTGCGGGCCTTCCGGCATCAGCCCGATCAGGAGGTCGGTCAGCAGTCCGACCTGGTCACCCGCCACCGACGACACCGGGACGATCTCGGCCCACTCGGTGCCGGTCTCACGACCGAGCTCGGCGATGTCGAGCAGGTGCTCGCCGATGCGCTCCGGAGAGGCCAGGTCGGTCTTCGTGGCGATCGCGACCTTCGGCGTACGGCGGACCCGGGCCAGCTCCTTGACGATGAAGCGGTCACCGGGGCCAATCTTCTCGTTGGCCGGGAAGCACACGCCGACCACGTCGACCTCAGCCCAGGTCGTGCGGACCAGGTCGTTGAGCCGCTCGCCGAGCAGCGTCCGCGGCCGGTGGAGGCCGGGGGTGTCGACCAGGATCAGCTGCGCGTCGGGCCGGTGGAGGATGCCGCGGACGACGGTGCGCGTGGTCTGCGGCTTGTCCGAGGTGATGACGATCTTCTTTCCCACCACGGCGTTGGTCAGCGTCGACTTGCCGACGTTCGGCCGGCCCACGAAGCAGACGAACCCACTCCGGAACTCTTCGTCATTCATCGCGCGCCCTGTCGTAGTCCGCCCAGATCTCCTCATCAGTCTTGCCCGCCGCCTTGCCGGCACGCCAGATGGGTCCCGGATCGACCGCGCGCGGCTGCCGTTCCTTGACTCCGCGCCAGTAACCCATGACGTCGTAGGCCGACGTGGCGAGCCGGCGGCCTCGCATCAGGTGCTTGCGGATCGCCCGCATCTGCGCGGACTCCCCCGCCATCCAGAAGTAGCCGTCGCCGTCGGGCCAGTCGATCGCCTCGACGACCTCGGCGAGCCGACTGCAGCCCTCACCGGGCGGATCGAGCCAGGTGACGTCGGCGCCGTCGGGCAGGTAGCCCGCGAGATCGTCTGGCACCTCCGCCCAGATCTGGGTCGCCAGCTCGGGATGGGTCTCGACGATCCGCGCCATCGCCGGCATCGCGGTGAGGTCACCGACCAGCAGCAGCCAGCGCGCGTCCGGCGGGAGCACAAAGGAACCCTTCGCCTCCGTGATGACGACGGTGTCACCAACGACGTCCCGCGAGGCCCACTCGGTCACGAGCCCGACCTCGTGGACGACGACGTCGAGGACCAACGTCCCTCCCGCTCGTCCTGAGCCCGTCGAAGGGTTCCACGACCGCACGGTGTAGTAGCGCGACTGGAACTGGCCGGGCACCACCAGCCCGATCCACTCGTCGGGGAGCCCGGTCGATGCGAAGCCGTCGAGACCGTCGAGGGTGAGCCGGACCAGGTGCGGGGAGAGCCGTTCGCGAGCGGTGACGGTGGCGTCGTACGCCCGGGCTCGCGTGGTCACTGTCGGAGGGTAGTCACCACGTCGGTCGCAGCGGGAATCCGTCCTCGCCGTCCTCGGTCGTGCGGGTTGCGAGCACGTGGTGGAGCTGGATCTCGTTGCGCTCGAAGGCGAGCCGCGACCCCGCCATGTAGAGCCCCCACACCCGGGCGGTGCCCTCGCCCACCTCCCCGACGGCCTCGTCCCAGTTGTCCCGCAGGTTCCGGCACCAGGCGGTCAGCGTGAGCGCGTAGTGGCGGCGCAGGTTCTCCTCGTGCCAGACCTCAAGCCCCGCGTCCTGCGCCTCGCTGATGATCCGTCCGGACCCGGTCAGCTCGCCGTCCGGGAAGATGTAGCGGTCGAGGAATGCCCCGATCGGCTGCCGTCGGTTGTGGGACCGGGTGATGCAGTGGTTGAGCAGCCGGCCGCCGGGACGGAGCCGGTCGCGCAGGTGTCGGAGGTACGCCGGGTAGTGGCGCACCCCGATGTGCTCGGTCAGTCCGATGGAGCTGACGGCGTCGAACCCGGTCTCCATCACGTCGCGGTAGTCGAGATGGCGCACTTCGGCGAGGTCGCCCAGCCGCTCCCGGTCGATCGCCTCCTTGGCCCACGACGCCTGCTGCCGCGACAACGTGACGCCCAGCGCGCTGACGCCGTACTCCCGCGCGGCATGGCGGACCATGCCACCCCAGCCGCAGCCGACGTCCAGCAGCCGCTGACCGGGCCGCAGGTCGAGCTTGCGGCAGATCAGGTCGTACTTCTCGGCCTGCGCCTCCTCGAGGGTCGCGTCGGAGGTGGGGAACACCGCACAGGTGTAGGTCATCGACGGGCCGAGCACGAGCTCGTAGAACCGGTTCGACACGTCGTAGTGGTGGGAGATCGCCTCGGCGTCGCGGCCCTTGGTGTGCCGCAGCCCCTCGACAGTACGGCGCCAGCGCGGCACCGATTCCTGCGGCGGTGGGGGCGGCGGTCGGAGGTTGCCGATCCCCAGCGAACGCACGACCGCGAGCGCCTCGGCCGGGGTCGGCGCCCGGAGCCGGAGGTGGTTACGAAGGTGCACGAGCGCCTCGTAGGGATCACCGGGGTGGACGCCGTGGAGCACCAGGTCGCCGGAGACGTAGGCGCGGGCCATGCCGAGGTCGCCGGGCGCCGTGAGCAGGTAGGCCAGGCCACGGGCACTGGTCAGCTCGAGGCCGAGCTCGGCATCGGGCGGACCGGCCGAGCTGCCGTCGTACGCCGTGAAGCGCAGCAGCATGCCGTCGCGCATGAGGGCGTCGACCGCCTGGGCGATCGTCAGCGTGGGAGTGGTCATCGTCGTCTCACTGCCTTGTCGTAGAGCGTGGTCAACCGTTCGTCGGGGTCGTGGTGGGCCTTGACGCGAGCCAGGTGGGGACCGTCGTAGAGCGCGTCGAAGGTGGCGCGGTCGTAGAACGAGTCGGAGTAGAGGCTCTTGTGGCCGCCGAGCTCGAGGACCATCCGCTCGATCTCCCGGTTGCGCGGCGCGTCGGCGGCGTCGGGACCGACGTGGACGGTGCCCCAGAAACCGACGTTGACGTAGCAGCGGCCGGGCTCGAGGGGGTACGTCGGCCACGACCGTGTCGCCACCACCGGGCACAGCCACACCGGCCGCATTCCGACCTCATCGTCGAACCAGCTGAGGAACTCCGCGAGCCGCTCGATCGGCACCTCGACGTCCTGCACCACATGCTCGCGTCGCGGCCGGCCGGCGCGGCGATCGAGGCGGTCGGCGACGTCGAAGCGGCGGTCGAGCCCGAGCAGCCGCATGTAGACGTCCGAACGTCGCCAGCGCCGCGGCCAGAGCCGTCGGACCAGCGGGTGCTGGGCGCCGAACGCGCGCGAGCACCAGAACCAGTCGGTGTCCCAGCGCCACAGGTAGTCGTGGACGGTCAGCCGATCGGTGGCGCGCTGCTGGAGCGAGCGGTAGTAGATGTCGGCGCCGGTGTAGTCGGTGGTGGCCCCGGGCCGGTCGGTCCAGGTCGCCAGCGTCAGGTAGAGCTCGCCCGGCGCGAACGAAACGCCGTCGAGGGCGTCGACCCGGACGCCGTCGTGCGCACCGGCGGCCACGACCTCGGCCGTCGCCGCGGCCAAGCTCTCGGCGTCGTCGAAGCGGAGGTGGCGCAAGGCGACGTACGGCGGCACGGCCTCGAGCCGGATCACCAGCCGGGTCGCGTAGCCGAGCGAGCCGTAGGAGTTCGGAAAGGCGTCGAAGAGCTCGTCGCCGGGGTGGGTCGTGACGACGTCACCGGCGCCGGTGAACACGTCCATCTCCAGCACCGACTCGTGCGGCAGCCCGTTGCGGAAGCTGGTCGCCTCGATGCCCAGGCCGCTGACCGCACCGCCGAGGGTGATCGTGCGCAGCTGCGGTACGACGAGCGGGATGAGCCCGTGTGACAGCGTCGCTGTGACCAGGTTCTCGTACGTGCACATCCCCTGGACCTCGGCCGTCAGAGCGCCCGGGTCGACGTCGAGCACCCCGATCAGGCCCGAGACGTCTAGACCAGTGGACTCATTCTCGGCACGCGTCCTGAAGAGGTTCGAGGTCGGCTTGGTCAGCCGGACAGGCGTGTCCGGTGACAGCGCGGCGTACGACTCCGCCAGCCGCGCGACCGCGGCTGCATGAAATCCCGTGGTGATCGCCCTCCCCACGCGTCCACGGTACTCGCGCGGGTGACGAGTGGAGGTGCGCGTGGCGCCGAATCCCTGTAAATGAGTCGGCTCCCCGCACCAGAGAGGCGGGGAGCCGTCGCGTCCGCGAGGGACACGGTGCTCGTCATGGTCCGGGGGGACGGACGTCAAGCGAGCGCTCGAAGCTGGCACACGTGGGGGGTTTGCCAGGTTCGTATGACTGACTTTACACCGGCCAGTCCCACTCCGGAGCAGAACGGAAACTTTGGTTCGGGGTGCTGAGTGAGGCGTGAAGCGGGGATCTGCGCGACCCGGCCCGCAGGAATCTAGTACGTAGGCACTTCCCGATTTGCCTCACGATGCCCCATGCTATGCACATCACGTTCAAAAGTTTCTCGGAGGGAGAAACCAAATGTCTCGTCAGACCAAGCTCAAGTTCGCCGCCGTACTCACCGCCCTCGTCACCAGCCTCGGCACGGTTGCGGTCGGCGCCACCGCCGGCACGATCGACGCAGGCAAGGGAGACACGAAGACGACCGGCGGCGGTTGGTGCTGCTGACCTCCGTCAGCTGCTAGTCAATCGATCGCGATAGACAACTTCGCTCGCACCGTCGTGCGGGACCGCAGGCCCGCGGACGCGGCGGCGCTTCGATAAGCGACGCGGGCGGTATCAAAGTCACCCACACCTTCCGAGAGCCCTGCCAGTTCGAACCAGAGTTGAGCAGCACCGCGATCGGCACCAATACCGGTCAGCAGCATCACGGCCTGACGGTAGGCCTGACTGGCCCCCTCCACGTCACCCGAAGCGGAAACTGACTGGCCCAAGATGGTGCAGGCGTGGGCAGCCAGGTCAGGGACCTGGTCAACAACCTCGTCGTACACCTCCTGGCTCATGCTGCGGGCGGTGTCATGGTTTCCGGCGAGCAGCGTGGCCTGTGCTCGGAACAACTTGTTGCGGGCGAGATCGATGGCACTCGCGCTGGAGTGTCGCAGTTCTTCCTCCGCACGCTCCAGGTTCTCCTGCGCGGCCTCGAACTCCGGCGGGTCAAGTTGCAGCTGCATGTCAGCCAGCACCGAGCGCAACCGGGCCAAGTTGCGGCCGTCCTGTCCCTCAGCCAGCAGGGCGAGTGCCCGCTCCGCCAGTGGAACCGCGTGGACAACCGAGCCCTTCCGGGACTCCATCATGCTGGCGTTCCAGTACGCCGACGCCCGGGCCTTCGGGGAGTCCAGCCGCTCGGCCTTGTCGATCGCCTTGCGACAGGTGCGGATCGCCTGGCCGGTGTCGCCGCGCTCCCAGTAGGCGGCGGCCACCGTGACGGCGAGCTGTACCGCCTCGTCGGTGCTGTCTAGCGGGCTCCCGCTCAGCTCGATGAGGACCCGCTCGCCGAGGTCGATGGCGAGGCTGAGGTCGCCCGATTCACGGTAGCAGCGGCTGAGGGCGAGCGTGGCCCTGACGCTGAGCAGCGAGCCCACCGGTGACGTGACCAGGGCCTCGAGCTCGAGGATTGCGTCGTCGACCTTGCCCTGTTGCTCGAGGGCGCGGGCCACGAGGTACTGGGCCCGGTCTGCCATCTCGTGGTGGGCGATGGCTCGAGCCCGGTCGCGGGCATCGCGGGCGCGGGCCTCCCCCTCGATGGTGTCGCCCGTCTCGAGGGACAGCTCGGCGAAGTCGAGGCTGAGTCGGATCGCGTCCTGCTCGCGCGCGGTCGGGCCGCGCAGCAGCTCGTCGATGGCAACGTCGAGCCGGGACGCCAGCGATTCGAGCACACCGGTGTTGGGACGTCGCAGCCCCGACTCGATCCGAGAGACGTACCCGACCGACATCAGCCCGTCGGCCAAATCGGTCTGGGTCCACCCTCGCGCGAGGCGGGCAGCACGCAGCCGGTCACCAAGAACGTGGAGGTCGATTGCCTGCAGCAACACCGAGTCGACAGTATCCATGACACCGATTGTGACTGACGCAGGCACATTTTGGTCAAGTATCGCGACAACTCGTTGCATCCATAGTGATCAGGCCCAGTCAGGTCTACGCTGGCAATGCCCGGGGGGACTGGGCGTCACGCGAGCGTCCGGAGATGCTCGCGTGACGTTTTTTTGGGGGGTAGGACGTCTTTCAGGCGGGCGGCGCGCCGGCCGTGCCGCTCCGCAGGCCCCGCCCCGCGTGGTCGGCGACGTGCACCACCACCGCCGGCCCGGCCAGGTCGGCGACCGTAATCAGGCCGGCGACAGGTACCGGGGCCTCGGTCAGCACCACAGCCGCCTCCAGGCACCGGGATCCGGACGCGACCGCCATCGCGACGCACACCTCCAGCGCGGACAGCCGCAGCGACGGCAGGTCGACGGTGGCAGCGGCATACGTGCGGCCGTTCTCGTCGCGCACCGCCGCGCCCTCCGCGGCGCCGGTGCGGGCGCGCGTGGCGCGGGCCAGTGTCACCAACTTGCCATCCTCTGCTGACAGGGGGGCGGACAACTCAGTCATCGTGCCCGCCCTGATGCGACACGGGCGTCGTACGCCGGATCAGGACCGTGCCGACCTTGTTGCGCCGACCCGCAGTGTCCTCGGCCTCAAACCGCAGCCCGTGGGCCTCCACGGACGAACCCGGGATCGGAACCCGCCCCAGGTGCTTGGCCATCAGTCCGCCGACGCTGTCAACGTCCTCCTCGTCGACGTCGAAGCCGAACAGCTCGTCGAGGTCGTCGATCGGGTAGCGCGACGACACCCGGGTCGCACCGCCGTCGAGGACCTCGACCTGGATCTCGTCCTCGTCGTACTCGTCGGTGATCTCGCCGACGATCTCCTCCAGCACGTCCTCGATGGTGATCAGGCCGGCCGTGCCGCCGTACTCGTCGACGACGACCGCGATGTGCTGGCGCATCGCCTGCATCTCGGTGAGCAGGGCGTCGACCGGCTTCGAGTCGGGGACGTAGATCGCGGGACGCATCACCCCCTCGACCCGCTGCGTGAACTCCACGTCCGGCGCCTCGAAGTCGCGGCGCACCACGTCCTTGAGGTAGGCGCAC
>Ga0183260_10001380_pt1 | contig 20325 bp, 17 predicted proteins | sample AntDrymUQ4972206_2_FD_129768 | JGI IMG/M metagenome (GOLD analysis project Ga0183260, IMG submission 129768) | Polar desert sand microbial communities from Dry Valleys, Antarctica - metaG UQ497 (22.06) (version 2) (version 2) | ecosystem: Environmental > Terrestrial > Soil > Desert | place...
CAGCGTTCCTTCACGCCTCCTCCAGGCCAAGGTGCTCTACACGATCGTGGGCGGGCAGGTGGTGTATCAGCGCTGATACATGTAATTGCGGGCAGGAACGTCATCCGCCGTTCCGAAACGGCGCACGTTGACGCCTTGACACTTCTGTTACGGATCTGACGTCGTCCGCAAGTTCCGCCGGCCGCTGAATTTATCGTTACGGGGGTCGTATGGCCGAGGTGGCTGACCCATTGCGTAGTCCAGGAGCAGGAGGGCACCATGTGGCATTCCGCCTCTCGCCTTTTTGCTATCGCCGTGGTCGTCGTCTGTGCAACCCCGCTCGCCGAGGCGCAGCGGAGTGACCAGCAGCTGATTGTTCTGAGTGCCGTCCCCGATCGGACCAGCCAGACGCTCACCATCCGCGGCATGAACTTCGGATCGAATATTCCATTGGTGTGGTGTGAAGAACAGTCGATGACTGTGCTCACGGGCAGTGCCACCGAGGTAGTTGTGATGTTGCCGTCGCCGGTCCGGGACGGCACATACCGGCTCACCGTCGCGAGGGGGAAGGGTGCGGTCGACCGCGACACCTTCCACGTCGCAATCCAGTCAGCCTCGCAGGGACTGCAAGGACCTCCCGGCGCGGATGGCGCGCCTGGTCCGGCCGGTGCGCCTGGCCCGGCGGGCGCTGACGGTGCAATCGGTCCGCAGGGACCGGCAGGTCCAGCTGGCGCGCCGGGCGCGCAGGGATCAGGTGGTGTAACCGGCGCGCAGGGACCGATGGGCCCCATCGGGCCCGCAGGACCGGCTGGCCCTGCAGGAACTGGCGGTGGCGGTCTCTCGGACGTCGAGGTCCCGTCCATTCTCAACCCGGCCCCTCCCGTCACCGTCTTGAGTTTCGGGACCATCACGGGCACTGCGACATGCCCGGTCGGCAAGCGCGCGATCGCGGGTGGCTTCGAGGCACTCGGCGGCGCCGGGCAGATGCTGCCAGTCTCGTCGTTCCCGAATACCGAGTCGTCGTGGCGGGTCGTCCTCAGGAACACAACGACGGGATCGATGACAAACGCACAGGTGCGCGTGCATGTCGTCTGTGTACCGGCCAGTTGATCCGCCGCTGCTGATCGGCGACTCACGCGGGGGCCCGTTCCCCGCGTGAGTCCCACCTCTCCGCACCCGCTCACGGCCGGTAATTGCTTATAATGCAAGCACCTATGAAGACCGTGACCGCCGAGACCGACAAGCAGCGGTGGGAGCGGGAAACGCTCGAGCCCTCACTGAAGAAGGCGCCGGAGCGTCCCGTCGCTTTCACTACGATTTCCGGTCGTGCCGTCGATCGCCTCACCACGCCTGATGATCTCGAGGGGTTTGACTACGCTCGCGAGCTCAACAATCCTGGCGAGTATCCCTATACCCGAGGCATCCATCCGACCGGCTACCGCGGCAAGCTGTGGACGATGCGGCAGTTTGCGGGGTTCGGGACGCCCGAGGAAACGAACGAACGCTACAAGACATTGCTGAAGGCGGGCGGCACCGGTCTCAGCGTGGCGTTCGACCTGCCCACGCTCATGGGACGTGATCCGGATCACGAACTCTCGCTCGGCGAAACGGGGAAGTGCGGCGTCAGCGTGATGTCGCTGGCCGACATGGAACGGCTCTTCGAAGGCATCTCGCTCGGCGGCATCACGACGTCGATGACGATCAACTCGCCGGCGCCGATGATCTTCGCGATGTATCTCGTCGTCGCCGAGAAGCAGGGCGCCGACTGGAAGAAGCTGTCCGGCACCATCCAGAACGACATCCTCAAGGAATTCATCGCGCAGAAGGAATACATCTTCCCGCCGCGGGAATCGATGCGGCTCATCACCGACATCTTCGCGTTCTGCACGAAGGAAGTTCCCAAGTGGAACACCATCTCGGTGAGCGGGTATCACATCCGCGAAGCCGGATCGACCTCGGTGCAGGAGCTCGCATTCACGTTGCGGGACGGGATTGAATACGTGCAGTACGGTGTCGACGCCGGGCTCGACGTCGACGACTTTGCGCCGCAGATCTCTTTCTTCTTCAACTCGCACAGCGACTTCTTCGAGGAGATCGCGAAGTTCCGCGCCGCTCGCAAGATCTGGGCAGACGTCATGCGCAATCGTTTCGGCGCCAAGAACGAGCGCTCCTGGAAGTTGCGATTCCACACCCAGACGGCGGGGGTCTCGTTGACCGCGCAGCAGCCGTACAACAACGTCGTTCGGACGGCGTTGCAGGCGCTGGCGGCGGTCCTCGGCGGCACCAACTCCCTGCACACCAACTCGCTGGACGAAGCGCTCGCGCTGCCGACAGCTGAAGCGGCGACCCTCGCGCTGCGGACCCAGCAGATCATCGCCGTCGAGAGCGGCGTCACCAACGTCGTCGATCCGCTGGGCGGTTCGTACTTCATCGAAAAGCTCACGCTCGACATGGAGCGCGGCGCCCGAAAGTACTTCGACACGATCGACCGCATGGGTGGCATGGTCGAGGCGATCGAGCAGGGTTATCCCCAGAGGGAAATCGCCGAAGCCTCCTACCGGTTCCAGCAGGCGGTCGAGCGCCGCGAGAAGATCATCGTCGGCGTCAACGACTACGTCCAGGAAGACGAACCGCCATATCCGATCCTCTACATCGACGAGACTGCCGCCGAGATGCAGATCAAGCGGCTGGCGGAGCTGAAGCAGACTCGCGACAACGCGCAGGTGGCGCGGACCCTCGAGGCGCTGCGCCAGACGGCGCGCGGAACGGCGAATACGATGCCCGCGCTGCTCGACTGCGTCCGTGCCTACGCCACCGTCGGCGAGATGTGCGACGCGCTCCGCGAGGTCTGGGGCGAGTACGTAGAAGTGCCGTCGATTTGATCACCATGCGCAAAATCAGAGTCGTCATTGCCAAGCCGGGTCTCGATGGTCACGATCGTGGCGCCAAAGTCATCGCGCGCGCGCTCCGGGATGCAGGGATGGAAGTCATCTATACGGGCCTGCGCCAGACGCCGGAGCAGATCGTCGGCGCGGCGCTCCAGGAGGACGCCGACGTCATCGGCCTGTCGATTCTTTCAGGCGCTCACATGCACATCTGCCCGCGGGTGACGGCGTTGTTGAGGGAGAAGGGGCTCGATGATGTCCTCATGGTCATCGGCGGCATCATCCCCGACGTGGACATTCCGAAGCTGAAAGCGGCTGGCGTGAGGGGAATCTTCCTGCCCGGTACGCCGATGCAGGCGATCATCGACTTCATCAACGGCAACGTCCGGTCGCGCGTGGAGCAGGTCTAAGCGGTGCCGCACAAACTGCTGCTCGCCGACGACAGCGTGACGATCCAGCGCGTCATCGAGCTGACCTTTGCCGACGAGGACATCAGCGTCATTGCCGTTGGCGATGGCCGCAAGGCGATCGAGCGCGTCCAGTCGGACCGCCCCGACATCGTCCTCGCCGACGTCGGCATGCCGGAGCGCGACGGATACGAGGTCGCCGCCTTCGTCAAGGGAACGCCGAGCCTCGCGCACATCCCGGTGCTGCTGCTGACGGGGGCATTCGAGCCGATCGACGAGGGACGCGCACAGGCGGCCGGGTGCGACGGAGTGCTGATCAAGCCCTTCGAGCCGCAGATGGTCATCAGCCGCGTGAAGGACCTGATCGCCGGCCGGCGCCCGGTGCAGAAGATGCCGGCGGCCCAGCCGCTGCCGTTACCGTCCACCGACACGATGCGGACGTCCGCGCCGGCAAGCAACGCCGCCGGTGGTGCATCCGTTGACGAGTACTTCGACAGGCTGGACGCGGCGTTTGCGTCTCTCGACAGCCAGCCCACGAGAACCGAGAGTGTCGAGGCACGCCGTGCGGCGACCTCGCTGGGCTCGACGAATACAGGCCTGGGCCACGAACTCGCCAACTGGCATCCCGAGCTCGAGGTCCCGCCGAGTGAGGCCGAAGCGGCCGGCTCAACCCATGCCGGTGAGCCTATGGCGCACGAAATGAGCCTGACGGCCCCGGAACAGCGCCCGGCCGCACCAGCGCCGCCCGCATCGACCGCCGCCCCAGCGCCTCTGCCAACCCTGGCAGAAGCGTTTGCCGCGCTCCTCGCGGCGGAACGCGGTAGCCCCGTGGCAGCGGCCCCTCCCGCGCCAGCCGCAGCGACCGAGGATCTCGTCGAGCAGGTGACGCGCCGGGTCATCGAACGCATCGGCGAAGCCACCGTCCGCGACGTCGTCATCGAAGTCACCGAACGCCTCGTCGCCGAAGAGATCGCCCGCATCAAAGCCGCGGCCCGCTGAACTCGCCGCACCCTCCCGCCTTCGCCAAGGCTTCGGCGCGGCAGGCTGAATGCCCGCACCCGGAGCGTCAGTCTGCCCGCACCCTCGCCGTCAGTCTGTCGGCACCCGGAGCGTCAGTCTGCCCGCACCCTCGCCGTCGGTCTGCCCGCACCCTCAGCGTAGTACCATGGGCGCATGCCCGATGGCTTGGATTTGAGCCACCCTATTGTTGTCCCCGACAAGCCGGCACTTGAAGGTCTCGAACAGAAGTGGAGGCACCGCTGGGAGCAGGACGGCGTCTATCGGTTCGACCGCACGCGGTCTCGTGAGGATGTCTATTCGATCGACACGCCACCGCCGACCGTCAGCGGGTCGCTGCATGTCGGTCACGTGTTCTCGTACACCCACACTGACGTCATTGCGCGGTTCCAGCGGATGCGCGGCAAGGCCGTGTTCTATCCGATGGGATGGGACGACAACGGGCTGCCGACGGAACGCCGCGTTCAGAACTTCTTCGGAGTGCGCTGCGACCCGTCGCTCCCGTACGATCCGTCGTTCGTGGCGCCGGAGAAGCCTGGCAAACAGCCGGTTCCCGTGTCCCGGCCAAACTTCATCGAACTCTGCGCTCGACTGACCGTCGAGGACGAGAAGGTCTTCGAGCACCTGTGGCGCTACCTCGGTCTGTCGGTCGACTGGGGCATGACCTACGCGACGATCGAGCGCCGGTCGCAGCGCATCTCTCAACTCGCGTTCCTGCGCCTGCTCGAACGCGGCAACGCGTATCAGGTCGAGGCGCCGACGCTGTGGGACATCGACTTTCGCACCGCGGTCGCGCAGGCCGAGCTCGAAGATCGCGAGCAGCCAGGGGCGTACCACAAGATCCGTTTTCAGAAAGCTGGCGCGTCAGGCGACTTTGTCGAGATCGACACCACTCGCCCTGAGTTGATCCCAGCCTGCGTCGCGATCGTTGCCCACCCGGATGATCCACGCTATCAACCGCTGTTCGGCACCGACGTGATCACGCCGGTCTTCGGCGTGCGCGTGCCCGTGAGAGCCCACGCCCTGGCGGACCCCGAAAAGGGAACCGGCGCCGCGATGATCTGCACCTTCGGCGACGTCACCGACGTCATCTGGTGGCGCGAGCTCCAGCTGCCGGTGCGTGCGATCATCCAGGCGAACGGCGCCTTCAAGCCCGTGACGTTCGGCGAAGCCGGATGGGAGTCGACCGACGCACCGCGCGCTCAGCAGCACTACGATCAGCTGGCCGGACTCTCCGCTGCGAAGGCACGCGTCAAGCTCGTCGAGATGCTGCGCGAGAGCGGCGACATGCTTGGTGATCCGCGCCCGATCACACACGCGGTCAAGTTCTACGAGAAGGGCGACCGCCCGCTCGAGATCATCAGCAGTCGGCAGTGGTTCATCAGGACGATGGCGTTCCGCGATCGGCTCCTCGCGCGTGGCGCAGAGTTGCAGTGGCATCCGCCTTACATGCAGGCGCGCCTCGAGAACTGGATCAACGGTCTCAACGGCGACTGGTGCATCAGCCGTCAGCGGTTCTTCGGCGTGCCGTTCCCGGTCTGGTACAAGGTCCGCGAGGATGGAAGTGTCGACCATGACGCGCACCTCCTGCCGGACGAGTCGCGCCTGCCGATCGATCCCTCAACTGATGTCCCGGACGGCTACGACGCGGGTCGGCGGGACCAGCCTGGCGGTTTCACCGGCGACAAGGACGTCATGGACACCTGGGCGACGTCCTCGCTGTCGCCGCAGGTGGCGGGCCACTGGACCGACGACGAGGACCTGTTCTCGCGCGTGTTTCCGATGGACCTGAGGCCGCAGGCGCACGACATCATCCGAACGTGGCTGTTCTCAACCTTGCTGCGGTCAGAACTGGAGCACGCCGAGCTGCCCTGGCGGCATGCCGCGATCTCCGGCTTCGTGCTGGATCCGGATCGCAAGAAGATGTCGAAGTCGAAGGGGAACGTCGTGACGCCGCTCGGACTGCTCGAGGAGCACGGCTCTGACGGTGTGCGCTACTGGGCGGCCAGCGGTCGCCCCGGGACCGACACGGCCTTCGACACCGGCCAGATGAAGGTCGGCCGCCGGCTTTCGATCAAGCTGCTCAACGCGTCCAAGTTCGCCCTGGCGAACCCCTCACCACATGGCGCCGTCACCGCCGCGGTCGACCGCGGTCTGCTCACGGCGCTTGCCCGGCTGGTGCGCGAGTCCACGTCGGATCTCGAGGATTACAACTACACGCGCGTGCTCGAACGAACGGAAACCTTCTTCTGGTCCTTCTGCGATGACTACCTCGAACTGGTGAAGGGGCGACGGTACGGCGATCAGGGCACTGAACTCGCTGCGTCGGCGAACGGTGCGCTGCTTGCGTCGCTCGACGTGATGCTCCGTCTCTTCGCGCCGTTTCTCCCCTTCGTCACTGACGAAGTATGGTCATGGTGGCGTCCTGGCACGATCCACACGGCGCGGTGGCCCGATCCAGACGCGCTGCTGGCGATCTGTGAGCCTGCCGGTGAACACGAACAGGGTGTCGCGGCTCTGCACTTCGCCGCGACGGTGCTCGGCGCGATTCGAAAGAAGAAGTCCGAGGAGCAGCGGGCGCTCAAAACACCGGTCGAACGTGCCGTGATCCAGGCGCCGCAGCAGCAACTCGAACTGCTGGCGATCGTGGAGATGGATCTCCGCGCCTCCGGCCTCATTCGCGAACTCGAGACCGTCGACGGTGATACCTTCGAGGTCAAGGTGGTGCTGGCGCCGCCCGAGGTGCTGCAGGAGAAGGTGCCGTGAAGTCGGTGCCCTTCGGTCCGATGGATCCCGGAACCTACCGCGAGATCGTGCGCAGAGCACTCGCCGAGGATCTCGGCTGGGGCGATGTGACGACGGAAGCCACCGTCGATACCGATCTGCGCGCCCGTGGCGAGATCGTGGCGAAGTGCGGTTGCGTGATTGCCGGCCTGGACGTCGCTGCGGAAACCTTTCGTCAACTCGATCCATCGGTCGTCTTCACGGTGAACAAACCGGACGGCTCTCCATGCGCATACGGCGACATCGTCGCCGAAGTCCGCGGTGCCGCCGGCGCGATGCTGACGGCCGAACGAACAGCGCTGAACGTCCTTCAGCGCCTGTCAGGAATCGCCACGCTCGCGTATCGATTCGTCCAGGCCGCCGGTGGACGGATCACGATCCTCGATACACGGAAGACCACGCCGACGCTGCGTGCGCTCGAGAAATACGCGGTGCGCGCGGGCGGCGCCAGCAACCATCGCGCAGGTTTGGACGATGCGATCCTGATCAAGGACAACCATATCCGGCTCGCCGGCGGTGTGGCGCGCGCCGTGGAGCGGATGCGTGCCGCACGGCACGAACTGCCGATTGAGATCGAGGCGCAGAGCCTCGATCAGGTGGACCAGGCGCTTGCCGCTGGAGCGGACATCATCCTGATCGACAATCTGTCGATCGAGGAGGTGCGTGAAGCGGTCCGACGGATCGCGCGCCGCGCGAAGGTTGAAATCTCCGGCGGTGTCACGCTGGAGCGGATTCCCGAGCTCGCATCCACCGGCGCGGATTACGTCTCGGTGGGTGCACTCACGCACTCGGCCCCGGCGGCCGACCTGAGCTTCGAACTCGAACCGGATGCCTGACGAGATCCCGGCAGAGTTTGTCGCCGCTCTGCTTGCGACATCCTCCCGGCGTGGTCACTTCGGTGCGCGCCTGCAATATTTCCACGACATCGGTTCCACCAACGATGAGGCCGGGCGGCTTGCCGACAATGGCGCGCCGGAGGGTACGACTGTCGTCGCCGGAGCGCAGCACGCCGGTCGCGGACGATTCGGCCGCACCTGGTTCTCGCCGCAAGGCGCGGGACTTTACGCTTCCGTTGTCATTCGCAACTCGGCCGCCGCTCCGTTTCTGACGCTCGCCGGCGGCGTTGCAATCGCAGACGCTCTTCGCGCCCTCACCAGCCTCCCGGCCGAGATCAAGTGGCCAAACGACCTCGTCATCGACGCCGGGCTCGGCCGTCGGCGCAAGCTGGCGGGGATTCTCGCCGAGGGAACCAGCGGTGCCGACGGGCTTCAGCACGTGGTGCTCGGCTTCGGCATCAATATCCTGCGAACGGCGTATCCGCCCGATCTCTCGACTTCGGCCACGTCGCTTGAAGCGGAGCTTGGCAGGCCGGTATCGCCGGGGGCAATTTTTGCAGAATGCCTCGCGGGCCTTGCGGAGCGTATGCACGACCTTTCGAGCGGACAATCCGAACGCGTCCTCGGCCGCTGGGCCGAGCTTTCACCGTCGTCGCGCGGCACGCGCGTGGAGTGGGAAACGATGGCCGGACGTCGCACCGGGTTGACGGCCGGGATCGACACAGATGGCGCGCTGTTGGTGCGACGAGGCACCGAGGTTGAGCGGATCGTGTCGGGGGTCGTTCATTGGGGATAACCGGTATGCGCACGCCTCTGCATCCCGACGACGCGTCCGGGCTGAGGAAGATCTTCGATCATCTTGGTCCGGCGATGTTCGTCGGCCTGGCAGAGCCAGACGGCACACTGCTCATCGTCAACCGTTCGGCAACGGAGATCGGCGACGTCCGCGAGGAGGACGTCATTGGCCGGCGTCTCTATGAGCTCGCAGCGTTCAACCACTCCCAGGCGGTCGCCGCACGCGCTCGGCACGCAGTCGATCGCGCCGGCCGCGGCGAGCCGCAGCGCTTCGATATCGAGGTGATGGTTCGCCATGGCCGCTTGATCACCGTGGACTTCTCTCTGCAGCCGGTTCGCGACGATCAGGGCGAGGTGATTTACCTCGTACCCTCGTGCCACGACGTGACGGAACGTGTCGAAGCGCATGCCGAACTCAGGCGCAGGGTCGGCCACGACTTGCGGGCGCAACGCCTCGCGAGCATCGGGACCCTGGCGGGCGGCATCGCCCACGATCTGAACAACGTTCTGGCGCCGATCGTGATGTCGATCGACCTGCTGCGGCAGACCGCCACGTCGGATGAGGACCGTGCCCTCCTCGAAACCATCGCGACAAGCGCGAGGCGAGGGGCCGAAATGGTCCGCCACGTGCTCTCATTTGCGCGAGGTCTCCAGGCTGAGCGCACCAGGCTGCAGCCCCGCGACCTGATCACAGAAGTAGAGAAGATCGTCCGCGACACGTTCCCCAAGAACATCGACATACGAGCCGAGTGCGTCGTCGAGCCATGGCCAATCCTCGGTGACTCAACACAGCTGCACCAGGTTCTGATCAACCTCTGTGTCAACGCCCGCGACGCAATGCCGGACGGCGGCTCGCTGCTCCTGCGCGCGTCGAACGTCGAGGTGGACGGTCGTGCGCTTGTCCGCTTCGAGGTCGAAGACAGCGGCCAGGGAATGGAACCGGCTGTGGTCGACCAGATCTTCGATCCGTTCTTCACCACCAAAGAGGTCGGGCGGGGAACAGGTCTCGGCCTGCCCACATCGCTGGCCATCGTCAAGGGCCACCAGGGTTCGCTCCACGTGTCGAGCCTGAGCGGAACCGGCTCGCGCTTCACTGTCTTCATCCCGGCGGTGTTCGGAATGCCCACCGCGGCGGCGACGAGCGAAACGTCCAACTTTCCTCGCGGGGGTGGCGAGACGATCCTCGTTGTGGACGACGAGGCGTCTATCCGCCGGGTCACTCGTCAGACGCTCGAGACCCATGGTTACCGGGTCTTGACAGCTGCGGACGGTCGCGAAGGGCTCGCGTCGTACCGGGCGAACAAGGGCCGGATCGCGGCGGTCATCACGGACCTGAAGATGCCGGTGATGGACGGCGCGTCGATGATCGACGAACTCCTGGCGCTCGAACCGGAGCTGCCGGTGATTGCCTCGAGCGGCTTCTCGACGCCGCCGCCAGACGCGGTTCGCGGCAGGGTGCGAGCGATGCTGGCGAAACCGTACAGCGCCGAAACGTTGCTCGTGACCCTGCGCGAGGTCCTGCCGGGCTAAACTTGCTGGATGCTGCTCGCAATCGACGTCGGTAACAGCAATATCGTCCTCGGCGTCTTCGACGGCGAACGTCTGACGGAGAGCTGGCGCCTGGTCACGATGCGGGAGCGGACCGCGGACGAACTCGGCATTCTGATCACGCATCTGTTCGAGCGGAGCCGCATCGACCTGGCGCGGGTCGACGGCATTATCCTCTCGTCGGTCGTGCCGCCATTGACCGGCACGATGGAAGAGATGTGCGAGCGGTATTTCGAGAAGCGCCCGCTGACGGTCGATCCGGCGAATACAGGGATGCCGGTGCTGTATCACCCGCCCACCGATGTCGGAGCCGACCGCGTGGTCAACGGCGTCGCCGCTTACGAGACCTTTGGCCGCGCCACCTCCATGCCGGTGATCGTCGTCGACTTCGGCACGGCGACGACCTTCGATGCGATCTCCAAGGCTGGTGAGTACCTCGGCGGCGTGATCTGCCCCGGCATCGGAATTTCGGCCGACGCACTCTTCCAGCGCGCCGCGCGACTGCCGCGCGTCGACGTGAGAAAGCCTCGGTCAGTGATCGGGCAGACCACTGTCACTTCGATGCAGTCGGGACTTTTCTTTGGTTACGTGTCGCTCGTCGACGGCATCGTCGCCAGGATGCGCGCGGAGCTTGAAGATGGCGACCGGGCGCTGTGCGTGGCCACCGGCGGAATGGCGGACGTGCTCGCCGGTGAGACGAGCGCGATCCAGCGAGTGGAGAAGGACCTGACGCTGCAGGGGCTGCGGATGATCTGGGCCCGCAAGCGCTCATCATGATGCCCTCGGGGATGGAAGCACTTCCTGATTACTGTCGCCAGATCGAGTCGTATCTCTGCCGGAAGAACGGCGGCCACTTGATACGGATCGTCGGACCCGCGTTCGAGACAGTGCGAGGCTGGGCCAGCCAGGGCGTTCCGCTGAAGGTCGCGTTTCAAGGAATCGATCGCTGTGTCGAGCGCGCCACCGCCAAGGCCGGCCGACGGCGACCCTTGCGGATCGAGTTCTGCGAGGCCGACGTGCTCCAGTCATTCGACGCATGGCGGCGCGCGATCGGCGTCGGCGCGTCCCGGGTGTCCGAAGACGGTGCGGGCACCGAAGACGGCGCAGGAACCGAGGGGTGGGGGAGTGCAGGGCGGAAGGGCTCACTCGCCGCACACATCGCGCGGACCCTGTCGAGACTGCTGGTGGCGAAAGTCGACCGCGACAACCCGGCCTTCGATGGGCTCATCGCCCGCGTGACGACTGAGCTCGATGGCCTGGCCGAGACGGCGAAGAACGCTCGCGGCGACGCACGTGCCGGCTGCGTCGCGCGGCTTGCCGAGCTCGATGAGGAGTTGATGGCTGCGGCGCGCAAGGGTGTGCCAGCGCCTACCGCTGACGCGCTGCAGCGAGAAGCGGATGCGGAGCTGGCAGGCTTTGCCCGACGCATGACGGCGGAGTCGCGCGAAAAGGCGCGGACGCTGGCTTTCGATCGACTCTTGCGGGAGTCCCTCAACCTGCCGGTGCTCTCGTATGAATGAGCCATGGCTGTAACGCCTGGACAGGAAGTCGAAGTCCTCGTCGAGAAGCCGGCGTCGGGTGGCCGGATGATCGCGCGCCACGATGGCGAGGTGCTGCTTGTCGCCGGGGCGATTCCGGGCGAGCGCGTTGCAGCTCTGGTGACGCGCGCCGAGAAGCGCGTCGCATTCGCGGACACCGTCCGCGTGATCGAGGGGTCGAGCGACAGGCGTCAACCCTTGGGCGATTCCGGTTGCGGTGGATCGCTCTACTCGCACATCGCTTACACGCGCCAGGTGCAGCTGAAAGGCGAGATCATCCGGGACGCGTATATCCGGATCGGCCGCATCCCGGTCGAGGGTGAGATCGAGGTTACTCCCTCTATCGAGCGTGGCTATCGCATGCGCGCCCGCTTCCATGTTCGCGACGGGAGACCGGGTTTCTATCGCGAGGGGACGCGTGAGCTGTGCGATGCGCGCCAGACGGCGCAGGTTCTCGATGCATCGATCGACGCGGTCGAGGAGGCCGTGGCAGCGCTGCAGGCGCAGGGCATCGCGACAATGTCGGTGGAGCTGTCGGAGAACATAGACGCTGACCAGCGGGCCCTTCACCTGGACCTCCGCGACGCCCGGCCCTCCTCGGACGCGTTCGATCGGGCGATCGCGGCGGCGGGCCTCGTCGGCCTGACAGCTCGCACGACTGAGAACGTGTTCTATTCGGCGGGCGATCCGATCGTCAGTGATCCGCTGGCCGCCTTGACGGCGGGCCGGACGACTGAAGGGTCGCTGCGGCGACACCCGCAGTCCTTCTTCCAGGGCAACCGCGCCTTACTGCCGGCCCTGACCACCGCGGTGCTCGACAGCGTGCAACCCGGCGCGACGGTCGACCTGTATGCCGGGGTCGGGCTTTTCGCCGTGACGCTGGCGGCCTCGGGTCACACCGGAATCACGGCGGTTGAAGGAGATCCGGGAAGCGGCAAGGACCTGATTCGGAACGCCGCACCGTTCGACGACCAGCTTCGCGTCGCGCGCTCGAGCGTCGAGCTGTTTCTGGCGCGGCCCTTCACGGATCCGCCGGCGAACCTGGTCATCGATCCGCCGCGGACAGGCCTGTCAAAGGAAGCGGGCGACGCGATCGCCCGGTCGCGCGCCGGCCGGATCGTCTACGTATCGTGCGACCCGCCGACGATGGCGCGCGACGCGCGGCGGCTCATCGATGCCGGCTATCGGCTCGTCAGCCTTCGAGGCTTTGATCTGTTTCCGAATACGCCTCATGTTGAGACGTTAGGCGTCTTCGAGCGATAGCGACGAAGGCTTCGAACAGGCCACGGAACTCGCCGGTCCTCCAGAAATTCTCCGGGTGCCACTGGACGCCGACGCAGAACTCGGCGGCGGGCGCCTCGATCGCTTCGATCACGCCATCCGGCGCGGTTGCGGACGCGGTCAAATCCTTTCCGAGCTTGCCGACCGACTGGTGGTGACGGCTGTTGACGCGGCAGGTGTGGGCACCCGTGACGGCATCGCCGAGGATCTTGTGAAGCTTCGAGTCTGGCGCTACCGCGACGTCGTGAGCGATGGTGTCCTTGGGCTGCTCGACCGTGTGAGACAACTCGGTCGTGACCTCTGTGGGAATGTCTTGAACGAGCGTTCCCCCGGCAGCCACGTTCAACACCTGCGCGCCCCGGCAGATCGCCAGGAGCGGTACCCCGGAATCCAGCGCGCGCCGTGCCAGGTCCATCTCGAACTCGTCGCGTCCAGGCTCTGCATCCTCGGTTGCGGAGTGACGATGCTCGCCGTAGAAGACCGGATCGACGTCGCCGCCGCCGGTGAGGAGCAGGCCGTGAACTTCGGAGAGGACCGTCTTGGCGCTCTCACTGACTTCGAGGACGCGCGGACGTCCACCCGCCTGTTCGATCGAGGCGAGGTAGTCGTCGAGTCTGCTGCAGCGGCTGATGCCGATGATTGGCTTCATTACATTTTCGCCGGTACAGAGCAGCCCATGAGCTCGAGTGCCCTGGTGAGCTGACGACGGTAATACGCCACCGCTGCGGCGCGCCAGAGGCGTGCATCCTCTCGCTCTTCGTTGAGGATCGAATACTTGTGGTAGAAGCCGTTAAACGTCTGCGCCAGGGAGAACGCGTACTTCGCGAGCACTGACAGTTCGAGCGTCCGCACCGACTGATCCACCACGTCATCGAGCCGCGCCGATTCGAGAACGAGGTTCCAGAGGTCGTTCGCCTCTTCGTCCGCGGCCTCGAGGACGGTGCCCGGGGTGGCTCCGAGCGCGGCGATCACGCCAGCCTCGTCGATGCCGTGACGGTCCTTCAGCTTATGAAAAATGTTGTTTGCCCGGACCGCGGCGTACTGCAGGTATGGACCGCTCTCACCCTCGAAACTCAGGGCTTCGTCGATGTCGAAGATGATGATCTTGCCGCGTGAGAACTTCACCATGAAGTAGCGGACCGCGGCCGTGGCGATCTCTTCGGCGATCTGGCGCGCGTCCGCCTCGGGCAGCTCCGCGTTGCGCTTCGTGACTTCGACCGCCGCCTTGTCGCGCAGCCGATCGAGCAGGTCGTCCGCCTTGACCCCGAGACCCTTCCGTCCCGACACCTCGACGAATGGACGGTCCGACACTTCGGAGGTGTCGTAACCCAGCTCGCGCGCGGTCTGGTGCGAGAGCGCCACCATCTCGTAGGAGTAGTGGATCGAGCTAGATGCCTGTTCGTGATATCCCAATGCCGCCAGCGCCTGCTTCAGCAGCTTCTGCAGGTAGGACTGGCGGGTGTCGATGACGTTACAGACCCACGCCGCGCGTCCGAAGGATGGCGGATCCGGGGAGGCGGCGTCCGCCAGGGAGGTCGTGGACCACAGCGGCAGATTGCCATCCGCGAAGCGCCGGTAGTGGAAATCCTTCCCGAGCAGCCCGAATTTCCAGAGCTGGTACGCCATGTCCTTGCCGACATAGGTGACCGTGCCATCTGAACGTACGATGACTTTCTCTTTCTGCTCGTCTTCCTTCTTGTCATCGATGTTGGCGCCCGCCGTATCGGCCTCCGCTGCCGCCGGATCGGGCCCGGCCTCGCCGGTGGGGTCGTCCTCGATCTTCATGACCCAGCAGCCTTTCAGCTTGCCTTCGGGCTGCAGGTAGACCGATCCCGTCTTCTTCAGGTACTCGAAAGCGTGCGCCCAGAACTGGAGCCGCAGGATGTCGCCTTCCCATGTCAGCAGGTCGTATCCGATGTTCATGCGCGCCATCGTCTTCACATGGCAGCGGACGATGTGGTCGGCGATGAAGTGCGCCAGCTCCGCGGTCTCGTTGCCGCCATGCTCGATGTCGTGGAGGGCCGCGGACCGGATCTTCAATCGATCCTTATCGCCGGCATACCACTCGGTGACCTGCGCATACAGGTCCCAGCAGTAGTAATCGAACCGGGTGGTCGCGGCAATCTCGCGGACCTCCGCGAGTGTCTTGTGCTCGATCTCGCGGAACCCGACGGCAACGTCTGCGACCTGGACGCCGGTGTCATCGATGTAATTCTGGATCTCGACGTCCCGACCGAGGAACCGGAGCAGACGCCCGAGCGCATCGCCGAGTGCCGCATTGCGAAGGTGGCCGATGTGGGCCGCCTTATTCGGATTAATGGCGGTGTGTTCGACAATGGCCTTGCCGGATCCGCCGGCGGCAGTGTCGCGTTCGTCGCGCAGCCAGCGCGTCGCCAGAGTGGCGCGATCGACGAAGAAGTTCACGTAACCATTGGCCGTCGCTTCGATGCGCGAGAAACCCTCGACGCTGCCAAGCGCAGCGACGATCTCCTGGGCAATCACCCGCGGCGCCTTGCGCAGCCGGCGCGCAAGCGTGAAGGCCAGCGGTACCGCGAAGTCACCCATGGAGCGGTTCGGCGCGAGCTCGACGGGGATGTCGGCAAGGGCCGGATCTGCCGCCGGGATGTCGTACAAACGCGTCACCGTTTCAGTCATGCGAGCGCGTATCAGTCGATGGATCGGGAGGATCATGTGTGCTCAGTTATCCGTGATAGCATCGGGCATCCCAGCCCTACCGAGTATCCGTTGGGCCTGCGCGTAATCATGCGGCGTGTTGACGTTCACGAACAGCAGACCATCCGGATCGTACGCCGCCAATTCCCCGGGGCCGATTTCCGCGACTCGCACGCCACCCGGCGGGACGGCGGCGTGACGCTCGCCCCGATCCAGCCGTTCGCGAATCGGGCCGGCACACGCGCGTCCGTAAATGGCGCACAGGGGTTGGTAGCCATCAGCCGTCCGGGGTATGACAACGTCCACTTCGGTGAAGCCCGCAAGGTGTTGGACGAAGGCCGTCGTGATGAACGGCATGTCGCAGCCGACGACCAGCGTCCTCTCGCACGGGGAACCCACGATCGCCGTATAGATCCCGCCCAGCGCGCCGCCATTCGCAACCAGATCCGGTACCACACGAAGCCCCGCGTTCGCGGCGGTGCCGTACGTGTCGCCGACCGCGAACACGTGCGACGAGACCGGACGAATCGCATCGAGCAGTCGATCGAGAATGGTGCGGCCAGAGAGCGGCAGTCGGCTCTTGTCGATGCCCCCCATCCGGCGCGCACGTCCGCCGGCAAGAATCGCGACCGCAAGAGTGGGCTGGTTGGGCATGGCCGATCCTTGCAACATTATCAGATGGGCTGCGTTCAGCGATGAGTGAGGCTCGCATCGGACGGGTGCTGGTTGCGAGTCTGCACCAGGCGATCGCAGACGTCCTGCCGATGCGCCTGGAGTTCTACGAGAACTGGCTGAACTCGTCCGGATTGCGGGAGGGCACGATCGGGTTGGCGCCGCTCTCGGCGGTGCTGAGTTTCCTCAGGCAGGAAGGTCCGGCTTACGAGGAGATCACCGGTCGCGCCGGTGTCTACGCCGCCGAGTGGACGGTGCGCAGCCTGCCGACGATGGAGCGGCGGCTGATCAACGTGCTGCCGACGCCGCTGCGGACTAGAGCCGCACTGCGTGCCAGTCGGATGCTGATCCGCAATAGCTATCCCGGCTCGCGCGCGCTGATGAAGCTCAAGAAAGGGGAGGCGTCGGTGGATTTGCGCGGCTCCCTGTTCTGCGAAGTCCGCGAAGCGTCGACGCTGCCGCTCTGCGGCTTCTACGCCGAAGCCATCCACCGCGTCCTGCAGCTGTTCTCGATCGAAGCCCAGATGCAGGTGATCGAGTGTCGTGCGTCCGGAACGCGTAAGGGCTGTACGTTCGCCATCGCGCTCTCGACGTCTCCAGTCGTCGAGGTGCCGGAGCATGTGGCATAGGTTCATAGGCGCGCTCGTTGCCGCGGTGTTGTTGGTCGCCGCAGCGCCACTCTCGGCGCAGCCGGCGGGCAGCCGCGTTCTGGTCATGCCCTTCGACAATCCGCTGCGTGAACCGCGGCTGCACTGGATCGGCGAGGCCGCCAGTCTGCTCGTGGCGGATGAACTGAACGCGCGAGGCGTCTCCGCGATCCGGCGCGCCGAGCGGATCCGCGCCTTCGAACAGCTCCACCTGCCCATCGCCGCCACCCTCAGCCGCGCCACCATCGTCAAAGTCGGTCAGCTGGTCGGCGCTTCCGAGGTGATCGTCGGCAGCGTTCGATTCGAAGGCGACGTTCTGGTGGTTGAAGCCAACGGCATACGGATCGACGTGGGGCGCGTTCAGTCTCCCGTCTCGGAACGCGGCCCCCTTGCCGACGTGGTCCTCCTGTTCGAACGGCTGTCGGCGAAGCTCGCGTCCGGAGCACCGCTGCGAGGTGATCGCGGTGCGCGGCCCCCGCTCGAGGCGTTCGAGGCTTACGTCAAGGGCCTCATGGCCGAGAGCACGGCGACGCGCGCGACTTTCCTTGGAGAGGCAATCGAAAAGTATCCCGAGTACGACCAGGCCCACCTCGCGCTGTGGCAGGTGAGGCACGACCAGGCGGACTACGTGGCTGCGGTCGCCGCCGCGCAGGCGGTTCCGGCCTCGTCACCGCTCGCGCAGCGTGGGCGGTTCTTCGCGTCGGTATCGTTACTCGAACTGAACAAGTTCGATGAAGCGTTCGAGGGGTTTACGGCCTCTGCGGCCGGCACGCCTTCGACCGTCTCTGCCGCCGCCTTGAACAACCTCGGGGTGGTCCAGCTTCGCCGCGGGTCGTTCGAGAGAGGCCTGCCGACCTACTTCTTCACAAAGGCCGCCGACGCCGACCCTGGTGATCCGGACATCCTCTTCAATCTCGGCTACGCCTACATCCTCGAGAAGAACTATCAGGGCGCGATCTACTGGCTGCGCGAAACCCTGCGTCGTGATCCGACCGACGCCGAAGCGCACTACCTGCTGGGTGTGGCGCTGCAGCACACCGACAGCCCGGTAGAAGCGGCGCGCGAGACGGAACTTGCCAAGCAGTTGTCATCGCAACTGCCGGAACTCGAGAAACGCGCACTGGCGGAGAAGTCACCGGTGGCGCGCGGCATGGCACGAGTGCGTGAGGATCCCGAGTCGCGGGCCGGACAGCGCCCCGAGCAGACCATCGTCAACAGTGCCCAGAAAGAGCAGCGCGAACTCTCGGCGTTCCATCTCGATCGCGGCCGTCGACTTTTCGAGCGGGAAGAGGACCGCGAGGCGCTGATGGAACTGAAGCGAGCCATCTACCTGTCGCCGTACGAAGCCCAGGCCCATCTGCTCGTCGGACGCATTCATCTCCGCGCCGGCCGCCCGGCCGATGCCGTCGAAGCGCTGAAGATCTCGATCTGGAGCGCCGACTCGGCGCCCGCTCGGGTCGCGCTTGCGGAGGCTTACCTGAAGCAGCAGAATACGACAGCGGCCAGAACCGAGCTGGAACGCGCACTCGTTCTCGATCCTCAGTCGGCGGATGCGAAGCGCCTGCTCGCCAGTCTCGCGGGCAAGTAATCTACCAAGGCATTGATCGACCAGGTTGAATTTTGGAGTTGATGGCTTCACGGTTCGTGAGGGGAGGCCGGTGACGACGCACTTGCGCGCCTGGGTCTTTGTGCTCGCCGGGCTCTGGCTGCTCGCCGCCTCGGCCGGACGGGCGCAGCAACCCGCCCCGGTCGTTTACACCGCCGAAGTGGACGGCATCATTCAGCCGGTGATTGCCGAGTACGTCCGCAACACCATCCAGAAGGCGGATGCGGCGGGGGCCGCGTTGCTCGTCCTGACGCTTCGCACCCCGGGCGGATTGCTCGACACGACTCGCGATATCAACACCGCCATCATCAACGCGAAAACGCCGGTGGTCGTTTGGGTCGGCCCATCCGGCAGTCGGGCGGCGTCCGCGGGTTTCCTCATCACGATGGCGGCCGATGTTGCCGCGATGGCGCCCGGCACCCACATCGGCGCGGCGCATCCGGTGTCAGGCGATGGCGGCAAGATGGACGACACCATGGCCAAGAAGGTGGCGTCCGACACCGCGAGCTATGGACGCACACTGGCGCAACAGCGACGGCGCAACGCCGTCCTGATCGAACAGGCGGTCATCGACAGCCGGTCGTTTACGGAGCAGGAAGCCGCAGGCGCCGTGCCGCCCCTGATCGAGGTGGTCGCAGCCGATGTCAGCGACTTGCTGCAGAAGCTCGATGGCCGGACGATCACGAGGTTCGACGGGCGGGAACACGTCCTGAAACTGGCCGGCGCCACCCGGCAGGTCGTCGACATGAGCTGGGCGCAGCGGATGCTGAGCGCAATCGCGCACCCGCAGGTGGCCTACCTCCTGCTGACGCTCGGCATGCTCGGCCTGACGGTGGAGTTCTGGAATCCGGGATCGATCTTCCCGGGCGTCGCTGGCGGCATCTGCCTCCTGCTGGCGTTCTTCGCGTTACAGGTGCTGCCGGTGAGCTACGCAGGCGTGCTGCTGATCGTGCTCGGGATCGTCATGCTGATCCTCGAGGTCAAGGTGACGAGCTTTGGCGTTCTCGCGGCAGGCGGGGTGATAGCGCTGTTCTTCGGATCGCTGATGCTGATCGATTCACCGCTGCCCGAGATGCAGATCGGGCTTCGGATGATCGTTCCGATGACGCTGTCGATCGCCGCGATCCTTCTCTTCCTGGTCCGCCTGGCCGTCCGGGCGCAGCGGCAGCGAAGCGTCACCGGCGAAGCCGGTATGCTCGACGAGGTCGGCCACGCGCTGAGCTCGATCAGTGCCGGTGGTCTCGGACGAGTCCAGGCGCACGGCGAGATCTGGACCGCGACCTCGGATCAGGAGGTCGCGGCCGGTGATCGTGTCAAGATCGTCGCCGTGAAGGGGCTCCTGCTGACCGTCCGCCATCTGTGAGTTCAAAATCCGCCGCGAGATCGGGCGACGCCGGGGCTGACCTGAAAGTCGATTGTTTTCACCTGAAGGAGTTGTGACGTGCCGTTTTCTCCCGTGCTCATCATCATCGTGGTGCTCGCGTTCTACCTGCTCAGCTCGATCAAGGTTCTGAACGAATACGAGCGGGCGGTCGTCTTCCGGCTCGGTAAGTTGCTCGCGGAACCCAAGGGGCCGGGCGTCATTTTCGTGTTTGCGCCGATCGACAAGATGGTGCGGGTGAGCCTGCGGACGGTCGTCATGGACGTTCCGCCCCAG
>Ga0183260_10001381_pt1 | contig 20321 bp, 21 predicted proteins | sample AntDrymUQ4972206_2_FD_129768 | JGI IMG/M metagenome (GOLD analysis project Ga0183260, IMG submission 129768) | Polar desert sand microbial communities from Dry Valleys, Antarctica - metaG UQ497 (22.06) (version 2) (version 2) | ecosystem: Environmental > Terrestrial > Soil > Desert | place...
CACTTGCTGCGGCGACTTCAAGGCGCGACGGCACCCGGTCGGCGGCTCCCGTCGCCCAAGCCGCGGCTTGGAAGGTCAGGGCGCACGTCACGCCTTCGCGCGCAATCACCGCTCGCAACAGCCGGGTCGGGCCGTTGCGACTGTGAGGCCCGGCAATCGAGGCGGGCGCAAACTCCCACACACCTCGCTGGCCGGTGGCCAGCAGCCACCCGCGCTCACGCAGTCGCGTTGCCACGGTGCGTGGGGCCGTGCGGACCTCCAGTCGGTCGAGGATGCTCGCCAGGTGGTCGCTCGTCACGAGGCGAGCGTCCTCAAGCTCGAGTTGCTCGACGACGGGAGCCAGCGACGGTGGGATCGATCGTGTCATTTCCATGGCGTTCGCATCCGTTTCAGATGCAAAGGTGGCGTTCTTGACACCAGGGTAGCTTCGGCCATCGAAGGTGTCAATCATGCGTCGCTTGCATCCATTTCCGATGCAGAACCGCCCCGTGTGACACCGCCGCCGCCACACGGAACACGAGGTCAGAGGTTCGAATCCTCTCGGGCGCGTCGCCGCCGGCTTGTTGTGCAGACAGCGTCTGCACAACGGGTACAACCGCTCGCGCACGCGGTTGTACCCGTAGGCGGCTGTGTTTTTGGCCGCAAACTCCGAGGAATCTTCTCGGTAGAACCGGACGGAACTTCATCGAGTTTGCTCCTCCGGCTTCGGATCAACGTCCTACCCGAGGAGAGACGATGTTCACCTCTTCGTGTCGCGGCACGTGTCCGCGACCTTCCCCATCTGGCGGTGCTGGTCATGGCCGCTGATCCCGCGCTGACGCTGTCGCTGGACGAGCCGCTGCTCGACGTCGAGCAGGCTGCCGCGCTGCTGGCCGTACGCCCCTCGTGGATCCGCGACGCAACACGCGCGGGCCGCCTGCCGTGCATCCGCGTCGGCAAGCACATGCGCTTCACCCGCCCGATGCTCGAGGACTGGGCCGCGCACCACCGCATCGAAAACGCCGAGACCGGCGGCCGCTTTGCCCGCCGCGCCGGGAGGCCGCGATGAGCGCCGAGCAGGCAACCCCAGTTCGCAACGACCACGACGAGCCCGGGACGCGACCCGTCCCGCTCGGGCCCGTGCCAGCAGTCGCGACGGATGACGAGCGACCACTTCCCCGCGCGCAGCGCGTCACGCCATCGGCCGCCGACGTCACGTCTGAGCGCATGCTCCGCGCTCAGGCAGAGCCGCCGCCCTCGGGCTGGCGGCGGGCGTTGTTTCAGCTGACCCGCGGAGCCGTCAACCCCGGGCCCAGCGCCGCCGACCGCGAGCGCCGCGATCTCATCGGGCGCGTCAAGAGCCCCGTTACGGGCTGCCGCCGTATCGCCGTCGTCTCACGCAAGGGCGGCGTCGGAAAGACCACGACGACGCTGATGCTCGGCCACACGTTCGCATCGCTGCGCGGCGACCGCGTCATCGCGCTGGACGGCAACCCCGACGCCGGGTCACTGGCCTACCGCGTCCGGCGCGAGACGAGCAACACGATCACCGGGTTGCTCGCCCATCGCAACACGATCAACCGCTACGCCGACATCCGCGCGTACACCAGCCAGGCTCCGACGCGCCTGGAGGTCGTGGCGGCTGACGACGACCCTCGCATCACCGATGCGCTCGTCGAGCAGGACTTCCACACGGCGGTCGAGCTGCTCGAGGTCCACTACAACCTCGTCTGCCTGGACACCGGCACGGGCGTGCTCGAATCGGCGGCCAAGGGCATCCTGCAGCTCGCGGACCAGATCGTCGTCGTGACGGCGCCGTCGCTGGATTCCGCGCGGACGGCGTCGTCGACGCTGGACTGGCTGGATCGCAACGGCCATTCGGCTCTCGTGGAGGGCGCGGTGGCGGTGGTCAGCGCGGTGCGGCCGCGCAGCCAGCTCGAGCTCGATCGCGTCGTCGAGCACTTCGCCCAGCGCTGCCGCGAGGTCGTGCGGATCCCGTGGGACCCGCACCTCGAGGCCGGGGCGGAGAGTTCCCTTGAGCTGTTGCGCGCGCCGACGCGCAACGCGTACCTGCGTTTGGCCGCGGCGGTCGCCGACGGCTTCGCGCTCGACCCTTCTGATGAGAGGAGACGGTGATGTATTCCATGGTCACGGTGCTGGCGCAGGTCAGCGCCAAGCCCGACGCCAGCGGCCTCCCCGGTAGCTCGGTCGCCGAGCGGCTGGTCAACGGCCTGTTTTTCTACACGCTGCTCGGGTGTCTGGCCGGGCTGCTGCTCAGCGTGCTGATCTGGGTGTTCAGTTCGCGAGCTCAGAACTACCACCACGCCGCCACGGGCCGGCAGGGGACGATCATCGCCGCCGGTGGCGCGCTGATCGCCGGGGCGGCGCCGGCGCTGATCAACTTCTTCCAGACGCTCGGCTCGCAGGTCGAGTAGCCCGTGGCTGATCAGGTCCGCATCCTCGCCGGCGACGGCGGGTCCGGCCGACCACGCCCGCCGCTGCTCGTGATCTCCGGCGTGCTGCTGGCGCTGATCGTCGGGCTGGCGATCGGGTTGGCGACCGCGCCCGACGACAGCCCTTCCTCCTGGACCCCGACCAGCGCGGCCGGGTCCTGCGGCTCGTGGCCACTGACCGGTATGCGCGCACGTTCACCGGGCCGGGTGCCGCGGCGTTGGAGCGGGCGCGCGAGGCGCCGTTGGGCCGCGGCTTGGCGGACGGTGCGCGGACGATCTCGCTGACCAGCCCGTTGAGCTACCGCGTGGTCCGCTACGACGAGAACGCGGCGCGCGTGGTCAGCTGGGGCGTGGCGGTGGTCGGCAACGAGGCCGGCTTGGAACCGGTGGCGTCGTGGGCGACCACGACGACGACGCTGCGCTGGCAGGACGGCGACTGGAAGATCGATTCCGCGTCGTCCGAGCCGGGCCCGACGCCGGGCCTCGGTGGCCAGCGGCCGACCGGTGCGAACGCGTTCATCTCCGACTTGGGCGACAGCCGCGGGGTGCGGCATGCGCCCTGACCTGCGCCGCGCCGCCCCGCTGCTGATTGTCGTCCTCGCGGTCTTCCTGGCCGGCGGGGCCGCCTCGCCGGCGCCGGCTCACGCGCAGAGCTGCGACGACATCCCGTCGATCCCCGGGGTCCCGAACCCGATCCAGACCGGGTGCGATGTCGTCACTTCCGTCCCGGACATCGTCGCCGACCCCGGCGGCGCGGTGACCGACGTCGTCACCGCCCCGTTGGACGCGGCCGGCGATCAGGTCATGCAGGGCGTGACCCGGTGGGTTGCGAACGGGGCCTCGTGGCTGGTCGGGCAGGCAGGCAAGCTGATCGACGACACGACGACGCCGCGGCTGGACTCGCCGTGGTTCGAGCGTCAGTACACGGCGATGGCCGGGCTGGCCGCCGTGCTCGCGCTGCCGCTGCTGCTGTTGTCGATCATCCAGGGTGTCCTCAAGCGCGACGGCCAGGTCGTCGTGCGCGCTGCGTTCGTGCAGCTCCCGGCCGCGTTCGTGCTGACCGCCGGAGCGGTCGCGGTGGTGGTGTTGTTCTTGCAGTTGACCGACGAGATGTGCGGGGCGGTCTCCGGCTCGGTCGGCGGCGACGCCGACGAGTTCTTCAAGGACACCGGCGACGCGATCTCAAAGCTCGCGGTCGGCCCCGGCCAGGGCGGCGCGCCGCTGTTCGCGGTGTTCCTCGGCGGGCTGATCGCCGCGGTCGGCGCGTTCTTCGTGTGGGTCGAGCTGGTGATCCGCTCGGCCGCGGTCTACGTGACGGTGCTGTTCCTGCCGTTCACGTTCGTGGCGATGATCTGGCCGACGACCGCGCGGTGGTGCCGTCGGCTGGTCGAGTTGCTGTTCGCGGTCATCTTCTCGAAGTTCGTGATCGTCGCGATCATGTCGCTGGCCGCCGCCGGGCTCGGCCAGAGCCGCGCCGAGGACGCGTTCCAGGGCGTGCTTGCTGGCGCGGCGCTCATGGTGCTCGCGGCGATGTCGCCGCTGGTGCTGCTGCGGCTGATTCCGCTGGCTGAGACCGCGGCGCATACCAACTGGCGCTCCGGTGCCGGCTCGCAGGCGCTGGGGCCGATCGCCGGCCCGGCCGCCGTGATGCGTCGCGTCAGCGACGGCAACTGGGGCGGCATGGGCGGCGGCGGACTGCGCGCCGCGCCGGCCGCCGCGGGCGCGGGTGCCGGCCCCGCCGGGCTGGCCGCGGCCGGTGGGGCCGCGGCGGCCGGGGCGATGGCCGGCGGCGTGCGCACGCGCGGCGAGGGCGTCGGCGCGACCCGCGGCGTCGGTGGGTCGGGCCCGGACGAGGGGCGGCGCTACGCCGCCGTTGGCTCAGGCGGACAGGCCACCAGACCAGCCGCGACCACGAACGGGAACGCGGGCACCGATGCATCGGCAGGCCCGCAGCAGGACCAGGCGCCGTCAGGCGGTCGCGATCCCGGCCGTGGCTCGTCGTCGGCTCGTGGTCAGGGCGGGCCGCGGCCGATGGCGCCGCCGCGCGACCTGCGTGGACCGGGCTCCGACGAGCAGGGCGGCGGCAATGGCCGCTGATGCTCGCCGCTACCGCTTCGGGCCGCTGGAGCGTCGGGGCCTCGTCGGCGCGCTGCGCGCCGGCCAGGTCGCGGTGCTCGGCACCGGGCTGGTCTCGATCATCGTGCTGCTGCAGGTCTCGCGCTCCCCGGCGATGGTCTTCGCCGCACTGCTGGTAGCGGTCGCGGTGATCGGGATCTGCTTCGCGCCGATCGCCGGCCGCACCGCCGAGGAGTGGACCCCGGTCGTGATCGCGTGGGCGCTGCGGGGAGGCCGGCGCGGCCAGCGCTGGCGATCCGCAGTGCCGACGCGCGGGCTGCGGCGCCGGTCGGCGCCCGCCGCGAGCCACAACGGCGCCGGGCCCGAACCCGAGACCGACGAGGAGCCGGTGTCGCTGCCGCCGCAGGTCGCCGGGGTGCTGCTGCTCGCGGCCCCGCTGCGTGGCGAGGACGTCGGCATCCTCAAGGACCGCAAGGCCAAGACCTACACCGGCGTGCTGTCGGTCCGGGTCCGGTCGTTCGGCCTGCTGGACCAGACCGAGCAGGAGCGCCGCCTGGCCGGGTGGGGCTCGGTGCTCGCCGGCCTCGCCAGGGAGAACTCGCCGGTGCGCCGGTTGCAGTGGATCGAGCGGACCGTCCCGTCGGACGGTGACCAGGTCGCGCGGTATCTGCAGGAGGAGCGCGACCCGGCGGTGCCGCTGGCGACCTCGAGCGTCGCGTCGTACATCGAGCTGGTCGAGTCGGCCGGCGCGGTCACCCAGGACCACGAGCTGTTCGTCGCCGTGCAGATCGACGCCAAGAAGGCCTGGCGGCAGGTCAAGCGCCTGGGTAAGGGCGACCAGGGCGCCGTGACGCTGCTGGTGCGCGAGCTCGAGACGCTCGCCGAACGGCTCGTCGCCGCCGACGTCCAGGTCGTCGGCGCGCTGCGTCCGCGGATGCTGGCCCGCACGATCCGTGACGCCTACGACCCCTACGGGCGCACCTATCGCAACCGCTTGGCCGCCGTAGCTCCGGACCGGGCGGGCAGCAGCCCGGCGCAGGCGTGGCCGCTGGCCGCGGACGCGACGTGGAGCGAGTACCGCACCGACTCCGCACTGCACGCGACCTACTGGGTGTCGCAGTGGCCGCGGATCGACGTCGGCGCGACGTTCCTGGCGCCGCTGCTGATGCAGACCAACGTGCTGCGGTCGGTCTGCACGGTGATGGAGCCTGTCGCGCCATCGGTGGCGATCCGCAAGGTCGAGGCCGCGCGCACGACCGACATTGCCGACGAGCAGACCCGCGCCCGCGGCGGGTTCGTCACTACCGCGCGCAAGCGCCAGCAGCAGGACGCCACGATGCGCCGCGAGCAGGAGCTCGCCGACGGGCACGCCGAGTTCCGCTTCGCCGGCTACGTCACCGTCTCGGCGCCCGACGAGGAGGCGCTGGAGCGCTCGTGCGCGGAGGTCGAGCACGCCGCCCAGCAGGCCCGCCTCGAGCTCGTGCGCCTCTACGGCCAGCAGGCCGAGGGATTCACGTTCACCCTCCCGCTCGGCCGAGGCCTGCGATGAAGACCCGTCGGTCGACGATGAAGACCCGTCGGTCGAGGTTCTCGCGCGTACGCGCGCGCGAGGCAGCCGACGAGGATCGTGAGGCGGTGTCCGGGGGCCTGCTACCGGCGCGGGTCGCCGGAGAGCGGCCGGGACACGCAGCGACGACCGCGCATCTGCAGGCCGCTTACCCGTTCGTGGCCGAGGGCGGGCTGGGCGGCCGCGGCGTCTACGTCGGCCGCGATGCCTACGGCGGCTCGTTCGTCTACGACCCCTGGGAGCTCTACGGCCGCGAGCTGACGTCCCCGAACATGCTCGTCATCGGCCAGATCGGCCGCGCCAAGTCCTCGCTGGTCAAGACCTACGTCTGGCGGCAGTCCGTCTTTCGCCGCCGGGCGTGGATCATCGACCCCAAGGGCGAGTACGGCGCGCTGGCCGAGGCCTTCGACGTCACGCCGCTGTCGCTGGAGCCCGGCGGCGCGCTGCGGCTGAACCCGATCGGCCGCGACGCCGGCTGGCAAGGCCAGCTCCGGCTCCTGCAGGCCGTCTGCGCCGGCGCGCTGCACCGCCCGCTGGTGCCCGAGGAGGAGGCCGGGCTGCGCGAGGCGCTGAAGGTCCTCAACGCCCAGGCCGACGAGCCGACGCTGCCGGCCGTTGTCGAGGTCCTGCTGCGGCCGACCGAGCGGATGGCCGCCGCGCTGGCCACCTCGGTGGACGATCTCGCCCACGCCACCCGTCAGGCGGCGCTGGGCCTGCAGCGCCTGTGCGAGGGCGACCTGCGGGGCATGTTCGACGGCCCGACTACGCCGGGCCTTGATCTCGAGGCTCGCTTGGTCGTGATCGACCTGCACGCCGTCTATGACTCCGCGGCGCTGGGGATCTTGATGACCTGCGCGGCGGCGTGGCTGCGCGCGCAGGTCGACGCCCAGCGCGCCCGCGCCGAAGCCGACGGCGAGGCCGGGGACAAGCTGATCGTCGTCGTGGACGAGGCGTGGCGGATCTTCAGCCACCTCGGGATCGGCGAGTGGCTGCAGGACTCCTTCAAGCACTCCCGTGCCTACGGCGTCCAGAACGTGATCGTCATGCACCGCCTCTCCGACCTGCGCGCCGCCGGCGCCGAAGGCTCCCGCGAAGCCCGGCTCGCCGAAGGGCTGCTCGCCGACGCGGAGACCAGGGTCATCTACGCCCAGCCGACCGATCAGTTGGCTGCCACCCGGGACCTGCTGGGGCTGACCGAGACCGAGGCGGAGCTGCTGCCCACGCTGCGTCGCGGCGAGGCTCTGTGGAAGGTCGGCCAGCGCTCGTTCCTCGTCCACCACCGCCTCTCGTCGTTCGAGTCGCGGCTGGTGGATACCGATGCGCGGATGGCCGTGCGGCCCGCGCCCGCCGAGGCGACGCGGTGAGCACCGCGCCGCGGTGGCCCGGACCGGCGGACGGGTCGAGCCTGGGCGAACGCATCGCCGCGGTCGTCCTCGTCGCGATCGTCGGCGCCGCGTTCGCCGCGTGGCTGACCGCCGCGCTCGCCGCGACCGTGTTTGCCGACGGACCCGTCCCGACGCTCGCCGAGACGGCGTCGGCGCTCGCGCGGCTGCCCGGCCATCTCGGCGACCCGCGTGACGCGTTCGCGCCCGGGCGCCGCGACGAGCTGCCCGGCGCCGGGGCGTTCTACGCCGCCGCCGCGGTCGTGCTCGCCGCCGTGGTGGCGATCGGGCTCGGCGTCCGGCGCGTCGTCGACGCGGTCCGCGACAGCGCGCTGTTCGTATCGCGGGAAGACCGGGACGACGGTGCACGGTGGGCCAAGCGCCGTGACCTGCGAGCCCTCGCCGTCTCGGAGCCGCAGCCGGGGCGGGTGACGCTCGGCCGCGCGCACGGCCGCCTGATCGCCGCCGAGCCCAGGCAGTCGGCGATCGTCGTCGCGCCGACGCAGTCCTTGAAGACGACGGGGCTGGCGATCCCGGCGATCCTCGAATGGGACGGGCCGGTGCTCGCCACCTCGGTCAAGACCGACCTGCTGCGCGACACGATCGCGTGCCGCCAACGGCTGGGGGACGTCCTGGTGTTCGACCCGACCGAGGCCACCGGCCTGGACGGCGCGAGCTGGAGCCCGCTGACCGACTGCCAGACCTGGCACGGCGCTCAGCGCACCGCCGCAGCGCTGTGCGCCGCCGCGCGGCCCGGCGGCACCACACTCGCCGACGCAGACTTCTGGTACTCGGCCGCGGCCAAATTGATGGCCGACATCGTGCGCTGGGTCGACACCCAGGAGGTCGACGAGGTCCGCGACGCGCTGGACCAGCACGGCGACGAGGACGCGCTGAACGCCGCGCACGCCACCTGGAGCCGCGACGAACGACAGCGGTCCTCGATCTACACCACCGCCGAAACAGTCCTTTCCGCCTACGCCGACCCCAGGGTCCTGGCCGCGGCCTACGACCCCGAGCTGACCGCCGATCGATTGCTCGACGGCAGCGCCACGACCACGTACCTGTGCGCGCCGGCGCACGAGCAGGCCCGGCTGCGCCCGCTGTTCACCACCCTCGTCGAGCAGGTCGTCGCCGCCGTCTACGAACGCGCGACACGCACCGGCCGCCCGTTGGATCCGCCGCTGCTGCTCGTGCTCGACGAGGCCGCCAATGTCGCGCCCCTGCCGACCCTGGACACGCTGGCGGCCACCGCGGCCGGGCAAGGCATCCAGCTCGTGTCGGTGTTCCAGGACGTCGCGCAGATCCGCGAGCGGTGGGGCGCCCGCGCGCAGACGATCCTCAACAACCACCGCGCCAAGCTCATCGGCGCCGGCACTGCCGACCCCGACACGCTGGACTTCGCCGCCCGCGTCCTGGGCGACCGGGAGATCCGCCAGCACTCCACCACCGCCGGCCAGGAGGGCCGCGCGTCGACCACGGAGTCGACGACCTACCGCGCGCTTGCGCCGCCCCACCTGCTGCGCGAGGCCGAGACCGGCACCGCGCTGCTCGTCTACGGCAACCTGCCGCCCGCCCGGGTCCGGCTGCGTCCGTGGTTCGCCGACCACGACCTCACCCGCCTCGCCGCCGCCGGGGACGCCCCGTGAACGCGCGCGCGCAGCTCGGAGCGCTGATCGCGTGCGCCGCGCTGGCCGGCTGCGGCGCAGGCGACGAGCAGCGCCGGGACCGGTCGACCGCAACGACGCCGCCGGTCCCGGGACCGATCATCGGCTCGCCGCAGCCCGCGGGCCGCGATCCGCTCAACCGCCAAGACCGGGCCGCCGCGCGAGCCGCGACCACGACCTTCCTCGCCGACTACCTGCCCTACCTCTACGGCCGTGGGCCCGCGTCCGCGATCAAGCCGGTCAGCCCGTCGGTCGCGCGGGCACTGCGCGGGGGCCGCGCACGGACGCCCCCGGCGCAGGCCGCCCGGCGCCCGCGCGTGCGGTCGCTGCAGCTCGTCGGACAATCGTCGATCAGCGCGCTGGCCACCGCGACGATCGTCGACGGGGGGCCCGCGTCGTATCTCCTGACGCTCACCGTCGAGCGCCGAGACGGCCGCTGGCTGATCGCCGATCTCGGCGACGACCGGTGACCCGCCGAGGCGATGCTGGGACGGACGCGAAGCGGGCCACTGATCGCCGCCGCGGCCGCGCTCTGCGCGCTTGTGCTCACCGGGGTCGCGATCATCGCCGCGATCACAGGCAGCGACGGGTGCGAAGCCGGACCGAGCAGCGGGCCGCCATCCGAGGAGGCCGAGCGCGACGTCCCCGCCGACTTCCTGCGCCTCTACCAGCAGACCGGTGCCAAGTACCGCATCCCTTGGGAGATCCTCGCCGGCATCGGACGCGAGGAATGTGACCACGGCCGCTTCGCTGACTCATCGTGCACCCCGCAGCCCGGAGCTTCGGGACCGGGCCCCGCGAACTCGGCTGGAGCGGCCGGACCGATGCAGATCGGCATCAGTGGCGCCGCCGGCAACATCTGGGCAGTGCGCAAGGTCGACGCCGGCGGCGACGGCAAGACCGGCGCCCACGACCCCGCCGACGCGATCGCCACCGCCGCGATCATCCTCATCAAGGACAAGGGCGCGCCGCAAGGCAAGCCGATCGACGCCTACCGCGACGCCGTCCGCGCCTACAACGGCGCCGGCCCGCAAGCCGAGGCCTACGCCGACCGCGTCCTCGCCGACGCCCGCACCTACTCCACCGGCGTCAACCCGGTCGCTGACGCCAGCTGCGCGGAGGACGTCGACTTGGCGCTCGACGGCCCGCCCGGCAAGGTAACCCTCGCCCCAGGCGCGGATCGCCCCGGCGTCACGACCAAGCCGATCGTGGTGCGGTACGTCGGCGCAATGGCCGGCCTCGCCGGACGGCCGATTGTCATCACCACCGGCACCAACCACTCGCAGTTCACCACCAGCGGGAGCGTTTCCGACCACTGGAGCGGTTACGCCGCCGACATCGGCATGGCCGCCAACGGCGACCGTGACGACGGACCGGTCGGCGACCGCATCATGGCCGCCTGCCTCGTCCTCGCCGGCGTCCCCCGCGAGCGGGCCATTGCGCAAGCTCGGGGAGGTGGGCTCTTCACGCTCACCCACCGCGGGCTGCGCATCCAGTGCATCTGGAAGACCTACGCGGGCGGCAACCACCACAACCACGTTCACGTTGGAGTGAGGCCCGGAGCGTGATGACTCCGCACTACGAGCCTGGTGGCACGGCGGCCTCCGGTGGTGCCTCGTCTGGGTGGTGAAGTCGAGAGGTTCCCTCGCCTGACTCCCCCGGTGGCGTGATGGCGACTGCCCCTTGCTCACTAGTCTCGACGAAGCCCTCCGGTAGATAGAGCATCTCGATACCGAGGTAGACCTCTTCGCCGAACAGGGTCGCGTGCAGCGGCTGCAAGAGAACAAACTGAAACGGTCCCGTGCCATCCGGGCGGTTTGCTCCCGGCGCGAGCTCGACGCGCTGCCAGGTGATCGGTGCCTCGGGATGCCGGATCAGCGGGATGACGACGGACAGCACCTCAGCGTCGCTGGCCGACGGGTTCGCCGGCGGGTGGAGCGGCCGTGCGAGCCAGGCTTCCAGCTCTGCGACGTATCCGAGGAATCGCTCCCGGTCGATGAGCTCATCCGACCATGCCTCTGCGCCGTCGGGTGCGTCGAGGGTCCCGGTGATCAACTGGTGGTCGTCGTGCGACTGAACGATCTCGAGCTTCCCTCGGATGGCCGCCAGCATGAGCCGTGCGCCGAGAAGCTGCTCGAGGCCGGTGCCCTCCCCACGCGTGTAGCGCCAATCCAGCCGCGATTCGACGTTGTCCTTCGGGCCTCGCAGCGAGAAGAACAATTCGACTCCGCCGGCTGCTCCGTGCAGCGTGCCATCCCAGCCATTGGCCGGTTCGGCCTCGCTCAGCACCATGCCGAGCTCATGTCCGTCGCAACGCACGACGACTGGCTGGCGGAAGGCACGTACGGGAACGGTGCGCTGCTCCTCGGCGATGACCTCGATCGCGCCCCACAACCCTTCCTCTGGCATCAGCCCTCGAAGGCCGACCGGCACCGTCGCCATGATCGCGCCGAGGCCGCTCGCGATCGTCGCACGCCCGCCCTCCCGGTCGAGTCGGCGAATCGTTTCGAGCGCTTCGCGGCCGGCATCGTCGTCAGAGAAAGCCAACTGTGGCACCGCGCCGAGATCCTCAAGCGCCCCGCCGTACCGCGCCGCGGCGTCGATCCGAACTTCCTGGCCGTTGACCACAAGCGTGACCGATAGGAACGTCGGATCTGCGGGTGGCGTCTCCGGCCCGCCGGGGCTGCGCGAGACCATCGTGTAGTCAACGTGCGGATCGCGATCCATGAACTGCTGGATGACGGCCTGACGCTCGGCGGCCTGGCGGGTGTCTTCGAGCTCGCCGCCGACGGCGATGACTCGGAGCATCGCCTCGCGATCCGCGCTCGGGTTCTCGAAGAGCCATGCGCTCGCGCGTTGCCCCTCGGCTGTGTCGCGGATCAGCCGCTGGAGCTCGCTCCCCGGCCAGAAGTCGAGGCGGACCTCGGGGAAGCGCTCGATCAGCTCGGTGCGGAAGCTCTCCTGCTCCGCTGCGGAGAGATCTCTGGGGAAGCAGAACGTGATGCGTGGTGGACGCCAGAACGCCAGCGCCCGGCGGACCGACGTCCGGCACTCTTCCCAGTTGATCTGCCCGGTGTAGCGCTTGGCCTGCCAGCCACGCAGCGTGCGTCCGCGGGCGTCTGGAAGCCGCGCGTCGAGCCCATGATCGCGCGCACGTACCGGCACAACACCGGGATCGGTCGCGCGCGCCAGCAGGAAGACCAAGGACTCGAACCGGCCCGGTTCGAGTCCGCCGAGGGAATAGTCCGTTGGTCCGCGCGGCTGCGGGGTCACGCGTCTAACCGTAATCGCCAGACCGGCAGCGCGGACCTTGCCTCAGACCGACACCGGTCGCGAACCTTCCCGCCTCGGAGTCGAGCCGCGCGGAGCCGCCCTTCGGGGATTTTCGCACCCTTGCGGGTGCGGCCGGTGGGTGTCGGCCCCGCGCTGGGCGGAGCCTCGAGCCGAAGGAGTCGTCGTGAACGACAGGCCAGACCCGCTGCATCGCTACCTCGATGCGCTCTTCGCGCGTGCGCGTCCGTCGACGCTCGTGGAGCTGCGCTGGCGGGTGACCGCCGGGATGCGCCAGCGCTTCGTCCTCGCCGGCGACGTCGACGGCGTCGCGGCGATCGTGCGTGCGCGGGCTCCGTCGAGCGACGTCTACATCGGCGTGCTTCCGCGCTGGCGGCGCCACGGCGGGCGCGCGGCTGTGGTGGGCGATGCGCGAATCGCGTGGATCGACCTCGACTCACGCAACGGCGAAGCGCGGCTCGACGGCTTCGCGCCCGCACCCCATGTGCTGGTGCGGTCCGGTGGTCCGGGTCATCTGCACGCCTACTGGCGGCTGCGCCGATCCGTGACTCCGATGCAGGTCGAGTGGATCAATCGCCGCCTGGCGTGGGCGCTCGGCGGTGACCTCAGCAGCACCGACGCCGCGCGCATCCTCCGGCCACCCCGGACGGTCAACCACGCTCGCGCTGGCGCGCCGGTCGAGCTCGTCAGGGTGACCGACGCACGCGCGGTCGGCGTGCGTGAACTGGCAGGCGCGCTCGACGCGCCGTCTGAGCTCCCCCCGAGCCGCCGATCGGCGAGCAGATCCGTTCGGCGTGACGGTCTGTTGCGCGTCGCGCCTGAGCGCTACGTCGCGGTGCTGACGGGCCAGCAGGTCGGTCGTAGCCGCAAGGTTCGCTGTCCGCTGCACGAGGACTCGACTCCGAGTCTGCACGTGTACCGCGATCCCGAGCGCGGCTGGTACTGCTTCGGCTGCCGAAGGGGCGGCAGCGTGTACGACCTCGCGGCCGCCGTGTGGCACATCGAGCCCCACGGGTCCGGGTTCGTCGCGCTGCGCGAGGGACTGCGGGCTGCCCTCCAGACCGACAGGCACCCGCGATGACGTAGCCAAGAGGCTCTCGGTCGTCGCACCCGGCCCCGTTTGCGAGGGCCGCCCCAGAGGCGATCGGAGCGACGGATGCTCCCGGCCGCAGCAGGACCGAGAGCAGGCCGGGCATGGGTCGTTCAAGTCCTGTCCGGTGGAGCGGTGGGTGTCCCGTTTTCTTGCCCTGAGGTTCGCATCACCCAGCGGCAGGCGGGTGGCAAGACAGGCGTTGGTGGTGGTTCAGGCGTGGCAGGCGACATAAGCGTGGCGGTGGGTTGGGTGATGCCCCGTTGGGCGGCGTCAACGGACACCCTCGATCCACCAGGAGGACCTCATGAACAACGTCTCGATCACCGGCCGGCTCACCGCGGATCCGCAGCAGCGGACGGCCGGAGAGCTTCAGATCTGCGATCTGCGGATCGCGATCCCGCGGCGCAAGGGCCGTGACGGCGAGGACCGCGGCGCGGTCTTCGTGGACGTCACCGCCTTCGGGCCGCTGGCCAAGGTCTGCGGCCAGTACCTGGCCAAGGGCCGCCGCGCGGCCGTGCAGGGCCGCCTCGAGCTCGACGAGTGGGAGGCCGCTGACGGCAGCCCGCGTCGCCGTCACAAGATCGTCGCCGAGCAGGTCGAGTTCCTCGACCCCGCCAACCGCCAGAACGGCGGCCAGCCGGAGAGCGCTGACGGCCCGACCGATGAGGTCGCCGAGCAGCGCGCCCGCCGCGACGAGCAGCCCGAGCCTGATGAGGCCGTGGCCGCCTGACAGCGACACCTCGCCCGCCCGGCCTCGCGGTCGGGCGGGCCGTCGCACGAAAGGAGCTTCAGTGGCGACCAAGGTCAACACCGAGCTGCGCGGGCTGCGCGCGAAGGCGCAGCTCTACGACGAGCTGGTCGAGCAACTCGCCGCCTCCGAGCGCGAGCTGGACCGGGTGCGACGGAGCGCGACCCGTAACGGCGTCGATCCGGCCTGGCGTGAGATCGCCAACGCGCTGGCCGAGGCACTTCGGCCGTACTCGCTGTTTCGTGAGCAGCGCGTCGAGGACGGACGCATCGTTGTCGAGACCAGGGTGCCTGGCGCGACGCTGCGCAAGGCGCGCAAGGCGCGCGAGGCGCTGGACCGCCTGGGGCCGACAGGTCGCGGTCGAGTCCTACCGCGCGGACGGCATCCCCGTGCGCGAGGACGAGTCGCGACACGAGGCGGCGTGATCGGTCGATGGCGGGTTGGTGCGCCGTTGCGGACCCGCTGACCCGGCGCCCATTTTCGCACGGCTTCGCCGTGCGGCGCCGGGGGTCCAGCGGGCCCGCAACGGGCGGTCCCCACATCAGCAGTTGGAGGCAGCAAGCTCATGACTGAGCAGACGCAGCAGACGACGATCGGCGAGGTGCGCATCGTCGCGCTCAGCCGCATCAGCCCCGCTGAGGAGTTCAACCCCCGCGGTGACCGTGACCCGCAGCGCTTCGCGCAACTCGTCGCGTCGGTAAAGGCCGACGGCGTGCTGCAGCCGCTACTGGTCACCCCGACCGGCGACGGCGGCGGGATGCGGCTCATCGCCGGAGAGGGTCGCTGGCTGGCGGCCGGTGAGGCCGGCCAGACCGAGGTGCCCGTTCACATCGTCGACGTCGACGAGCGCACCGGCGGCCTCGAGCTCGCGATGGCGGAGAACCTGGCCCGCCAGGACCTCGACCCCGTCCAGGAGGCGCACGGCTACGAGCGCCTCCGGGCTGCCGGCCTGACGAAGAAGGGCATCGCCGAGCGTTTGGGCATCGCGCAGAAGCGGGTGACCGAGCGCCTCGAGATCCTCAAGCTCCCGGAGGATCTGCACTCCCGGATCGCCTCGGGGCAGGTTCCGCCCGCGGCGATCAAGCCGCTGGTCGCGCTCGAGCGCATCCACCGCGGCTTGGCGGCCTGCGCGGTCGCGAGGATCGACGCGGCGCCCGTCCACTCGTGGGAGGAGCCGCTGACGTGGGCCGACCTCGTCGCCGATCCGATCGGCATCCTCGTCGCGAACGTCGAGGGCGCCGGCACGGAACTCCCCGACGGCGTCCACGACTTTTCCGACGCCGTAGCGGTGCAGCGCTTCAAGCTGAGCGACGCGGTCAAGGAGCACCTTGCCGAGCTGTGCGCGCTCATCGACCAGCCCGCCGACGAGTTCGTCGTGCGCTTCGGCCGCGAGGCACTCGAGCGAGCAAGCGCGCTGAAGGCTGCGCACGCCACCAAGAGTGGCTGGGCGCACATCCTCGTCGGCCAGGACGTCGCCGACGAGCTGGCGGGCGACTACATCGCGGCATGCCTGACCAACCAGCGCAAGCTGGCTGAGCAGTCCGCCGCGCAGACGTCGGACGGGACCGCTGCGGGCTCGAGCGGGACCGTGGAGCCGGCCGCCACGTCAGAAGCGGAGCTCAAGGAGCAGCGTCGCGCGGAGCGTGCCGAGCAGGAGCGCGAGCGTGACGGTGCGGTTGCGCGCAACGCCGAGCTCGGCTCGGCGATCCTCAAGCACCTGCCGCGGCTCAAGCTCGACGCCGACGTACTGAAGGTCCTGACCACCGTCGACGTCGCGGGCGACATCGATGCCGTCGCCGCCCGTGGGGCGCGCTACGCGTTCCCGGGCTGGCCGACGGAGTCGATGCAGAAGAACGGCAAGATCAAGGTCGAGTACCTCGACAAGGCCGCGGCCGGAGCCAAGGCGCGCGAGTTCCTGGCCGGCGGCGAGTCGCTCGCGGAAATCGCGGGGCGGCTGTTCTGCCTGATCGCCGCCGCGCGCTACGCCGACGAGCGCGCGGTCGCCCGGTCGAACCGCTCGATGTGCTTGCTGACGGTCCGGCCCGGCTTGCCGTACAGCTCGCAGGCGCTCGATCTCGTCGACGAGATCTGTGCCGAGCGGCTGCCCGAACACCTGACCGCCGAGGTCCGCCAGCAGCGCGCCGAGCAGCGCGAAGCGCTCACCGAGCACGAGCGCGTCCTCGCCACCGCGCGTGAGCGACTCGCGTCGGCGCTCGAGCGCGCGGCGACGCTGACCGACTCCGAGCGCGAGCAGGCGCGCGAGGACGTCGACGTCGTCCACGGCCGCTACAGCGTCGAGGGCCACAAGCTGCGCAAGCAGCTCGACGCCGCCGCGCAGCCCGCCGACACCCCGGCGGACGAGCCGACGGACGCCGACGCGCAGGCGGCCTGACCACCGATCACCCGGCCGGCGGCCGTCGTGGCGGCCGGCCACCAACTCCCACCCTCTCGAGGAGGTGGCCTCATGGCCAAGACCACACGTCGGCGACTCACCGACGAGGAACGCGCGCAGCGGCGCGCAGAGGACCGCGAGCGTCTCGAGCAGGCTCACCAGCGACGGATGGCAGCGCTGGGTCAAGGTCCGTACACGCAACGGACTTGCCCGGTACTCGCTGAACAACCAGCTGTTGATCGCTCTCCAGGCGCCCGATGCGCAGTTCGTCGCCGGCTTCCACGCGTGGAAGGACCTCGGCCGACGGGTCTCGAAGGGCCAGCACGGCATCCGCATCCTCGCGCCGATGCCGTGCCGCTCCCGCGACGACGAGCAACCGTCCGCCCGCGACGGCAAGCCGGCCGACGATCAACGGCCGCGGACGCTGTTCAAGTCCGTCGCGGTGTTCGATATCGGGCAGACCGAACCGTTGCCCGGCCGTGAGCCGGTCCCGCTGCAGCCCGAGCGTCAGCCGATCACCGGCGAGACCCACGCGCACCTCATCGGCCCGCTGACGGCGCTCGCCGACCAGCTCGGCTACGCGGTCGAGCAGCGCGATCTCGACGGCAGCGCCGACGGGTGGTGCGACACCAAGGCGAAGCAGATCGTGGTCAACCGGCGTTTGCCCGCGAACGCGCGGGTACGCGTCCTCGTCCACGAGATTGCCCACGCGCACGGCATCGGCTATGCCGACCGCGGGCGGGCGCGCGCCGAGGTGATGGTTGACTGCATCACGTACATCGTCTGCGGCCAGCTCGGCCTGGACACCAGTGGAGAGACGATTCCGTACGTCGCGGGCTGGGGCGAGGACGGCGCGCTCGATGCGATTCAGGCCGACGCGCAGACCATCGATGACGTCGCGCGCCAGATCGAAGGAGCGCTGCTGCAAGACCAGGAGCAGGTCGCGGCATGACGGTGAACGCAGCCAGCGTCTCCCACGCGATTCGGGTGCGGTCGGTGCGCCCATTTTCGGCCGGCATCGGCAGCACGACGAGCTCTACACAAGCCAAGCGGGGGAGCAACGCGACCCTGGTCAGCCAATCGAGGCCGGCCGTTTGGGGGGCGCACCGCACCCGAACCGCAAGGAGCCACCAGATGACCGCCACCAAGACCCACGAGCCGCCGACCCGCAAGCAGCTCGCCTACCTGCGCTCCCTCGCGCGCAAGACCGGCACGACGTTCACGCTGCCGCGTACCAAGCGCCAGGCCAGCTACCAGATCGCACAGCTGCGTCAGCGGCCCGCGTCCGCGCAGCTTGAGCTCGCCCTCGACATCGCAGCCGTCCGCGGCGGCGACATCGCCGAGCCGGCCTGATGACCGCTCGCCACCTCGTCGCCCTCCGGGGCGACGAGGACAGCCTGTACCGCGAGCATCACCGTCACCTCGTCAAGGCCGTGCGCCGCCAGGTCAATCTCCCGCCCGAGTTGATCGAGGACGCTTGCCAGACGGCTTGGGCGATCTTCCTGCGACGTCAGCCCGAACGTGGGCCGACGCTCTTCGCGTGGCTCCGCACGGTCGCCGTGCACGAGGCGTACACGCTGTCGCGAACTCACGCGCGCGACGCGCTGCCGGAAGACGGGCAGCTTGAGCGACTCGCCGGTCACGAGCCGCTCGCCGACCAGCTCGAGGCGCGCCGGGCACTCCGTGCATTGGCCTCCCTGCCTGATCGCCAGCGACGGTACGCGACGCTGAAGGCGCTCGGGTTCTCCTACGACGAGGTCCGGCAGCTGGCCGGAGGCGTGACGTACACGAACGTCAACCGGCACCTCACCAGAGCACGCGCGCGCCTGCGCGATCTCGAACGCAACGCCGCGTGACGCGCCGACCGTCGGAGGCGAACGCGGGCGAAGCCACGAGGAGCGGGCGGCGGACACGAACCTCGACGATGCGGCCGGACGGCGAACGGCCCTTCAAGCCCCGCCCCTACGGGGCCGGCTACGCCGGTCGCTGACGCGACGAGGCTCCCTAACGGGCCCTCGCTTCGCTCGGGTTCCGGGCCAGCCGCCCGACCGCCCACCGCGGCCATGACCACCACCCACACCCCGCAGCCCGCGACCACGACGACCACCGCCGGACAGCGCGTCGAGCTCGCCCGCTACGACAGCGACACAGGAGCACGCGTGCTCATCGGCCAGCGCCTCGATGGCATCGTCCACGTCTTCGACGAGCCCGCCGCCGGCGACCAGCCCAGCTACCTCGTCGAGACCCACCTCGAGCGCAACAGCGAACTGCACGCTCTCATCGACGACTACCTCGCCAAGGCCAAGCGCCTCGGCTACAGCCCGATGCACGGCTGGTTCTGACCAGCCGTGCCCGCGTCGCGGGCGCCTACGTGAACGGCGTCAGGTGCCCGGCGGCCTCAAGGACCTTGAGCGCGACGAGCGCCGGGTCGTCGCGGTACTGCTTGCTCGCCGCGACGCGTCGAACGACGTCAACGACGTCCTTGACTCCGACGACCTGGATCGGGCCGCCGCCGACGATCGTCTTCGCGGCCCAGGCTCGAACTCGCTGCTCGTTCTCGCCCTTGGTCGGTGCCGCGAAGCGGCCCACGTAGAGGCGGAACTCCACTCGGTCTTCCGAGTAGCCGTAGCGTGAGCAGGCGCCGGCGAGCACCTGCTCGCGCACGACGGGGTCGTTCAGCATCGCGTACAGGCGCGCGCTGGTCCCGCCAGCCGAACCGTCGACGTGCTCGGCGACCACGCCTCGCGAGCCGAAGAACGACTTGACCGACGCAAGCACAAGCTTGTCGGCGTTCGCCGCCACGAGGTCGACCTCGAAGCCGTGCGTCTGCGTCTCCTCGTGTTGAGCCTTCGCCGTGCGGCGCGTCACAGGGAACTTCACGGCCGAGGAGACCACGCGTCCCTCGTCCTCCATCGCCAGCGCCACGAACGACTCGAAGGCCTCCACCTAGACGATGCTATCCGCGCTCGTCGAGGCCGGAGAGCCGGCGATCAGCCGGTGAAGTTCGCGAGCGGTCGACGGCCGTCGTGCATGTCGGCGAAGCGTTCGAGAAGCAAGCGTTCGAGGTGCCGCGCGGCAGCCTTCTCGGCCACGACGTGCCACGCGACAAGAAGCTCATCAGCGTCCGCGAGCTGCCAGATCAAGCGTCCACCCCAATGCGCGACGGGCTCGCCCGCGCCGAAACGGGCGTAGGCCTTCAGCCGCGTGCGCAACTCGTTTGCCTTGCCGATGTAGACCACGCTCGCGCCTGGCGTCCATTCGTCCGTCAGACGCTCGACGGAGACCGTCGGGTCCTGCTCCTTGAATCGCCCAGCCTCACTGGCGGCGAGGAACTGGACGTCGGACACGGACGACCGAAGCACGACGTAGCAACCCGGCAGACGCGGAACATCTGAAAGCCCGCTCGCCCGCAGCTCGGCCCATGTCCGCCACCCGGTGTAGTCAGCCGCTTCGAGCGCAGGCCGATCGAAGCGGTCGGGCACCCCCTCGGTCGCAGCCGTGGGCTCAGACATCACCCTTCCACCTCGGTGACCGAGCGCAACTGCAATGCCTTGCCTCTCCCCACCGAGACGGTCTCGAATTCGGGCACAGAGTCGAGGATCAGCATGACCCCGGACGAGACCTGACGCGGGTTCCGTTCATGTATTTCCTTGCGGCTGACCGTCTCGCCGGC
>Ga0183260_10001382_pt1 | contig 20313 bp, 15 predicted proteins | sample AntDrymUQ4972206_2_FD_129768 | JGI IMG/M metagenome (GOLD analysis project Ga0183260, IMG submission 129768) | Polar desert sand microbial communities from Dry Valleys, Antarctica - metaG UQ497 (22.06) (version 2) (version 2) | ecosystem: Environmental > Terrestrial > Soil > Desert | place...
CCGCTCGAGCGGAGCGACCCGAAGTTCGAGGACGCGTTCGTCGAGCGGTTGCCGACGAAGGTGTGGTCGTGTGAGGCGCCGGCTCGACCCGGAAAGACGATGGGATCGTCCGGGGCGCGGTGGCTGAAGCGGCAGTTCTCGATAAAGTTGACGCCACGCAGGTCTGCGCGTGAAGCGTCGTCACCCATCGGCTTCTCGCGCGCGAGCGCCGCGGGGCCGAGCAGCGCGGCGACGACGGTCAGGACTCCGGCTGCGGCGATCAGGAACAGTGCTCTCACGTCAACCTCCTGGAAGACGAACGGTGGCTTCGCATGTCAGTCAGACACCGCGGCGTTGAGTTTCCTTGAGCGATATGTGACGTGTTGGTAAGCATTCCGTACGGAAGCGATCGGACTAGTCGGTGCGTATCGGCGCCGGACCTACCAATCGGTGGTCGTACGGGCCGGGCGGGCATGCCCGGCGCCTACTGGGTCGGAACCGCGCCGGGAATCGTCGCCCGCGGGTAGCGCGCTCGGATCTCGTCCACGTAGGCCGCCATCCGATCCGCGATCGCCGTATCCCGAATCTCGAGCACGTTCTCCGCGTTCCGCTCCCCCGAGCGCGAGAAGTTGAAGCTGCCGACGAAGGCCGTGTCGTCGGCGACCACGACCTTTGCGTGCATGAAGTCGTGCAGCGACTCCGGAGTCCAGGGGATCGAGGCCTTGCCGCTGAACTCGGCGCCCTCGAGGATGCGCTGCAACAGCGGCACCTTCCACTCGCTGACGCCGTTCGTGCGCCACTGGTGGAAGACCTGATCGACCTGGGTGTCGTCGACGATGCCTCGGACGTCGCAGCGCCGCTCGTTCACGACCTCGACGAGCGTGGCGAGAATCGGCCCCGAGGTGAGCACCGGCGACGCGATGCGCACGCGCTTGCGCGCTTTCCCGATGTGCTTGGCCACACGGTGGGAGAGCGCCTCGCCGTGCTCCGGACAGAACCACGGGCGCACCTGCGTCCCTGCAACGTCCACGGGGCGCGGGTCGCTTCCCGTGTGCGCGACCTGGCCGCTCTCCCAGAGCTGGTCGAAGGTGAGCGAGTACGCATATGCGATTTTCGGCGAGCGCACTGTCGCGACGACGTTCTCCTGGCGGGTCCAGGAATCGTCCGTCCAGTTCGTCGATCCCGTCCAGATCGCGTCGCCGTCTCGCACGACGTACTTGTGGTGCATCAGGTCGGGAATCCCCGCCACCCCTCGTGTGTCGATCGGCAGCGACTCGATCGCGTCCGGCCCGGTCTCCGGCGGCGGCGGGACCGGGATCGGCCCAGGGTGGGCGACGTTGTAGAGGAGGCGGACGGCGACGCCGCGCTGTACCGCGGAGAGGAGCGAGGCCAGTACGAGCCCACCCGCGTCGGTCTCGAAGCGCACGTCGTACACGGCGACATCGAGGCTCGTCTTCGCCTCCGCGAGAAAGCCGGAGAGCAGACGCGCGATGTCGGCCGCGCGCTGGCCGCCGTCGGTGAGGGTGGTCAGCTCGATGGCCGCAGGGGCCTCAGAGCTCACGCGGTCTGGGCGGCTCGGAGCGACGCTTTGTGCGCGCGCTTCTTCGCCTGGTACTCCGCGAGCGCCCCGGGGGAGTCGACTCCGCCGAGCGTCGGATGTCCCGGCACGAGCTCTGCTGCGGTCTCCACGCCGAATCTGAGGGCGAGAACCGAGCCGAGCCCGGTCACCTTCATCTTCCCGAAGCCGGGGAGCACGCCAATCCTGCGGCGGAGATCGGCGGCGTCCGTCGCGTCCGTCCATACGCGCTCCGCGTTGCCGTCGTACTCCTCCGCGACGAAGGCGCAGAGGTCCTGCACGCGGCGTGCCATCGAGCTGGGGAAGCGGTGGATCCCAGGGCGCTGGCGGAACGCGTCCTCGAGCGCCTGCGGATCCATCGAGGCAATAGCGCCCGCATCGAGTGGCCCCACGCGCTGTTTCAGCTTGAGCGGGCCCGCGAACGCGGTCTGCACCGTGATCTGCTGGTCGAGCGCGAAGCCGATGAGAAGCGCAAGTGGCTCTTTGGCGATGAGCTCGTTCGCCTCGTCCGAGTCGGTGAAGTAGAGGGCCTCGGGCACGGGTTGATACTAGACGCGCTCAATCCGTGGGCGGCGTGTTCCGTACGACTGCTTCGAGGGCGTTCTTCACTTGGGCGACCTGTGCAGCTTCGCTTGCCTGGTCTGACGGATAAACGGTGCAGAGGATATTGAGGACGCGAAGGTTCGTTTCATCGTCGGTTGAATACTTCGTCGCGACGATCTGCCTACGGTCGCCCAACGAGCCGACTTCGCAGAGCACGTCGCCCTCCTTCTCCCACACGGCGTCGTTGCGAACGAGGGCTCGAGGTCCCGCGTTCGTCGCATCGGGTTCCGTCGGCTCATGTTCTTCGCACTTTCGCTGGTTCACGTCAAGCGTGATCCCGTTCGCGCGAAAGATCCTGACGAGCTCTTCAAGGGCTACGGGCTTTCCGCGGCCTCCGCACACGGGGTCCGAAGACGGATGGTCTTCGTTCGAATCAGATGATGCCTCGTCCGTCCGGCATCCGACGGCAACGGAAGCTTGCCGAGGATGGCGACGATCTGCTGATTCATCTTGTCTGATCTCAGTGCCCGTCAGGATGGCCGAGGGATCGAGCCCTTAACGGAGGACGATGAGCGGTCGTTACCCTGAAGGGATGGACGCGCTCGCTGCCTTCTCGCCGAAAACGCGAAGGTGGTTCGAGCGGGCGTTCGCCGGGCCGACCCCGGCACAGGAGCTCGGTTGGCCCGCGATCGCGAAGGGCGGGAACGTCCTCATCCAAGCGCCGACCGGCTCGGGGAAGACACTCGCGGCGTTCCTGATCGGGATCGATCGGCTGAACGCGTCCCCCGGCGCGGGGCTACGACTCCTGTACGTCTCTCCGCTGAAGGCGTTGAACTACGACATCGAGCGCAACCTGCGGAGCCCGCTCTCGGGCCTCGGCTCCGAGCTCTCGGTCGGCGTGCGCACCGGAGACACTCCCGCGGACGAGCGGCGTCGTATGCAGAAGTCGCCGCCGGACATCCTTATCACGACTCCGGAGTCGCTCTTCCTGCTTCTGACCTCTCAGGCGCGCGAGACCCTCCGCGGCATCGAGACGGTGATCCTGGACGAGGTGCACGCGGTTGCCGGAACCAAGCGCGGTGCGCACCTGGCGCTCTCGCTCGAGCGGCTCGAAGCGCTGGTGCAGCGTCCCTTCCAGCGCATCGGCCTCTCTGCTACTCAGCGTCCGCTCGCCGAGATCGGCCGCTTCGTCGCCGGCTCGGAACGGGAGATCGAGCTGGTCGATGCGGGCACTCGGAAGGAGCTCGACCTCGAGGTCGTGATTCCGCTCGAGGACATGCGCGAGCTCGGATCGACCGCGGATCTGTCCGTGCCACCCCTCGCGGATGGCGTGATGATGGGCGTTGGGGTGGAGCAGTCAAGCCGCTCGATCTGGCCTTCGATCTACCCCGCGATCCTCGAGCTGGTCAGGCAGCACCGCTCGACGATCGTCTTCGTCAACAACCGCCGGCTCGCAGAGCGGCTCGCGCTGCGGCTGAACGAGCTCGCAGAGGAGGAGATCGCGCGCGCCCACCACGGCTCCTTGGCGCGCGAGCAGCGGATCGTGGTGGAGGAGCTCTTGAAGGCCGGGCAGATCCCATGTCTCGTCGCGACGTCCTCGCTCGAGCTCGGCATCGACATGGGCGCGGTCGACCTCGTCATCCAGGTCGAGAGCCCGAAGTCGGTCGCACGCGGGCTGCAGCGGGTCGGGCGGGCGGGGCACGACCTGCATTCGGTATCGCGAGGTCGAATCTTTCCCAAGTTCCGGGCCGACCTGCTCGAGTGCGCGGTCGTCGCGCGCGCGATGCGCGAGGGCGCGATCGAGGAGACCCGCATTCCCCGCAACACGCTGGATGTCCTTTCCCAGCAGATCGTCGCCATCTGCGCCGACGAGGAAGTGTCGGTGGACGAGCTGCATTCGCTCGTCCGCCGCGCGTACCCGTTCTCCGATCTCTCCCGGGCGCAGCTCGAGAACGTCCTCGACATGCTCGCGGGCCGCTACCCCTCGGACGAGTTCGCCGAGCTTCGGCCACGGATCGTCTGGGACCGGACTGCTGGGATCGTGCGCGGGCGCACCGGCGCGCGGCGGCTCGCGGTCACGAACGCGGGCACGATCCCGGATCGCGGGCTCTTCGGCGTGTACCTCGTCGGCGACGGCGGACGGGTGGGCGAGCTCGACGAGGAGATGGTGTACGAGGCGCGCGAGGGGCAGACGTTCCTACTCGGCGCCTCGACGTGGCGGATCGAGGACATCACGCGAGATCGAGTCCTCGTCTCTCCCGCCCCGGGAGTCCCCGGGGTCGCCCCGTTCTGGAAGGGCGAGGGAGTTGGGCGACCCGCGGAGCTTGGCGAGAAGATCGGCCGTGCTTCACGGGAGCTCGTCGCGCTCTCCGACGACAAGGCGGAGACCGTCCTCCGCGGCGAGTACCACCTCGACACCCGCGCGGCGAGAAATCTCGTCACGTATCTGCGCGAGCAGGAGGGCGCGACGGGAGTTGTCCCCTCGGATCGCTCCATCGTTGTCGAGCGCTTCCGAGACGAGATCGGCGACTGGCGCGTCTGCCTGCTGACGCCGTTTGGTGGGCGTGTGCACGCGCCTTGGGCGATGGCGCTCGCGGCGCGGCTCAGGGACTCGCTCGGCATCGACGCGCAGTCGATCTGGTCGGATGACGGCATCGCGCTCCACTTTCCCGATGCGGACGTGCCGCCTCCGCTTTCGGACCTCCTGCTCGACCCAGGGGACGTCGAGGAGCTTGTCATCGCGGAGCTCGGGCAGTCGGCGCTCTTCGGCTCCCGCTTTCGGGAGAACGCCTCGCGCGCGTTACTCATCCCGCGCCGCCGGCCTGGCCAGCGGACGCCTCTCTGGCAGCAGCGGCTGAAGGCGCAGAGCCTGCTCCAGGTCGCGCGGCGCTACCCGCAGTTCCCGATCGTGCTCGAGACCTATCGGGAATGCCTGCAGGACGTCTTCGACTTGCCTGCGTTGCGCAAGATCCTGAAGGGGATCCAGACGCGAGAGCTCGATCTCGTCGAGGTGGAGACGGTCTCGGCCTCGCCATTCGCGTCCTCGCTCCTCTTCGACTACGTGGCGACGTACATGTACGAGGACGACACCCCGCCCGAGGAGCGGCGCGCGCAGGCGCTGTCCCTCGATCGCGGGCTTCTCCGCGAGCTGATGGGGGTCGAGGAGCTGCGCGAGCTGCTCGATCTCGGCGCCATCGAGCAGGTCGAGTCGTCGCTTCGGCTCACGCCGCGAAACGCCGACGAGCTGCATGACCTGCTGCGACGGGCTGGACCGCTCGTGGAAGGGGAGTACGACCGTGGCTTCGCGGAGACGCTGCTGCGCGAGCGGCGTGCGATCCGGTTTCGGCTGGATGACGTCGAGCCGTTGGCCGCTGTCGAGGATGCGGGTCTCGTTCGCGATGCGTTCGGCGCGGTGCCGCCCGGTGGCGTTCCCAACGTCTTCCTCGAGCCGGTGTCTGACGCGCTGGCCGGTGTCTTGCGCCGATATGCGCGCACACACGGGCCGTTCACCACGGGTGAGGTCGCGGATCGTTTCGGCCTCGAGTCTGCCGTGGTCGAGACCGAGCTCGAGGGACTGGAACGTGACGAGAAGCTCGTTCGGGGCGAGCTCCGGCCGGGCGGCTCCGAGCGGGAGTGGTGCGATCCGGACGTTCTCCGGCGCATTCGCCGGGCGACGCTCGCGGTGCTGCGCCGCGAGGTTGAGCCGGCCGATCAGGCGGCGCTGGGGCGCTTCCTTCCCGCGTGGCACGGGATCGGGCGCCGCCAGACGTTGCGCGAGGCTCTCGTCCCTTTGCAGGGCCTGGCGCTGCCGGTCTCTCTCTGGGAGAGCGATGTGCTGCCTCGCCGGGTGCCCGCGTATCGCCCCGCCGATCTCGATGCGCTGTGCGCGTCGGGCGACCTGGTCTGGATCGGCGCTGGGCTCGATCGCGTCGCTGTCTATTTCCGCGATGACGCTGGGCTGCTCGGGCGCCCGGCAGCCGAGGCGCCACCCGAGGGCGTCGCCCATGTCGCGGTGCGGACGGCGCTCGGCCAGGGCGCGCTCTTCTGGGCCGATCTTCTCTCCAAGACCGAGCTCGACCCGGCCGAAGCGCTCGCCGCTCTCTGGGATCTGGTCTGGGCTGGCGAGGTGACCAACGACTCGTGGGCGCCGCTGCGCGCGTCGCGCCGCTACGACGCTCCACGCCCCGAGCGGAACCGGCGCCGCTTCATGCGCTCGCGCGCCAGCGCGCCGTCTCCGACGCAGGGCAGGTGGTCGCGCGCAGGGTCGCTCTTCCCGGAGAGCCTCGACCGCCGAGCGTTGGCCGAGCTCCTGCTCGAGCGGCAGGGAATCGTCACCCGGGACTGCGTGCGCGGGGAGGGCATCAAGGGCGGCTACGGTGCCGTGTATGCGGAGTTGCGCGCGCTCGAGACGCTCGGGGTCTGCCGGCGCGGGTACTTCGTCGAGGGCCTCGGCGGCGCGCAGTTCGCGCTCCCCGGCGCCGTCGAGCGCTTGCGCGAGCTGCGGGCGGAGGCGCGTGTAGTCGCCGAGCGCGACGTGCTCGTACTCGCCGCAGCGGATCCCGCACAGCCGTATGGAGCCGCCGTGCCCTGGCCGCGTCGAGCAGGAGCACGAGCCGCGCGGGTTGCCGGCGCGTGGGTCGTTTTGCTCGACGGAGAGGCGGTGCTCTTCGTGGAGCGGGGTGGCCGCTCGCTCGTCCCGCTTCGCGAGCCGGAACCCGAGTGGCTACGACCTGCGCTGGCTGCCCTCGTCGCGCACGTCAGATCGGGAGGGGCGAAGCGCCTCGCGGTCGAGCGCTTCGATGGGGTGCCGGTGGTCGAGTCGGACGCCATGATCCTCCTCGTGGAGTCCGGTTTCCTGGCCGGCCCGCGGCGCGCGGTTCTGCGTCCCTAGTCTAAACGGACTCGTCCCTTCTGGCCAATTGAGTATTTTACGTAGTTCTGTAAGAATGCGACTTGGTGGAACATCGCATCACTGCCACGGAGCTGGCCCGTAGGCTCGGCGACATCCTTGCCAGAGTCCGCTATCGAGGAGACACGTTCATCGTCGAGCGAAATGGCGATGCGGTGGCTCGTGTAGCACCTGTTCCCGAGGGCTCGCCGACGACTTTGAGAGAGGCGTTCGAGGCTTGGAGCTCGGCAGGCGAGCCGGAAGCTGCGTTTGCCGATGACCTCGCGAAGGTCGGAGCAGCGGATCGTCCGCCGTTGGATCCTTGGGACTCGTAATAGACACGAGCGCGCTGGTCTACCGCGAGAGAGCGGGTTCGGGCTGGGGCGGTCTGCTCGCGGAGCTCGACGAATCAGTCGTCCTACCCGCGATTGTGTACGCCGAATTGCTCGTTGGCGCTCGGCTAGCTCGCAGCGCGAGTAGAGGAACGGCTCGCCGCGCAAAGATCGCCGCGCTCGTCGGCCGTGTTGCGCTCGTGGAGTTCGGGCAAGAGATCGCCGAGCGCTGGGCCGATCTGTTCGCTCATCTGAGCCGCCGGGGAGAGCTGATCCCGGCGAACGACCTCGCGGTCGCCGCCACCGCCCTTCATCTCGAGTTCGGCGTCCTCGTCGGCGGCGACGATGAGCAGCACTTCCGGCGTGTTCCGCAACTTCGAGTCGAGACTCTCGAGGGCTGAACCTCGCGCAGTAGGAGAGAGGAGAGGAGCGTTCAGTCGCGTAACGGGACGTGTGCCCGTGCGTGCGCCTCATCTCTATCCGCTGTTGCGCGGGTTCGTCCTGGGAGCTTTCGTCGTCCTCGGCCGCGAGCTCGAGGAGGGCGCCGAGCTGCCGTTTGCATTCGAAGAGCATGTTCAGCGGAAAGGTCCTGCTCTGTATGAGCTTCGGCCGCTCGTTCGGACGTTCATCGAAGATCGCGAGCCGCTCCTGCGGGCGCGAGATGACGCGCGTCTCGCCCTCGACGAGCTCGGCCGCGAGCCCGCGGCTGCGATCTTCGCTCGCGCGCATGCGGGGTTGCATGCTTCCGAGGACGACGCGCTCTTTCGCACGGTGCTGCTCGGGCTCTTGACGTCGACCGCGGAATCGTGCGGTGGGTTCGACTGGGACGACGAGGCGTTCGAGCATGCATACGGGACTTTCGAGACGACGCTCTTCGGGGAGCGGCGGCAGTTCCAGGCGCTCGTGCCGCTGGTCGGACTGTCGGTTGCCCGGCCGGTCGTCCTCGCGCCCGGCCTTTCGGTTCGCCACTTCGAGACAGGGGAGCTGTCGACGCACTGGCCCGAGTCGCGCGGGATTCTGCCGCCGGGATTCGGTCGCGAGCCCGACCGCTGCTGCGTCCTCGAGCTTCACGTAGACGTCGACCCAGGTGCGGATCCACCCGATTCTCCGGCAGAGATTGCCGATGCTGTCAGCGCGATCCGGCTGACGACGTCCGCGGCGCTTGCCGCGGGCCCGGTTCTGTTCGAGACCCTCGACGGCCGGCCGTTCGGGATCCGCCCGGTGCTCCCGATTGCGGCGACGCAGCCACCGGGGGAGCCCTCGCGCCTCGACGCGTTTCGTAGCCCGATCGCCGTCGATGTGCTCGCCGCGCTCGGCAAGGCCGACGGCGACCCCGAGCTCGCGGAGGCGCTCGACCGGTGGGAGCTGTCGCTCTTCCAGAACGAGCCGTTCCGGGCCGAGCAGCTACGGGCCTCGCTGACCGCGCTTCTCGGCGAGACCTGGCCGCTGCGCGCGGCTGTTCTCCTCGAGGCGGACGCCGCGGCGCGTGAGGAGCTACACGGCCACCTCGTGGGGCTTGCTGGAGGGGATGGCGCGAGCACGGCGTCCCTGGATACCGCCAGGCGGGCGTTGGTGGCGGTGCTGCGCGCGCCTGATCGAGCCGAGCTCGTCCACGAGCTCGACCGCGAGCTTCTGGGCTTGCCGGGGCGGTCTGCCGCGTGGGCAGTTGCTGTCTGAGGGCAGCTTCGGTCTGAGGGCTGTTTTCGGCACGAATACGACACAGTGCCGTTTCCCACCCGTGACGCATAGCGAGGTAGCGTGGTCTCCATGGACGAAGCACGAGCGGTGCTGGAGCGGCTCGAGAGGATCGAGGCGCTCGACCGCGCGGGCGCGGAGCGCGCGGAGCTCCTGCCAGAGCTGCGAGCGCTCCTCGAGGAGGCGGAGTGGTGGTCGAGCGCGGAAGGAGGTGATGCGGGGGAGGCTGCCGTCGACAACCTACGGACAGCGCTGGCACGGGCGACTCCGAAGTTGCCGTCGCATGACATGATCGCCGTGTGATCTCGCACTGGGACGACGTGCGCAGCTCGCGGGGCGAGCGAGGTCACATCGCGGGCACGTGGCAGAGCCTCACCGGTCGAGCGTCGCAGACGATCGGGGTCAAGCGGATCCGCGTCGACCCGGGCATGTGGTCGACTCCGCTCCATCTCGAGGGCGCCGAGGAGGAAATCTTCTACGTCCTAGCGGGATCCGGGCTTTCGGTTCAGTCGGAAGGCGAAGACCCGGTCGCCTACGAAGTCGACGCGGGCGATTGCCTCGTCCATCTCGCGCTCGAGAACGCCCATACGCTGCGCGCGGGCGACGACGGCATCGACGTGTTGGCGTTCGGTCAGCGGACGTACGCCGCTGGCGTTACATGGCTGCCACGGGCGGGTGTCGCGTGGCTCGGGGAGACCTGGGCGCCGGTGGGCGCCGAGGACGACCACCCGTGGGCGCGGGAAGCGGCGGCGGGGCCGGCGGAGATCGCGGAGACGTCGGCGCGTCCCGAGACCATCGTCAACGTCGAAGACGTGGAGTCGGTCGAGCGCGACGGCGCCACCGTCGGCCGTAGAGTCCGAAACCTCGGCCGGGCGGCGGGCTCGGTCAGGACCGGGCTCCGGATCGCGGAAGTGCTGCCGGGTAAGTTGAACGCGCCTCCGCACTGCCATTCGGCCGAGGAGGAGATCTTCGTCGTTGTCGAGGGGAATGGCGACCTGCTCCTGTGGGAGGAGGACGGGATCGCCGAGCAGTCGGTTCGCGCCGGATCCGTCGTCGCACGGCTCGCGGGCACGGGAGTCGCGCACGCCTTCCGCGCGGGCGAGCCGGGATTGACCGTGCTCATGTACGGCACGCGAGACCCGAACGACATCTGCTACTACCCGAGCTCGGGGAAGGTCTTCTTCACAGGACTTGGCGTGATCGCGCGACTCGGAGAGCCGCTCGACTATTGGGACGGCGAAGACTGACGGCGCCGCCCCTGGGCTACCGTGGACGGCATTGAAGGAGTTTCGGCCGGAGACGGGAAGGTGAGGCGGTCATGGGACTCTCACGAATTCTGCCGCGGTCCCAGCCGCTGCCTGAGCCTCTCCCTGCCGAGAGCGCCGACGAGCCTGAAGTTGCAGTCCCGTCGGCGCTCGCGCCGCGCCTCCACGCGGTTCCGTCTTCCCCTGTCGCAGGCGATCCCGAGGAGCACGCGCTGGCGAAGGTAATCGCGTTCGCGAACCAGAAGGGCGGGGTCGCCAAGACCACGACGACGCTGAACCTCGGCGTCGCGCTGAAGGAGGCAGGCAAACGCGTCCTCATCATCGATCTCGACCCCCAGGGCAACCTGACGATGAGCCAGGGGATGAACCCCGATGTGATCGAGCGCTCGATGTTCGACGTCCTCGTTCATCGCGTTCCGATCTCCGATGTGATCCACACCGTCGAGGTCGACATTGCCGTTGCCTCGATCGACTTGGCGGGCGCAGAGCTCGCGCTTTCCGCGCTGATCGGCCGCGAGCGGGCGCTCGAGAAGGCGCTCATCGAGGTTCGCGACAAGTACGACTACATATTGCTCGACACGCCGCCGTCGCTCGGCCTGCTGACGATCAACGCTTTCGTCGCGGCCGACGGCGTGATCGTCCCGGTTCAGTGCGAGTACCTCTCGCTGCGCGGACTCGTACAGCTCGAGAACACGCTTGCGATGGTGCGTGAGAACCTGAACCCGGCCGTTCGCGTTCAGGGCATTGTTCCCACGATGTACGACGGGCGGACGTTGCACGCGCGCGAGGCGATCGAGATCTTGCAGGAGAACTTCGGCGATCTCCTGTTCGAGACGCGGATAAAGAAGACGGTGCGCTATGCCGAGGCGCCCGTGAAGGGGAGCTCGGTGCTCCGCTACGACCCTACGGGTCCCGCGGCCCAGGCATACCGCGATCTCGCGAAGGAGGTGCTCGATGGCGCGCAAGCGCGCGAGCATGCGTGAGGGCCCGCTGGCGGAGCTCTTCCGCAAGACCGAGGCCGCCCAGCGCGCCCAGGACGCGCCCGCCGAAAGTGAGCCGAAGCAGCAGCCCGCGGATACGGACGAGCTCAGTCCGCGCGCACGGGCGGCCCTGGAGGCGACGGTCGAGCATGTCCACGATTTCGAGGAGACCGAGGAAGAGACGAAAGAACCTCAAAGCGCATCGCCGCCCATCTCGCCGCCCGTCTCGCCCCCAGCCACCGAGGTGGCCCCGACCGAGGCTGCCGCCTCCCGCGCCGCTGCACGCTATTTCCAGACGATCCTCGAGCCCGCGCCGCGACTTCATCGCGTGCCCCCACCCAAGGGAACCGCGTATCTCGCCGCGATCCGCGTCGTCGGTGTCGGCGGCGCGGGGCTGAATGCGCTCCACCGAATGATGGACGCGGGGATTGCCCAGGTCGACTTCATCGCCGTGAACACCGACATGCAGGCCCTGGCGGTCTCCGACGCCCCCACGAAGATCCACATCGGAGAGGGCGTGACCCACGGCCTCGGCTCAGGCGCCGACCCGACCGTGGGCCGTGCCGCGGCCGAGGACGCGGCCGACCAGCTGCGAGCGACGCTGCGCGGCTCCGACATGGTCTTCGTGACCGCAGGCGAGGGCGGCGGAACCGGCACGGGGGCGGCCCCGGTCGTCGCTCGTGTCGCCCAGGAGATCGGCGCGCTCACCGTCGGAATCGTGACCACGCCCTTCCGCTTCGAGGGAACGCGCCGCCGGACCGCAGCGGATCGCGGCGTCGAAGAGCTGCGGGCCGCGTGTGACACCGTGATCGTCATCCCCAACGATCGGCTCCTCGATGTCCTCGACCGCTCCACCTCGATGATCGACGCGTTCCAGATCGCGGACGACGTGTTGCGCCAGGGCGTTCAGGGCATCTGCGACCTGATCACGACGCCGGGCCTGATCAACCTCGACTTCGCGGATGTGCGCACGGTGATGCAGGACGCCGGCTCCGCGCTGATGGGCATCGGCTACGCGACCGGGCCGAACCGGGGTCGCGAGGCGGCGGAGCGCGCGCTCGGGTCGCCTTTGATCGACGCCGAGATCGTGAGCGCGCGAGGGATCTTGCTCTCGATCGCAGGAGGCGACGATCTCTCGCTCGTCGAGGTCAACGAGGCGGCGGAGGTCGTGCGCGCCACCGCGAACGACGACACGAACATCATCTTCGGCGCCAACGTCGACCCGCGCCTCACCGGGCAAGTGTGGGTCACCGTCGTCGCCACGGGTCTCGGCGGCAGCCGCCGCCGGATGGAGAGACCGACGTTCGACACGGAGGCGACCACCCGTCGGGATGCCGACTCGGAGCTGCCCGCGTTCCTGAACTCGTAGCTGGCGCCGCCGCTACGCGGCGGCTACACCGCGATTCGCGCCGCGCCCTCATTTGTTGGCGTGTGAAGACCGCCGGGCCGCGGCCGCAGCATTCCTGTTTCGCCAATCCTCTGGCCTCGGTACCGTCCGACGATGCGAGGCGCGATCGCAGCCGGCCACCCGCTGACCGCTGAGGCCGGCGCCCGTGTGCTCCGGGACGGCGGGAATGCGGTGGACGCGCTGCTTGCCGCCGCCTTCACCGCATTCGTCACGGAAGGCCCACTGACGGGGCCGGCCGGCGGCGGCTTCCTGCTAGTCCACGAGCCGGGCGGCCGCACCGCATTGCTCGACTGCTTCTTCGTCGTCCCGAAAACGCGGTTGGGGGGCATGGATGAGGTGGTGATCGACTTCGCGGACGCGGGCACCCAGGTGTTCCACGTCGGCGAAGGAGCGGTTGCCGTGCCCGGGCTCGTCGCAGGTCTCGAGGAGGCGCATCGTCGCTTCGCGACCTTCGACTGGGCCGATCTCGTGGAACCAGCGCGCGAACTCGCCGACCAGGGGGTCGCCTGCGACGAGCCACGGGCATTCCTGCACGGGATCCTTTCCCCGATCTTGCTTCGCGACGAAGGCGGCCGTCGCGTTTACGGAGATCCAAGGCGCGTTGCGACCGGCGAGCTCTGTGCGACTCTCGAACGGGTTCGCGATACCGGGGCTGCCGTCGTCGCCGAGCTCTTGCCGGGATACGCGGGCGATCTCGCTGAGTACCAGGTCGTCGACCGTGTGCCACTCGAGACCACCGTGCTCGGACACTCGGTCTTCGCCACGCCGTCGCCTTCGCGCGGTGGGGCGATTGTCGGCGCGATCCTCGAGCGTCTCGGCGCGATCACGGCGCCGTCGGCGGACGACGTGGCCAACGCGATCGGCGAGGCGTATCGCGCGTCGGGGAGCGGCAAGCTCACCGGCACGACGCATATCTCCGTCATCGATGAATCGGGAACGGCGGCCGCGCTCTCGTCGACGCTCGGTTCTGGCTCGGGCGTCTTCCGCGGCGGCACGCAGATGAACAACATGCTCGGCGAGCTCGACGTGATCGGACACGAGCCTCGCGTCGCAGGGACCCGCCTGCCGAGCATGCTCACGCCGACGCTGGTCCTCCGAGACGGCCGGGCGCGGCTCGTTCTCGGCAGCGCCGGCTCTGTGCGGCTCGCCGGCGCGATCGCCCAAGTTGCGTGGCAGGTCGTAGGCAGGTCGTCGTCGGTGGGGGAGGCCATCGACGCGCCACGTCTGCATGTCGAGGGAGACACGTTGCATGTCGAGGGCGGACGACCGGAGGAGATGATCGCGCGTCTCGAGGAGAGCTGGGACGTCGTCCGCTGGGCGGGTCGCAACCTCTACTTCGGTGGCGTGCAGGCCGTCGAGCTCGATCCGACCGGAGCTCTTGCGGCGGCCGGGGACCCGCGACGAGGTGGCGTGGGAGTCGTCGTCACATGATTCGCATTCGCCGCGCCGAGCCGAGTGACGCCGCCTCGCTCGTCGCGCTGGCGCACGCGGTCGGCGGCGAGGAGGGACGCTGGATCCTCGCCACCGAGAGCTGGCGCTCGGTCTCGAACGAACGGAGATATCTGAAAAACGTTCTCCGCCATCCGGACGCGACCGTCGTCGTCGCCGTGGACGGCGACGTCGTCGTCGGGCGGCTCTCCCTCTCTCGCGACCCTCACCCCGCGAGTCACCACGTCGCGGATCTCGGCCTCATGGTCGCCGAAAGCCGTCGCCGGCAGGGGATCGGCAAGCAGCTGCTCGAGGAGGCGATCACGTGGGCGCGGTCAGTGGGGGTGCGGAAGATCGAGCTGCACGTCTTCCCCTGGAACGAGCCCGCGCTCAGCCTGTACGAGTCGTTCGGCTTCGAGCGCGAGGGGTACCGGAAGCAGCACTACGCCCGTGGCGACGAGCTCGTCGACGCGATCCTGATGGCGTACGAGATCACCAGCTAACTCTCGTTCGAAACACGAGCCGTCGTAGGGCGAGGCTTGCCTCGCCTCGGTCGCCTATGGCGCACAGAGGATGAGGCAAGCCTCGCCCCTACAAGCGTCCCGTGCGGTCCGCGACGAAAATGCTCCAGAGGAGGCGATACGCGAGCCGGCTGCGCGCCCAGGAGCTGCGCGCGCCGAGGAAGAGCATGAGATCGAGAAGCCGCATCATCTCGTTATGACCATCGGGGCGGTCGTTACACCTCGGCGCCGCGCAGTTGCACGACCTCGGCCTGGTCGGCTGCCTCGGACTGAGAGGGGCCTGCCGGATCGGACTCGAGCTTCTGGAAGCGATTCGAGCTGCTCCGTCATCCGTTCGGGCTGCGCGAGCACCGCGTCGCGATTCTGCTGCGCCGCCTTCTCCGCACGCTCCGAGCGGAGCTCGAGAGCTCGCAGCTCGAGCCGCAAGCGGCCGTCTGTAGGCCCGGACTCGATCCCAGGCTGGAGATCGAGGCTCTTGGCGAAGTCGCTGGCCAGGTCGTGGAGGCGATCTCCGGCGTGCGGCGAGCCGGCGTGGTCTTGCTCGCTCGGCGCAAAGCGCGCGCGGAGGCCGTCGATGAGCGTGCGAAGCTCGGCGACCTCGTTCTCCGAGGCCTGTGCGATCTGAGCGGCGACGACCTGGCGCTCGTGCACCACGGAATCGAGCCGCGTGCTCAGATCCGACAAGAGCTGCCCGGCGGCAAAGTCGTCGCCTTCCGTCCCGTCCTTTGCGATCACCGTTACCGCGTCGAGCCTGGTCGTGAGCGCATCGAATTCGGAAGCCCAGTACGCGGAAACTCGGGCGATCTCCGATGCGACCACGCCACCCTGTTGTTCGACGCTTTGCAGACGCTCAGCGATCTGAAGCTCGAGCTCTCCCGCGGAGTCCCGTGCGCCGATCTCGGCGAGCGTCGCCGTCATCGTCGCGAGCTTCGAAGCCCATTCGGTCGCCAAGTCCTGGTGATCTCTCTCGATGACGTCGAGTCGCCCGGTAACTGCGCTCCGATCGCGTTCGACCTCAGCCAGCACTTCGGCGATCCCCGCCCGAGCTCGCTCGACGTCGTCGGAGGTGGCGCTCTCGAGCGAGGCGACTCGCGTGACGATGTCGTCGCGCTCGCGCTCTGCGGTGTCGTGTCGAACGACGAGCTCGGCGGCGAAGCTCGCGAGACTGGATTCGACACCCGCTGTGACGGAGTCGAGCCGGGCTGCCAGGTTGCCGGCCTTGCCGCTCAAGGACGCTGCGAGCTCCTCGAGGGCGTTCTCCATCGCCTGCCCTCGCTCCTCTGCAGAGCCGACCTGAGCCGCAAGCCCGGCGGCGGACTTCTGGAGCTCGGTGACGGTGGCGCCGACTTGTCGGTATGCCTCATCGATACGTGCGCGCACGGCGCGTATCTCGCTCTCGAGCTGAGCGACGCTTTCCGCGACCGGCTCGAGCGTGCCTTCCGGGGGGTCGAGACGTGCGCCGAGCGCTGCGTCGCCGCTCCGTTGTCCCAACTCCGCGAGGGCCTGTTCGAAGTGCTTCGCGCGCTCGTCGAGCCTCTGTCGGAGGGTGGCGAGCTCGCCTTCGCGACCGGCGAGCCCTGCGGCGGTCGCGGCCACGGTCTTCGCGAGAGTGTCGACACGTTCGGTGAGATAGTCGACCTTCCCGCCGAGACGATCGGTCTGCTCGTCGGCCTCCCGCGCCGGGCGATCGGCGCTCGCGAGCGTTGCGATCGTCGTCGAGAGCCTGTCGAGGTCGGCGGCGGAGGCCGCCCGACCGAGCTCACCACCGAGCGTCTCGATGCGTGCGTTCCCCTGCGCGAGCTCGCGGTGGAGCGCCGCTAGCTCGCCGTCCCTACGGGCGAGCTCCGCCGACGTGGTCGAGACCGCGGATGCGAGCGTGCCGAGGCGGTCAGCCAGGACGTCGATTCGGTTCGTCAGGCGGCTCTCGAGCTTCGGATCGTGCTTCGCGACCGCTTCGATGGCGCGCCGGAGCTCCTTCGCGGTCTTCTCATCGCCGTTCGAGAGCTCCGTTGCGCGGACGCGGCCTGCGATCTCGTCGACCCAAGTCGCGAGCGCTTCGACGCGCTCATCGAGTCGTCGGTCTCCGTTCTCAGGCGCCTGGGGCACGAGTCCCCCGGAACGTGCTCGAGAACCGAATGCCGCAGGAGCAGTCGTGCGCCGGCCGCGCGGGTGCCACACGTCCCCTTGACGCAGCGAGCGCGGAAACCACGAAGCCGGCGCACATGCTCAGATGCGTATCGGAGCGAGCTGCGCCCAGCTCGCTCACTCGTTCCAGGGAGTCCAGATCGAGACCGGGGTCAGGCTGCAGCCTGACCCCCAGGCGTCAGCGACCAGCCTCCCAGCCGAGAACGAGGAGTCGCTGCTCGAGTGTCTGCGGGCAGCCGAGGCCACGGGCCTCCGCGATCTTGGCGAGCGCGGCCCTGGGATCGAGGCCACGGCGGACGAGCCAGCAGCCCACGACGACTCCCGTCCGGCCGCATCCAGCCCAGCAATGCACGTACACGATCCCGCCCGCATCGAGCTCCGCGTCGATCGCATCGAGCGTCGCGACCAGATCGTCGGGGGTGGGCACCGAGAAGTCGCGGATCGGCATCCGGACGTGTCGAGCAGGAGAGACCAAGTGTGCGTACGGCTCGAGCTCACCTTCCTGCGTCAGGTCGACGAAGAGCGTGACGCGGTCGTCGAGCAGCCGCGAGACCTCTTCGGGCGCATTCTCCGGTCCCCAGGCGCAAGGGTGACGGCCTGCGATGAGCCGGTCTTGCACGATGACGGTCGGACGGCGCATGGTGGCGCCGCCCAGTTTGCCGGTGATCGTTCCCCCGTCCGAGGGGACCGTCTCAATCGGCTCGTCTCGAGTGCCGATAGGTCGGGCATGGACCGTCTCGGCACGCCGACCGAAGCCCTGCGCGATCGTGCGCTCGTGCTCTCGGCCGAGCTCGGAATCGATCCGACATCCTGGTATCTGCGGGTACTCGAGGCGGATCGTGCGGAAAGCGTAGAGCCAGACCACGGGGCGCTCATCCGCGTGTACTGGGAGCTCCAGCGGGTGACCGGCCGCACCGATCTGCGGAACGAGTGGCGTCGCCTGGCCGACGCGTTCTGGCAAGGCGACGCCGCCTGAGCTTCTAGCGTGACGATCGCCCGTCGCGACGGCCGTCAGTGCGTTAGGAGCTCTTATCGACGAAAATCGCGTCGAGGGGGTCAGCCGAGTGCCGTACTAAGCTTGCCCTCCCGTGAGTCACCCTGCGCCGCCCTTCGTCCATCTTCACGTCCACTCCGAGTATTCGATCCTCGACGGAGCGTGCCGGATCCCGGCGCTCGTGGAGAAGGCGAAACGGCTTGAGATGCCGGCAGTCGCGCTCACCGACCACGGCTCGCTGGCCGGTGCCGTGGAGCTGTACCGGGAGGCCCGCAGGGAGGGCGTGAAGCCGATCGTCGGCTGCGAGGTGTACGTCGCGGACGACCGACGGACGCAAACCAAGGGGTACGCTCACCTAACCCTCCTGGCCGAGACGAACGAGGGCTATGCGAACCTGATCAAGCTCTGCTCGCTTGGCTTTCTCGAGGGGTACTACTACAAGCCGCGGGTCGATTGGGAACTCCTCGAAGGTCACGCGAAAGGCCTTGTGGCGCTGTCGGGATGCCTCTCCGGTCGGGTCTCCCGGGCGCTCGCCGAGGAACGGCCCAAGGATGCGCGCGACGATCTCGACCGGCTCCAACAGATCTTCGGGCGCGACTCGACGTATGTCGAGCTCCAGAACGCCGGGCTCGCGGAGCAACAGGCAATCAATCCGAAGCTCGTCGCGCTCGCGGAGGAGACAGGCCTGCCGCTCGTCGCGACAGGCGACGTCCACTACCTCGACTCCGAGGACGCGTATGCGCACGAGGCGCTCCTCTGCATCCAGTCCGGCGACACGCTCAAGAACCCCGCGCACTGGCGCTTCGACACGAATGAGTTCTTCTTCAAGACGCCCGAGGAGATGGCAGGCGACTTCATCGGGTACGAGCATGCGCTGGCGCGGACGCTCGAGGTGGCGGAGCGCTGCTCGGTCGAGATCGAGCTCGGTCGGATCCTCTTGCCGAGATACCCGGTGCCGGAGGCGCGTGACGCGTTCGACTATCTCGTCGAGCTGTGCGAGAAGGGACTGCTCAAGCGTTACGGGAAAGCGACGCCGGAGCTTCACGAGCGGCTCCGCTTCGAGCTGAAGACGGTGCGCGAGATGGGCTTCGCGGACTACTTCCTCATCGTTTGGGACTTCATCCACTTCGCGAAGCAGAATGGGGTGAGCGTGGGTCCTGGGCGCGGCTCGTCGGCGGGCTCGCTGGCCGCGTACTGCCTCGAGATCACCGATGTCGACCCGATGCGCTACGGCCTCCTGTTCGAGCGCTTCCTGAACCCGGCGCGCAAGGACCTGCCGGACATGGACATCGACTTCTCGGTCGCCGGGCGCGACCACGTTATCAACTACGTTGCGGAGAAATACGGACGCGACCGGGTTGCCCAGATCATCACCTTCTCGACCATGGCTGCCCGAGCCGCGATCCGGGATGCGGGCCGCGTGCTCGACATCCCCTACGGCGTCGTCGACCGAATCGCGAAGCTCGTCCCGGAAGGTCCGGGACAGACGCTCACCGAGTCGCTTCGCCCGGGCGCGGAGCTCCGGCAGGCGGTGGACTCCGACCCGGTGGCGAAGGAGATCGTCGATCTCGCGCAACCGCTCGAGGGGCTCACCCGAGCCGATTCGATCCACGCGGCCGGGGTGGTCATCGGCGCAGGGCCGCTGATTGACGTGGTGCCGCTCCAGCAAAAAGGGGCTGACCAGGAGGTCGTGACCCAGCTCGGGATGCACGACGTCGTCGAGCTCGGCCTCCTGAAGATGGATTTCCTCGGCCTGCGCAACCTGGACGTGATCGACAAGGCCGTGGAGCTCGTCGGCGGGGTCGACATCGGCACGCTCCCGCTCGAAGACGGCCCGACCTACGCGATGCTCGCCCGCGGCGAGTCGACCGGGGTCTTCCAGTTCGAGTCCTCCGGCATGCGTGAGGCTCTGCGTCTCGTCAAGCCGACGGAGTTCGAGGACTTGATCGCGCTCGTCGCGCTCTACCGGCCGGGGCCGATGGGCTACATCCCGACCTACGCCGCCCGCAAGCACGGCAAGGAGCAGGTCGCCTTCGCCGATCCACGGCTCGAGGCCATCACCGGCGGGAGCTACGCGATCTGCATCTACCAGGAGCAGTACATGGAGATCGCCAAGCAGCTCGGCGGTTTCGCGCCAGCGGAGGCTGAAACCCTGCGGAAAGCAATCGGGAAGAAGATCCATGCGCTGATGGCCTCCCTCAAGGACAAGTTCCTCGAGGGGTGTGCCGAGAACGACGTGGCGGCTGGAGTGGCGCAGCAGCTCTGGAAGGACATGGAGTCCTCGCAGGACTACTCCTTCAACAAGGCGCACGCGGCCTGCTACGCGCTGATCGCTTACCGCACGGCCTGGCTCAAGGCCAACCATCCGCGCGAGTACATGGCGGCGCTCATTTCCTCGGTCATGAACACGAAGGACCGCGTGCCCTTCTACGTAAACGCGTGCCGCGAGATGGGCATCGACGTCCGGCCGCCGGACGTGAACTCCTCCCAGCACGACTTCGCCATCGTGGAGGGGACGATCCATTTCGGGCTGAACGCGGTGAAGAACGTCGGGGAGTC
>Ga0183260_10001383_pt1 | contig 20302 bp, 18 predicted proteins | sample AntDrymUQ4972206_2_FD_129768 | JGI IMG/M metagenome (GOLD analysis project Ga0183260, IMG submission 129768) | Polar desert sand microbial communities from Dry Valleys, Antarctica - metaG UQ497 (22.06) (version 2) (version 2) | ecosystem: Environmental > Terrestrial > Soil > Desert | place...
ACCGTGGCCCTCGCCGTCGGCCAGTTCGACACCGAGACCCTGCGCACGAAGTACCCCAAGGTCGTCGTCGACAACGTCGCCGGGACGGTCCCCCTCGGCAGGCTCGGCACCGAGGACGAGATGGCCTGGCTGATCGCCTACCTCGCCTCGCCCGCCGGCGACTTCTACTCCGGCAGCGTGATCACGATCGACGGGGCCCGCGACAACTGGTTCGGCTCGTGGCCCCCGGGTGGCGCGGCGGGCGAGGGAGGCGAGCCCGTCGCGGAAGAGCGGAAACCGAAGGCCTAGCGCCGGCGGGCGCGGCTCGGGCTGCGGGCGAGCTCGCAGCTCGGCGCTGCGGCGTCGCGGCCCGACCCTCCGTAGCAGCTGTCCTCACCGGCGCCCCCGGAGAGGCGGTCGCGGCCCTTGTTGCCGCAGATGACGTCGTCGCCTCCCCGTCCGCGGATGCGGTCGGGGCCGCCGCGCCCGGCGATCACGTCGTCACCCGAGGTCCCGCGAAGGCGGTCGCTGCCGGGGGTTCCGACGATGGTCGCCGCGCGGCCCTTGCAGCGGGCGGCCGGTCCGGAGCTCGTTCCCGGCGCGGTGCCGGGTGTCGAGCCCGTGCCCGGCGTCGTCCCCGTTCCAGTCCCGCCGCCCGTGGCGGAGGGTGGACGGATCAGGTAGGTGCGCGTCCCCGCGCCGGACAGGGCGAAGGTGGCACCGGTCGCGCTGAGCGCCACCTCGGGGGCGGGCTGCTCGCCGCCGGGCTCGACCCTGACCGCGGTGGAGCCCGCGGGAAGCGGAAGGCGCAGCCGCAACTCGGAGGCGCCGTCGGTCTCGAGCTCGACCCGCAGCTGCCGGGCGCCGTCGAGCTGCGCGCGGGAGCCGTCGATCTCGCCCTTGCTGAGGTTCTCGAGGGTGGCTTCGAGGGCGTTCTCGGCCGGAACTGAGGGGATGCCCGTCCACTCGGTGCCGCTCTGCACGTAGGAGAGGGGCGGTCCGGCGTCGACGCCCGACCCCGGCGTGCTCTGGGTGGTCGGGTCGCCCTCGCCCTGGGCGAGGCTCCGAACCGAGATGCCCGCGATCGCCTCGGCGCCGGCCGAGGTGTCGCGCGCCAGCAGCTTCGAGACCCAGTAGGCGTGATCGTGGACCAGCCCCAGGGCGGCCCTGTCCGCGGCCGGGAAGAAGCGGTAGTCGACGCGGCTCGGGTCGGTCTTCACGCTCGCGTCCCCGAGGAAGTCCCGGGCCGTAGCCCACTCGTCGATGGCCGCCAGCAGGAAGTGGTCGGCGGGCGAGAAGATCAGGAGCTTGCTCCTGAGCCCAAGCGAGTCGAAGCGCTGCTGCTGGACGATCGGGCCGATGATCGGCACGAGCTCGTCGGAGCTGCCGACCCAGTTCAGGTAGGGGACCCACCGCACGTTGCCCAGCAGGTCTGCGGTCAGCGTCTCGGGACCGGCGCTGGGGTCGGCGGGCGGAAGCCAGACTCCCTCGCCGGGCGGGCCGACGGTGGTGAACACCTTGGCCCACAGGTCGGGGTACTCGACGCCGAGCTTGTAGCTGCCGTAGCCGCCCATCGAGTAGCCGCTGGCGTACGTGCGGCCGGGATCGAGGTTGAAGCTGCGGTTGATGTCCGCCCACACCTCGAACACGTCGGTCTCGCCCTCGTCGGTGTACCAGCCGTCGGCCCCGTGGGCGAGCGGGGTGGCGACGAGGTTGTCGCGCTGGTCCCCGAACTGCACGAGCTGGTTGGGAGAGAAGACGCCGTACTGGTTGTGGTTGCCGCCGAGCGAGTGCAGCGCGAACGTGAGCGGAGTGGGCTGCGAGGGGTCGAGGCCCGCCGGCACCCTGAGCAGGTACGGCTGCAGCTGGCCGCGGTACTCGGGGAACACCTCGCGGACGCCCTGCTCGTCGTCGAGCGAGGAGGGGAAGATGCGCACCTGCGTCGCTCCGGGGGCGTGGATGGGCTCGTCGGCTGAGGACGCGAGCTTCGCGAAGTCGACGTCGGCGTGGAAGTTCGCTCCCCCGGCGAGCCCGGCCGAGGTCGTCGCCCCGCCGGCCGACGACAGGACGTATGCCTGCTTGTCCTCGTTCCAGTTTCCGGTCCCGGGCCCCGTCGTGTACGGGATCGGCGAGGTGGGGCCCGGCTGCTTGAGGCGCGGCTCGTCGAAGCGGAAGCCCAGGTTGAGGACGGCGGGGGCCGGCAGCAACGAGCCCGACGCGGGCTCGTCGGCGCCAGGAGTGGTCCCGGTCGAAGGCGCATTCCAGGCGCCGGCGGCCGAGTCCCACAGGCCGGCGCCGGTGACGTAGCGCCAAGTCGCCGCGCCCGGGCCGAGGCCGGGGTCGAGCGAGGCGCGCGGCACGCTGATCGTCATCTGCTTGCGCGTCAGGTCCATCGAGACCGAGCCGGCGGGGAGAGCTGTGTCGGGCCCGCCGGGAAGGCTGGTCAGTTCGCCCCCGGTGCCCCACGCCGTGATGAACGCGTCGAGACCGGGCGACGAGACGCCGGCGCCATTCGGCCACGCCACCTGTGCGCCGCCGCTTCGGTCGGTGTCGATGCCGATCCCGACGACGGCCGCATCGTCGGCGACGACGGTGTTCAGCGTGACCCGGTAGACGACCGCGGTGGCCGTCGTCGTGACCCGGAACTCGACCAGGTCGGCGGCGTTGCCCAGGTACTCCGGGCCGGTCGGGTACTGCACGTCGCCGGCCGTCGGCGAGAAGTTCTGGGAGTCGAGGCGGGATCCCAGACCCGGCGCGGTGTCGGCGCCGCGGTCGTCGAAGAGGTAGTCCTGGTAGAGGTACTCGCCGTCCGCGTATGCGTCCGTGCCGGACACGAGGAGCGGAGCGGCCGCGAACGGGCCCGAGGCCTGGAGCTGCGGCGCCGTGGGCGACGGGGCGTAGAGGACCGGCGGGCCTGGTGCTTGACCCGAGCTGACGCTCGGCAGAGCACCGCGCGAGCCCGTCGCGAAGAGCGCCCCGAGAGTGAGCACGCCGACGATCGCAATGCCCGCCCTCGCGAGCCGTACCCGAAGCATGGGCCAAGCGTAAAGACATGCTCACGAGCACGCGCCGATCGATACTCGCCGAGTCATCCCCTGGTGGGTAAGGGCGCCGAGGCGCCGCCACGACACGGCCTGCGCGGCCGCTTAGTCGGGCAGCTTGAACGCCTGCTCGCCCAGCAGCCGATAGCCCTCGACCGAGGGGTGGTCGCCGTCCGCCGTCAGCTCCGCCTTCATCCGGCCCGGCGCGTCGGGGTCCTCTAGCGTGTCGTGGAAGGGCAGCAGGGGGATCTTCTCCTCGGCCGCGATGTCCGCGATCAGCAGGTTGATGGCCCTGATCTGGGGGTCGGCGACCGGATAGCCGTTGTTCCAGGGCAGGACGTCGGTGATCGCGACCGGCAGACCGAGCGCCTTGGCTTCCTGCACGATCCCGCGGAGGTTCTCGGCCGCACGCCCGACGTCGTAGCGCTGGGCGATGTCGTTGATGCCGCCCTGGACGATGACGCCGTCGGCGTCCACGGCGCACTCCTCGAGGCGCGCCGCGATCTCGTCGGTGCGCTCGCCGAACACGCCGCAGTTGCGGATCTCGAGGCCCTCGGGGTCGGCTTTCTCGGCCCAGTAGCCGAAGGAGCTGCGCTCGTCGTCGCCGAAGCCGTAAGCGGCCCGCGCCGCCGGGTCGGGGTCGTAGCCGGGGGAGCCGGCGGTGATCGAGTCGCCGAGCGCGGCGATCACGGTCCCACCGTCCCCGGCGGGTTGCTCACCCGGCGCGGGATCCTCGTCACCGCAACCCAGGAGGACAACCGCCGCGAAGAGGGCCGCGGCCGCCGCTGCCGTTGGGGTCGATTTTGGTCGCATACCGACCACTTTCCACCCCGTTTCCATGATTTGTTGTGCGCGGAGCGGGCACCCGCGGATCACGCGAGCGCCCGCGCAAGTTCCCTTACTGGTACATCCCCGTGAACTGGCCCCCGGTCACGTTGATGACCTGGCCGTGGACGTAGTTGCCGAGCGGCGAGGCCAGGAACAGGACCGGGCCGGCCGCCTCCTCGGGCTGGGCGGGGCGGCCCAGCGGGATCATCATCGAGGCCATCGTCCGCATCTGCTCGGGGATCCCGAGCTCGACCTCGGCTTCGTTGTCGCCCGCGGCCTGCATCGTCTCGCCCTTCTCCTTCGCCTGGGTCAGGCGCGTCTCGACGAAGCCGAACGCCACCGCGTTGCAGTTGACCTTGAACGCGCCCCACTCCTTGGCGACGGTCTTGGTCAGGCCGGTGACGCCTGCCTTGGCCGACGAGTAGTTGGCCTGGCCCGCGTTGCCCATCGTGCCCGACACCGAGCTGATGTTGATGATCTTCCGGAAGACCTCTTTCTCCTCCGCCTTCTCGGCCTTGGCCGCCTCGCGCCACGCCGGGGCGAGCGCGCGGATCACGCGGAAGGGAACGATCGTGTGGATGTCGAGCATCGCCTGGAACTGCTCGTCGCTCATCTTGTGGACGACGCCGTCCCAGGTGTAGCCGGCGTTGTTGACCACGATGTCGACCGAGCCGAAGGCGTCGGTCGCCGCCTTGACGAGGTCGTCGCAGGCGCCGGCCTGGGTCAGGTCGCCGGAGAAGACGGCCGTTTCGCCCTCGATCTCGTTCGAGGCCTCCTCGGCCACGTCGCCGTCGAGGTCGTTGATCAGCACCTGCGCGCCCTCGCTCGCGAACAGCTCGGCGGTCGCCCGTCCGATCCCTCGCGCGGAACCCGTGATGATCGCGTTCTTTCCGTCCAGCAGTCCCAAGTCGTTGCCTCCTTGTAGGCGGGTCGTAGGGGCGGGACCTTACGGAATCTGGTCGTTTGGCCAGTTCCCGGCGTCAGCCGAGCGCGCTTCAGCACCCGTCCCGTGCAGCAGGTCGATCAGTCGAAGATCACGTCTCCGAGCGCCGGGCCGAGGAATCCGACCGAGCGCGGATCCTCACCGTACTTGCGCTCGTAGTCGTCGGCCAGGTCCTCGTTGGCGATCGCGAGCAGCAGCTCCTCGCGGCTGGAGCCCGACTCGCAGGCGGCCTCGTCCAGGGTCTCCAGCGCCCGGTCCTGGAAGAAGCCGCCGATCCCGCCCGTGTCGGGCAGGTCGCGATCGGCGCGGCACGGGTCCTGGATGCGCACCCTCTCTCGCTCCGACCCGGCGAACGCCACCCCGTATCCGGCGGTCACGATCAGCGCCGCCGCGATCGACGCAGCCAGCGCACCGCCGGCGACGCCGCGCGAGGGCGAGAGCGCGCCCGCCAGCAGGATCAGCGCCGCCGCCAGCGCAAGCGCCGCCGTGACGATGAAGGCGATCCGGAACGAGCTGCGGACCGCGCCCGTGACGATGTCATCGAGCTGGGTCGCGATCGCGTTGAGCTCATTCAGGTCATCGCCGTCCAGGTCCTCGCGGGCCTCGGCGACCGAGCGCTCGAGCTCGCCGCGGGGGTCGTCCTCCTCGATTCCCGCGAACAGGCGGGGGGCCACTTCGATCTTCGTTTGAGGGTCAAGGCGGGCGTCCAACAGCACGGCCGTGCCTTCGTCGCGCGCCTCCTTGATGGTCTTCTCGAGGCTCGACGAGACGACCGGCGCCAGCAGCACGAGTGCGACGGCGATCCCGATGTGGCGGACCGAGAGCAGGCGCGCGGCGTCCGAGCGGGTGCGCTCGGGCATCAGCTCGCCGGCGAGCGCGGGCAGCGCCATGCCCATGCCGGCGCCCGCCAGGATCTGCGGGGGCACCGTCCACCACGGCGAGGCGCTGGGGAGCAGCGCCAGGCAGGCGATGCCGGCGGCGACCAAGAGGCAGCCCGAGGCGGCGCGGGTCTCGGGGTCGCCGCCGATGCGCGAGGAAAGGAACGCTGCGGCCGGGAGGACGCTGACCGCCAGCGCCGCGGCGAGCGGCGCGATGCTCCAGCCCGCCACCAGAAGCAGGACGACCAGGAAGACGACGGCGGTCAGCGCGGCCGACAGCAGGGCCAGTGCGATCACCGGTCGCATGGGCAGCCTGGATGAAGGCCCCGCCTCGACGCCGCCGTCGGCGCGGGCGAGCGGCCCTTCGCCGCGCATCGCCGCGAAGCATGCGATCGCGCCGGGAATCACGATCGGAAGCTGCGCCAGGAAGATCGCGCGCCAGTCGAAGAGCTCGGTCAGGGCCCCTCCCAGGGCCGGGCCCGTCGCCGTCCCGAACACCGAGGCCGCCACCCAGAGCCTCCGCCCGGGCCCCTCGGTGCCGCCGTCGAGCAGATCGAAGGCCGCCACGAGTGCCGCGGCGCCCCCCACCGCCTGCACGCCGCGAAGCACCAGCAGGTGGTCGAGCTCGTCGACGAGGCCGCACCCGAGCGAGGCGGCGCCGAACAGCGACAGGCCCCATGCGCCCAGCCAGGCGGCGCTGCGCCTACGCGCGATCCAGACGCAGAAGGGCAGGGCCACCGCCAGGACGGCGGTGTAGACGCCGAGCACCAGCGCGACCCCTTCGATGGTCGTCTCGAGCTCGACCAGGATCGACGGCAGCCCCAGGGTGACGATGGAGGCGTCTGCCAGGGCGAGGCCCGCCGCGAGGGCGATCCCCCCCCGCGCGATCCCCGTCATTTCGCCCTTGGCGTCCACCAGGGTGTTTGTAGCTGACCCGCTGAGTCAGCCCGAGCCGGAAGTCCTCTGCCGCGAGAGCTCCACGAGAGACGAGGGCCACCAGACGCGGTCCCCGATCTCCAGCACCAGCGCGGGTACCAACAGCGTGCGCACCAGCAGCGTGTCGATCAGGACGCCCGTCGCGATCATGAACCCGAGCTCCGTCAAGAAGATGAGCGGCAGGGCGGCGAGCACCGAAAAGGTGCCTGCCAGCACGATTCCGGCGGAGGTGATCACCGCACCCGTCACCGCCAGGCCGCGCAGCATCCCCTGGCGGGTCCCGAACTGCTGGGCCTCCTCCCGTACCCGGGCCATCAGGAAGATGTTGTAGTCGATGCCCAGCGCCACCAGGAAGATGAAGACGAACAGCGGCGCGTCGGGGCCCATCCCCGGGAAGTCGAAGACGTACTCGAAGAAGAACGCTCCGAGCCCAAGTGCGGCGGCGAACGACAGGACCACCGTCCCGATCAGAACGAGCGGCGCAACGATCGCTCGCAGGAGCGCTGCCAGGATCAAGAAGACGAGTATCAGCGCGATCGGGACGATCACCCGGTTGTCCCGGGCGGATGACTGGCGCAGGTCGTACTCCTCCGCCGTCGAGCCGCCGACGAGCACGTCGCCGCCGCCGGGCTCGTCCACGGCATCGCGGATGCCCGGGATCAGGTCGAAGCCCGCGGTGCTGAGCGGGTCCTCATCGAGCGTGGCCTCGAGCTTGACGCCGGTCGGCCCCTTCTCGACCTCGGGGTTGATCTCGGCGACACCGGGCGCGCCCTCGACGGCGGCCTGCACGTCAGCCAGCTTCGACTCGTCCGTGACGACGATGTTGGTGGGGGCGTTGGAGCCGGCGGGGAAGCTCTGCTCCACCAGCTCCTGGCCCTCGACCGCGTCGACGTCGCCGCGGAAGCCGTTGCCGCTGGTCAGGTCGCTGTTGAGCTGGCTCAACCCGCCGCACAGCACCAGCAGCAGGATCGTCGTGCCGATCCAGACGCGCCGTGGCCCCTTCCCGACCCAGGTGGCGACACGGCTCCAGAAGCCGTGCGTTTCGTCGATGCCCACCGTCCCGACCCGAGGGATGAACGGCCAGAACGCCTTGCGGCCGGTGATCGCGAGCAGCGCGGGAAGGATCGTCAGCATCGCGACCATCGCGATACCGACGCCGAGGGCGCAGATCGGGCCCAAGCCCGAGGTGCCGGTCACCTCGGCGAGCGTCAACGTCAGGAGTGCCGCCATCACGGTCAGCCCCGAGGCGAGGATCGCCGGGCTGGCCTTGCGCATCGCGATGCGGACGGCGTCGTGCTTGTCCTCGTGGCTTCGCAGCTCCTCGCGGTATCTCGATACGAGCAGCAGCGCATAGTCCGTTCCTGCGCCGAACACCAGCACGGGCAGGATGCCGCCCGTCTGCCCGGTCACGGTGACGCCGGCCTCGGCCAGCAGGTAGCCCATCCCGCGTGAGGTGAGCTCGGCCAGGATCACCGAGAAGAAGGGGATCAGCCAGAAGATCGGGCTGCGGTAGATGACGATCAGCAGGATCAGGACGAGCAGTGCCGTTGCGTAGAGCAGCGCACCGTCGATCTGTTCGAAAACCGCGATCGCGTCCGCCGAGAAGCCGGCGGGGCCGGTGACCTTCGCTTCGAGGCCGCCGGGCAGGTCCTCGATGTCGTCCTTGATGTCGTCCGTGGCGTCGACGAGCACCTCGCCCGCCTCGTTGGTGCCGTCCTGTACCTCGATCGGGGTGATCAGGAGGGCCGAGCTGCCGTCCTCTGAGACGATCGGCGGAGGGGTGTCGCCGACTTCCTCGCGCTCGCTTGTGTTGATCCCGGTGCGGACCTCCTCGATCGCGGCCTCGTCGGAGGGCTCCAGGCCGCCGTCGCGGTTGAAGACGGTGATCGCGTCGGCGATGTCGCCCGAGGGGAACCCCTCGAGCTCCTCGATCGCCTTGACCGACTCCGCCTTTGCGGGCAGGTAGTCGGCCGGGTCGTTCTCCTGTGCGTCCTCGAACTTGCCTGCGAGGGGGCCCATCGCCATGAAGACGATCACCCAGACCGCCAGCACCGCCCATTTGGCCCTGCGGCCTCCGGGCAGGTCGGCGAGACGGTGGCCGGCTTCGGTGATGCGCTCCTTCATCGATTGCTCCCTCTGTGTGTGGCTGACGGGACAGCCGCACTTTCGCGGCGGCGCGGGCGAAGTTCAGCCGACGGTATCGGTCCGCGCGTTCACACCCCGGGCGGCCTACAGCCCGATCTGCTTGGAGAGGATCTCCTTCATCACCTCGTCGGTGCCGCCGCCGATCGGGCCCAGGCGGGCGTCGCGGTAGGCACGCTCTACGCCGTATTCGGCCATGTAGCCGTAGCCGCCGTGGATCTGGATCACCTCGTCGGCGACCTCGACCGCCGCGCGCTGAGTGAAGAGCTTGGCCTGCGTCACTTCCTTGATGGCGTCGTGGCCCTCGTGGAAGAGGCGCAGCGCGTTGTATGTCATCGCCTGTCCGACCTCGACCTTGATCGAGAGCTCGGCGATCTTGTGGCGGATCACCTGGAACTTCCCGATCGGCCGGCCGAACGCCTCGCGCTCCTTGGCGTAGTTGACGGCGACCTCGAGCAGGCGCTTCATACCTCCGACGGCACCCAGCGCCATCAGCAGCCGCTCCCACTGGAAGTTGGCCATGATCAGGTAGAAGCCGCCGTCCTCCTCGCCGAGCAGGTTCTCGGCGGGGACCTCGACATCGGTGAAGGCGAGCTCGGCCGTGTCCGAGGCGTGCCAGCCCATCTTCTCCAGCTTCGAGACGACCTCATAGCCGGGCATGTCGCGCTCGAGGATCAGGAACGAGAGCCCGTGATGCCCGCCCTCCTCGGTGGTCTTCACCGCGCAGACCAGGAAGTCGGCCCGGACGCCGTTGGTGATGAAGGTCTTGGACCCGTTGACGACGTAGCCGCCGTCGACCGGGCGCGCGAACGTTCGGATGCCCGCGACATCCGAGCCCGCGCCGGGCTCTGTGATGCCGAGCGCGCCGATCTTCTCGCCCCGGATCGCCGGGACCAGGAAGCGCTCATGCTGGTCGGGGGTGCCGAACTTGAAGACCGGGGGAGTGGCGATCCCGGTGTGGGCGCCGAGGCCCGCGGCGACACCGCCCCCGGCTCCCGAGTAGGCGAGCTCCTCGGTCCAGACGGCGTCGTGGACGTAGTCGCCGCCCTGCCCGCCGAGCTCGGTCGGGTACTTGAGCCCGAGAAAGCCGAGCTCTGCGCAACGCTCATACAGCTCGCGGGGGAACTCGCGCGCCGCCTCCCACTCGTCGACGTGCGGCGCCACCTCGGTGCGGACGAAGCGCGAGACCGACTCGCGAAGGTCCGCGTGCTCCTCGCCGAAGGGGGGCAGCGGGGCCCGGACGCCCTGATCCTTGATGACCGTCATCTCGGGGCTTTCATCTCGGCGGCTTCCAGTCTCTCATCATCGTGTAGCCCCGGTCCTCGTGGTCGAAGCCGATCAGGTCGCCCTGGGGGTTCTTCGGGTCGCCGTGGTGGTAGGCGCGGATCTCCGTGATCTTGCCGTCGGCGGCGAGCCGGAACCACTCGGTCCCCCGGTTCAGCCGCTTCTCGCCGGACTTCGGGTCGCGCCAGGTCATCGTCCACTCGATCACCGCCTCGTCGCCGGACTCGATGCCGTGCTCCATCCACCACTGACCGTCGGCGACCTCGACGCCCCACTTGGCGTTGTCGGCGATCTCGCGGCCGCGGTGGGGCCCCAGGCGGGTGTAGAAGTGCGTGGCATCGTCCGTGAAGTGCGAGGCGACCAGATCGGCATCGCCGGTGTTCAGCGCCTCGTAGTAGGAGCGGATGTGGTCGAGGTGGGCGCCCATCGATGGGATTCTCGCGCAACCCTGTCGATCGGGGCCCTCCCCGTTCGTCGTATTGGTAAGAGTGGCGATCGGCGCCACTCACGACGACAGGAGGCCGACGTCCCGGCGCAGCCAAGGAGGGCGCGGCCGTGGTTCTCGTCGCCGACTCCGACGCCGATATCGCGGAGCTGTTGCGCCTGATCCTCGAGGACGAGGGCCATAAGGTGATCCGAGCCGACGACGGCGAGCAGGCGATGATGCCGGCGCCGCCGACCAAACGGCGCAGTTGATCAAGCCGTTCGTCCGGACGACCTGCTGAGGTCGTCCGGAGCCTGCTGAGCACCTGACCCGAAGGCGGCCCCCCTGCGTACTAGTGATCAAAGCGCCTTGGGGGTGGCGGACACCGAAATGGAAGGCTGAATATGTCTTGGATAGTCCTGCTGGTGCTGATTGCGTTCATGTTCGCCATCGCGTACGCGCTCTACACGCGAACCGGCAGCGGCATCAACCCGCGGGCCGATCACGACGAGTCGAAGGAGGCGGCGGAGTCCCCCGAGCTCAACCCGCAGGAGGAGGGCGAGGGCGACGCTTTCGAGCGGCACGGGACGAAGTAGCCGCCGCACGCTCCCAGCGGTTCCCTACAGCCCGTAGCTGCGCCCGATCACCTCGAGCATGATCTCATCGGTGCCGGCTCCGATCCGGTTCAGGCGGCCGTCACGGTAAGCGCGCTCGACCTCGTATTCCTTCATGTAGCCGTAGCCGCCGTGGATCTGGATGCACTCGTCGGCGACGTCGCAGATCAGCCTCGAGGCGAAGAGCTTCGCCTGTGAGATCTCGCGAACGGGGTACTCGCCGTTGTCGAAGCGCCACGCGGTCGAATAGACGAACTGCTTGGCCGCCTCGATCTGGGTTGACATCTCGGCGAACTTGTGGCGGATCGCCTGGAACTTGCCGATCGGGCGGCCGAACGCCTCGCGCTCCTTGGCGTACTCCAGCGTGCGCTCGAAGACGCGCTCGGCGCCCGATACGCAGCCGATCGCGCCGACGAGCCGCTCGCCCTGGAGCTCCCAGCTGATGTGGTAGAAGCCCTTGCCCTCGGTGCCCAGCAGGTTCTCGGCCGGGACGCGCACGTCCTGGAAGCTCAGCTCGGCGGTGTCCGACGCGTGCATCCCCATCTTCTCGAGCTCCTGCGAGACGCTGAAGCCCTCGACCTCGACGCCGTTCTCGTCGCGAATGTCGACGATGAACAGCGAGATTCCGTCGTGGCCCGCGTCGGGGTCGGTCTTGGTGACCAGCACGATGTAGTTGGCGCGCTTGCCGTTGGTGATGAACGTCTTCGAGCCGTTGATGACGTACTCGTCGCCGTCGCGCCTGGCGGTCGTCCTGATGCTGGCGACGTCAGAGCCCGCCCCCGGCTCGGTGATCCCGAGGCAGCCGATCATGTCACCCGCGATCGAGGGGACCAGGTAGCGCTGCTTCTGCTCCTCGTTTCCCAGAAGGTGGATCGGCGGGGTGACCATGTCCGTGTGGACGGCCATGCCCATGTTGAAGCCGCCGCAGCCCGAGTAGCTGAGGGCCTCGGCGCGGACCAGCGAGTAGAAGTAATCGCCCCCCTGGCCGCCGTACTCCTCCGGATAGCAGAGTCCGATATATCCCAGGTCGCCCGCTCGCTTCAGGATCGAGTCCGGCCAGTAGTTCTCCTCCCACTCGAAGCGGTGCGGGTGGACCTCCTTCTTGACCCACGACTCCATCGACTCACGCAGCTGCTCGTGCTCGTCGGTGAAGATGAAGTGCTTGCGCGAAGCGCCATGGTCGGGCTTGATGACGGACTCGGTAGCTGTGGCCACTGCGTCTCTCCTTGGTCTATTGCGTGGGATCCCGCACCGCGGGCAAAGTGGATAGTAGAACCTCTTACTTCTCACTGTCGCCCAGATCCGCTAGGGTGCCGCGCCGATGGCCGAGACGAACACTGGCGGCGAGGGAAATGAGCTGCTCTACGACGTCGTGAAGGGCGTGGCCACGCTCACCCTCAACCGCCCCGACCAGCGCAACGCGCTGAACGGCGAGCTGCTGGGCGCCCTGGTCGAGGCCGTCAAGACCGCCCGCGACGACGAGGCCGTCAAGGCGGTCGTGCTCACGGGTGCGGGCGACAAGGTCTTCTGCGCCGGGGCTGACCTCGGCGGGTTCGCGGCAGACGCGGCTCTGGTCGAGAAGCACTTCGCCTCCGACCTCTTCCTCGAGTTCTTCAGGCTCATGCCCCGGCTCGGCAAGCCGTCGCTGTGCGCGGCCAACGGGCACGTGCTCGCCGGCGGGATGGGCCTTGCGCTCTCGTGCGACCTCGTGATCGCGAAGGAGGGAGCGCGGTTCGGGACGCCCGAGATCAACGTCGGCGCGTTCCCCTACATGATCATGTCGATCATCTACCGCAACGTCCCTCGGAAGAAGGTCAACGAGATGATGCTGCTCGGCGAGCAGATGTCCGCCGAGGAGGCCGTGACCTTCGGGCTCGCCAACAAGGTCGTCCCGGCGGACACCTACCAGTCCGCCGTCGACGACTGGGCGGCGAAGCTCGCGTCGAAGAGCCCGGTGCTGATGCGCCTCGGCCACGACGCGATGTACCGCCAGCAGGACATGGCGCTGGATGACGCACTCGAGTTCCTGCGCTCCCAGCTCTCGCTGACCTTCTCGACCGAGGACATCCGGGAGGGCGTCGAGGCCTTCTTCGGCAAGCGCGAGCCCAAGTGGAAGGGGAAGTGATGGACGCCAAGGCCGATCCGAAGGAGGCGGAGATTCGCGCGCTCCAGCAATCGACCGAGGAACTGCACGAGCGCCGCGAGAAAGCGAAGCAGGGCGGCGGCGAGGAGAAGGTCGCCAAGCAGCACGACCGAGGCAAGCTGACCGCGCGCGAGCGCATCGACCTGCTGGCCGACGAGGGCACGTTCGTCGAGATGGGCATTCACGGCCGGCCGCACTTCTCTCAGCGGAGCATGGAGGGGAAGAAGGCGGCGGCCGACGGCGTCATCACCGGCTGGGGGGACGTCGACGGGCGCCCCTGCTGCATCGCCGCTTATGACTTCACGGTGATGGCCGGCGCGATGGGCATGACCGGCGAGCTCAAGGTCACCCGCCTGCGCGAGATGGCGCTCTCGAAGCGGATGCCGTTCATCTGGCTGCTCGACTCGGCCGGCGCCCGCATCCAGGAGGCCGCCGGCTCGCTGTTCGCCGGCTCGGGCCACCTCTTCCAGGAGGAGGTCGTGATGTCGGGTGTGATCCCGCTCGTCGCGGCGATGATGGGCCCCTGCGCCGCGGGGACCGCCTATATCCCCGGCCTCTCGGACTTCGTCCCGATGGTCTCGGGCCAGGGCGCGATGGCGCTCGCGGGGCCGCACCTGACCAAGGCGGTCACGGGTGAGGACATCTCGATGGAGGACCTGGGCGGCGCCAAGGTCCACTGCCGCAAGTCGGGCGTCGGCGACCTCGAGGTGAAGGACGACGAGGAGTGCATCAGCGTCGTCAAGGACTACCTGAGCTTCTTCCCGTCGAACTGCGAGGAGAAGCCGCCGCAGCGCGAGGTGTCGGATCCGATCGATCGCAAGTCGGACAGGCTGATGGAGATCGTCCCCGAGTCACCGCGCCAGCCCTACGACATGTACGACGTGATCAAGGAGATCGTCGACGACGGCGAGTACTTCGACATCAAGCCCAAGTTCGCGAAGACGATCATCACCTGCCTCGCGCGCTTCGGAGGGCAGCCCTGCGGAATCGTCGCCAGCCAGCCCAAGCAGCTCGGCGGGATCCTCGAAAACGACTCCGCCGACAAGGCAGCCCGCTTCGTCAACCTCTGCGACGCCTTCAACATCCCGCTGCTCTTCCTCCAGGACGTCCCGGGCTTCATGGTCGGCGCCAAGGTCGAGCACGCCGGGATCATCCGCCACGGGGCGAAGATGCTCTACGCAGTCTCGCGCGCGACGGTCCCCAAGGTGACAGTCGTGGTCCGCAAGGCCTACGGCGCCGGCTACTACGTGATGAACGGCAAGGCCTACGAGCCCGACCTGATCGTCGCCTGGCCCTCGGCCGAGATCTCGGTCATGGGGGCCGAGGGCGCGGTCAACATCATCGGCCGCTCGGCGATCGAGGCCTCCGACGACCCCGACGGGACCCGGGAGGAGATGATCGAGGAGGTCCGCAAGGTGATCGACCCCTACATCGCCGCGGGCAACGCGATGATCGACGACATCATCGACCCCCGCGAGACCCGCGAGACGATCGTCCGCGGGCTGCGCATGGCGAAGAACAAGCGGGTCGACCGCCCGTGGAAGAAGCACGGGGTGATGCCGGTATGAGCGAGCCGGCGCCCAACAGCCACACCGAGATCTTCGCGGCGATCAACAGGGCCTACTTCGCCGGGGACTTCGCGGCCGCGTGGGCTCTGATAGATCCCGAGATCGTCTGGATCGAACCCGATGGCATGCCGGGAGCGGGCACCTACCACGGGCATCAGGGCGTGCGGGAGTCGCTTACGAAGTTCGTGGGCACCTGGGACGAATACCGGGCTGAGCACCACGACCTCACCGAGGCCGGCGATCGCCTCTACCTGCATGCTCGCATCACGGGCAAGGGGAAGACCAGCGGCGTCCCCGTCGAACTGGACGAGTTCCAGGTCTGGACGTTCCGCGAAGGCAAGGCGGTGCGAATGGAGATGTTCCTCGAAGAGAACGATGCCCGGCGCGCCGCCGGCCTCGAGCCGGACAGGGAGGAGGCCCGATGAGCCGCTTCGAGGATCCCGTGATCATCAGCAACTCGATCTCGGGCGCGATCGCGAACCGCGACCAGTGCCCGGCGATCCCCTACACGCCCGAGGAGTACGCCGCCGAGGCGCGCCGCGCTGTGGACGAGGGAGCCAGCCAGATCCACGTCCACGCTCGCACGCCGGACGGCACGCCCAGCTACGAGATCGAGGACTTCCGCGCGATCACCGAGGCGATCCGGGCCGAGGTCGACGACGTGATCATCAATTACTCGACGGGCGCGATCGGCGTGCCGGTCGAAAAGCGCCTCGCCTACCTGCGCGAGCTGAAGCCCGATGTGGCGGCGCTGAACATGAGCTCGATGAACTACGCGAAGTACTCCCGCCGGCGCAAGGACTGGGTCTTCAAGGCCGTCTTCGAGAACAGCTTCGATTTGATCTCACAGTTCATCGACGAGATGCTCGAGCTGGGCATCCAGCCCGAGCACGAGTGCTTCGACGCGGGGCACGTCGCGAACCTGGATCCGTTCCTTGACATGGGCACGCTGACCCCGCCACTCCAGATTTCGCTGGTGATGGGCGTGACCGGCGGCATCCGTCCGGTGGCGCGAAACGTCGCGTTCATGGCGGACCAGGTTCCCGGGGGGCCCGATGGCCCCCACAACTGGCAGGTGATCGGCGTCTCGCGCGACCAGTGGAAGCTGCTCGCCGCATCCCTCAACCTGGGCGGCAACGTCCGCGCGGGGCTGGAGGACAATCTGTATTTGCCTAATGGAGAAATGGCGCGCTCCAACGGCGACCTGATCGCCAAGGCCCGCGAGATGGCCGAGGACATCGGCCGGCGCGCCGCCACGGTCACCGAGGCCCGAGAGCTGCTCGGAATCCCCAAGCGCGAGCCTGCGAAGGCCTGATCGAGCCGTGAGCGCGGGGCCGCTCTCCGACATCAGGGTCCTGGACCTGAGCCGGCTGCTGCCCGGCGGGTTCTGCACGCTGATGCTCGCCGACCTCGGGGCCCAGGTCCTGAAAGTCGAGGACACCGGGATGGGCGACTACGTCCGCTGGGCGCCGCCCTACCACGAGGGCGTCGAGGACTCGGCGAAATCCGGGATGTACATCGCGCTGAACCGCGGCAAGCGCTCGATCCGCCTGAACCTGAAGGAGGAAGGGGGCCGCGAGGCGCTGAAGCGGCTGGCCCGCGATCACGACGTGCTGCTGGAGTCCTTCCGGCCGGGTGTCCTGTATCGCCTGGGAGTCGGGTTCGATGTGCTCCGGCAGGAGAACCCCGGCCTCATCTACTGCGCGATCTCGGGCTACGGCCAGGACGGCCCCAACCGCGACCGCTCGGGCCACGACATGAACTATCTGGGGTTGAACGGACTGCTGGGCCTGACCGGCGAGGCCGAAGGCCCTCCGGTCCAGTCGGCGGGCCAGATCGCCGACCTGGGCGGAGGCGCCCTGATGGCGGCCTTCGGCGTCATGGCGGCGCTCCACGAGCGCCGCACCTCCGGCGAGGGCCAGCTCGTCGACATCTCGATGACCGACGGCGCGATGTCCTGGCTCGGGATGGTGGCGGGCAAGTACTTCGCCGACGGCACGGTGACGAAGCGTGGCGGCAACGAGCTCGCCGGCTCGATCGTCTGCTACCGCCCCTACGCGGCCAGCGACGGCTGGGTCACGCTCGGCGCCCTGGAGCCGAAGTTCTGGCAGGCGTGGTGCAGGGGCGTCGGCCGCGAAGATCTGATCGAGAAGCAGTTCGAGGCTCCGGGATCCGACGCCCACCGCGAGGTCGAGCAGGTCTTCGCCTCGCGTACCCGCGAGGAGTGGCGTCAGTTCGCCTCGGAGCACGACTGCTGCCTGGAGCCGGTGCTGGACCTGGACGAGGCGATCGGCTCCGAGCTGACGGCGGCGCGGAAGATGGTGGTCGAGATCGACCAGCCCGGCGCCGAGAACCCCGTGCGCGGCATCGGGAACCCGGTGAAGCTGAGCCGCACCCCCGGCCAGGTCGGAGCCCCGGCGCCCTCGCTCGGCGAGCACACCGACGAGGTGCTCGAGGAGGCCGGCTACTCGGCCGAGGAGATCGCCGCGCTGAAGGAGTCGGGCGCGGCGGCCGGGCTCGCCGAAGGGCAGAAGGGCGCCTTCCTCGCGTGACGCCCAGGGTGACCAACACCAACGCGTCTGCACCCGGAGGCAGCGCAGGCGAAGCCGAGCAGCCCCCGGAGATGATGAGGATGTCCGAGCTCGCCGATGCCTCCGGCGTCTCGGCGGCGACGATCAAGCACTACCTGCGCGAGGGGCTGCTCCCCGAGCCGGTCAAGACCTCGCGGAACATGGCGTACTACCCACCCGAGTTCGTGGAGCGCATCCGGCTGATCAAGCAGCTCCAGGAGGAGCGCTACATGCCCCTCAAGGTGATCAAGGAGCTGCTCGACGAGGACCCGGAGCGCGCCCACCAGCTGATCGAGCTGGGCGACCGCCTTCTCGAGCACGCGCGGGCCGGGGAGGAGGAGCGGGTGAGCGCCGCCGAGGTCCGCCACCGCTACGAGATTCCCCAGGAGGCGCTCGACCGCCTGGCCGAATTGGACGTTCTGACCCCCACCGAAGAGGGCTACTCGCCCACGGACCTGCGGATCATCGCCGCGATCGGGCGCTTCCGCGCCGGCGGCTACGACGAGCGGATCGGCTTCACCGTCTACGACACCCTCCGCTACAAGAAGGCGATGGGCGAGCTGGCCAAGGAGGAGGTCGACGTCCTCATGGACCGCCTGGCGGGCGAGATGGACGCCGAACGCGCCATCGCACTGATCGAGTCGGGGGCCGAGCCTCTCAACGAGCTGATGTCGGCGCTGCGCACCAAGCAACTCGTCGCCGAGCTCGAGCGCCGCAGGGCCTGAGCCTCAGGGCGCCTGGGATCGTCTAGATTGACTGGCTAGTCAGCCATGCGCGCAGCGGCAGTACAGATCAATTCGACCGACGACTACGAGCGCAACCTGCGCGTAGCGGAGACGCTGGTCCGCGACGCCGCCGCCGCCGGCGCCGAGTTCGTGGTCCTGCCCGAGAAGTGGACGACCCTGGGCCCGCCGGAGGCCCTCGTGGCCGCCGCGGAGCCGCTGCACGGCCGCGCGCTCGCCGCGGCGGGCACGTGGGCTCGCGACCTCGGCATCCACCTCGTGGCCGGCAGCCTTCCCGAGAAGGTCGAGGGCCGCTCGAAGCCGTTCAACACCTCCGTCCTGATCGGCCCCGACGGAGTGCGGCGCGCTGTCTACCGCAAGATCCACATGTTCGACGTCGACATCGGGGACATCTCCTATCGCGAGTCCGAGACCGAGGACCCGGGCAACGAGGAAGTCGTGTCCGATGTGGAGGGGGTCCCGATCGGGCTCACCATCTGTTACGACCTTCGCTTTCCCGAGCTCTATCGCGTCCTCGCGCTGCGGGGCGCCCGAGTGATCACCGTCCCGGCCGCGTTCACCGAGCGCACCGGGCGCGACCACTGGGAGGTCCTGCTGCGCGCCCGGGCGATCGAGAACCAGCTCTTCATCGTCGCCGCCGGGCAGGTGGGGAATGCGCCGCCGCACTTCCGCAGCTACGGGCGCTCGATGATCATCGACCCGTGGGGGGTGGTGCTGGCGCAGGCCGCCGACACCGAGTGCTTCATAGCCGCCGAGCTCGACTTCAGGGTCCAGGACGAGATGCGAAGCAGCGTGCCGGCGCTCCGCAACCGCAGGCCGGACGCCTACCGGTGGCCCCAGCCGAAGCAGCCCCAGGGCCCGCCGCCCCCGGTCACAACCGACCCCCAGACCGGCGCCGAGGCCAACGGCGCCGGTAAGAATGGCGCACCGACCCCCGGAGAGGACCCCGTTCCGGGCGGGGCCTCGCCGAGCCAGTGGGTCCTTCCCTGATGCCGAACGGCAAGCCGGCCGAGAAGCGCCGGGCCATCCTGGACGCGGCGATCACCGTGTTCGCGCGGCAGGGGTTCCACAGCGCGAGGGTCTCCGACATCGCGCAAGAGGCCGGGGTGGCCTACGGCCTCGTCTACCACTACTTCGACTCGAAGGACCAGATCCTGAACGAGCTGTTCTCCGAGCGCTGGTCGCTCCTGCTCGAAGCCATCCGCAAGGCCGACGCCGAGCTGAACTCACCGCGCGACAAGCTCGAGGCGGCGGCCGGCTTCATCATCGACTCGTATCGCCACGACCCCGACCTGATGAAGGTGATCATCGTCGAGGTCACCCGCGCTGCGAACTCGTTCGGCAGGACGCACCTGCCCGAGATCCGGGAGGCCTACGACCAGATCTCGAAGATCGTCCGGGACGCCCAGGCCGAGGGGGAGTTCCGCGACGACGTCACCCCGGAATTCGCGGCGATGCTCTTCTACGGGGCGATCGAGCAACTGCTGACGGGATGGATCTTCGAGGCGGTGCCGGGGTCCGACGACGATTTCGACGAGGCCAAGGGCCTGATGGTCGAGACGATCTGCGGCGGGCTGGAGCCGCGGACCCCCGCGCAGCAGCGCCAGGCGGTCGGCTAGAACAATGTGGGAGGGGCTCGCGCGGACGCGGCGCCAGGACCGCGTGCTGCACGGCGGCGCAAAGGCGGCGAACGTGGTCTTCGGCCTGATCGCGCTGCCGATCTGGCTGATCGGGCAGCTGATCGGCGGGCCGCTCCGCGACGTGCTGAAGCGCCTCGAGCGCCGCTCCAAGCGGCCGCTCCCCGTCCCGCCCGAGCGTGAGCGCTCGATGGACTCCCTGATGGAGGAGATGCGCGCGCTCTCCCACCGCCTGCACCCCAACCCGATGGCCGAGGTGCGCCGAGGGCTCGCTGACGTGGCGCCGTTCGTGGTCTCCCAGACCCGGGAGGGGGCCGTGCTCGGCTACCGCTACCCGGCCCAGTTCGACCAGCACATCTTCGAGGGGGCCGATGGCGAGCGGATCGCCGCGAACATCGCCCTGCAGGAGGCCGAGCGCCCTGCGCTGATCGTCGTCCACGGGCTCTTCACCTCGAGCCGCTTCGACTACGTGCGCCAGATCGCGGTCCGCGCCTTCTACGAGTGGGGCTTCAACGTCGCCGCGCTCGACCTGCGGAGCTTCGGCATGACCGAGCTGACGACCCACGCGCCCT
>Ga0183260_10001384_pt1 | contig 20299 bp, 21 predicted proteins | sample AntDrymUQ4972206_2_FD_129768 | JGI IMG/M metagenome (GOLD analysis project Ga0183260, IMG submission 129768) | Polar desert sand microbial communities from Dry Valleys, Antarctica - metaG UQ497 (22.06) (version 2) (version 2) | ecosystem: Environmental > Terrestrial > Soil > Desert | place...
AGCCGGCCGATAGGCCGGATCCTGTCGACCGCCCCGGGAGGCGGCCGTGGCGGCCATCCATCTAGGAGCACCGTTGCCGGTGCCCTCGTGCGGCCTACCCGCGGACTCGGGCGAGCAGCCCTCGAACATCCGCGCAGCCCGATCGACCTGCGACCTGGCCTTTTGGCCTTGCTCCGGGTGGGGTTTGCCGAGCCGCCCCGGTCGCCCGAGACGCTGGTGGTCTCTTACACCACCGTTTCACCCTTGCCCGCACCGCCGGGGCGAACCCCGACGGCCGCTGGCGGTCTGCTTTCTGTGGCACTGTCCCGCGGGTCACCCCGGGTGGGTGTTGCCCACCACCTCGCTCTGTGGAGTCCGGACCTTCCTCGACGCGACACCGCAGTGCGCGCCGCGGCCGCCTGGCCGGCTCGTCCGCCTGCACACAGTAGCGGTCACGAGCAACCACTACCGGCTCACTCCGGCTCATGTGAGAACGCCCGTAACAGGGCGACGCCGTCCGGCCACCACTGGGTGACGGTCAGGGAGGCGGGTGCCAGGTGCATCCGATGCAGCACCGGTCCGGTGGCGTCGAGCGCAACGCGTACGAGTGTCTTGATCGGCGTGACATGGCTGACCACCAGCACCGTACGACCGCGGTGCTCGGCCAGCAGCGCCGCCAGTGCCCGGGATGCGCGCTCGGCCACCGCGTCGTTGGACTCTCCGCCGGGCGGGCGCACCGCCGAGTCTGCGAGCCAGGTGGCAAGCAGGTCCGGCCAGCGGCTGCTCACCTCCTCGAACGTGAGCCCGTCCCAGTCACCGAACCCGGCCTCGGCCAGGTCGTCGACGACCTCGAACGACAATCCCAGCTCGTCGGCCACGATCTCGGCGGTCTCGCGGCAACGGCGCAAGGGTGAGGTCACCATGGCGTCGACGGCACCGACCCGGTCGATCCGTTCGGGCGGGTCGGATAGCGTCCGCCGAGCCAGCCAGCGGGCCGCCCGGGCCGCCTGCTCGCGGCCACGATCGGTCAGCCCGGGGTCGGTGCCACCCGAGCCGCAGAACCGCCAGGCCTCCGTGTTCACCGTCACGCCGTGGCGCAGCAGCACGACCGTGGTCGGCTGGGTCGCCAGTCGGTCCCGCCACCCGACGAGGATGTCGGCCGTCGACCTGGTGCCGGCACCGGCGGTCCCACCGGCGGTCGCACCGGTGCGCGCTTCCTGGCGGCCGCCGCGGTCGGCGAGTGCCGCGTCCTGGGCCGCCCACTCCACCTCGTCGACCACCCTGGACCCCTCCGCGCGCTCACCGTCCAGCACGGCGTTGAGCAGCCGGTCGGCGTCGGCGTTCTCGAGCCGGGGCACCCACGTCCAGGTGGTCCCGGCCGGCGCCAGCCGCTGGGCGCGGACGGCCAGTGGACGCAACCCGGGGTGCTTGACCTTCCACCGCCCCGCCATCTGCTCGACGACAAGCTTCGAGTCCATCCGCACCTCGACGGTGGCGTCCGGCGCGTGCTCCGCCGCCAGCGCGAGGCCGGCGATCAACCCGCGGTACTCCGCCACGTTGTTCGATGCCGTCCCGATCGCCTCCGCCGACTCGGCCAGCACCCGGCCGGTGTCCGCGTCGCGCAGCAGCGCGCCGAAGGCGGCCGGCCCGGGGTTGCCTCGAGACCCACCGTCGGCCTCGACCCGCACCCGGCGTACGGGGGGCACCGGACCTACGGCGGGCTCGGTACTCACAAGCCGGACTCGGCGGTGCGGACCAGCAGCCGATTGCACTCGGGGCAGCGCAGCACCACCTCGGCCGGCTCGGTGGCGATCTCGCGCAGATCGGCGGCGTTCAGCTCGAGCCGGCAGCCCTCGCAGCGCCGCTGGTGCAGGGCGGCTGCGCCAACCCCCCCGTGCTGGGCGCGCAGCTTCTCGTACAGGGTCAACAGCTCGCCGGGAACTGTCGCGGCCGCCTGGTCTCGTTCGGTACGGATCCGCTTTGCCTCTTGGTCGAGCTCGGCCAGCGCCCCGTCCCGGGCGGCGAGCACGGTACTCAGCTCGGTCTCCAGGCTGGCCCACTCGACCTCGCTGCCGGCAAGGGTGTCCTCGGCCCGCTCGAGCTGTTCCATCACGTCCAGCTCGGCGTCCTCCAGCACCTCGATCCGACGGTCGAGGCTGACGATCTCGTGCTGCAGCTGCTCCAGCTCCCGCGGCGACCCGACCGCCCCGGTGTCCAGGCGGCGCAGGTCGCGCTCCCGGCGGGAGCGGACCTGGCTCACGTCGGCGTCAGCCTTGCGCACCTCGGCGCTCAGGTCCGACGTGGCCGTCCGCTCCAGCCCGAGCCGTGTGGACAGCTCGGTGCGCTGCGCGGTGAGCGCTTCAGCCCGCGCGATCTCAGGCAGCGTCCTACGCTGGTGCGCCAACCGGTCCAGCCGGGCGTCGTGACCCTGGACGTCGAGGACGGCAAGCTGTGCGGCGGTCTCGGCTCTCAGAGCGGGGCTCCTCGGTCATCGTGTGAGTGGGTCCTCGTAACCCGGGCAGTGGCGACCGGCATGGGTAGATGGTGGGTCCAGGGGTCGGTGACCACGGTCGAGACCCGAACCTCCACCGTAGTGGCCCCAGCGGCCGCGTCCTTGTCCGGCAACGCCTGTCGCAGTTGGTCAGCCAGCCTGGGCAGCCAGGTCCACTCCGCCGCCATGTGCGGAACGTCGACCAGGGCCGGGGTGGCCGGGTCGGCGTACGCGTGCTCGCGCAGCTCCGAGGCGGGATGGTGGCGCAGATCCGACGTCAGGTAGGCATCCACACCCAGCGCCCGCACCCGGTCGAGCAGGAAGTCCCCGGCTCCCCCGCACACCGCCACCCGTTGCACCGGCCGGCCGGGATCGCCGGCCACCCGCACCACGGTCGCGGTGGCCGGCAACGCCGCCACCACCTGGTCGGCAAAGTCGGCGAGCGGCAACGGCCGCGGCAGTCGACCGACGCGTCCGCTGCCCCGATCGCCTGGCAGGTCGGCCATGGCCAGAACGTCGAAGGCAGGCTCCTCGTACGGGTGCGCGACGCGCAGTGCCTCGAGGACCGCCCGTCTGCGGTGCCGGGGCAGCACTGTCTCGAGCCGGGTCTCGGCCACCTGCTGCACCCGGCCGACCTGGCCGAGGGTCGGCTCGGCACCGGGCAGTGGCCGGAATGAGCCCGTCCCGGTGGAAATGAAGGTGCACTGGTCGTAGTCGCCGATCGCTCCGGCGCCGGCCGCGGTCACGGCGTTGCTCACCGCGGTCAGCGCGTCGGACGGTACGAAGACGACCAGCTTGTCCAGCGGCTGGTCCGGCTCCGGCTCGATCGGCCGCAGGTCGCTGAGTCCCACGGCCATCGCGAGCGACTCGCTGACCCCGCCAACCGGCGAGTCGGCGTTGGTGTGGCAGACGTGCAGTGCCGTTCCTCCCCGAACCAGGTCATGCACGATCCGGCCCTTGGGGCCGGTGGCCGCGACCCCGTGCACCGCTCGGAGCAGGAGGGGGTGATGGGTGACCAGCAGGTCGGCCCCCCAGCGCAACGCCTCGTCGACCGTCTCGCGTACCGGGTCGACGGCCAGCAGCACGCGGCGCACCGGGTCCTGAAGATCACCGCAAACCGTGCCCACCGCATCCCATGCTGCTGCGTGCCCGGGCGGGTACCAGCTGTCCAGCAAACCGACCACGTCGCCGACGCTCGGGGGTCCTGCGGGTGCCGGCACCGCGTCAGGCTAGCGGGAGCCTCGAAGTCGGCCGGTGGGCAGCCGATCGGCGTGCCTCGGCCCGAGCAGGGCCTCGCTGGCGGTATAATACCGGTGTGCCGGGCCTCACCTGGAAGCGGCGCCGGCCGACGGAAAGGACCCGGTCGTGAGCGAGCGCCGCCCCATAGACGACGACCGTTCGGCCCAGGCCCGGCAGGCCCCGGACCATCGCGACGACCAGGCGGTCGAGCCCAGCGACGATCATGGCGACAGGCACCGCGCCCACGCCGGTGGGTACGGTCACCGGCGCGACGCCGAGGTCGAGGAGCGCCGGCACGAGGAGTTCGGCGGCGCCAACCTGGGTGCGGCCTTCTTCGGCTGGCTGGTCGCCGTTGCGATGGCACTGCTGCTGGCGGGGATCATCGGCGCCGTCGCGGCGGGGGTCGGAGAGTCGCTGGAGATCAGCCAGGCAGAGGCCGAGGCTGAAGCCGAGGGCATCGGGCTTGGCGCCGGCATCGCGCTGGTCGTGGCGCTGATGATCGCCTACTACGCGGGCGGCTACGTCGCCGGTCGCATGTCCCGCTACGACGGCGGCCGCCAGGGGCTCGCGGTCTGGGTCGTCGGTCTGCTCTTGACGCTGATCGCCGCCCTCATCGGGGTGGCATTCGGCAAACAGTACGACATCGTCGACCGGATCGATCTGCCCTCGATCCCGGTGCCGACCGAAACACTCACCACTACCGGGATCGTCACGGTGGTGGCGGTCCTGGTCGGCACGCTGCTCGCCGCCATGCTGGGCGGGAAGGCGGGCCACCGATACCACCGCAAGGTGGACCGCTTCGTCGGCTGAGGCGCCCCCCCGGGCGGTGCCGCGCCCGTTGGCGCGCCGCCGCATCTGAAACTATCGAGCGGTGAGCCAGCCGACCGCATCCGGCAGGATCGCGTTCGTCCTGGGCGGCGGCGGCGTGCTCGGAGCCAGCGAGGTCGGCATGCTGCGGGCGCTGTTCGAGGCCGGCGTGCACCCCGACCTGGTCTGCGGCACCTCGGTGGGCGCCATCAACGGTGCCCTGGTCGCCACCGACCCCGGCCCGGCAGCGGTCGAGCGGCTCGTCGAGCTGTGGCAACAGCTCGTAACCGGCGAGGTCTTCAGCGGTTCCCTGCTCGCGCGCACCGCAACCCTGGTCCGCACCCGTACCCACCTGCACCAGCCCGAAGCGTTGCGCGACCTGCTCAGCCGGCACCTCGGAGGACGCCGAATCGAGGACCTGGCGGTCCCCTTCCAATGCGTGGCCGCCAGCATCGAGCGGGCCACCGAGCACTGGTTCACGGCCGGGTCACTGGTCGACGCCGTCCGCGCCAGCTGCGCCGTGCCCGGGCTGCTGGCTCCGGTCCGGGTGGGCGGCGAGCACTTCCTAGACGGCGGGCTGGTGGCCAGCATCCCGGTCGACCGCGCCGTCGCTCTCGGCGCCGCCACCATCTACGTGCTCCAGGTCGGCCGCATCGAGGCCCCTCTGCACCCTCCCCGCGCCCCGTGGGAGGTGGCGCTGGTGGCGTTCGAGATCGCCCGCCGGCACCGGTTCGCAACCGCCATGGCCACGGTCCCGGACGGAGTGACCGTGCACGTCCTACCCGCCGGCGGCACGCCGATGGCGTTCACCGACCGACGACAGTTCCGCTATCGCGACTTCGCGGCCGTGCCACAGCGCATCGACGACGCCTACCTCGCCACCCGGGCGTACTTGCGAGACCTGGAGCGGAGCCGATGAGGGTCCCACCGCGCCTGGTCCGTCGCGCCCTGGGACCGCTGGTCCTCGCGACGGCATGGGTGCTGACCGTCGCCCTGCTTCCGGTGCTCGTGCTGATCTCGGCGGTCGCGTCGTACTGGCTGCCGGGGCGGTGGCGCGGTCCGCGGCTGCTGGTGTTCGCCTTCGTCGGGCTGTCGCTCGAGCTGGTGGCGCTGCTCGCGGCGCTCGGCCTGTGGGTCACCAGTGGCTTCGGTCGCCGATTCTCGAGCGAACGCTCCCAGCGCGAGCACTACGCCGTGCTGCGTGGGCTGCTGCGGGCACTCGTACGCGTCGCACGACGCGTGTTCGTGCTGAGGCTCGAGACCGACGGTGTGTCGTGGAGCCCGCTCGACGACGGCGTCCCCGGGTCGACCAACGCCATGGTCGTGCTCAGCCGACACGCCGGACCGGGCGACAGCCTGCTGCTGATGGACACCTTGATGAACCGCGACCACCTGCGCCGGCCGCGCACGGTGATGAAGGACACGATGGCCCTGGACCCGGTCGTCGACGTCTTGTTCCACCGGCTGCCGGCGCGGTTCATCAACACCGATCCGCGTGACGGCGACGACGTCGAGGCGGTGATCGCCACCCTCGCGACCGGCCTCGGCGAGGAGGACGCCCTGCTGATCTTCCCCGAGGGCGGCAACTTCACCCCCCGCCGCCGACTGCGGGCGATCGACCGTCTCCGCCGCCGCGGCCACAACACGTACGCCGAGAGGGCCGAGCGAATGCGGCACGTGCTTCCTCCGCGGCCGGGTGGCGTGCTGGCGGCGATCCAGGCGGCGCCGCACGCGGACCTGGTGTTCGTGGCCCACACCGGGCTGGAACACATCACCGGCGCCCGGGACGCCTGGCGGGTCCTGCCCGACCACAAGACGCTGCGGCTGCGCTGGTGGTTCCACCCCGCCGCGGACGTGCCCACCGGTCGCGACGCCCGGATCGAGTGGTTATTCGAGCGCTGGGCCGATATCGACAGCTGGATCGCCGAGCACGAGCACGAGCACGAGCGCGTCGACGCCGGCTGAGCGGGCACTCCGAGCACAATCGAGGAATGGATGTCGTGCTCTGGATCATCGCAGTAACCCTCGCGGCGGCGTTCGGTGCGGCCGGGGTGATGAAGCTGGCTCAGCCCAAGCAGAAGCTCGCCGCCTCGGGCATGGCTTGGGTCAACGACTTCTCGCAGGGCGCAATCAGGGCGATCAGTTCGCTCGAGGTGCTGGCGGCGATCGGCCTGGTGCTGCCGCCCCTGCTCGACCTCGCGCCTGTCCTGACGCCACTGGCCGCGCTCGGCCTGGTCCTTCTCATGGTGGGCGCCGCCATCACGCACCTACGCCGTAACGAGCAGCCGATGGTGATCGTCAACGCCGTTCTCGGGATTCTCGCGGCTGTCGTGGCCTGGGGCAGGTTCCGCCCGTACGAGTTCTAGGGTCGGGTCTGCCAAGGCGGCGCCCCCCGCATCCGCTGTCGAGCCCGTCAGGCCGGCAGATCAGCGAAGCGGGACGAACCGGTACACCCCGTGCCGGCTCACATCGACGGTGCCGTCCGGCTGGCGCCGCACCCGCCACATCTCACCGCTGACAGGAACCACCATGAGTCCACCCGCGACGAGCTGGTCGACCAGCTGGTGCGGCAGCTCACGCGCCTGAGCCGACACCAGCACCCGGTCGTACGGTCCGTCGCCCGGCCGGCCCAGCACTCCGGCCTCGGCCTCGTACACGTGCGCCCAGTCCATGTCGTACGCAGCGACGTTGCCCGCGGCCCAGCGCGCCAGCCGTGGGAGCAGCTCGACGCCCACGACAGCGCCGGAGCTGCCCACCAGCTGCCCGAGCAAGGCGGTCGTCCAGCCCGACCCGGCGCCGACGTCGAGCACCCGGTGCCCGGAGCGCACCTCGAGCAGCCGCAGCATCGCGGCCACGGTCCGCGGCTGGGAGCTGGTCTGCCCGTCGCCGAGCGGGAGCGGTCCGTCCTTGTCAGCCCGCTGGCGCTGGTCGGCTGGCAAGAATTCGGCACGCGGCACGTCCCGCATCGCGCGGGTGACCGCGTCGTCCCTGCGCCAGGCCATGGCTGCGCTGCGTCCGGTCCTCAGCTCCGTGCGTCGCGGGTCTGCCGGTCGTTGGCCTTGCCGATCTCCCGGACGAGCTGGTCTTTGTCCATCCGGGACCGACCGCGCACGTCGAGGCGGCGGGCCACCTCCTGCAGGTGGGCCTTGGACGCGTTGGCGTCGACGCCGCCGGCGGTCTGTGCGGTGCTGTTCACACCACCCTCGGCTCGTGCGTCCGAGGGGCCGGTCTGTTCCTTGGGCTCCCAGCGGTCCCCGACCTTCTCGTGGGTGTGCTTGACGGCGGAGAAGGCAACCCGGTTCGCACGTTCGCTGTCGCCGTACTGGTCGGCGGCGGAGTCATGGGCCTTGGCGAACGTCCGCTGCGCCTTGGCGTTCGAGCGTCGCAGGGTGCTTGGCAGCTCCTCCTGCTTCGGCTTGCCGCTCTTGCTGGTCTTCGGCACGACGCCCTCCTCTCGTCGATCGCTCGCGCGGCGACTGTGCCGCTAACCGAGCCTAGGACTGCCGTCGACGCCCTGCACCTTGCCGGCACCCAGTGAGAGACGCACCGCCCGGGGCAACAACTCCCGGGCGGTGCGGTCATTCTGAAACGGTTGCCTCAGCAGGGCGTCGGTTCACCCGTCCGCCCGGTACGCCAGCCAGCTGAGCTCCATCCGGTCCCGCTGGCCGCGGGTGAAGCGGTCGATGCATCTGTCGCTGGTGTAGTTCATGAAGTTGTGCACCGGGTCGGTCAGCGGGTTGTCACCCGGATTCTCGCCGCAGGTGTTCAGCTCCTCATCGCACTTGAACACATTGACGTCGGCAAGCTGACGGGGGGTGTCTGTGACAAAGTCACCGTTGGGTCCGCAGCTGCCCTCGAACGTGTGATAGAGCCCCAACCAGTGCCCGATCTCGTGCGTCGCGGTGTCGCCCTTAGCGTACGGGTCGAACGAACCACCTGGGAGCGACTCCTTGGTGACGACCAGACCGTCTCGGAACAGCTTCTTGCGGGCCAGTCCGGGGTAATAGGCGTAACCCAGCAGGTTCTCACCCAAGTCGGCGATGTAGATGTTCAGGTCGTCGAACCCGCCGCGGTGCAGCTGCTTCTTGGCCGCCTTGTCGTCGTCCCGGAACTTCCAGTTGTAGAAGTCGGTGTTGCGGGTCCGGTCGATCGAGCGCACCCGGAACCGGAACGGTGTCTGAGCGGCGGGCTTCGAGCTCCGACCGGCGAATGCACGGTTGATGACCCTCATCTGCCGCTCCACCGTGCGGTTGGAGGTGTTCTTGTCGCCGTTGCGCTTGAGAAGCACGTGCACGTGCACGTCGATCTTGGTCCGGCGGACGCCGGGCCGCTGTGTCCCGTATCGCTGTTGCAGCCGCTGTGCTGTTCGGCGCTCGAGAGCCGCCCGCTGTGCGGCCGTCTTCTCGGTCGGCTCCGCATTCAACCGGCCGCCCTGGCGACCCGCGCGGACGACGCGGCACCAGGCGCACAGGTCCGCTCGTCGGTACCGGCCAGTACGGCGGAAGTGGCTGGCGTAGCGGCCAGGCTTGCGCCCAGCAGCGCCACCGCCGCGACGCCGCCCCAAAGTGTGCCTCTCATCCGATTCCCCTCGATTCCTTGACGACGGGACCCGGATGGCGCCGACGCTGAGTGCATCATTGCTCATGCTCGATCCGGGTGACCGTCTGGTGTAGCACGCGCTGCCGTAGCCGTCCGCGTCGAAGCCAGGCGAATGGGCACCAACCACCCCAAGCCCTGCACCCAGATCTAGGAGCGGGCAGCGGCTGATTCATTCGGTGAAACCGACACGCGGTCCGTCGTTCTGCCGGAAGATGGTGCGCTCCTAGTCAGTCCACGGGGAGTCGCACACGATGATTATGACGCACACACTCGCACTCGTAGACGACTACGTGTTCCTGCCCGGCGAGGAACCGCTCCCGATGGCGCTATTGATCGCGAAGGACGAACGGCCCACTGTCATCATCCGACAGTCGGACTTCTACCGTAACCCGGCGGCAGTCGAGTCGAAGATGTGGCAGCTGCTGGCCGAGCAGGCATATTTCGATCGTCGGCCCGCCGTCGTCGTCTATCGCCACGCTGACGGGTCCATCGGCGGCGTGTACAACCTTGCCCGCGCTGCCCGTCGCTACGATCGCGCGGCACACACGTGACGCGACATGGGCGGCACGACCTCGGTGGCGAACCCAGCCCGAGCCAAACCCCACTCCCGGTCAACCAAGGCGGCCCGGCAAAGGTGAACTGGCCGACGTCAGACCGACCACCACTCGGCCGGGGCCGTGCCCGGCTTCGCCTGCCTTGCATCACAGCATCGCGTGAGCGTCAGCCTTTTCGGCGGTCACAATGACCTCGCATCCGTGTAGCTCCCACCGTCGTTTGTAGGTCACGCGAGCGCCGTGGTCGCTCGGCCGAGCGGCACCGTTTGAACCTTCGGCGCCAACTTCGACTCAGCTGCGCTGTTTCGTGGATTGTGCAACGTTGTAACCGTCGATCACGCGTACCCTTACCGTGACACGAGAGAATGCAGGCAGGCCCCGACCCTCGCGCAGGTACCGTGTAGTAGCGGTCGAGAGACGGGCTGTAGGTGCCGTCTCCGTTACGGCCGTAGAAGGCGTCAGTGAGAAGGGGCATCGCCTCCCTGTTTCCTCGCCGTGGTCGGCGTGGTGGCCATAATGGCGGCCGGTGGGCGGCCCTGCATCTGCTGTAGTGACCCGCTGCCCGGCGGTGCCGATCCCTGACACCCGCTCGGGTGCGGCGTAGCGTGCGTCGATGACTGTCGCGTCCAAGACCCGTACCCTCACCCCCGCCCTCGTGGTGCTGGACTGCGTGGCGCTGTTCGCGGCTTGGTGGATCGCCCGCCCCGGCGGTGTCGGATCGATGCTGTTGCTGTCCGCACTGATCGTGGGCGGCAACACCGCAGCTGGTCTCTACCAACTGCCCATCCCGTTATGGCGACCTTTGCTGCCCGTGGTCGGGGTGGCGCTGGTCGCGGGGTCGCTGGTGACGACCGCGCGGACGGTGCTGGACCTGCCGGTGCAGGAAGGGCCGCTGACGGTGGCGGTCGTGTTCGCGGTCCTGTCTTGTATCGCGCGGGTAGTCGTTCACCTGACACGGAGATAGCGCGTTAGGCGGGACGACTAGTCGTAGTCCCAGCCTCCATAACTCGCCCCCTCGAACGGGACGTGGGTACCGCGCAGCCGGTCGGCATGGCCGACGAGCTTGCCGGCGCAGAAGTCCTCCCAGTCCGGCCCGCCGGGCACAGCAGCGTAAAGCCCTTCATACCTCTCCTCGCACTCCGTCGCGAGGCGCTCGCTCACGGCCGGCCAGGACTCTTCGGGAACCCCCTTGAGTGGGTTCGGGTTTGTCCTCGCGGCGACGGCGTCGTTGTATCCCAGTTGCCAAGCGTTCGAGCCTTCGTTGACGACCAAGTTGTCGACCACCTTGACGGCTATCACCGCAACGAGGGCGGCGGCCCCGAGCCCGACCGCGTAGACATTCATCACGGAAAGGTAAGCCGTCCCGATGGTCTAAGCCAGCGGTTCTGGTGACTGCGCCCAGCCGTGATCTCTGTTGCACGTATGTTGCACGCGAACGGTCGGCAGAACCGCTAGTGCGGGCTAACCTGCGGCCATGCTGGTGGGCGCAACAGGGATCGAACCTGTGACCGCCTGCTTGTAAGGCAGGAGCTCTACCGCTGAGCTATGCGCCCCTGGATGATCGGTGCGATCAGCCTGCCAGGTCGCGCAGGGCCAGGCGCAGGTCGTCGAGGTCGCGACCGGTGCCGATCGGGTTCACCAGCTGCCAGCGCAGCAGCCCCTCCCGGTCGACGAGGAACGTCCCGCGGACCGCCGCCCCGCGCTGCTCGTCGAACACGCCGTACGCGCGCGACACCTCCCCATGCGGCCAGAAGTCGCTTAGCAGGGGGTACGTCAGGCCGTCCCTCTCGGCGTAGGCGCGCAGCGAGAACATGTGGTCGCACGAGACCGCGAGCAACTCCGCCGTCTCGCCGCGAAAGGCGGCCAGGTCGTCTCGCAGCTCGCCCAGCTCGCTGGTGCAGATGCCGGAGAAGGCGTACGGGTAGAACAACACGGTCACGGACTTCGCACCGAGAAACGACGACAGCGACGTCTCCTGGCCGTGCTGGTCCGGCAGGGCGAAGTCTGGTGCGGATCTGCCGATCTCCAGGGTCATCGGCCCTACCGGGTCTTGCGGGACGCCTTCGGGGTGACCAGGCGGGTTGCGGCCCAGTCAGCGCACGCGGTCTGCGTGGTCGTGATGGCCAGTCCCGCCACCGGCGCGGCCTCGGCGACGTCGGCGGGGTCGACGTGCCGCTCACGTCCGACCTTCGGGGTGAGCAGCCAGATCCCTCCGCCGTCGGCGAGGTCGGTCAGCGCGTCGACGAGGGCGTCGACGAGGTCACCGTCGTCGTCGCGCCACCACAACAGCACCCCGTCGACGACATCGCTGACGTCCCCGTCGACCATCTGGCCACCGATGTGCGCCTCGACCGCCGCACGCAGGTCGTCGTCGACGTCCTCGTCCCACCCCAGTTCCTGCACCACCATCTGTGGCTTGAACCCCAGCCGTACGGCGGGGCCGCCTGAGCCCGCGTCGCCCGCGGTCACGCTCACCGATGCCTCCTTCGTCCCCCGGCCTTCGTCCCCCGGCCTTCGCCCCCCGGCCTGCGGCCGGTCGTCGCGGGTCACCCTAGTGGCGAGGGCAGGCCTGCCAACACCTCTGGGCACATCGGGTGGCACACCACGTCGCGCTGCCGGCCCACCGGCCGCGTACCGACCGTAGGGATGTACGGGCTCGCCGCTGGTGGGACACTGGGGGCACCAGAGCAACGACGCAGTGCACGGACGCAATGCACGATGGAAGGACACCCCGTGGCCACCGCCTCCCAGCGCCCCCCGGTCATCCACGAAGGACTGCCCACCCAGCTGCCCGACATCGACCCGGACGAGACCACCGAGTGGTTGGAGTCCCTGGACGCCCTGCTCGACGAGCGCGGCGCCGACCGGGCGCGCTACGTGATGCTCAAGCTGCTGGAGCGAGCCCGCGAGCGTCAGGTCGGGCTGCCTGGCGTACGCAGCACCGACTACATCAACACCATCCATCCCGAGGCCGAGCCCGCGTTCCCCGGCAACGAGGACATCGAGCGCCGCATCCGGGCGTTCATCCGGTGGAACGCCGCGGTGATGGTGTCCAGCGCAAACCGCAAGGGACTCGAGGTGGGCGGACACATCGCCACCTACCAATCGGCGGCGAGCCTGTACGAGGTCGGCTTCAACCACTTCTTCCGGGGCAAGGACCACCCCGGTGGCGGCGACCAGATCTTCATCCAGGGCCACGCCTCCCCCGGCATCTATGCGCGGGCCTACCTCGAGGGCCGGCTGTCCGAGACCCAGCTCAACCGGTTCCGGCAAGAGGTCTCGCACGGACGGGGCCAAGGCCTGTCGTCGTACCCGCACCCGCGGCTGATGAACGAGTTCTGGGAGTTTCCCACCGTCTCCATGGGGCTGACCGCCATAAACGCGATCTACCAGGCCCGATTTAACCGGTACCTGCACCACCGCGGCATCCGGCAGACCGACCAGCAGCAGGTGTGGGCCTTCCTCGGCGACGGCGAGATGGCCGAACCCGAGTCGCTCGGCGCCATCGGGGTCGCCGCCCGGGAGGAGCTCGACAACCTCACCTTCGTCGTCAACTGCAACCTGCAGCAGCTCGACGGTCCGGTACGGGGCAACGGCAAGATCATTCAGGAGCTGGAGACGTACTTCCGCGGGGCCGGCTGGAACGTGATCAAGGTGATCTGGGGCCGGGAGTGGGACGCCCTGCTCGCGCGCGACACCGACAACGTCCTCGTGAACCGGATGAACGCCACCCCGGACGGCCAGTTCCAGACCTACTCGGTCGAGACCGGCGAGTACACCCGGCAGCACTTCTTCGCCGCCGACGACCGGCTGGCCAAGATGGTTGAGCACCTATCCGATGAGCAGGTGAGCAAGCTGCCGCGCGGTGGCCACGACTACCGCAAGGTGTACGCCGCGTTCCGCGCCGCCTCGGGTCACGCCGGGCAGCCGACGGTGATCTTGGCCAAGACCATCAAGGGCTGGACCATCGAGTCGCTCGAGGGTCGCAACGCCACCCATCAGATGAAGAAGCTCACCAAGAAGGACCTCAAGGTCTTCCGGGACCGGCTGTACCTGCCGATCACCGACAAGGCGATCGACAAGTCAGACATCGCGCCGTTCTACCACCCCGGCGAGGCCTCCGACGAGATCAAGTACATGCTCGAGCGGCGCCGCAAGCTGGGCGGTCCGGTGCCGCTTCGCCGCTTCGAACCGAAGCCACTGAAGCTGCCCGGCGACGAGATGTACGCCGAGCTCAAGCAGGGCTCGGGCAAGCAGGCGGTGGCGACCACGATGGCGCTGGTCCGGCTGCTCAAGGATCTGATGAAGGACGAGGGCATCGGCCACCGCATCGTCCCGATCGCGCCCGACGAGTACCGCACCTTCGGCATGGACTCGATGTTCCCGACGGCGAAGGTCTACAGCCCGCACGGGCAGCGCTACGAGTCCGTCGACCGAAAGCTGCTGCTGACGTACAAGGAGTCGCAGCAGGGCCAGATGCTGCACGAGGGGATCAGCGAGACCGGCGCGATGGGGTCGTTCACCGCCGCCGGCACGGCGTACTCCACCCACAGCGAGCCGATGATCCCGTTCTACATCTTCTACTCGATGTTCGGCTTCCAGCGCACCGGCGACGCGATGTGGTTGCTGGGCGACCAGCTCTGTCGGGGGTTCCTGGTCGGAGCGACGGCCGGGCGGACGACGCTGACCGGCGAGGGACTGCAGCACGCCGACGGGCACTCGCCACTGCTGGCGCAGTCCAACCCGGCTGCGGTGCACTACGACCCGGCATTCGCCTACGAGGTCGCCCACATCGTCCATGCCGGCCTGCAGCGCATGTACGGCAAGAGCGATGCGTATCCGCACGGCGAGGACGTCTTCTACTACCTCACCGTCTACAACGAGCCGATCGTGCAGCCGGCCGAGCCGGACGATCTCGACGTCGACGCGCTGCTCAAGGGGATCTACCGGCTGGCCGCCGCCCCCGAGGCGGACGACCAGAACGGCGAGCGACCCCGGGTTCAGCTGCTCGCCTCCGGTGTCGGCGTGCCGTGGGCGCTGGACGCGCAACGTCTGCTGGCCGAGGAGCATCAGGTGGCGGCCGACATCTGGTCGGTGACGTCGTGGAACGAGCTGGCCCGCGAGGCCGTCGACGTGGAGCGGTGGAACTTCAACCATCCCTTCGACGAGCACCGCACGCCGTACATCACTCAGGTGCTCGACGGTGCCGGCCCGGTCGTCGCGGTCAGCGACTACATGCGGGCAGTGCCCGACCAGATCGCCCGCTGGGTGCCAGGCCAGTGGCAGTCGCTCGGCACCGACGGCTACGGCTTCGCCGACACCCGACCGGCGGCGCGAAGGCACTTCCAGGTCGACGCCCAGTCGGTGGTCGTCGCCGCCCTGCAGTCGCTGGCGCAGCGCGGCGAGGTCAAGCCGGAGGTCGTCAGCGAGGCATTCGCGACCTACCAGTTGGACGACCCCACGTCCACCCGCGGCGTCAAGCAGGAGGGCGGCGACGCCTGAGCAGCCGGTCAGGAGCGGCGGGTCCAGGCGAGCAGGTCGTCCAGCGGCCAGGTGTTGACGACCCGGTCCAGCGGTACGTCGTGTGTGGCGGCGCGGGCGCAGCCGTGGTCCAGGAAGTCCAGCTGCCCCGGCGCGTGCGCGTCGGAGTCGATGCTCAGCAGGCAGCCGGTGTCGAGCGCGAGGCGCAACAGGTCGTCGGGTGGGTCGCTGCGCTCTGGCCGGCTGTTGATCTCCACCGCGGTGCCCGACTCCGCACATGCGGCGAACACCCGCTCGGCGTCGAACTGGGACTGCTTGCGCTTGCCCCGCCCTCCGGTGACCAGTCGACCGGTGCAGTGACCCAGCACGTCCACTCGCGGATGACGTACGGCGGCAACCATCCGCCTGGTCATCGCGGCCCGCTCCATCGCCAGCTTGCTGTGCACGCTGGCCACAACTACATCGAGCTCTGCCAGCAGGTCATCGTCCTGGTCCAGCGACCCGTCGTCGAGGATGTCGACCTCGATGCCGGTGAGCAGTCGGAACGGCGCCAGCCGCTGGTTGAGCTCACCCACCAGCGCCAGCTGCTCCCGCAGCCGCTCCGCCGACAACCCGCGAGCCACCGTCAGCCGTGGTGAGTGATCGGTCAATGCGGCGTACTGGTGCCCCACCGCCACGTAGCTGTCCGCCATCTCCTCTGGCGGGCTGCCGCCGTCGGTCCAGTTCGAATGCGTGTGCAGGTCGCCGCGCAGCGCCGCCCGCGGCACCTCGCCACCCTCGGCCAGCGGCCCCGAGCCGGCGGTCTCGAGCCGCTCCAGGTACGCCGGCACGCCGCTGACCAACGCCTCCGTCGCCACTGCCGCGGTCTTGTCGCCGACACCCCTGATGCTCGACAGCGCACCGTGCGCGGCCATCTTGCGCACGTCGTCGGGGTCGAGCTGCGCCAGCGCGTCGGCCGCCCCCCGGTACGCCTTGATCCGGTAGCTGGACTCGAGCTGCCGCTCCAGCAAGAAGGCGATCCGGCGCAACGCCACGACGGGGTCCACCCGCTCATGCTGCCCCGCGCCGACGCTCCGGCCAGCAGCGGGGCCGCGGCGGCTCCCCCACCCAGCCCCAACACCGATCCGGCGACATCACGGCCGCCCGAGGACCCCACGTCATGAGAGCCTTCCGGCCGCGGTGATGGCACTAGCCTCGGGCGGGTGGCGACGTCGGCGCGGACCCTCGCCCATCGGCTGGACCGCTCGGTGGGCCCGCTGTCGACCGCGGCGGTGGCCCGGATGGACCGGGATCTGGCCTGGTTCCGCGAGCTGTCGGCCGAGGACCGGTCCTGGGTGGGCCTGATCGCCCAGAACGGGATCGCCGCGTTCGTCGCGTGGGTGCGTGACCCCGGCCCGGTGTCCGCGGTCGCAGCCGCCGTCTTCGGCGAGGCGCCCCGGGCCCTGACCAGGGTGGTGAGCCTGCGCCAGACCGTCGAGCTCGTACGAACGACCATCGACGTGGTCGAGGCCGACGTGGACCGGCTGCTCGGCCCAGACGACGGCGCGGTCGCTCGCGAGGCCATGTTGCGCTACTCCCGGGAGGTCGCCTTCGCCGCCGCCGAGGTGTACGCCCGCGCGGCCGAGGCCAGGGGCGCCTGGGATGCCCGCCTGGAAGCACTGGTCGTCGACGCCGTGCTCCGCGGCGAGGCCGACGAGGCCGTACGCTCGCGCGCGGCTGCCCTGGGGTGGGAGTCGTCCAGCGCGATCAGCGTGGTGCTGGGGCGCGCGCCGACCGCCAGTGCGTCTGCCAGAGGAACCGCGACGTCGGACGCTGTCGATGCGATCCGGCGGGCCACCCGCCAGATCGGCGTGGACGCACTGTGCACGGTGCAGGGCGACCGGCTGGTCGTGGTGCTGGGCGGTGTGGAGGACCTCGACAAGGCGGCCGCCTCGATAGCCGAGTACTTCGGTGCCGGGCCTGTCGTGATGGGGCCGCTGGTGGGTGATCTCACGGCTGCCAGCACGTCGGCACGCAGCGCGGTGGCCGCGTTGCGTGCCGCGCCTGGCTGGCCGGACGCCCCGCGCCCGGTCGCAGCAGATGACCTGCTGCCCGAACGGGCCCTGTCCGGGGACGGCCATGCCCGTCTCGACCTGGTGGAGCGGGTCTACCACCCGCTCGCCGGCGACAACGTGCTGCTGCAGACCGCCTCCGCATACGCCGAGCAGGGCGGATCGCTCGAACGCACCGCCCGTGCCCTGTTCGTCCACGTCAACACCGTTCGCTACCGACTGCGCCGCATCGAGGACCTGACCGGCCTCGCCGCGGGCCACGCCCGCGACGCCTACACCCTGCGGGTGGCCCTGACGCTGGGACGGTTGCGGGACCGGGATGCCTGACCGGCAACCGACGCCCAGACCGCTACTGTAGGAATCCTCCAAGGACACGCGGTGAACTTCGTCCGCTCCGCAGCCGAGCCGCGACCCGGCGCCCCGACAGGCTGGACCCCGTGCTCGTCATCGTCGCACCCGGCCAGGGTGCCCAAACTCCGGGCTTCCTCACCCCGTGGCTCGAGGACCCGGTCTTCGAGGACCGGATGCACTGGCTGTCGGCCGTGGCCGGCATCAACCTCGCCAGGCATGGCAGCACCTCCGACGAGACAACGATCCGCGACACCGCCGTCGCGCAGCCGCTACTTGTGGCCTCCAGCCTGGTGGCTGCCCTGCAGCTGTTCCCGCACCCATCCGACGCCTTCAGCGCGGTGGGGGCGGTCAGTGGGCACAGCGTCGGGGAATTCGCCGCGGCGGTGGGGGCCGGCGTCATCACCGCCGAGCAGGCCATGGTGCTGGTCCGTGAGCGTGGCCGCGCGATGGCCGACGCGGCGGCCCGGACACCCACCTCGATGACGGCGGTGATCGGCGGCGAACGAACAGACGTCCTAGCGGCGCTGAACAAGCACGGGCTCACGCCCGCCAACGACAACGGGCCCGGCCAGATCGTCGCGGCCGGGACGGTTGAGCAGCTGGCGGCGCTGGCGGCCGACCCGCCGGAGCGGGCGCGACTGCGGCCGCTGTCGGTGGCTGGCGCCTTCCACACCGAGCACATGGCACCAGCGGTGGCCACGCTGGCCCGCTTCGCCCGGTCGGTCTCGGTGCACGACCCGCGGGTGGGGTTGATCTCCAACCGAGACGGACGTGTCGTCCACGACGGCCACGACGTGCTGGCCCGCATCGTCAGCCAGGTTGCCAGCCCGGTGCGCTGGGACCTGTGCCTGCAGGCGATGAGCGACCTCGGCGCCACCGGCGTCCTCGAAATGCCTCCCGCCGGCACTCTCACCGGTATCGCCAAGCGTGGTCTCAAAGGGGTGGACACCTTTGCGCTCACCACCCCGGACCTGCTCGACGACGCACGCGCTTTCGTGGCGCGGCACGCCGTCGCGTCCCCCCTGGACGACTCGCCCACCTGGCGGCTGCTCGTCGCGCCCGCCAAAGGCATCTTCGAGGTCACTGAGGGCCTCGACCGCGACAAGCCGCTGCAGCCGGAGGACCGCGTCGGCACCGTCCACAGCCTGCGCGACGAGATTCCGGTGGTGGCGCCGTACGGCGGCCACGTCGTCGAGTGGCTGGTCGAGGACGGCGACATCGTCACCCCTGGCCAACCGCTGGTCCGGCTGCACCCGCACTCCGATGCCGGGGCGCAGGCGTGAACACTCCCGACACCACGGCCAGTGAGCACACCCGCGGCAGCTCCCGGATCACACCGCCAACGACCGGCGGCGAGGCGAGCATCCTCGGGCTCGGCGCCTACCGCCCACGCCGGCTGGTGTCGAACGAGCAGCTGGTCGAGCGGATCGACTCGACCGACCAGTGGATCCGCTCCCGCTCAGGCATCGTGACCCGGCGCTTCGCCGACGAGGACGAGACGGTGGCGGCAATGTCGGTCGCGGCGTCCAGGCAGGCACTGGCCGAGGGCGGCATCGACGCCGGCCAGCTCGACTGCGTCATCGTCGCCACCGTCTCCCATCTGCTGCAGACCCCGTCCGTGGCCGCGCAGATCACCCACGAGCTCGGTGCCACCCCGGCCGCCGCCTTCGACGTCTCGGCCGCCTGCGCCGGCTTCTGCTACGGCGTGTCCCTGGCCGCCGACATGGTTCGCGCCGGATCAGCCCGCCATGTTCTGGTCATCGGCGTCGAGCGGCTGAGCGACCTGCTCGACCTCACCGACCGCTCCACCGCGTTCATCTTCGCCGACGGCGCCGGCGCCGCAATCGTCGGACCGTCCGACGAGCCGGGGATCGGCCCGGTGGTGTGGGGATCCGACGGCGAGCGCTTCGACCTGATCCGGCAGGAGACCCCGTGGCCGGTCGACCCCGACCCGGGTGAGGAGCCGGACCCGGACAGCCACAAAGGTGCGCATGTGTTGCGGATGGAGGGCGGCCCGGTTTTCCGCTGGGCCAGCTTCGAGATGGCCAAGGTGGCGCAGCGAACCCTCGAGGCGACCGGCCTGACCGTCGACGACCTCGACCTGTTCGTGCCGCACCAGGCCAACATGCGCATCACCGACCTCATGGCCCGAGCCCTCGGGCTGCCGCCGCACGTCGTGATCGCCCGAGACATCGCCGAGCAGGGCAACACCTCGGCCGCCTCGGTGCCGCTCGCGCTGCGCCGGCTCGTCGACGACGGTTCGGCACACAGTGGCGACCTTGCCCTGTTGATCGCCTTCGGCGCCGGGCTCGCCTACGCCGCCCAGGTAGTACGCATGCCTTGAACCACCCGCCGTACCCCACAACCGAGTCGTACGACAGCCGCACGACCGCACCCACCAGAGGAGACAGCCAGATGGCCAGCACCGAGGAGATCCGCACCGACCTCGCCGAGATCGTCAACGAGGTCGCCGGCGTCGACGCCGACGACGTCCAGATGGACAAGTCGTTCGTCGACGACCTCGATGTCGACTCTCTTTCGATGGTCGAGGTCGTCGTGGCGGCCGAGGAGAAGTTCGGCGTCTCGATCCCGGACGACGAGGTCAAGAACCTCAAGACCGTCGGCGACGCCGTCGCGTTCATCGAGCGAGCCCAGGGCTGAGCGGCCCGCCACCCCCACCCACCGTCGTCTTCGAAGGATCGAGGCTGCACACATGAGTCGCACCCGAGTCGTGGTCACCGGCCTGG
>Ga0183260_10001385_pt1 | contig 20298 bp, 19 predicted proteins | sample AntDrymUQ4972206_2_FD_129768 | JGI IMG/M metagenome (GOLD analysis project Ga0183260, IMG submission 129768) | Polar desert sand microbial communities from Dry Valleys, Antarctica - metaG UQ497 (22.06) (version 2) (version 2) | ecosystem: Environmental > Terrestrial > Soil > Desert | place...
AAAACGGCTGGCAGGCACGGCCAAGGCCATTCAGTACTCCTGGGGAAAGGCGTGGGGAGACGCGGACACGCGGATGGGCAGTATATGGAGCGCCGGGCGCTTCGTCAACTGAAGCGCCCACGCTCGAGGAGCTACTTGATCTCGGTCGTGGCTCCCGCCTCGGTGAGCTTCTCCTTGACCTGCTCAGCCTCCTCGCGTGTGACGCCCTCCTTGACGGCCTTGGGGGCGGCGTCGACGAGGTCTTTCGCCTCCTTGAGACCGAGGCCGGTGAGCTCGCGGACGGCCTTGATGACGAGGATCTTGTTCGGGCCGACCTCGGTGAGCACGGCCTCGAACTCGGTCTGCTCCTCGGCCGCGGCGGGTGCACCCGCACCGTCGCCGCCGCCCGCAGGCCCGGCCGCAACGGCAACCGGTGCGGCGGCGGTGACGCCGTAGCGGTCCTCGAACGCCTTCACGAGCTCACTGAGCTCGAGCACGGTCTTCGTGTCGATCGCCTCGAGGATCTCTTCGTTGCTGAGAGTCTTGGTCGCCATGGTGGTGTCTCCTGTCGTGGTCTGCGGGGCGCGGCCGGTCAGGCCGCTCCCTCGGTGGATCGCTTGTGTTCGGTGACGGCATTCAGCACGCCGACGAAGTTGCGCAGGTTCGCGGCGAGCACGCCCGCCATGCCGGTGAGCGGTGCCGCCATTCCGCCGGCGAGCTTGCCGAGCAGGATCTCGCGGGACGGAAGGGTGGCGAGGCGCGCCAACTGAGACGCATCGATGGCCCGGTCGCCGAGCATCCCGCCGCGGACGGAGACGACGCGCGAGTACGGTCGGAGCGCGTCGGCGAGGGCGCGCGCCAGGGCGGCCTCGTCACCATCGACGGTGGCGAGCGCCGTGGGACCGGAGAGCATCGGCTTGAGGTCCGACCGGCCCGCCTCGTCGGCGGCGATCTTGAGCAGCCGGTTCTTCGCGATGTGGAGCTGCACGCCGCCCTCGCGCAGCGTGCGGCGCACGGCCTGCATCTCCGAGACCTTCAGGCCGCGGTAGTCGGCCACGGCCATCGCGGTGCTGCCGCGGAGCAGCTCTGCAAGCTCGGCGACTGCCTGGCGCTTCGTATCGGTCGGCATCGGTCTCTCCTGGTCTCCGGTGTGGTTGCGGACGCCAAAAACGGCGGTACCCGTGCGCGCGACACGAGAACCGCCGTCTCACCAGCGTTCTGATTCGTGCCTGCGCGTGCCGCGGCGTCTCGTGCGCCGTCGATTGGTCCGGGGATCTCACCCGGGCGCATCGCGGTCTTCGGCGGTATGTGGTTGTCGGTCGCGCATCGTAGCCGATACGCGCCGATCCGTCCTAGCTGGCGGCGGCCGCCAGCGCGGACGGGATGTCGATGCGCACGCCGGGGCCCATGGTCGGAGCCAGGGTCAGGCTGCGCATGTAGGTGCCCTTGGCGCCCGAAGGCTTGGCGCGGTTGATGGCGTCCACCAGCGTCGCCACGTTCGCCCGCAGCTGCTCCGGCGAGAAGCTTGCCCGGCCCACGGGAGCGTGCACGATGCCGGCGCGGTCGACCTTGAACTCGATCCGCCCGGACTTGATCTCGGTGACCGCGCGCTCGATGTCGAAGGTCACCGTCCCCGACTTCGGGTTCGGCATCAGGCCACGCGGGCCGAGCTTCTTCCCCAGCCGCCCGACGGTGCCCATCATGTCCGGCGTGGCGATGGCCACGTCGAACTCGAACCAGCCGGCGTCGATCTTCTTGACGAGGTCGTCGCCACCCACGTCGTCGGCCCCGGCGCGCAGCGCCTCCTGGGCCTTCTCGCCCTGGGCGAAGACGATGACGCGCGACGTCTTGCCGGTCCCGTGCGGCAGGACCACCGTGCCGCGCACGAGCTGGTCCGCGTGCCGGGGGTCCACGCCGAGGCGGAGGTGCGCCTCAACCGTGCCGTCGAACGTGCTCGTCGAGAGGCGCGGCAGCAGCTCGGCCGCCTCGCCGATCTCGTACCGGCGCTCGGGCTCGATGAGCTTGGCCGCCTCGCGGTACTTCTTTCCGTGCTTCGGCATCAGGAGGCCACCTCGATGCCCATCGAGCGGGCGGTGCCCTCGATAATCTTCATCGCGCCCTCGAGCGACGTCGCGTTCATGTCGGTCATCTTCATCTCGGCGATCTCGCGCACCTGCTGGCGGGTCACGCGGCCGACCTTGTCCTTGTTCGGCACGGCCGAGCCGGCTTCGACGCCGGCGGCGCGCTTGAGCAGGGCCGCGGCCAGCGGCGCCTTGGTGACGAAGGTGAAGGAGCGGTCCTCGAAGACCGTGATCTCGGCCGGAACGACGTACCCGCGCTGATCGGCGGTCCGCTCGTTGAAGGCCTTGATGAACTCCATGATGTTGATGCCGTGCTGGCCGAGCGCCGGTCCGACCGGCGGCGCGGCGGTGGCGGCGCCTGCGGCCGCCTGCACCTTGATGATCGCGCGAATCTTCTTCGCCATGACTGCTCCTCTCGAGGTTCAAGCGGGGCGCGGCCCCTCCCTCTGCTTGCGGCGGCGCCCGGCGCCGCCATCGGTCTAGTCGCTTAGAGCTTTTCGATCTGGAGGAAGTCGAGCTCGACCGGCGTCTCGCGGCCGAAGATGCTCACGAGCACCTTGACCTTGTTGCGCTCCGGGTTGACCTCGTCGACGGTGCCGATGAACTCGGCGAACGGACCGTCCTTGACGCGCACGCTCTGGCCCTTGCTGTACTGGACCTTGAACTTCGGCGTCTCGACCCCCATCTGCTTGAGGATCTTCTTGACCTCGTTCTCCTCGAGCGGCAGCGGCCGGTTGCCGGAGCCCACGAAGCTCGTGACGCCGGGCGTGTTGCGCACGACGTACCAGCTCTCGTCGCTCATCGCCATCTCGACCAGCACGTAGCCCGGGAAGACCTTGCGGTTCACGGTCTGGCGCTGGCCGTTCCGAATCTCGATCTCCTCTTCCATGGGGACGAGGACCTGGAAGATCTGGTCCTCGACGCCCATCGACTCGATGCGATGCTCGAGGTTGGCCTTCACCTTGTTCTCGTAGCCGGAGTACGTGTGGATCACGTACCACTGCTTCGTGGTGGCCGCCAGTTCACCGAGGCGCGGCGCCTCGCGGGAGAGGCGTGCGGCCTCGCGCGCCTCGTTCATCGTTTCGGAAGTCGTCGCTTCTTCAGCCATTTACAGCACCTGGTCCACGATCGTGTTGAAGATCCGGTCGAGCACGAAGATGTACACGCCGACGGCAACCGAGACGGCGACGACCAGCACGGTCAGCCGGATAACGGTCTCGCGAGTCGGCCACACGACCTTCTTGAGCTCCGCCCAGCTTTCGGTGAGGTATCGGCGCAGGCCAGTCAGCACAATCGGGTCTCTTCGATGCTCATGGGTTGATGCGATGGCGTTCGGTGGTGGCAGGGGCGACAGGACTTGAACCTGCAACCGCTGGTTTTGGAGACCAGTGCTCTACCAATTGAGCTACACCCCTCCGAACGCGGCCCGCTACTTCGTCTCCCGGTGCAGCTGGTGCTGCCGGCAGCGAGGGCAGAACTTGTTCAGCTCCAGGCGCCCCGGGTCATTTCTCTTGTTCTTCCGTGTGCTGTACGTGCGCTCTTTGCAAGTCGTGCACGCCAGCGCGATCACGGGGCGATTCTCGGCCTTGGCCACGGTTCTGATTCCTCGTTCTACCGCCCGACCTGCGGCCACGCTGAACTAGGGCGGGGTCACCGGGGGACGGATCAATTCTATTGCGTTCCGACGCCGGATGTCAACGCGAGGCGCGCTCCGCCCGCTCGCGGCGGACGAGCACGACCCGGGTGAAGGGAAGACGCACGTCGCTGAAGACCTCGATGCTGACGAGGAAGCCGATGAAGATCAGCAGCACGCCGAGCAGCTCGCCGAGGTAGAACGCCCAGGTGATGTCGAAGCGGTTCAGCCCGCTCGTCCAGCCGGGGATGAAGCCGCCGAGCGCGATGAGGATGGTCGCCGGCACGCGCGAGTTGAGCGTGCCGCCTCGGAAGGCGCGCCACGCGGTGGGAATGGAAGCGAAGAAGTTCACCACCACCGCCGCTGCACGGCCGAGCGGGCCGATGACGGGCACGCTGGTCGTGACGCGCAGCACGCGGACCTTTGGCATGAAGATGTAGGCGGAGTACACCGCGCCGAAGACGAGCGCAAAGGCGCCGGCGATGTTGAACGGCGGCGTCAGTACCCGCAGGTCGGAGGGGAAGGCCTGGCCGGTGGGCACGCCGGTGTCGGCGAGGTGGTAGCCGGGGGCGTCCACCGGAGCGGTGAAGGTCAGCCACGTCACGAGGATGGACGCCGCGACGAGCAGGACGGCCGCGGTCGGCGCCACGCGTCGGCGAGCGAGGCGCGTGACGAGGGCCAGCGCCAGCGCGGCGGCCGTCGCGGTGGCCACCACGGCGATCACCGTGCCCACCGACGCCGGATCGCCCTCGCGGGCGCGCGCGACCGCAGAGAGGATGCTGAACAGGCCGCCGGCGAAGACGCTGATGGCCACCACGTAGCCGAACCGCGTGCGGTTCAGCAGGAAGGCCGTCCCGAGGCCGAGCCAGGCGGCCACGCCGAAGGCGCCGATGAGGTACCAGAGGCGGTAGAGCGCCTCGTTCCAGCCGAACGCGCCGCCGAGGAACTCGGTGCCGGCGCTGATGCCGTACCACAGCAGGCCGATGGTCCAGACGAGCTGGTACGGCTGCCGGCGACGAATCCACTGGTCGCCGACCATGGCGGCGAAGACGAAGGACAGCGCCGAGCTCAGGAACGGAAGGACGACGTTGAGATCCACGGCCCCGGGGCGCCTCCGCGCGACTGCTCCGTTTTTCGCCGCGTCGAGCTGCTGGTGCTGGAGCCCACGTCCGGGCTCGAACCGGAGACCTCTTCCTTACCAAGGAAGTGCTCTGCCAACTGAGCTACGTGGGCCCGCTCGAGGCGTCGCCCATCACTCGATGGGCGACGGCAGTGTGCAGGCTTGGCCGGTGTGCCGCAACCATCGGTCTACCTGCGCAAATCTACGTCTTCGCGAGGTTCGCGTCCGGGATCGGCTGTCGTCTTCGGATGGAAGGATGGTGGGCAGGGAGGGAATCGAACCCCCACAGTCGAAAGACGGCTGATCTACAGTCAGCGGAGCTCACCACCTGCTCAACCTACCCACGAATTCGGCCGGCGCATGGTGCTCGCCGACCGCCGGCCGAGTATATCGAAAGCCGATGAGCCGCTCAACCAGGCCGGGCTACCGCAACGGCTCCACCTGCTCCACGATGAGCGTGCCGCTGATGGGGATGGTGCCGAGCTCGGGAACGTCCACTTCGTTGCAGCGCACCGTCAGCTCGACGACGGTGACGCGCGGATTCAGCTTTCCGAGCTCACGCATGGCGAGCGTGCAGGCATCCTCGCCGATGTCAGTGACGGTGTCGCCGCGCATGACGTGGGCGAGCGTCAGCCGATGGGTCTGCACGTCGTAGGCGAATCCGAGCATCATGCCGCGATCCTCGTCGGTGAGCTGCATGTCGATGGCGATTCCACCGACGATGGCGGGCTGCGCCCCCGTGTAGAGGTAGGCCTCGGTGAACGTCAGCGTCTCGTCGCCGACCTCGACGGTGCCGCCGGCGGCCGGCAGGTCGCCGCGCATGCCCAGCAGGTCACCCGGGAGGCCGATGGTTCCCTCGATGGTGATGACGCCACTGCCGCGAATGTCCGCGAGGTCCGTGCACTCGAGGTGTGCGCCGGCGACGCCGATGGCCGCATTGAGCTCTCCCGGCGTGATGGTGCAGTCATCGGGCTCGGGGAAGAATGACAGCCCATCGAAATTCAACTGGACCACCGCGAGGGGATGGCTCCCGAAGAAGATGCGCCCGTCATCGCCGATCAGCCCGTAGCGCCCATCGCTGGATTCGCGATTCACCGCGAACGTGCCCTCGCGGTCGCCGCTCACCGCCAGCGTGCCGCCCACCTCCGAGGGAACGGCGCCAATCTCGTATTCGCGGGTCACTTCCACGGGCCCGGCGGCCCCGGCCTCGCCGAGCGGCAGCGGTGTTGGCCCGGCCGGGCGGGACTGCACGACCGCGGCCGATCCGAGCGTGAAGATCACGACCGCCACGAACCCCATCCCCAGTACGGCGAGTGACCTGAGATCATCCCTCAGCATTCGGGAATTCTATGGCCACAGGCCCTGGCGAACGCGTGGCGCACGGGGCCGGTGGAGCCAGTGACTGTTCTGAACCAAATCGGTCACCCGTGGGATTCTATTGCGTGAACGTGATCTCGGGCCGCGGGCGAATCGGTCGCGCGGGCCTGAGCCGATGAGAGGGACCTGCGCTTGATACAGACCGCCGACCGGGCGCGCCCGCCACGGCTTCCGTGGTTCGTGGCGTTCCTGGCGAAGCGGCTGGTGTGGGCACTCGTCACGCTCTTCATCTTCGTGACCGCCGTCTTCTTCTTCATGCAGGTGTGGGTTCCCTACTCCTGGGCGACCCAGTTCATGCAGGGCGGTCGGGACGCATTCGAGGGCGCCAGGGAGGCGGTGGGGCTCGATCGTCCGTTGATCGAGCGGTACGTCGACTTCATGCTCGGCCTCGCCCGCGGCGACCTGGGGACGGCGTTCGGTGGCGGAACCGTCGTCAACTACGGAACTGGACCGGTCGTCGACATCATCCGCCAGGCGCTGCCGGTCACCCTGACCGTGTTCATCACCGGGTCCATCATCGGCTGGGTTGTCGGCGAGATGCTCGGACGGCTGGGCTCGTGGAACAGGGGGCGGATCAGCGGAGCGGCGATCTCGGTGGCGGGGGTGCTGTCGGCCACCATCTTTCCTCCGTTCCTGGTCTTTCTGCTGATCCGCTGGTTGCGGCAACCGCTTCTCGACGCACGCGAGGCCATGGGCCTGCCGCGCGACAGTCTCGATCTGTGGCGCGGCGCCCTCGCCGGCGAGGCGGGTGCGCCGACGCAGGGCGATGTGCGCTGGCTGGTCGCCCTTGGCCTGTCGGCCGCGCTGGTGGTGGGGCTGGTGGTCCGCTCGTACGGCCGCCGGCACCAGCTGGCGCTGGTCGAGGGGCTGGCGATCCCGGCGATGCTGCTGGGTGTCGGCGTAGGGATCTGGATATCCGGCCTCGGTGCGCACGCCATCGACCTGCTGTACCGAGTCGACATTGCCGCCACGACTGGGCGCGGGTCACCCGGCCTCGCGCTGGTCGGCATCGTCCTGATCTCGTTCGGACAGGTGATGCTCCTGATGCGCGCCGGCATGGAGGCAGAAGGGTCTGAGGACTACGTGCTCACCGGGCGGGCGAAGGGGCTCACGGAGCGAGCCGTCCGCGACCGTCACGTGGCGCGCAACGTCATGGCACCGGTGCTGGCCGGCTCGTTCCTCACCTTTCCCACCGTGCTGGCTGGGATGATCATCGTGGAGTACGAGCTCCAGATGCAGGGGCTGTCGTCGGTGCTCTTCTACGCGATCGAGTTCCAGGACATCCCCCTCATCATGGGCGTGATGGTGGTGCTGGGCCTGATCGGCATCGGCTTCCGCCTGGTCACCGACGTCACCATCGCGTCGCTCGATCCCCGCCAGCGGCGAGGCAGGGCATGACCGCGTTGACCGAGCCTCTCGCCGCCACCGCGACGTCGTCGGGGCGTGCCAGGCATGTGGCGTTGAACCCGAAGATCCTGGCCGGACTCGCGATCCTGGCGCTCTTTGCCCTCTTGACCGTTGCCCAGCCGCTGCTCGAGGCCACCATGTGGGACGGCAAGGCAAATATTTACGACCCGCGGTTCGGATTCGACACGACGATCGCACACCCGTCCGCTCCGTCGGCCACCCACTGGCTCGGCACCAGCTCGCTGGGGCGAGACGTGTTCTCCATGCTCACCTACGCCACCCGTCCCACCTTCCTGGTCGCCCTCGCCGCCGGGTCGTCGATCGCCGCGCTGTCGCTCATCTTCGGCTCGATAGCCGCGTACCGGCGAGGGTGGGTGGACGGCTTCGTCAGCCACCTCAGCGACGCCATGGTGCTGCTGCCGGCGATGCTGGCGGTGTTCATCCTGGGCATCTCACGCCCGAACGCAGAGTTCGGTGCCCTCCACGTCGGGTTCACGTTTGGTGTCATCTACGGTTTCGGTCCGGCGGTCGCGACGGTGCGTGCCGCGGCGATGACGGTGGTAGCCAAGCCGTTCATGGATGCGGCCCGCGTGGCCGGCGGCGGCGGCGGCTGGATCGTGACCCGCCACATCCTGCCGCACCTGTATGCCCACGCCGCCGTGCAGGCCATGATCGGTGCCACCGGCGCCGTCATCGCGGACGCCTTCCTCAGCTTCCGCAGCGCCGTGGGCGAGGACGTCGGCTTCGGGATGATGGTCTACGACGGCATCATCTGGTCATCATTGATGGCCGGGATCGCTCCGGTGCCGTGGTGGATCATGGTTGCCGGCGCCGGGGGCATCACCCTGCTGGCGGCCGCGTTCTACCTCGTCGGCGTCGGCCTGCGCGAGGCGCTCGACCCTCGCACCCGGGGGGTTCTGCGCTGATCGTGAAACGTGGAGCCGAGGGAGGGAGTCGAACCCACAACCTACTGTTTACAAAACAGTTGCTCTGCCATTGAGCTACCTCGGCGCGCCGAGGCGCTCAGTCTAGCGCGGGGGTCCGCTGGCGCACGACCTCGAAGAGGAGCAGCGCCCCGGCGGTGGCGGCGTTGAGGCTGGCGACGCGACCCGCCATCGGAAAGCTCACCAGCAGGTCGCAGCGACGCTTCGTGGCGCCGGAGAGGCCGCTCCCCTCGCTGCCGACCACCACGGCCACCGGTCCGCGCAGGTTGCTCTCCCATGCCGAGGCCGGCGCATCCTGGTCGGCGGCCACCAGCCGCAGACCGGCGGCCTTCAACTCGTGGATCGCCTCGCCGATGGTCGGCAGGCGCACGAGCGGCAGGTGCTCGCTGGCGCCGGCGCTCGCCTTGACGGCCGAAGCCGAGAGCGGGGCCGCGCCGCGCTCGGGGAAGACGATGCCGTCGACGCCCGCGGCCTCCGCGGACCGCAGCAACGTGCCGAAGTTCGTCGGGTCCTGGAGGTGCTCCAGGATGAGCACGAACGGATCGTGCCCCGCCTCGCCGGCACGGGCGAGCACCGAGGGCAGATCCGCCCATCGCCGCTCCCCCACCTCGAGCAGCACGCCCTGGTGGCCGTCGAAGCCGGCGAGCCGCGTCATGCGATCGGCCGGCACGCGATCCACCGGAAGGCCGGCGCGACGCGCCCCGTCGAGGATGGATCGGAGCTCGGGCGACGGCCGGGCACTGGCGGAAACGAGGAGCCGATGCGCCTCACGCCCGGCGGCGAGCGCCTCGGCCACCGGCCGACGGCCACCGATCCACTCGGTCACCCGACCCGCGCCACCCCGGCGACCGCCCACGCGGCGATCCCCTCCTCGCCGGCAAAGCCGAGGCGGTCCGAGGTCGTTCCCTTGAGGGAGACAGCCTCGATGTCGACGCCCAGCAGCCCCGCAATCGTGCCGATCATCTCGTCGCGCCGCGGTGCGATGGCGGGGCGGGCGATGACCACGGCCACGTCCGCCGCGGTGGGACGCCACCCGTGCTCGGCGAGCCGCTCGACCGCCCGCCGCACGAGGTCGCGCGAGTCGGCACCCTCCCACGCCACGTCTTCGGGCGGGAAGAGGGTCCCGACGTCGCCGAGCTGGGCGCCGCCGAGCAGGGCGTCGATGAGCGCGTGAAGGACGGCGTCGCCGTCGGAGTGTCCCTCGGGTCCGCGATCCTCCCCCTCGAAGACCACGCCGCCGATGCGCATCTGGCGCCCGGCAACGAGCCGATGGGCATCGAAGCCGATGCCGCAGCGCACGCCGTTGGGCAGATCGGCCGCGGTCCCCGGGGCGGCCACCGGCGTGGCACCCGCCGCCAGGATGCCGCGCAGCGCGGCGAGGTCGTCCGGCTCCGTCAGCTTGCGATTGGCGGCCTCGCCGGGCACCACCCGCACCGAGTTGCCCGCGGCGGCCAGCGCACCGACGTCGTCGGTGATCGGCCGCTTCCAGGCGTGCGCCTCCTCGATGGCGGCGCGCAGCGCCCCGAGCCTGGCGGCCTGCGGCGTCTGCGCGGCCGCCACCTCCTCGCGATCGACCGGCGCCACCACGCGCCCGCCGCGAATGCGCTTCAGCGTGTCGGGCACCGCCACCACCGGCACCACCGCGTCCTCGGACGCCGCGGCCGCAGCCGCGATGACGGAGATCAGCGTGGGCGTGACCGCCGGACGGGCGGCGTCGTGGACGAGCGTGACCGTCGCGTCGTCGTGCCCGGCCCGCGTGAGCGCCAGGAGGCACGCCACGACCGAGTCGGCCCGTGCATCTCCGCCCGCGACGACCTCGCATCGGTCCAGCCCGTCGGCCGGAAGCGCGGCCCGAAAGCGCTCGATCGAGGCAGCCGGAACCGCGATCGCCACGCGCACGAGGCCCGGCGTGGCGAGCAGGGCGTCGAGGGCCCATCGCCAGGCCGGGCGCCCCCACAGGTCGGCCCACAGCTTGTCCGTCCCCATACGCTCGGAGCGGCCGGCGGCGACGAGGACGGCAACGAACGTGGGCGGCATCGGCTCCGGCTTCGTGGTCAGCCGCCTTCTCGTCGGGGCTGGGCGAAGATCATGCGGCCGGCCACCGTCTGGAGAACGCGCGTCACGCTGACCGCCGTTTCCTCGTTCATGAAGCGGACGCCACCCTCCACCACGATCATCGTCCCATCCTCGAGATAGCCCACTCCCTGGCCCGGCTCCTTCCCCTCCTGGATGATGCGGATCCGCAGCTCCTCGCCGGGATGGACCACAGACTTCACCGCGTTCGCCAGCTCGTTCACGTTGAGGACGCGAATGCCCTGGAGCTCCGCGACCCGGTTGAGGTTGTAGTCGTTGGTGAGGATCGCGGCACGATGCTCGCGCGCGTAGGCCATCAGCTTGGCATCCACGTCGGCGACCTCGGGGTACGTCCCCTCGCTCACCTCGACAGGCGAGACGGGGTCGCGCTGGAGCGCGGCCAGCATCTCGAGGCCGCCGCGGCCGCGCTGCCGGCGCAGCGGGTCCGGCGAGTCGGCGATGCGCTGGAGCTCGTCGAGCACGAAGCGCGTGACGACGAGCGTGCCGAGGATGAACCCCGTCCGAGCGATGTCGAGGATGCGCCCGTCGATGACCGCGCTGGTGTCGACCACGACCCGGTTGCTGGGGGCCCTTCGGCGGGCGGGCGGCCCCAGGATGCCGTCGAATGCCGCCAGCAGCACGTCGCGCTTGTAGAGCGTCGCGGCGAGCATGAGCCCTGCCAGCGCCACCGCCAGGACGGGCGGCCCGAACGACCCGAGCACGCCGCCGACGCTCGCCAGCGGAACCCCGATGAGCAGCCCCATCACCAGCCCGACCACGATCGCCGCCACTCCCAGCGTGAACTCGCCGGCGCCCGCCTCGCCCAGCCGCTCCACGGCGCGATGGGCCGGATAGACGGTGAGGTAGGGGCTGAGCAGGTAGCCGAACAGGAAGCCGGTCACCACGAATGCGGTGAGGAAGGCGGGCGCGTTGGCGGGCCCGACGAGCCGGCCCGATTGGTCGAGCAGGGCAAGGCCGACCGCGAATCCGAGAGCCGTGCCGGTCACGGCGCCGAGGAGCTGAATGATTCGAGTCATGACCCGATGAGTCCGCGAATGAATCCGATGCGCGCCGACCGGGGATGAAGCGTCGATGAATGCCGTTCGCCGCGGGAGGCCACAGTAGCACTCCGTTCCGGTGCGCTCCAGCCGGCCCCCCTCGGCTCAGCCCTCCAGCGAGACGCGCAGCGCCTCTCGCATGTCGTGCGCGACCACCAGTCCGTCCCCCGCGGCGGGATCGGCGACGCCCCGCGAGGGGCCGGTGACGAGGCGCTCGAAGCCCAGGCGACGCGCCTCGATCAGGCGGCGCTCAGCGCGCGCTGCGCCGCGCAGACGGCCCGACAGCGCCACTTCGCCGGCGAGCACGGTCGCGGCGCGCACCGGGCGCTCCCGCAGGCTCGAGGCGAGGGCCGTTGCCACCGCCAGGTCAGCCGCGGGCTCGTCGATGCGCAGGCCGCCGGCGACGTTCACGTACACGTCGTGGCCCGTGAGGTTGAGGCCGGCATGCCTCGCGAGGACCGCGATGAGCATGAGCACCCGGTTCGTCTCGATGCCCGTCGTGGCGCGCCGCGGCGATCCGTAGCTGGCCGGAGCCGAAAGCGCCTGGATCTCGACCGCTAGGGGACGCGTGCCCTCGAGCGCGATGGTGACCGCCGAGCCCGCCGTCGGCGACTCGTCGGACTCGATGAAGAAGCGGCTGGCGTCCGCCACCTCGGCGAGACCGTCGCCGCGCATCTCCAGCACGCCGACCTCGTCGGTGGAGCCGAACCGGTTCTTCGCGGCGCGCAGCAGCCGGGTGGTTCCCAGCCGCTCCCCCTCGAGATAGATCACCGCGTCCACGAGATGCTCGAGCGTGCGGGGGCCGGCAACGGTCCCCTCCTTCGTCACGTGGCCCACCAGCGCCACGCAGGTTCCGGTGCGCTTCGCCGCCTCCGCCAGCCGCGCGGCGACCTCGCGCACCTGCCCGACGCTGCCGGCGGGACCTGTGAGCTCGCCGCTCGTCATGGTCTGCACGCTGTCCACTACGGCGAGGACCGGAGCCTCGTTCTCGATGGCCGCGAGCGCCGCCTCGAGATCCGTGGTCGCCGCCAGACCCAGCCCGTCGACCACGGCGCCGATGCGCTCCGCGCGGCCCCGCACCTGCGCGGCCGACTCCTCGCCGCTGATATAGAGCACCGGGGGGCCGTCCCTGGACGCGAGGCGGGCGGCCAGCTGAAGGAGCAGCGTGGACTTGCCGATGCCGGGGTCGCCGCCGAACAGGATGATGGAGCCCGGCACGAAGCCGCCGCCGAGGACACGGTCCACCTCGCCGATGCCCGACGCGAGGCGCGAGGCCTCGGCGCTGGTGACGCTGGCGATGTCCACTACCGTGGCCGCACCGGCGGACGTGGCGGGGCTCGACGCCCGGGACGCGGCGCGGGGGGCGGCGACCGTCTCGACGAGGCTGTTCCACGCCCCGCACGACGGGCACTGCCCGGCCCACTTCGGCGAGGCGCCGCCGCACTGCTGACAGAGGTAGGTGGTGCGAGCGACAGGCACGGTCGTCCGCGATCGTGCCACGCGGCTGCTTACCGCCGCGTTACGAGCGGATTACCGGCCGGCTCGGGCCGGCTGGCGCTTCGCCGGCGGTGAAGCCTTGTCGATCGTCAGCGTGCCGTCCGGGCCGACATCGACGGTGACCGTGTCGCCGGCGGAGAACGCGGCCTGGAGCATCCGCTCCGCCAGCGCGTCCTCGATCTGGTTCTGGATCTCGCGTCGCAGCGGCCTCGCACCGTACGCCTGGTCGTATCCCTTGGCGATGATGGTGTCCTTGGCCGCATCGGTCACCACGAGCTCCATCTCCTGGCCCGCCAGCTGCGCCTTCACCCGCTCGAGGAGCAGGTCCACGATCAGGCGAATCTCCTCGCGCGTCAGGCTGCGGAAGACGACGGTCGCGTCGATCCGGTTGAGGAACTCGGGGCGGAAGGTGTTCTTCAGCTCGCCGAGCACCTTCTCCTTCATCTTCTCGTAGTCGGCCGATTCCTGAGCCGTCTCCGACCCGCCGGTGGCGCGGAAGCCGATGGAGGTGTCGCGCTGGAGCAGCTGCGCGCCGACGTTGCTGGTCATGATGATGACGGTGTTCCGGAAGTCGACCCGGCGGCCCTTGGCATCGGTCAGGTGCCCGTCCTCCAGGATCTGGAGGAGGATGTTGAAGACCTCCGGGTGCGCCTTCTCGATCTCGTCGAGCACGACGACGCTGTAGCTCTTGCGTCGAACCGCCTCGGTCAGCTGCCCGCCCTCGTCGTACCCGACGTATCCGGGCGGCGCCCCCACCAGGCGCGAGACGTTGTGGCGCTCCATGAACTCGCTCATGTCGATCTTGATGAGCGCGTCCTCGCTGCCGAACATGAACTCGGCGAGCGCGCGAGCCAACAGCGTCTTGCCGGTGCCGGTGGGTCCCATGAAGATGAATGAGCCGATGGGCCGCTTCGGATCCTTGAGCCCGGCGCGCGCCCGCCGCACGGCCCTCGAGATCGTCTTGATCGCCTCTTCCTGTCCGATGACGCGGCTGTGCAGCGCCTCCTCCATCTTCAGCAGGCGCTCCGACTCCTCGGCGCTGATGCGGATGACGGGGATCCCGGTCCACATGCTCACGACCTGGGCGATGTCTTCGTCGGTGACGACCGGGGTCTCCTTAGCCCGCTCGTCGTGCCAGGCCGTCCGCAGCGCCTCGATGCCCTCCTTGCCCTGGGCCTCCTCGTCTCGGAGGCGGGCGGCGGCCTCGTAGTCCTGGCCGGCGATGGCCTCGTCCTTCTGACGCGTGACGTCCTCGAGCGCGGCCTGCGCGGCCTTGATCTCCGGAGGAGCCGATGACGACCGCAGCCGGACGCGTGAGCCCGCCTCGTCGATGAGGTCGATCGCCTTGTCCGGCAGTGAACGGTCGGCGACGTAGCGCACCGACAGGTCGACGGCAGCCTTCACGGCCTCGTCGCTGATCTTGACGTGGTGGTGCTCCTCGTAACGCTCGCGGATGCCGAACAGGATGGCCACCGCCTCGTCCACCGTGGGCTCCTCGACCATGACGGGCTGGAAACGGCGCTCGAGGGCGGCGTCCTTCTCGATGTACTTGCGGAACTCGTCGAGCGTGGTCGCGCCGATGCACTGGAGCTCGCCGCGGGCGAGGGGCGGCTTGAGGATGTTCGCCGCGTCGATGGCTCCCTCCGCGGCACCCGCGCCGACGAGGGTGTGCAGCTCGTCGATGAAGAGCACGCTGTCGCTGCTCGAGCGGAGCTCCTCGATGATCTTCTTGAGCCGCTCCTCGAACTCGCCGCGGTACTTCGTGCCGGCGACCAGCGAGCCGATGTCCAGCGTCAGCACGCGCTTGTCGGTGAGCGTTTCGGGCACGTCGCCGCTGACGATGCGGTGCGCGAGGCCCTCGGCGATGGCGGTCTTGCCGACCCCAGGCTCGCCGATCAGTGCGGGGTTGTTCTTCGTGCGGCGCGACAGGATCTGGATGACCCGCTCGATCTCCTTCTCGCGGCCGATGACCGGGTCGAGCTTGCCGGCGCGCGCCAGCTCGGTCAGGTTGACCCCCAGCTGGTCGAGGGTCGGCGTCTTGGAGGGCCGCTTCGTCTCCTGAGCGGGAGCGGCGCTGCTCGACTGGCTCAGGACGTGGATGACCTGGTGGCGAACCTTGTCGAGGTTGACGCCCAGGCTCTCGAGGACGCCAGCGGCGATCCCCTCTCCCTCACGGACCAGGCCGAGCAGGAGGTGCTCGGTGCCGATGTAGTTGTGGCCGAGGCGTCGCGCCTCGTCAATGGCGAGCTCGATGACGCGCTTCGCGCGCGGGGTCAGCCCGACCTCCCCGACGACCGGCCGATCGCCGCGCCCGATGATGAACTCGACCGCGGTGCGGACCTTCGACAGCTCGACGTTCATGTTCTCGAGCACGCGCGCGGCGACACCCTCGCCCTCACGGACGAGGCCGAGCAGCAGATGCTCGGTACCGATGTAGTTGTGGTTGAAGCGCTGCGCCTCATCCTGCGCGAGGGTGAGGACCTTTCGCGCCCTGTCGGTGAACTTGTCGAATCGGTCCATGGTCGCCGGGCTCGTGTGCGTGGTCTTCGCCTGAGTGTAAGGCACCGATACGCTCGCGGCGCGCCCTGACGCGCGCCGCCATCGGCCCCTACTTCAGTACGAGTGACGCGACGATTTCGCTCACTGTTCCGCGCGAACCGCGGGAAAGCCTCAGGCGCCAGCCTTCGTGGCGGTCTTCTCGGCGTCCTCGGGCTTGTCAGCGTCGGCGCCCTCGTCGGCCTCTTCGGCCTTGGCCGCCTTTGCCGGCTTATCGGCCTTGGCCGGCTTGTTGGCCGTGTCGGCCGTGTCGGCCTTGTCGGCCTTGTCGGCCTTGTCGCCCTTCACGGGCTTGTCGGCCTTGTCGGCCGTCTCGGCCTTCTTGGCCCGCGGCTTCGAGACCGCCTTATCGGCCGGAGGCGTGCCATCGGCCCCGTCGGTGGCTCCGGCGTCGTCCGCCGTGTCGGCGACCGGCTCGCTCTTCGCCGCGCGCGCTTCGTCCCCGCCCGCATCGGCCTCGGGTGCGCCCGCGTCGGCAGCTCGGAGGTCGTCCTCGAGGGCCGTCGCATCCGGCGCCGGTCCGTCGACGGTTGCCTCGGTGTCGGTTGCCGCCTCGGCGGTCGGCTCCTGCGATGCCCGGAACTGGTCGAGCAGCCCGGACGAGGCGAACGCCGCGGCCATGGTGCTGTCGATGCCTCCCTCGGGCTCGGCGGTCGCATCCTCGGGCCGGTAGTCCGGACGACGGTTGCTGCTCGATCGTTCCCGACGGGGCTTGTCCTCGCGCGGCGCCGGGGCTGGTCGGTCCTCGGCCTGCTTGAGGCTGAGCCCGAGCCGATGGCGCTCGGAGTCGAGGCTGATGATTCGCAGCTTGACCTGCTGGCCCTCCTGCACCACATCGCCCGGATGGGCAACGCGCTGGCTGGAGAGCTCGCTGATGTGGATGAGGCCCTCGAGGCCCTCCTCGACACGCACGAACGCACCGAAGTTCACGAGCTTGGTGACCGTCCCGTCGATCACGTCGCCGATCGTGTACTTGGCGACCGACTCCTGCCACGGATCGGCCTGGAGGCGCCGGATGGAGAGGCTGATGCGCCCGCGCTCATGGTTGATGTCGATGACCTCGGCCTCGACCTCCTCGCCCATCTGATATGCGCTCTCGGGGTTGTTGACCTTGTTCCACGACAGCTCGCTCTTGTGAACCAGGCCGTCGATCCCACCGAGGTCCACGAACACGCCGAACGGGGCGATGCTGCGCACCACTCCGGTCACCCGCTGCCCGACCTGGAGGCTGCTGAACAGCTCGTCCCGCCTCTCGCGCCGCTCCTCGTAGAGGGCGACCTTCTCCGACAGGATGAGGCGGTTGGCCTTGCGGTTGACCTCGAGGATCTTCAGTCGCAGCGTGCGGCCGACGAAAGGCTGGAGCTTCTCGGCGATCTCCTGCGCGGCGTCGCGTGGCTGCTCGTCGCGCGGGCGCCGGGGGAAGTCGACGATCTGGCTGATCGGCACGAAGCCACGCACGCCGAGGTCGACGATGAGGCCGCCCTTGTTGTGGTCAATGACCCTCGCCTCGACGATCTCGCCGGCGTCGAACCGCTCCTGCATGCCGCGCCACTTGCGCTCGAGCCCGGCGCGACGCAGCGACAGCACCGCGTGACCCTCGGGCGACTCGGGCTGCAGGACGTACACGAGGACCTCGTCGCCCACGCTGAGCTCCGGGCGGCTCTCGTCGCCATCGCGCGGTCCGCGGCGGCTCATGAGCTCGCGGTTGCTCACCACGCCCTCGCTCTTGCCACCGAAGTCGACGAGGATCTCGTCGGGATCGATGCGCACCACGGTGCCCTCGACCACGTCCCCGTGCTTGAGGCTCTTCACCTCGTTGTCGGGGATCTCCATGAGCTGGGCCATGGTCATCGGCTCTTCGGGCTCGGCAGTCGCGGCAGCGGCCGCGGGCTCCGGCTCAGGAGCCGCATCTTCGGCGGCCCCGGCGGTTGCAGATTCGGTCGCAGCAGCGGACGCGGGCGCGGGCTCGTCGGCCGTTGCGGCGTCGGCAGTCGACTCCGGCGCGGGCTCGGGTGCGTCGGGACTCGAGGTATCGGCGGCTGAATCGGCGGTCGGAGGCGCATCGGCCTCCGCTGGTTCGACGGTCTGGGGACCCTGGTCCACGCTGCTGACCGCCTCGGAAGCCGGCGCCTCAATGGGGTCGGCGGCACCGGTCACCGGCTCATCGGCCTCGGAGGTCGCCGGAGGGACGACGTCCGCCTGCGCGGCGACGTCGTCGGAATGAGCCTGGGTGTCGCCGGTGGCGCCTTCGTCCACGACCTGGTTCGCGGCGGGCTGCTCGGCACCCTGCTGCTCGGCATCCTGCCGCGCGGTGGCGGCCTCGTCACCGGCCTCGGGCGCGGGCGTCTCGGCGGCGCCAATGGTCGCCCGGTTCGTCTCGTCGATCAAATGTCAGTACGCTCCTGTCGAAGATGTCCGCGGAATACAAAACGCCCTTCACGCGGAAGGGCGTCGGTCACCGTTCATCTGCTCTCAGGTGCTGCCTGCTGTCTCTAACGGACGACTCGGTGCTCCTTCTGCGGAGGGGACGGGCGACGCGCTCGCGCGCGACTATGGGGTTGTATGCCACACGGCCGAGGAACGATACCACACGTGTATAGGCCCATCCGCCTCCATGCCTGAGCTGCCCGACCTCACGGTTGTCGCCGAGGAGCTCGACCGTCGCGTGGCGGGGCGAACGGTCCGAGAGGCAACGGCCCCGACGCCCATCCTCGTGCGTGCCACGCCGGAGGATCTGGCGGCGCTGAGCGGCGCGACGCTGGGATCCGCGCGCCGCCGCGGCAAGTTCCTGCTGCTGCCCATCGAGCGAACCGATGGCGAATCCCGCGTCCTGGCCGCCAACCCGATGCTCGCGGGCCGATTCTGGCTCATCCGCGCGAAGGAACGCGTTCGGGCGCGGACCGGCCTGCGCATTCGGTTCGAGGATACCGACGAAGAGCTGCGGTACGTCGATCGCGAGATGCTCGGGAAGCTCTACCTCGCTGGGCCCGATCGACTTGACGACATCCCCGGCTGGGCCGAGATGGGACCCGACGCCGATGACCCAGAGCTGACGCTCGACCGATTCCGCGAGCGCATCCGCCGTCACCCCGGAGAGCTGAAGCCGCTCCTGCGCAACAGCCGGTTCGTGGCGGGCATCGGCAACGCATACAGCGACGAGATCCTGTGGGAGGCCCAGCTGACTCCGTTTCGGCGACGGAGCACCCTGGACGCCGACCAGGTCGAGCGACTGTACGAGGCCATGCGTCGCGTGCTCGCCGAGGCCATTGTTCGCGTGCGCGAGCTCGTGCCACCGAACATCGAGACGCAGCACCGCGAGTTCCTCAAGGTCCACCTGCGCGGTGGCCAGCCCTGCCCGCGCTGCGGGCGCGAGCTGCGGCAGATCGGCGGACGCGAGGCGACCACCTTCTGTCGCACCTGCCAGCCGCCGATGTAGCCGATGCAGACGCCGCTTCGCGCGTCGCCTCAGGGAATGACGAGGACCTGGCCGACGCCGATCGTGTTCGGGTCCTCGATGCCGTTCGCGGCCTGGATGGCCTGCACCGTGGTGGCGAACTGCTGCGCGATCTCGGCGAGCGTGTCGCCCTCCTGGACGACGTAGCTTCGCGGCGTGGGGGCCGGTGCCGGCGTTGCCGTCAGGACCGGGGTCTCCGGTACCGGCGTGGGCGTTGGCGACGGAGTGGCCGTGGCGGTCGGCGACGGCCGAGGCGAACGCGTCGGAGTCGGTGACGCGACAGCCGAGGGCGAGCCGTCCGCGGCCCCGCCGGACAACCCGTCGTCCATGGTCGCCAGGACGGCCACGGCACCGGCGCCAACGATGGCCGTCATGGCGCCGGCCGCCACGAGGCGCCCTGGCCTGACCCGACGGGCCCTCCCCGCCATTCCACGCCACGCGGGCTCCGGCGCGAGAACCATGCGAGTCGACACGAGCCCGTCGCCGATAGGCGCGCGGCCGGACACCGACGTCCCGCGCCGCGCCATCGCAGCCTGGTAGCGCTCGCACTGCGGATGCGCCTGGGAGAGACAGAACTTCGCCTGCCACGTGCGCTCGATCAGGGCCGGCTCGGCCTCGGCATGACAGCGATGGGCCGCGTCGATGCCATCGACGACCGAGCGGCGGTCGCCCGTCAGCCCGAGGAGCGGACAGACCCGAGTCACGCTTCGAGGATAGGTCGGCAGCACGAGGCCCCGTCGGCAAAACCGACGGGGCCACTGCGGTTAAATCCCGGCGACGACCTATTTTCCCAGGAGGTTGCCCCCCGAGTATCTTCGGCGCTGAAGAGCTTAACTTCCGTGTTCGGGATGGGAACGGGTGGAGCCTCTCCGCTAGCGTCACCGGGAGTATTCAATTGTGACCTTCGCGCCAGCACCACCGCCGACGGCGTCAAAGAATGGAAGCCTCGATTTCATCGAGCGCGGTCATGCCGCGATTCCGAACGCGATCCAGCCTCGTGCTAGTCGCGTGAACTAGGTCAAGCCCTCGACCATTAGTGCCTGCTTCGCTCAACGCATTGCTGCGCGTACACGTGCGGCCTATCAAACAGCTAGTCTCGCTGCGGTCTTACCTGGTTAA
>Ga0183260_10001386_pt1 | contig 20283 bp, 21 predicted proteins | sample AntDrymUQ4972206_2_FD_129768 | JGI IMG/M metagenome (GOLD analysis project Ga0183260, IMG submission 129768) | Polar desert sand microbial communities from Dry Valleys, Antarctica - metaG UQ497 (22.06) (version 2) (version 2) | ecosystem: Environmental > Terrestrial > Soil > Desert | place...
CCCCGGGTCGACGTTCAGATAGGGGTCGAACTTCTGCGCGCTGACGGAGAGGCCGCGCGATTTCAGGAGGCGACCGAGCGACGCCGCGACGATCCCCTTGCCGAGCGCGGAGACCACACCACCCGTGACGAACACGTACTTGGCCACGGGGTCTCACCGTAGCAGGCGGTACGGCGGATGGGGTCAGGCTGTCAGCCTGACCCCCGTTTTCGAGGTTGGCGCTCCGAGCGAAACCCAAGACCGAGGTCAGGCTGAAGCCTGACCCCTCTTCTCGCCGAGCGACGCGAGAAACTCCTGGCCGCCGAGCATGCGCTCGACCTCCTCGCGGCGGAGGAGATCGTCCAGCTCCTCGATGCGGGTGTGGGTCGGGTCGCCCGGGACCTTCTCCACCCGGAAGTGGCGATCGGCGACGCTCGCGATCTGGGGGAGGTGCGTGATCGTGAGCACTTGAGCGCGCTCGGCCAGACGCTGGAGAGTCGACGCGACGGCGTGGGCGGTCACGCCGCCAATTCCAGCGTCGATCTCGTCGAAGACGAGGGTCTCCCCGCCCGCGACCGCGGCCAGCGCCAGGGCGACCCGCGAGAGCTCGCCTCCCGACGCGGTCTCGGTCACCGGGCCGAAGGGCGGTCCCTGATTGGGCCGGATCAGGAAGGCAGCTTCGTCCGCGCCTGATGGCCCGGGCTCGCGCTCACGGAGCTCGACGAGGAACTCCCCGTCGCCCATGCCGAGTCCCTGTAGCTCCTCGGAGACGGCATCGGCGAACGGTCTCGCCTGCGAGCGCCTCATCGCGCGCAGCTCGTCCGCGAACCCGATCACGCGTCCCTCGGCAGCCGCGACCGCGGTGGCCGCAGTCGCCACAGGATCGTGCCCGACGACTGCTTCGTCGAGTTCGACGCGAGCGGCCGCGGCCTGTTCGAGCAGCTCGTCGAACGAGCCCGTGTCGAAGCGACGCTGAAGATCGGCGATCCGGGCGAGACGTCCCTCGACGTCCTCCAGCGCACCCGGATCTGCCTCGAGCGATGCGAGGAAGCCGTGCAGATCGCTCCCCGCTTCGACAAGACGCACGGCGATGTCGCGCAACTCCGTCGCCACCGCCCCGAGCTCGGGCGCAATGCGCTCGAATGGCGCGAGGACCCGCTCGGCCCGCGCGGCCAGGGCAGCCGCGCCGTCGCCTTCCTCGGGAGCGATGGCCTCGACCGCGGTCGTGGCCGCTTCCTCCAGCTCGGCGGCGTGACGAAGCCGCTCGCGTTGCGCGCGGAGCGCCTCCTCGTCCCCCGCCGCAAGACCCTCCGTATCCTCGACCAACGCTTCGAGCTCGGCGAGGCGGGTCGCGGCGGCATCCGAGTCGCGGGTCAGCTCCTCGTAGCGCCGGCGGGCTGACGCAAGCTCTCTCCACGCCAAACTGGCATCTCGACGACGAGCGACTTGCTCGGCACCGCAGAACGCGTCCAACACGTCGAGCTGGAAGGACGGGCGCGCGAGACGGCGCTGCTCGAACTGGCCCGACATGGCGATCAGGCGCTCAGCCGCAGCGGCAACGTCCTCACGGGCGACCGCGCGGCCCCACGCGTACGCGCGCGTCCGGCCGTCGCCGAAGACGCGGCGCGCGAGCACGAGACCCGCCTCGCCCTCGGGTCGCAACTCCGCGAGAGTCGCGACCTCCTCCTCGTCGAAAAAGCCGGCGGGGACGTCGAACTCCGCCTCCACATACGCCTCGGACCCTTCGCCGCCGACGGAGGAGGCGTCAGCGCGAGCGCCGAGCAAGAGGCCAACGGCCTGGGCGAAGATCGTCTTCCCCGCCCCGGTCTCGCCCGTGATCGCGTTCAGCCCGGACCCAAACGCGAGATCCGCCTCACGGATCAGGACGAGGTTCTCGATGCGGAGCCTACGAAGCACGAGCCGACAGTAACCGACAGGAGGAAGCATTCCCGTTCGATCATCAGCCGTTGAATCTCTCTTACAATCGCCCGCATGAGCAGCTACACGAAGAAGAACCTCAAGGACGACGTCGAGAACCAGGCGCCGAAGTTCGGCATGCCGGCAGAGCTCGAGGCTCGCTTCGCCCGTACGGCGCTCGGCGGCGAGACGCTCGGTGTGAGTCACATGAAGCTCGCTCCCAACTTCCGGATCCCGTTTGGCCACAAGCACGCGGGACAAGAGGAGGTCTACGTCGTGGTGCGTGGCTCGGCGCGGATCAAGGTCGAGGACGAGATCGTCGAGTTGGGCGAGTGGGACGCGATCCGATTCGACAAGAACACGATGCGCGCCGTCGAGGCGGGGCCCGAAGGCGTCGAGTACCTCGCCTTCGGCGCCGGCGACGATCCCCGAGACGCCGAGATGGCGCCGGGCTGGTGGAGCGACAACTAGGGGCCTGAAACCGGTCGCAGCGATGGATCTGACCTAGCAAGCGCAGCGCACTCGCTCACGCCATGTACTCGGATGAAGAGGCGGCTGCTCTCTACGACGTGCTGAACGCGTGGGGGCCGAGCGATGACTTCTATCTCGCGCTGGTCATGGAAGCTGCGTCGGTGCTCGATGTCGGCTGCGGAACGGGCGCAATGCTGCACCGGGCTCGGCAGGAAGGGCATGTCGGACGGTTGTGCGGGCTCGATCCGGACCGTGCGAGTCTCGGAGTGGCGCGACGCCGTACCGACATCGAGTGGGTGGACGGCACGGCGGCGGCGATGGAGTGGGACAGCGAGTTCAACCTGGCCATCATGATCGGCCACGCCTTCCAGGTGCTCGTCGGCGACGACGAGCTGCGCGCCTCGCTCACCGCGATCCGCCGAGCGCTCACCGCCGGTGGTCGTTTCGCGCTCGAGACCCGGAATCCGCTCGCGCGGGCATGGGAAAGCTGGCCGGAGAACGCGATGGACGTCGTCGACCCGTCGGGTCGGCCATTCCGCATCTCGTACGAGGTGGAATCAGTCATCGGCGGCGTCGTCACCGTCACCGAGACGACGAGCGATCCTGACGGCGCTCCGTTGCGAGTAGACCGTGCCAGCCTTCGCTTCGTCGATGTCGACACACTCGCGGGGTTCCTCGCTGACGCTGGCTTCGAGATCGAGGCGCAGTACGGAGGCTGGCTCCGGGAGCCACTCGACGCGACAAGCCCCGAGATCATCACCATCGCCAGGATCTAGCGTCGTATCGTCCTACGAAGCAAAGCTCTGCCGGTATCGCCGCACAAAGGTCGCCTCGGGAAGCGTTGCGAGCAACGAGCGCTCCGGCCCGATCCGCACCACGGCCCGCTCGGCCTTCGACAGTGTCGCGATTCGATGCCCATCGACGAGAACACCCGCCTCGACGCCCTCCGTTCGATTCCAGACGATGACGTCCGCTCCGGGCGGGATGACGAGCGGGCGGGCGCGTAGCGAGTGAGCGGCGACATAGGTGAGCGCCATCGCCTCGAGGCCCCACACCAGCACCGGCCCGCCGTTCGAGAGGTTGTACGCGGTCGAGCCCGAGGGGGTCGCGCAAATGATCCCGTCACAGGGCTGGCGCCCGAGCTCCTCGCCGCCGACCGCGAGCTCGAGCTCGATCATGCGCCCGAGCGAGGCACTCGCCACGACGACGTCGTTCACAGCCTGCCGAGTCCCCTCGGGGTGCTCGACCTCGAGCGTCGGCAGCTCGACCACCTCGTATTCGCCCGCGAACACCCGGGCGAGCCCGGTCTCCAAGTCCTTCCTCGACATCGAGCTCAGAAAGCCGACCCGCCCGAAGTTGACTCCGATCACCGGCACGCTCGCGCCCAAGAACCTCGTCAGCGCGCGCAGCACGGTCCCGTCGCCGCCGAGCACGATCGCGATGTCCGCGCCGCCGACATCGTCGTCCGGCTCGTGCAGGAGCTCGACCCCGTGCTCGTCCGCGACGGCCTGCAGACGAGCGAGCCCGGACCCGATCTGGCCGGGTTGCCCGTGCGTGACGACAACCGCCCGCGAGACCGGACTATGGCGGGCCGACGGCTTCGGCGATCCAGCGGTCGATGTCATCGAAGGTCGCCTCGGACGGCCGGTTGACGAGATGGACGAAGAACTCCCGGTTCCCCTTCGGGCCGGGTAACCCGGAGTCTACGACTCCGACGGTATCTCCACCCCACGCTCGGGCGGCTTCCGCGACCCTCCAAAGGACGTCTCGTTGCACCTCGGGGTCGCGGACGACTCCCTTCGGCGTCTCCGCACGTCCCGCCTCGAACTGCGGCTTGACGAGCACCACGGCTTCCCAACCCGCCTGAGCGAGCGCAAGCACCGGAGGAAGCGCCTTCGCGACGCCGATGAACGAGACGTCGCAGACGACGAGCTCGGGCGCGAAGGGCAGCGCCATGAGTGAGCGCGCGTTCGTCCGCTCCAGCGTGTGGACACGAGGGTCCGCGCGAAGCCGCGGGTGCAGCTGCCCGTACCCGACGTCGATCGCGACGACGCGTCGCGCGCCCGCCTGGATGAGACAGTCGGTGAAACCGCCAGTCGACGCGCCGACGTCCGCGCAGTCGCGGCCATCGACATGGACGGCAAAGGCCGCAAGCGCGTTTGCGAGCTTTTCGCCCCCTCGCGAGACGAAGCGTGGCGGCCGCTCGACGTGGAGCTCGACGCTCTCCTCGAGCTGTTGTCCGGGCTTGTCGTAGCCCCGCACGAGGCCCGCGAGGACGAGCGCCTGCGCCTGGCTTCGGCTCTCCGCCAGGCCTTTCTCCACCAAGAGGACATCGAGTCGCTTGCGCGTGGGTTTCAACGGGGTCTCGCGTGGGAACTAGTTGCGCCAGGAGGTGAACAGATGCCAACTTGGCTCTTGGTCTTGATCATCGTTCTCGTGGTCCTCGCGCTCTTCGGGGGCTTCGGGTACACGCGGCGCTAACACGCTTCAAGGACGACCGCCTGCACCCACCTGTGCGGGCGGATGCAAAGAGGATGTTGTCTATGTGTGGTTCTCAAATGACCGCGCGCGAGGGGAAGCACCGTCTCAACTCGCGCGCGGTCTGCTCTTCGTAGAGGCGTCGCGCCCGAGGGCACCAGGTTTAACCGCGCGTGACGCGGCGTACGCCGACGAGGCGAGTGCCGTAGCTCGTGCTCGCGAGGCTCACCACTTGCACCTCCGTCCCGGAGTACGGCGCGTGCACCATACGCCCGGCGCCGAGGTACATGCCCACATGTCCGATCCCGGAGAAGACGAGCACGTCGCCGACCCTCATCCGCGCGCGCTCGACCGGCAGCTCTGAGCTCCAGAGCGCATAGGAGCTGTGCGGAACCTCGATGCCAAGTCGGCCGTACGCCCAACGAACGAGCCCCGAGCAGTCGAAGCCGGTCTCGGGCGATGTTCCTCCCCAGCGGTACGGGACGCCAACCGCTTCGAGCGCGTTCTTCGCCGCGCGTTCGCCGATGCTCACGCGCCTGGGCGCTGCCTGCCATGGAGGGAGCTGCACATCCAGATAGCTCAGCGGCTGAGCTACGAGAGCGTCGACCCTCGCGGCCGGAGTCGACGCGGTCGCCGGAGGCAGAGCCATCGCAAGGGCGACCCCTGCAAAGGCGGGTAGGAGTCTATGGAGACGGAGAGGCATACGTGAGGAGGAAACGACGGCTCACGCGCGAAGAGATAGAGGTTGGCGCGAGCCTGGCTGTTGCGTTAGCGCGGGATCCTAGCCGGAAACGCGCGCGCGTCAACCTTCACGCTGTTCTCACGGACAGGCTGTCGACGAGCTCGCACAGCACCGACGTATCGGCGGCAAGACGGTCCAGCCGCTCTCGAGCGCGTTTCGCGGCGTCGTCCGCGAGGCGTCTCGCTCCTTCGATTCCGAGACGCTCCGCAAAGCCGTCGTGGTCCAGTATGTCGTCGACGACTTGGAACAGGAGACCCAGCTCGTCGCCGAATGCTCGCCACGGAGCCTGCTTGGCGTATGGCACTCCGGCCGAGCGCAGCCCCAGCCCTACCGACGCTGTGAAGAGACGACCCGTCTTCAGGCGCTCGACCTCCGCGAGGTCCGCATCGTCCCCGGTGATGTCCCGGTGCTGGCCGGCGATCATCCCGAGGGTGGCGTCGGCCAGCTCGCGCGCGATCGAGGGATCGTCGTATACGAGCGCGAGCCGAAACGCCTCGACGAGCAACGCGTCGCCCGCCAGAATCGCGACCCCGTCGCCGAACGCTGCGTGCGTGCTCGGGCGACCTCGGCGCTCTGCGTCGTCGTCCAGCCCGGGCAGGTCGTCGTGGACGAGAGAGAACGTGTGCACGAGTTCGAGAGCCGCGGCTGCTGGGAGCGCCGTCTCGATGTCACCTTGCTCGGCCTCGGCCACAGCAAGGCAGACGACCGGGCGGACTCGCTTCCCTCCACTCTCCAGCGCATACCGGACAGCCCCCTCAAGCCTGCCAAGCTCGGGTGCCAGCGAGAGCGCGCCGAGATACGCTTCGAAGACGTCGCGAAGCTCGTCAGCCGTCCGCATCTGCGATCGCCCGCGCGCGCGTCAGCTCAGCTTCGATCTGTCTCGCGAGGTCGGCCAGATCGGCGATGAGGTCGACCGCGGCGTCCCCGTCGATATCGTCCGCCTTGGCGAGTTGCTCGAGCTCGTCCCGCTTCCCGTTCAGCTGGGTGAGAAACTCCTCCGCGCGGCGGAGAGCATCATCGGCGTTGCTCAAGCCGCCGCCTCCTCGCGGGCGATCCGGCCGAGGATGCCATTGACGAGCCGGCCGGCCTCCTCGGAGGCGTAGCGCTTCGCCAGGACGACCGCTTCGTTGATCGCGACCTCGGGCGGAACCGTGCCCTCCTCGAGCTCGTAGACGCCGATGCGCAGCACGTTGCGCTCGAGCGTACCCAGCCTGTCGGCGGGCCATTCCCTCGAGGTCTCCGTGATGCGCAAATCGAGCTCGCTCGCTCGCTCGGAGACGGCTTGCGCGAGTGACGCGGCGAACGCGTCGGGCTCTCCTTCGAACAACGAGGCCAGCGGCTGACCGGTCAGATCCCACTGATAGAGGAGAAAGAGGGCTTGACGACGACCCGCATGTCTTCCCAGCCCGGGGCGACTCACGAGACAGAGAGAGAAGGCACGCGGCCCTCCAGATCGGCGAGCGTCGACGTCGAGTAATCACCACTTTGAAACTCCGGCGAGGCGAGCACGTCGAGAGCGAGCTCGCGGGTCGTCGGAATACCCTCCACTTGGAGCTCGGAGAGCGCGCGCAGGGCTCGGGAGAGCGCGGCCGGCCGCGTCTCGTCCCACACGATCACCTTCGCGATCATCGAGTCGTAGTACGGCGGTATCTCGCTTCCCGAGCGGATCGCCGTATCGACCCTGACTCCTGCGCCGAGCGGCGGCTCGAAGCGCGTGACAGTGCCCGGGGCGGGAGCGAAGCCGCGTGCAGGATCCTCCGCGTTGATCCGGATCTCGATCGCGTGCCCATGCCGCGGGGCGCGTCCGACCAGCTCCAAGCACTCGCCCGCTGCGATGCGCAACTGCTCCCGCACGATGTCGATGCCTGTCACGAGCTCCGAGACCGGGTGCTCGACCTGCAACCGGCAGTTCACCTCGATGAAGTGGAAGCCGCCGTCGGGCCCGAGCAGGAACTCGAACGTGCCGGCATTCCGATAGCCGATCGCAGCGCACGCGCGCTCGACTGCGCTCTCCATCTCCTCCCGCGAGGCCGCATCGAGCGCGGGCGACGGCGACTCCTCGACCAGCTTCTGGTGCCGGCGCTGGATCGAGCATTCGCGCTCGCCGAGCGTGAGGATCCCTCCCTCCGCATCGCAGAGAACCTGGATCTCAACGTGACGGGCGGGCGTGAGCGCCTTCTCGAGATAGAGCGATCCGTCGCCGAATGCGGCCTCTGCCTCGGCGGCTGCCGATGCGAAGGCGCCTTCCAGCTCGTCGTCGGTCGTGACCAGCCGCATGCCTTTCCCCCCACCCCCGGCCGCGGCCTTGACGAGAACGGGGAATCCGATCAGACGCGCCGCGCTGCGCAGGTCGGCGAGGCTCGCCACCCCGTCCGTCCCCGGCACCAGCGGCACACCCGCGGCGCGCATCTCCGCCTTCGCGCGCACCTTGTCGCCCATGCGCTCCATGACCTCGGCGGGCGGCCCGACGAAGACGAGCTCCGACTCCTCGCACGCGCGCACGAAAGCCGGGTTCTCCGCGAGGAAGCCATATGCGGGGTGAACCGCCTCGCAGCCCGTCGTCTCGGCAGCCGCGATCACGTTCGGGATCCGCAGGTAGCTCTCTGCTGCCGGAGGCGGGCCGATGCAGACCGCGCGATCCGCGAGCTCGACGTGGAGCGCGTTCCGGTCAGCGGTCGAATACACGGCGACGGCCTCGATCCCGAGCTCGTGCAGCGCGCGGATCACGCGCACCGCAATCTCACCTCGGTTCGCTACGAGGACACGCGAGAACATGATCGCCCGGTCCTTAGAGCACAGGCGGCGCGAGGGCCGGCTCGATCTCGAACAGCAGCTGCCCGTACTCGACCGGCTGCGCGTTCTCGACGTGGATCGACGCCACGGTTCCCGTGACCTCCGCCTTGAGCTCGTTGAAGAGCTTCATCGCCTCGAGAACGCAGAGCGTCTGGCCGGGGATGACCGTGTCCCCGATGTCGACGAATGCAGGCGCTCCGGGATTGGGGGCTCGGTAGAAGACCCCGACCATGGGAGACTCGACCCGCATCGCCGCGGCTGCGTCGGGCTGTTCGGCGCGGATTACGTCGTACTCCCCGCTCTCCGTGGCCCCGCCCGGCAGAGCGGCGCCTGTTACCGCCAGCTCGTCAGCGCGGCGGACGGATACCCGCATGCCGTCACCCTCGATCTCGATCTCGCCGACGCCGCTCTCCTGCACGATCTTGACCAGCTCGCGGATCCGCTCCGCCCGCTCGGCGTCCTCGTCCTCGGCGAGGAGCACGGTGTCGCGCGAGTGCCGCTGCCTGATCATCTTCAGCAGCTCTTCCGCGTCCGAGCCGAACGTGGCGATGAGGACGAGCTCCTCCTCGCTCGCGGCCAGGCCTTCGGCTTGCTCACGCACATCCTCCGCGGTGGGCGGATCGTCGACGAGCGCCGCGCCCGGTGCGAGCAGCTCGACCGCCCGTTCGACGGTGGGGTCGACCGGCTCCGGCGTCACGCCGTAACCGCCCTGCACCAACGCGCGGAACTCGTCGATCACGGTTCCGTACCGCCTCGCCTCGAGCACGTGCAGCAGCGCCTGCGAGGCCAGGATCTGCCCGATCGGGGCCGCGAGCGGAGGCCATCCCGCCTCGGCGCGCACCCGCCCCACCTCTTCGAGGACATCGAGGAGTCGGTCGGCGGCGGTGTGTGCGCGCAGATGCACCTCGAGGGCGGCGACGAGACCGGCGGGGAGGTCGAACTCGGCGGCGCGCACGGCGATTCTGGGTGCGACCGGAGCAACGGGCTCGTCTCCGATGAACTCGTCGATGACGTCCGCGGCCTCCCACAGCTTGTCGGTTTGAACTCCGGTGGAATGACCCAGGCCTTCGAGCGACTCGGCCAGCGCCTCTCCTGAGACGCGGTGGAGACTGAGGGCGAGCGGGTAGACAGCCGTCGCGACGAGATCCGCGCCCGCCTCGACCGCGGCCAGGGCCGAGGCGATGCCCAGGCCGGCTGCGCCCTGGACGTAGAACCCGACCGAGAGCCCGCTCGCCTCGCGGATCCTCTCGACCAGCTCCTGCGCCTTGTGCGGGAGGAGCGCGCCGGTCGGATCGTTGACGACGACGCGCGTGGCGCCGAGCTCCGGCAGCTTCTGCGCTTGGTCGACGAGGGTCTTCGTCTCATCCGTGCGACCGGGGCTGTAGACGAGCCCCGCGTGGAACGTGCCGCCGGCGCTCGTGATGGCTGCGCCTGCCTCGCGCAGGTTGGAGACGTCGTTCAGCGGATCGTGGAGCCGGAAGACCTCGATCCCGTTCTCCGCGGCGCAGGAGACGAAGCGTCCGACGATGTCTCCGCTGACCGGGCGCGATCCGACGAGGAAGCGGCCTCGCAGAGCGATTCCCAAGGGCGTCGAGGTGCGCGCCTTGATGGCGCGGATCCGCTCCCACGGGCTCTCCACCCCTCTTCTCACCGTCGCGTCGAAGACGCCGCCGCCCGAGATCTCGAGGCACGCGAAGCCCGCTCCGTCCAGGATCTCGGCGACGCGCAGGATCTCGGCGGTGGGAAGACTTCCTGCGAGGGGCTCCTGAGAGAGCAGCCGGATCGTGGTATCGACCAGCTTTGGCACGATTGTGGACCTTAGCGCCCTGCCCCAAAGGGCGTACCCGTGCGAGTCGGTCTCAGACACCGCGAGGTCAGGCGCGCGAGATGTAGCGGCCTTCGCGCGGATCGACCTTTATCCGCTCGCCGCGGTCGACGAAGAGCGGGACCTGGACAACCGCCCCCGTCTCGAGCGTCGCCGGCTTCGAGACGTTCGTGACCGTGTCTCCGCGGACGGCGGGCTCGGTCTGGGTAACCGTCAGCTCGACTGAGGACGGCATCTGGATTCCTGCCGGCTTGCCGTCGACCGCGAGCATCTGCACTGAGCTCGAAGGCGCCAGATACGCGAGCTCGCCGGCGACCTCCGCGTGCGGCAGCCCGAACTGCTCGAAGGTCTGCTCGTCCATGAAGTGCGCCTCGGAGCCGTCGTCGTACAAGAACTGGACGCTCTTGACCTCGGTGTGGACGCGCGCGAACTTCTCCCCGGCGCGAAACGTGCGGTCGACCACGGCGCCGCTCCCGAGCGCCTTCATCTTCGTCCGCACGAAAGCGCCGCCCTTCCCCGGCTTCACGTGCTGGAACTCGACGATGCGCCAGACGGCGCCGTCGAGCTCGACGTGCATGCCGTTACGAAATTGGTTCGTGGTGACGGTCTCGGCCATCGGGCGCGCATTGTAGGGGGCCGGCAGCCACGCGCTCGCCTTGCGCAAGACCGACATCCGCTCGCGCGAATGCCAGTCGCGCCAAAAGACCCCTGAAGCAGTCCGCTTCGCGGCCTGTAGGGGGGCGGGCATACCCGGCCCCCTACGTAACCGTGATGAGCTCCTTGGAGAACTGCGTCAACCGCTCACAGCCGTCGTCGGTGACGAGCACGAGATCCTCGATACGGACACCGCCCTCGCCCGGGAGATAGATCCCGGGCTCGACGGAGACCACGTTCCCGGGCTCGAGCACGTCGGTCGAGTCGGGTCGCAGGGTCGGAGCCTCGTGGATCTGAATGCCCACGCCGTGCCCGAGACCGTGCCCGAACGCATCGCCGAGCCCTGCGCGGGCGATCACCGAGCGCGCCGCCGTATCCGCGTCTTCTCCTCGCACATTGTGCGCGACCGCGGCAAGCCCTGCCAGCTGGGCCTCGAGACAGAGCGCGTAGATCTCCGACAGCCGCTCCGAGATCTCACCCACTGCGAAGGTGCGCGTGCAGTCCGAGCAGTAGCCGTCGAGGATGCAGCCGGCGTCGACGGTGACGAGCACGCCCTCGGCGATGGGATCAGAGCCAGGAACCGCGTGTGGCGAAGCGCCGGTCTCACCGGCTGCGACGATCGTGGGGAACGACACGCCCTCGGCGCCCGCGTCCCGAAAGCTTCGCTCGACCCACCAGCCGAGCTCGATCTCAGAGCGACCGCTGAACCGCTCCCGCGCCAAAGCGCCGAAGATCTCGTCCGAGAGCGCCCCCGCGCGGCGCATGATCTCGATCTCCGGCTCGTCCTTGACCGCGCGGAGCGACTCCACGAGGCCCGATGTGGGAACGGCGTCGACTCCGGCATCGACGAGAGCGCGATAGCCGGTGTACGGAAGCTGGGCATCCTCGAACCCGATTCGCCGCCCCACGAGCAGCGCGCCGATCTCCGGCAGCAGGCTTCGCGCCGTCTCGACGAACGTAACGCCCTCGACGTCCCGGCCTCGCGCCGCGTAGCGAAAGTCGGCATAGAGGGTCGCGGTCGCGTCCGGCTCGACGAGAACCGCGGCGTTCGAGCTCTGCAGGCCTGTGAGATAGCGCACATTGGCCTGGCCGCCAAGAACGTATGGCGGTCCTGCGACGAGGAGCGGCTCCTCCAACAGCGCGGCGAGGCGTTCGATCCGGGTCATGGGCGCTCCTTGACGAGAAACTCGAGCGCTTCGCGATACCCGTCCGGACCCTTGCCGATGATCCTCGCCTCGACGACTCCCTCGAGCACGGAGGTGCGACGCCATTCCTCGCGTTCGTCGATGTTCGAGAGATGTACCTCGACCACCGGGACGGTGAAGAGCTCGACGGCGTCGCGGATCGCCCACGAGTAATGGGCCCACGCTCCGGGATTGATGATCACGCCGTCCGCCCAGTCGAATGCCTCATGGCACCAATCGATGAACTCACCCTCGTGATTCGTCTGTCGCGCGCGCACGGTGCACTGAAGCTCGCTCGCCCACTCGTAGATCCGAGTCTCGAGCTCGGAGATGCTGATTCCGCCGTAGAGAGCGGGATCGCGGCGGCCGACCACGTCGAGGTTCACGCCGTTCAGGACGACAATTCGCACCGCCGGACCCTAGATGATCAAGGCATCGAGGGCAGCGCGGATCTCTCGTTCATCGAGCTCGACGCCTATTTTCGCCTTGCCGGGCTTCTCGAGCAGCACGAGTCGTGGACGACCGTCGACCGTCTTCTTGTCGTATCCGAGCGCCGTCCACGCTGCCTCCCGGTCGACGCGAGCAAGCTCAGGATGGAGGAGATCCTCGACCGTGCTCGCGTCGTCCTCGAGCCCGGAGAGCCTGAGGGCTGCGAGCAACCCGAGCGCGACCGCTCGCCCGTGGGCAAGGGTGTGGCCGGAGGCGGCTTCCAGAGCATGCGCGAACGTGTGCCCCAGGTTGAGTTGCGCCCGCTCGCCTCGGTCGAGAGGATCGCGCAGGCATACGGCGGCCTTGAACGCGGCGCAGCGGCGCACCTGCTCGAACGGAGCCAGCTCCCACAAGGGCTCTCCGACCAGGAGCCCCGTCTTGACCACCTCAGCGAGGCCGTTCTCGACCTCCTCGGGAGGCAGCGTCGACAGCAGCTCCGGATCCACGACGACCTGCGCAGGCCAGTGAAACGCGCCCACGAGATTCTTGCCTCGCTCGACGTCGACGGCGGTCTTCCCGCCGATCGCGGCATCCACCTGCGCCAGGAGCGTCGTCGGCGCAGCGACCCACGGAACTCCCCGGAGATACGCAGCTGCCACGAAGCCGGCGACGTCGATCGTCGAGCCGCCCCCGAGAGCCATCACGGTTCCCTCGCGATCGAGGCGAAGGCTCGACCAGAGTCTCTCGGCTTCGCGGACGCTCTTTCCCGGCGCGCCTGCGGGAACGAGGTGGAACGCAGCCAAACGGTCGGCGAGCGCCCGGCGCGCGCGTTCGCCGTGGAGCGGCTCGACCCCAGCATCGACCACCAGCTCGATGGCGCCGGTTCCAGGCGCAATCCCTCCTAGGCCGTCGACCGCTCCCTCCCAGATGTGGATTCCGGAAGCGGCCAGCACGACTCCGTCCAGATCGCGCGCGTGCCCGTCGGCGACGTCCTCGTACAGTGGGGTTCGCTCCTCGAACAGCGTCCGGAACGCCGCGTGGTCGCGTGCGAGCGGACGATCTCCTGGAGAAACCCGATCCCACGCCTCGTCCGGCGTCGTCTCGAGGAGAACCGTGAACGCGTGCTCGACGAGCGCGATCCGCGTCGGCTCCGCTCCGAGCGCGCCGCCGCCCAGCTCGACGACCGCCGGCAGGCGGCGGGTCAGAACCTCGACAGCAGTGCGCTCCTCGAGCTCGCGGAACGCCTCTTGGCCGCGCTCGGCGAAGAGCTCTGCGATCGCCGAGCCGGTCCGCTCCTCGACGACGAGGTCGACCGAGACGAAGGGCCGACCCAGACGCTCTGCGAGCTCGGGGCCGAGCGTCGACTTCCCCGCGCCCATGAAGCCGACGAGAGCAAGGTGGCGCCCCAGCGCGTTCAGGCGTTCCAGCGGATGCGCTCCAAGTAGGCGACATGGGCGCCGAGGAAGTCGGAGAGCGCGTCGCCCCCGAACTTCTCGCGCGCCGCGCGCGCGAGCTCCCAGGAGACCGCAGCCTCCGCGACAACGGCGAGGGCCTCGACCGCCTGCACGTCGCTCCGCTCGACGAGCGCCTCGCCCGGCTCTCCGCTCTCGAGGTCTACCGACCGGAGCGGGCGCATCAACGTCGGCAGCGGCTTCATCGCGACGCGGACGATGACCGGCTCGCCGTTCGTGAGGCCTCCTTCGATCCCGCCTGCGCGGTTGGTCTCCCTGCGCCGGTCGGGGCCGATCTCGTCGTGAGCCTCTGACCCTTTGACGCGGGCGAGCGCGAACCCGTCGCCGATCTCGACGCCCTTCACGGCCTGGATCCCCATCAGCGCCGCGGCGAGCCTCGCGTCCAGCCTGGTCTCCTTCTCGGCGTAGGAGCCGAGGCCTGGCGGGACGCCCTCCGCGACCACTTCCACGATGCCGCCGAGCGTGTCGCGGCCTGCCCGCGCCGCATCGGTCGCGCCCTGCCAGTCCTCTTCGAGCGCGTGTCCGCCGATCTCGAGAACACGCCCGCCGACCCCCACTCCGATCTGGCGCAGGAGCGCCTTCGCCACCGCTCCTGCCGCGACCTGCACCGCTGTCTGGCGGGCGCTGGCGCGCTCGAGAGCGTCTCGCGTGTCGTCGTGACCGTACTTGAGCGCCCCCGCGAGGTCCGCGTGGCCGGGACGGGGAAGGGTGACCGGCGTCGCCCCCTTGCCGGTGGCATCGCCCTCGGGCGGCCACGGGCTCATCCCCCACGACCAGTTCTCGTGATCGCGGTTGCGGATGACGAGCGCGAGCGGAGAGCCGAGCGTTCGGCCGTGACGCAGACCGGCGAGCACCTCCACCCGATCCTGCTCGAGCTTCTGCCTCGGGCTTCGCCCGTACCCCCTCTGCCGTCGTCCGAGGTCGTGGTCGATCGCGTCGCGGTCGAGCGTCAGGCCGGCGGGCAGCCCACTCACGATCGCGACGAGCGCAGGCCCGTGCGACTCGCCGGCGGTTCGGAGCTCGAGCGTCAAGGCCGCAAGCGTAGACCGCCAAGTAACAGTCTGTTACTTGGCGCCCACCGCTGTTCGCATCACCTCGACCGGCGCTGGCATCCCCGTCCAGAGCTCGAACGAGGCGGCGCCCTGCGCTACGAGGACCTCCAGTCCTCCGATCACGGCCGCGCCCGCGCGTGTCGCGGCAACGGCAGTTGCGGTCTCAGGGTACGGAAGGTCGACGAGCGTCTGTCCGGCGCCGAGCGCGACCAGCACCTCGTCGCGCGCGGAAGTCGCGTTGATCACGAGATCTGCTCCCGCGACATCGGGCGGCCAGTCCGTGTGCCGGGAGTAGCGGCGCGCCTCAGGCAGAGCCTGCGCGAAGGCCGTGGCGGAGCCGCCGTCACCGATGATCACCGCATTTTCGACTGCGAGCTCCGCGAGGATGGCCACATCCGTGGTCCATCCCTCGATTCCCGCTTCCCCGACGACGAGAGTGTTCACTGAGCGGGCATCCGTTTCGCAAAGGCGCGTTACCGCGAGCTTGTGCGGAGTTGTGACGTTCGCCCCGACGAAGCCGAGCGCGCGGAGACCCAGCACCGCCTCCCCGAGGCGCTCCGGCTGCGTCGGCAGCGGAACGTAGGCCCAGTCGAGTCCGACGGCTGCGAAGGCGGCGTTTTGCATCCGCGGGGAGAGGGAGTGCTCGACAGGCCAGCCGAGAAGTCCGACCAGCCGCGTGGTCGCGCGGATCTCGCTCACTCGACAACGACGTTGCCGTCGAAAGCCAGGTACGCATCCCGAATCGGTCGTTGCGCGGGCCAGAAGAGGAGATCGGCGAACTCATCGCGCAAAACGAACCGCATCTCGCGCGACTCATTGCTCAGGGTGGGCTCGGCAGTCCCTTCCGTAACGACGCGAAACACGACCGAGACGAAGCTGCAGATGGTCCCATCGGGGCACGCGATGATCCGAGTCGGATCGGAGAACAGTCCGAACAGCTCCGCGTGCTCGACGTCGAACCCCGTCTCCTCGCGAACCTCGCGGTGAAGCGCAGCGAGAAGCGAATCGCCGTCGCCGACGCCTCCTCCGATGAACGCCCACTCGTCGGTTGGGTTGTCGGCGCGATGCTCGACGAGGATGGCTCCGTCGCGCTCGATGAGAGCCGTCACGCCGATCCTGCGCGGAACATTCGGTGGCGGCGAATCCGGATCGCGATAGAAGCTCGTCATCGACGCGCAGTATCTCCCCGCTGACCGCTCGTCGCCGTGCCCCGAGCTCTAACCTCCCTCGAACTCAACCTCTTCTAGGGCACTCCCGTGTCCTGATACCACGCTAACGAAGAAGAAACAACGGATGGTGAACGCCTTGTGCCGACTCAGCCGAACGGCGACAGCTAACGTCAGCCGCAGCCGAAGCCGTACTCGCACTTCTTCTGGAAGAAGTGCGACTCGCTCGCCGTGAAGAAGTGATGCACTTCGTCCGGCTTGCGGACGAAGAACAGGTAGTCGACGCGGGCAGGTCTCGCGGCAGCGCGGATCGACGCGATGCCCGGATTCGAGATCGGCGTCGGCGGGAGGCCGAGGCGCAGTCTCGTGTTGTAGGGGCTGTCGGTCTCGAGATCGGACTCCTTCAAGGATTCGGTCCCGGGAACATTCCTCCCGTAACGGATCGTCGCGTCGATCCCGAGCGGCATCCCGTTTCGGAGCCGGTTGTAGATCACGGCCGACACGAGCCGGCGCTCCTCGGGCGCGACCGTCTCTTTCTCGATCATCGAGGCGATGATCAGCACGTCGTACGGGGTGAGCTTCTTCGATTTCGCATAGCCGAGATCGACACTCCGCCACTGCCGCCGGAAGAAGGCGAGCTGGTCCGAGACGAGCCGCTCCGACGTGGTGAGCTTCGTAAACTCGTACGTCGCCGGGAAAAGGAAGCCCTCGCTCGAGCGGGCTCGCGACCAGTCCTTTCGGAACTCCGCTGGAGGCGTCGCGCGCGCGCTGGCTCGGAGATACGCGGCGGAGGTCAGCCGCGGCTTGATCCTTCGCTTGCGGATGGCGATCTCGCGCACAGCGCCGACACGCTCGACCATGTCACGCCGCGTGAACCCCTCGGGGAAGATGATCCGCAGGCGCGCGAGCGGAGGCGCAGTCTGGACCGGCGGGGGTGGCGGTGGATCCTCGTGCCGGCATCCCGCCAAGACGATCAGCAAGATTCCGAGGGTGAGCGCCCGACCCAATCTCATCTCGCGCGCATCCTGGTGAGATAGCTCTCGAGGAGATGCGCGGCAGCGCGGGCGTCTTCCGCCGCCGCGCCGGGGGCGCCCGCCGCCAGGGTCGTCGTGAACCGCTCGTCGTAGCTCTCGACGGGAACCGCGAGAAGCGCGCGCAGCGCGTACACGAACTCCTCCGTCTCGAGCGCCTGACGCCCGCGCTCCCCGCGCAGCGTCAGCGGGAGACCGACGACGACGCGCTCTGCCTCGTGCTCCGCGACGATCTCGCGCACGCGCGCCAGCCCGTCGGGTGTCGCGGCTCGCTCGACGACTTCGAGCGGCCTCGCGATCGTGCCCGTCGCATCCGTGACGGCGACGCCGGTCCGCGCGGCGCCGTAGTCGAGCGCGAGGATCTTCACAGCGCGCTCAGGATCAGACGCTCGGCCTCTGCCAGGGCTCCTGGAAGCTTCTCCGGATCCTTGCCGCCCGCGCGCGCCATCGTCGGGCGCCCCCCGCCGCCGCCGCCAACGATGGCCGCCGCCTGGCGAACGACGTCCGAGGCGCTGATCCGCTCCGCGACCGACGTGTCGAAGTTCGCGACCAAATGCACCGTGCCGTTCTCGCTGGTGCCGAGCACGACGGCGGCGGGCGCATTGCCCTGCTTGAAGCGGTCCGAGAGATCGAGCAGCCCGTCGGAGTCGTAACCCTCGACCCGCTGCACGATCACGTGAACCCCCTTCTCGGTTTTGATCTCCGGCTCAGGAGCGGTCGCGATCGCGGGCGCCACAGGAGGCTTCACCCGCGCGGTCTTCCGCAGCTCGCTCAGCTCCGCCCTGAGCTCGTCCGCTTCGCGTGAGCGCTCACGCAGGTACGCCCACGCGGCGCCCGAGGTCACCGCCTCGATGCGGCGAGACCCGGACCCGATCGAGCCCTCCGAGAGAATCGCGAAGGCCCCGACCTCAGCGGTCGACCGCACGTGCGTCCCGCCGCAGAGCTCCGCCGAGTAGCCCGGGATCTCGACGACACGCACGATGTCCCCGTACTTCTCGCCGAAGAGCATCATCGCCCCGAGCCGGCGGGCTTCCTCGATCGGCGTCTCGAAGACGTGCACCGGCAGTCCTTCGAAGATCTTCTCGTTCACGCGGCGCTCGACCTCGTCGCGCTCGTCCGCGCCGAGCGCTTGTCCGTGCGTGAAGTCGAAGCGGAGCTTGTCCGGCCGAACGGCCGACCCCGCCTGCTGAACGTGGTCGCCGAGCACCTCGCGCAGCGCCTGATGGAGCAGATGCGTGCCGGTGTGGTTCGCCATCGTCGGAAGGCGCGCGCTCCAGCTCGCCACCGCGCGAACGCGGTCGGCGGCGGCGAATCCGGCGCCACGTAGCAGCAAGACCTGGTCGGAGTCGAAACGGAGGGCATCGACGAGCTCCGCGCGCGTCTCCGCATCGGAGTCGAGCTCGATCCAGCCCTGGTCGGTCACCTGACCGCCCCCCGCCGGATAGAACGGCGACTCGCGCAGCTTCGCGAGGAAGAGGCCGTCCTCGAGCTCCTCGAGAGCGCCGATCTGGGTGAGAACGTCGACCTTCCGGTCGCCGACGAACTCGGACGCGAATCCCGCCTCCCGCGCAAACTCGGCTGCACGCTGGGTTTCAGCCCCACCCGCTGCGCGCGAGATCTCCCGGTGCCGCTCCATCTCCGCCGTGTAGCCGTCGACGTCCACCGCCTGCCCGCGCTCGCCCGCTAGCTCGACGGTGAGCTCGAGCGGAAACCCGTAGGTCGCCGCGAGCGTGAATGCCTCGGCGCCCGACACGGCCTGGTTGTCGGCAAGGTCGTCGAACAGGCGCATTCCGCGCTCGAGCGTCTCTCCGAACCGCTCCTCCTCGGCGCGGACGACGCGTTCGATCTCAGCCTGCTGCTCGCCGAGCTCAGGATACGCGCCGCTCATCTGCGCGACGACCACTGCGGGGAGCCGGTAGACGTCGCTCAGGCCGATGCGCCGCGCTTGCAGCACCGCTCTCCGGATGATCCGCCGCAGGACATACCCGCGACCCTCGTTCGAAGGCGTGACGCCGTCGCCGACCAGGAACGTCATCCCGCGTCCGTGGTCGGCGAGGATGCGATGCGCCTTCGTGGCTTCGGGCGAGTCGCCGTACGCGACGCCTGACTCGGCCGCGATCCAGTCCATGATGTGCTTGAACCCGTCAATCTCGTAGACGGACGGCACGCCCTGGAGGATGCGGGCTGCCCGCTCGAGCCCCATCCCGGTGTCGATGTTCTGCGAGGGGAGCGGCGCCAGCGTGCCGTCGGAGCGCTGCTCGAACTCCATGAAGACGAGGTTCCAGAACTCCAGGAACCGCTCGCAGCGGGTGCACCCGGGCGCGCAGTCGGCGTTCCCACAGCCCGCTTGCTCGCCCCAGTCCCAGTAGATCTCCGAGTCGGGGCCACACGGCCCTGGCCCTCCGACCGACCAGAAGTTCTCGGAGCTCGGAAGCGGAACGATCCGCTCGGCAGGCATCCCGACCTTCTTCCAGAGCTCGATCGCGACCTCGTCCGGTCCGAGCTTCAGCTGCGGGTCGCCCGCGTGCACGGTCACCCAGAGCCGGTCCCAGTCGAGCTGCATCCGCTCGCGCATGAACTCGGTTGCGAGCTCGATCGCGCCCTGCTTGTAGTACAGCCCGAACGAGAAGTTGCCGAGCATCTCGAAGAAGGTCAGGTGGTACGTGTCGAGCCCGACGTCGTCGATGTCCGGCGTCCGGAACACCTTCTGGCTCGTCGTCGTCAAGAGCGCAGGCGGATCCTCGCGACCTAGGAAGTACGGCATCTGCGGCTGCATGCCGGCGCTCGTCAGGAGCGTCGAGTGGTCGTCCGCACGCGGTACCAAGGAGGCGGACGGCACCCGCAGGTGGCCCTTCTCCTCGAAGAAGCACTGGAAGGCCTCGCGCAGCTCAGGAGTCGTCCGCATCATGGGATTCTACGAGCCGTTCACTTCGCCGATGCCACGCCGCGACTGCGGCTGATGCGCCGGATACTCCTTGGTCGTGCAACCCCGAGCGTTGGCGCGTCATCGTCCGAGATCAGTAGAGGCTGGTCCCCACCAAGATGAGTTTCCCTCGTTTCCATGCTTATCGCTCCTGCTTGTCAGGCCAG